>OLOS01002531.1_pt1 | contig 12255 bp, 15 predicted proteins | sample 1672631 | NCBI WGS metagenome assembly OLOS01 (sample SAMEA3136707, study PRJEB25190) | human gut metagenome | biome: human gut; feature: human-associated habitat; material: faeces | place: Austria | collected 2013 | reverse complement strand
CCCACCAAAGGGCTTTCCGTTTTCGTTTGTTTGTTTCTGCCACTGGCAGCAACAACCGAAAACCTCTTTGGAAACCTTCGGGCAAAAATACTTAGTTTTTCTTGAACTATCGGTTTTGTTAGCTCGACAGCTCCTTTTTTTCAAAAAATCAGCCTGATTCAGTTTCTTCGGTTCAAAATGACCAGCCCGCTTTCCCGCGCGCGGACGGCCAGCTCGGTGCGGTTGCGGAAGCCCGTCTTCTCCAGCATATTCAGGATATGCGTCTTGACGGTGGCCACGGACATGTTCAGCCGGTCGGCGATCTCCTGATTGGTGTCGCCGCTGGTGATTTCGCGAAGGATATCCAGCTCGCGCTCGGTGAACTGATAGCTGCTGGCCATCCCCAGCGTCAGCTCCGGCGAAGCGCCGGGATAGACGGATTCGCCGTTCATCGTGCGTTCCATCACGTCCAGCAGGCTTTCGCGCTGCTCTTCCTTGTACCAAAAGCTCTCCACGCCGATTTCCTTCGCCCTTTTCAGGTAAGAACATTCCGGCATGGAGGTCACGATGATGATTTTGATTTGCGGAAAGGCGCGCTTGATCCGCGCTGCCGCGTCCAGCCCGTTTTCGCCGTCCCGCGTAATCACGTCCATCAGGATGAGATCCACCGGGAAACGCAGGCAGTAAACGTCCGCCAGCGCGGCGTTGTCAATCGAGAGCGCCAGCTCGAACCGCTCGGAGGCCTGCACCCGCAGTTCAAACAGCTCGCGGGGCATGGTCTGATCCTCGACGATCATCACCTTGTATTTCATTCCATCGCCTGCCTTTCCCGCTGCAAAATCAGCGTCAGTTGAAAGCGCGGAAGAACGGCAATCTCCATCGTGCCGCCCGCGGCTTCCGTCCGCGTGCGCAGCGCGGTGAGGCCGCTCCCCTCGACAATCGGCGCGGCGGGCACAGCGCCGTCGTTCAGATAGCGAACCTTCCATGCGGACACGGTCTTCTCGCCGAAAATCTCAAGGCGCGTCCCGCCCGCGTGGCGCACCAGATTCGTCAGGCACTCGTGCGCGGCGGCCTCCACCAGCTGCGCGTTTTCCGTTCCCTCCTCGGGGAACGATCCGCTGCGCGCGATGGTCACGCCAATCGCCTTCGCCGCGCGGGAGAGCTGTTCAAAGGTATCCGGCCGCTGTTCCTCGACGGATTTCCCCAGCAGAAGCCGGGTGTTCTGCCGCCACGCGGCGCGGACAGCCTCCGCGTCGCCCTGCGTTCCGGAAAGAAACTGCCGGGTTTGCAGCAGCGCGCGGCCGATGCGGTCGTGGATGCGGGTTTTGGCGCGCAGAATCTCCTTTTCGCGGGTCGCCTCCTGCACGTCCTGCCCGTATTGCCGAAGCCGGCGGTTCATGGCTTTCAGTCGCAGGTTATCCTTCTCCAGCGCATGGCGAAGCCGCGCCTCTTCGGTGATGTTCGTGCCGATGATCTGATAGACGACCCGCCCGGCCATCTCCATCCGCCTGCGCTCAAAGCTCCACGTCTGCCCGTTTTCCAGCGAGACGATGGGCCGGGCTTCAATCGCGCGCCAGAAGGCGTTCGCGTTAAGCAGCGCCTCCCCCGTGAGCTGATGGCTCAGTTCGTCCATTTTCAGGTTTTTCAGGCAGGGCTGGCCGTTTTCCCACGCGAAGCACAGCGCGGAGGGCAGGTAATCGCAGCTCTCCTTGATGGAGAACGGAGAAAGCTGCCGCCTGCTCCCGCGGAGCATCAGGCACAGCGCCAAAAGGCTGAGTGCCGTCGATATCAGCGTGGCGGCCGTCCAGAGCGGCGCATGCGCAAGCGTTTCACAATCCGGCAGGCGGGTCAGCAGCACGGACAGCAGCGCAAAATCCGGCGCGGCAGCAGCCAGACAGAGCGCAAAGGACGCCCGCCGACGGCGGCGCGCCGCGCTCATGCCGCCAAGCAGCGCGGCGACGGTTCCAATCAGCAGCAGCGTGCAGAGCAACCCGGCGTCAAGCGCGTTCATCCGCCGTCACCTCCCCGGTCAAAGGAGAGCGTCGCGCACGGCGCGCCGTCCGCATCGTCAATCGTCAGCCGCCCCTTTTGCGCGTAGGCGCTTTCATCCGGCAGGCCCGCCGCATCCTCGAGCATCAGCCGAACGGAAAAGCGCGCGCCGCACTCCACCCGAACTATCATCGCGCTGAGCGAGGGCAGCGCAGCTTCCAGACAATCCTCAAAGAAATCATAAGCCGTCTGCGCGTCCCGGCTGCCGACGTTGCCGCTTCCCTCCTGATGCAGCGCGCAGGCGACGCCGTATTGCGTCAGATAGGTCAGCGATTCCCGGATGCAGTGCGTCAATTCCTCCGCCGGCACGGTCTCCTTCTTTTCGCAAATCAGCGCGAGGTTGACCCGGCGCTTGACGTATGCGCCCAGCAGGCAGACGTGTTTCAGGCTCTGCGCGGTTCCGTCCTCCAGCAGCCGATTGATTTGGAGGAGCTGCGGCTCGACGAGCCGAAGCATCGCGTCCATGAGCCGGTTCTTTTCCTCGATCTCTGCGCGCTGGCGCTTCAGCTCGTTCTCGGCCTGAATCAGCTCGTTTTCCTCCGAAAGCCGCGCGTTGACCTCCGAAAGCTGCGCCCGGATTCGGTTGATTCCGGAAATATCCTCCACCCAATAGACGCGCCCGCCCCGAATCGGCGCGCTTTGCAGCCGCGTATCCGCATCCAGCAGGACGGGCTCGCGCGCCGCTTCCCGAAGCTGCTGCCGGGTGAGCACGGGCGCGCTCTGCGCGCGATAGCGCGTCCGCCCCTGACTGTCCACAATCTGCGCGGCGGCGGTAGATTCCGCAAAGAAATAGCGGTAGTAGCCGTTGGTCGGCACCAGCCCGACCTGAAGACAGCTCTCCCAAAACGCCGCGAACGTCAGGCAGAGACATTCCGGCGTCTTGTGCAGGGTGTAGAGGTTGGCAAAGCTCAGCGCGCAGAGGGCAAACCCGCCCCCAAACACGAAGAACGGCACCCACGCGAGCCTCCGGCTTTCGCAAACGCGGCACTTGCGGTAAACCATCACGCCGGTCGCCAGCAGCAGCGCAACCGACCACGCCATCGCGAGGTAATATACCCAGCCGTGGATATACGCCGCCTCCAGCGTTTCCGCGCCCAAGGCGGGGCGAAACGCCTGATGATGCAGGTTGTTGGTCAAAACGCCGCCGATCAGCAGCGCCGCCGGGAGATACATCAAATGCCACCAGACCGGAAACGCTTCGTCCTCCCGCCGCCCCATCTGCAACGCGGCGAACAGGCTGAAAAGCGGCGCGAGCACCTGCGGCACATAGTACAGATACCACAGGTGGCGGTTGATCTCTCCAGCCTCAAAGAAGCGGTATTTCACCGCGCGCAGAAACAGCCACAGCACCGCCATCGCGCAGCCGAGCATCAGATAGCGCCGCACCCCTCGATGCAGGATTCGATGCGAAATGGAAAATCCCCACGCCATGGCCAGCCCGATGTAGATCAGGTTGGTCAGCAGGAAGAACACGGCGGATGGCAGCGGCGAAGCGGCACGATCGAGCTGGCGAAACACGCCGGCGAGGATGAACAGCCCGAGCGCCAGACAGAGTTTCGCCATCGAGCGCCGTTTAACGCCAGCCATTCGCCCACCTCCCGTCCAAACCGCGCAGACAGACACACCCGCCGCTCGCTTAAAAGTATATTTACTATATCATAAAAGCGCCCAAAAAGCCAGCGTCGGCGGTTTGTGTCTTCGCGCGCCGGTGTCAAATTCTTTTGGGACGCATCCTGACAATCTCCCTTGTTTTTCAACAACCGTGCGACGACGGCAGGGATGTGACCAACCCGCAGTCCGGAGAACAATTATCGCATGTACACATTAGAGGATGTTCGTCGATTGTATGATTGCTGCGGCTTTACCGCAGTGGGTTTCTCCATTCGAGAAGCAGAGCAGAATAAAGCTGCCGTCGGTTGTGTCGATCAGTTCCACGCGCTCATAGCCCATATTCACGGCGTTCCCTCATTGGAATGAAGCGTTTTTCACGCCCTCCGCAGCGGCGTTTTTTTCGCACAGTTGCAGACTGAAGGAGTCAGGCTTCATATTCAAGACTCCTTTTCATTCAGTGTGCTTTCTCTCATAAACCGCAGCCGCGATGCACCAGATCACGATGGCGGTATTCGTGCCGCTCTGGCTCATCACGGACATCCATGTGGCCACCGGCACCTGCATCGCCTGCGCAATATCCGGAACTGCGGCCAGCAGAAGATTCCACGTGACCGGATGGGGCGATATCCATGACCTTGCGCATATAGCCCCGCCCCTGATATTTTTCGCGCACACAGACAAGCCCTACAAAGATATACGGCTTCTTCTCCCTGTCCATGCGATCCTGAAGCGATGCGCCGCCGCGTTTGACGGCCATAGCGAAGCGCAGAAGCCGTTTCAGGCTGGAATTGCGCAGCATCCCTTTCGCAATGGGACACATGGTTTTGAGTCCCATCTTCTCCTTCGGCAGTTTGTAAGCGATATAGCCCTAGCCGCGCTCGCTGGTGGTGTGCAGAAAGCCGCCCCGCAGCATCCCGCGCACATAGGCACAGATATATTCTTCTGTCGCTTTCTGACCGGAAAACGCGGCGGTCATCCCCGTTTCCTGTCCGAAATCGTAATCGCCGAAGGCATGACCGATATCGCGGATGGATTTTTCGTCCAATGTTGTAACTTTCATTGTATTTCACTTAGTGAACAAATACCGCCATAATTGCCGCCAGCGCCGCCGCTATGACTGCCATACCCACCGTGCCGAACAGCCACTTTTTGCGCTTGTCCTCGGCGGTAATGTAAGGCTTCAAATCTTCCGTGCCGGGGATTGTCCATGCGTTGGTATGTCCCACCCAATAGCCGTCAACCCCAAAGCGGTCAATGAGATTCATAACGGACAAGATGACCAGCAGTTGCCAGAAACCCCAAACGAAGCCCCTTGCGCCGTTTATCCCATAGACACAGACCAGCACATAGACGATATAGCCGGGAATACAGACAGCTTTGAACAGCAGGCTGTTGCGCCGGATACGTTCCGGGCTTGTCAACCCCAGTTTTACGCATCGCTGCTGCACCGCCGGGCTGTAAAGATGCACCATGCCCACCGCTCCATTTCGGATGCCAACAGCGCAGATGAGAACCAGCAGGGCCCCCAGCCCAAGGCCTTCCAGAATTACCTGTAAAAGCATTACCTGTTCCTCCTGTATCCGTTTTCGTCCCGGTATTCGGGATGCTCCTTTAAGTATGGGTCGTGATCGCCGCAGATGGCGTAGTCGCACTTACAGCCATTCGCGCAGGTGGTCGTCCGCACCAGCCTTGCGTGGAGCAGCTCCATGGATGCATAATCCACATTGCACAGGGCGGGCATGATCTCCGTAAGACCGTGGCGGATAGCAAACTCCGCTGCGGGACAGGCGGTAAATTCATAATAGATGGGCTTATCTTTATCGTAAGGCGCCACCGTCATCTCATAATCGTGCCACTTGTCACAGCCCGCTTTTGCCCGTAGGAATGCCTTGTACATCAGCTTCCTCCAGAACGGCTTGTTGCAGTCTGCGAATTTCAGTTTGCGGAAGGACGGCAGAATCAGATTTTCCTCGATTTCCTCGATTTCGCGGAAAGATGTGACGGCTTTGCAGACCACATAATAGCTCATAATGGCGATACAGTCATAGGTGCCGCCTGCGCCGTTGTGGAAGTTCTGTTTGCCGCCCAAATCGGTACGCCAGTCCGAAAGAAAATCCACATATTGCCGCTGCACCTTTCCCCAAACAGCCTCTCGCTCGGCTTCTGGATAGTGCAGAGCGATTTTTGCCCGTATTTCTTTCTTGCAGGGTTTGGAATACAACACATGGCAGCTGCGGTCGAAATGCAAATCATTGTCCTTCATCTATTTGCCTCCTCCCCGCTTTCCGTTTGTGTAAACAAGGTCGTTGTCCGCTTTGCCTCGTCCTGTGTGGATTTGTATTCCGTTCCCGGCTCGTCCGGATTAAAGCCGTCGTAAGCCACAAGCACCACATGATAGACCTTTGCCATCTCCTCTGCTATGGGGATCGCCCCGCGATAGCATACGCCGCCTCCGGGCAGCATCACCATCAGCTCCGGATTTTCTTGTCCAAATTCAAAGTATTTCATCTGCACACCCTCCACAGCAGTCCGTATCCGGCAGCAGCAACAGCACCGGAGTGATTCTGAAATTTGCAGCCTCTTATCTTCCCACGCCTTTCAGGTACCCGCTCTTTGCTTTTTCCTCAGTATCATCGGATTCATCATAGGCATCATAAGGCGCATTGGGGTCGTGGACTCTTTTTTTGAAGGGCGAACACAGCTCATTTTTATGTGCAAAGGCAAAATCCATGTTGTCCGTCCAGCCAGTGTGGCCGGTAATGAACAGCGGATGAAGCCCACGTTTTTTCAGCTTTTTCTCCAGCAGCGTCAAAGACTTCACCGCCAGCCTGTTATCCTCTGCCAACGCAGAAATAAAGCTGTAGCCGCCGTCCGCGCCAAACCAGAGGGTATCGCCGGTAAAGAGATATTTCCCGTCCACAAGGTATACCATATGCCCCCATGTATGACCGGGAACCAGGAAACACTCGATCTTGATGCCGTCAATGTCAAAGACCTCTCCATCGTGAAGCAGCCGTTTTTCGTTGCAGATGGTCGCCTGCGGCAGCTTATAGAGATGATAGAGAACCTTGCGGTGTGCTTCTCCGGTCAGATACCGGTTTTCGATCTCGCCGATGTACAGCTTTGCATTCCGAAACAATCCCGGACTGTCCGCTTCTACCGCGCCCACATGGTCGGTATCCTGATGGGTGATGAGGATGTGCCGGATGGAATGCGGATCGATCCCCAGCCAGTTCATTTTCTCTGCCAGCCGGTCATAGTTGTATCCGGCATCGATCATCATGGTGGTATCGCCCTTGCGGTAAAAGAAGATATTTGCCACCCACTCCCGCACACAGGCGACATTTTCATCGATCCAGCCGGTATTCAAAGGCTTGAAGATTTCCTTGCCCCGGTACATCCGGCTCATTGCTTTTCTTTGGAATTCCGTTGCTTTTTTCGACATAATCTCTCCTCATTTCCGCGCCGTTGTATAGTTAGTTTATGCTAACAATTGTATCTTGGAAAAGCCGCATCTCTGCGGCCTTCCGCTTATTCAAATAACTCCCTGCAAGCGCCGTACACCAGCGTTTCCAGCACCTGCGGATACAGTTCCCCGATCTGTCCCTTGTGGGAAACGGTCAAAATCAGTCCCCGCACCGTAGCGGCAGCCAAGGACGTACCGCGATTCGGCGCAAGATCATATTTCTCTAAAAGCTGACGGACGTGCGTCTCGTCATCGTGGTAGTGGACATTTTTGACGTTCTCCGGCAATCTCTGCAAAAGCAGCTTCGCGTCCTTCTCAATGAAAACCATGTCGCCGGTATCGGACAGCCGCCGACAGACGGCAAGAACCGCCTTTGTCAGCTGATCTACGGAGGTTTTCTTCATTCCCAGCGTGACAGCACAATGCCTCGTTTCTTTCAGCAACACCCTGCGGAGCTACTCAGTCTCATAATCGGTAAAAGCCAAGGTTTTGCCTACTAAAATATGACCGTTTTAGTTCTTTCGGTCATATTATACCGCGCTTCTTTCTGGTTTGCAAGCGCTGCGGTGAAAAACAATCTACGACAAGTTTTCCGGTAAAGATATTCGGTTAGCCTTGACAAACGTTTTGGCACGTGATACAGTATACACGCAAAAAAAGGAGCTGCTGACGGGCGGAAAATGCGTCCTTCAAACGACTTCCAAAGGGAGTTGAAAAAGCATGAATTACGGTTTAACTGCGGCGGCGGTGCTTGGCGTGCTGGCTCTGTCCGCGCCGAAAGAGCCGCAACACAATTTGATGAAGCTGCCCTCTTTCAAAGGGATTCTTGAGGTGCGAGCCAGCATCCCCGGCCGCATGCGGCTGTATGTGCCGTCCCTTTCGGGCAGCATGGATCAGGCCGAGCAGGCGCGGGAGCAGCTGCTCGGCACGGGCGTGGTGCATCGCGTGGAGCTTGAGCCGCGCACGGGCAGCATGCTCGTGTGCTATGACGAGCGCAAGGTTGAGGCCGCCGTCATCGAGGGCGCGGTCATCAAGCTGCTGGGTCTGGACGCGGTCATCAGCGGCAAGCAGAAAAGCCGCATGGAAAGCGGCCTGCACACCATTCTGGATGCGGTGGATCGCGGCGTGATGGGCGCGACCAACGGCCTGATGGATGGCAAAATGCTCGCCGGGACGGCGCTTTCCGTGCTGGCAATTAGGGAGTGGCGGCTCGCGGGTCTGGCTGTGCCGGGCGCAATGACGCTGCTCTGGTGGGCTGCCCGCCTGTTCGGGGGGGATCGCTTGTGAATATCGTTGGAGAAACGTTTCTGCGCCACTGCCTCAAGCCGCGCGTGGAATGCGACCTGCCGGGGCGGCTGCGCATGCGCTTCCGCCACAGCGAGCAGTTGTCCAAGGAGGCACTGCCCTATCTGCATTATGTTCAGGATGTTTTGACGATGCTCCCCGGCGTAACGGATGTCACCGTCAACGCGCGCATCGGCACGGCGCTCGTGCTCTATGACGCGCAGACGACCAGCAGCCGCCGGATTCTGCGCTGGGTGGATATCGTTGTGGACACAGGACTTGAAATTGCCAAAGAGATCAAGCCGGAGGAGATCGACGAACAGAAGCTGGAGCAGATTGTGCGCCAGCGGCTGATCCTGCGGCTTCCGCAAGCCAAAGAGGGTTAAAAAATGCTTCACAGAGAATCAAACAAGGATTGGATGAAGGGGCAGATCGCCAGCAGCCTGCCGGGGCGGCTTCGCCTGCGGGTTGACGGGCTTGCCTTTCTGTTTGACGCGCGCATGGACGTGGCCGGGGCGCTGGCCACGATTGCCGGCGTGCGCCGCGTGCAGGTGACGCCCTGCACGGGCAGCGTTTTGCTGGAATACGATCAAAACAAGCTGGATTCCGCAGCACTGGTGGAATGCGCGGATATGGTGCTGGCACGCTATGCGATGCCCGCCCTGCGCGCGCGCCACGCAAGCGGCAAGGAAGAAACGGCTGAGCAGCCGATGACGACCGCTCGTCTGGCCAAGCGGCTGGCGGTGAACGTGGGCGCAATGGTGCTGGGCAACACGCTCTTTACCGCCCCGCTGCTGGGCGGCGCGCTGGCAAATTTCACCTCGCTGGAAGCGTTGGCGAGCCTCGGCCTTTCCGCGCCGATGACAAGGAGCGCGCTGGAAGGACTCCGAAAGGACATGCGGCCGAACGCCGATTTCCTGACCGTGACTTCCATCGTCGCGAGCCTGATGCTCGGCACGCCGCATTCCGCGCTGATGATTTTGGCGCTGTCGGATTTGGCCGAGCTGATGACTTCCTACACCATCGAGCGGACACGTTCTTCCATCAAGAAGATGCTCTCCGCGGACGACGGCGACGTGTGGAAGGTGCTGGAGGACGGCCGTGTGGCGCGCACCCCGATTGCGCAGCTGCACGCGGGCGACACCGTGGCCGTTCACACGGGCGAAAAGATTGCGGTGGACGGCGTGATTGCTTCCGGCGTGGCCGTCATTGACCAGAGCGCGATCACCGGCGAGTTTGTGCCGGTTGAAAAGCGCGCGGGCGACGAGGTCTTCGCGGGTACGGTGGTCAAGAGCGGCAACATTCAGGTCAAGGCGAACAAGGTCGGCGATCAGACAGTGGTTTCCCGCATCGTGGGCATGGTGGAAGCCAGCGAGCTGAAAAAAGCGCCGATTCAGCGCTATGCGGATAGATTCTCGAATTATCTCGTGCCGCTCAACTTCCTGCTCTGCCTGTCTGTCTGGCTGGTGACGCATAACGCACAGAAGGCGCTGAAGATGCTGGTCATCGATTATTCGTGCGGCATCAAGCTCTCCACGGCGACGGCGTTCTCCGCGGCGATCAACACGGCGGTCAAGCAGGGCGTGCTCATTAAGGGCGGCGCATACATCGAGCAGATGAGCAGCGCGAACACCGTGCTGCTGGATAAGACCGGCACCGTGACCGAGGGCAAGCCGAAGGTCGTTTCCATGGTCGTTCTGGATGACGAGATGGACGAGCGCGAGGTGCTGGCCTACGCCATGGCGGCAGAAGAGACGAGCACGCATCCGCTGGCCAGCGCGATTCTGGGCTACGGTCGTCAGATCGGCGCGCAGGCACTCGACCACGGCGAGATTATCACCGAGGTTTCGCGCGGCAGCCGAACCGATGTGGACGGACATATCGTCCGCGTCGGCAATATGAAATACATGAAGGAAAACGGCGTGACCACAGCGAAAGCCGTTCCGGACGGTCAGGGCGCGATTCCGAATTACGTCGGCATAGATGACAAGCTCGTGGCGGTGCTGTTCGCGATGGACAGCCCGCGTGACAATGTGCGCCGGGCGGTCAATGCTCTGCGTTATGACGGCGTAGGCGATATTGAGATTTTGACAGGCGATATGGAACCGCAGGCGCGTGCCGTGGCCGAGCAGGTCGGCGTGGACGGCTTCAAGGCGCAGCTTCTGCCGGAGCAGAAGGCGGAAGCAGTGCTTCGCTTGCAGACGCAGGGCAACGGCGTGGTGATGGTCGGCGACGGCATCAACGACGCGCCTGCGCTGGCATATGCGGACGTGGGCATTTCGCTGGGCAGCAAGTCCACGGATATCGCGATGGAGACCAGCGACGTGGTTATCAGCCGCGATGACCCGATGATGATCCCCGAACTGCGCAGGCTCTCCCGCGCGACGATGCACATCGTGCAGCAGAACTTCGCCATCGTCATCGGCATCAACACGGTCGGTCTGATTTTAGGCGCGGCCAGCGGTATTTCCGTGATGATGAGCGCACTGATGCACAACGCGTCTACGATTCTGGTCGTTGCGAACTCGCTGCGGCTGATGTTTTTCCCGCCGATGGAGGGCCGCTGACCGATGAGAAACGAAAAAGGAGCGCTTCACCTCGAAGTGCTCAGCGCGATGCCGGGGCGCATCCGCTTTCAGTTGGAAAAGCCGATTAAGAGCGACGTGCCGTTTCTGGGCATCAAGGGCGTGACGCGCTGCCGTTATAATCCGCGCATTGGGACGCTGCTGTGCGAATACGACCAGCTCACGGCGACGGAAGAACAGCTGCTGGTGAAAATCGGCGCGGTTTACGCGGGGCTGGTCGGCACGGCGCTGCTGCACATCAAGCATTCCGAAGAGGAAGGCTTTTCGATGGCGCCGAGCGGCTATCTGGCGCTGTGCTGCATTGCGCTGGACGGATCGCTGACGCTGATGGGCTCGACGCTAACGCGGTTTACGCGCTGGCTTTCAGTCGGCGCGACGCTGGCGGCGGTGGCCGAGCACGGCTATCAGGAACTGCACACGCGCGGCAGTTTTGACCCGGAAGTCATGTCTGTGGTATACTTAATCAATTCCATCGGCAAAACGAACGGTATGCAGGCCAGCGCGCTGGCCTGGGCACTGACGTTTGGCCGCCACCTGATTCCGCAGGAGCCGCGTGAGCAGGTCTACATGGTACGGCGCGCGGGCAACTCCATCAGCCTGACCCCGGTGAAGGGCAGCGGCGACGGGGACGGCGTGGCCTACGCGGGCAGCATGCTCCAGCGCGGCATGGAAATGATGGCGAAGAAGGGGTAAAGGAAAATGTTGGGGCGTTGCCCCAAACCGGAAACCCGAACTTCCCGACATCAAAACAGCGAATTTTCCCATTTATCGCAAAGCGATAAATGTAGTGGAAAATCCAAGAACCTCAGGTTCTTGGCAGGGTTTGGGACAGCGTCCCAAATGTTCTATCAGACAGACAGGAGGAAAAAATGATGTTTAGCTGGAATAATCCGATGGTCAAGGGCGTTTTGATCGGCGTAGGCGCGAGCCTGGTGGGCTTTGCGGTCTACAAGCACAACGAGGAGAAGGTGGATGCGTTTCTGAACCGCCACGGCGTGAAGGTGAAAACCCCGACCGCAGGCTTTGAGACCATGTCCGTCGAGGATCTGATGCGCACCAAGGAGACCATTGAGGATCTCATCGCCGAGAAGGAGCTTCAGGAGCAGAGCGTGACCGTCGAGGGCGCGGCTGTTGCGGCGGAAGCGTAAAAAGAGAAGATTCATCACAATGTGAGCTGTCAGGCTAAAAACCTGGCAGCTCTCTGTTTTCGCTAAAATATAAGTGATGCAAAAGGGCGCGAAAAAGTTATACTAATTCGCAGTTAAAATGCTTAACAGAGCG
>OLOS01002527.1_pt1 | contig 12268 bp, 9 predicted proteins | sample 1672631 | NCBI WGS metagenome assembly OLOS01 (sample SAMEA3136707, study PRJEB25190) | human gut metagenome | biome: human gut; feature: human-associated habitat; material: faeces | place: Austria | collected 2013 | reverse complement strand
CAGACGAAGACCTACGCCAACAAGCGCGCCGCCCAGCGCGCGGCGCGGGCAAACTCCCCTTGATAAACGCCCCCGGGCTGTGGTATGCTGGGGTGTAAAAATTCCCGGGGAGAGAACGCTAATGATAACTGTTGAGAATCTCAGCCTGCAATACGGCGGGCAGGGGCTTTTTTCAAACGTGGACCTGCAATTCACGGCCGGCAACTGCTACGGCATCATCGGCGCCAACGGCGCGGGCAAGTCCACCTTCCTCAAGATACTCTCGGGCGAGATAGACTCCACCAGCGGCCACGTCTACGTGGACCCCAAGGCCCGCATGTCCGTGCTCAAGCAGAACCAGAACATGTACAACGACCACACGGTGCTCGAGACGGTCATCATGGGCAACATGCGCCTCTACGAGTGCGGCAGGGAGAAGGACGCCATCTATGAGAAGGCCGACTTCACGGACGAGGACGGCATCCGCGCCAGCGAGCTCGAGGAGGAGTTCGCGGAGCTGGGCGGCTGGGAGGCCGAGAGCGACGCGGGCCGCATACTCCAGGGCCTCGGCGTGGACACGGAGTTCCACGGCACGCTGATGGGCGACATGGACCCCCGCCTCAAGGTCAAGGTCCTGCTGGCTCAGGCGCTCTTCGGCAAGCCGGACATCATCCTGCTCGACGAGCCGACGAACAACCTCGACCTCAAGAGCGTGGTCTGGCTCGAGGACTTCCTCATGGACTACGAGGGCACGGTCCTGGTCGTGAGCCACGACCGCTACTTCCTCAACAACGTCTGCACGCACATCGTCGACATCGACTACGGCAAGATCAAGATGTATGTCGGCAACTACGACTTCTGGTACGAGTCCAGCCAGCTCATACAAAAGCTCATCAAGGACCAGAACAAGAAGGCCCAGCAGAAGATCGAGGAGCTGCAGAGCTTCATCCGCCGCTTCTCGGCGAACAAGTCGAAGTCCCGCCAGGCGACGAGCCGCCGCAAGCTGCTCGACAAGCTTACGGTCGAGGAGCTGCCCGCCTCCAGCCGCCGCTACCCCTGGGTAGGCTTCAAGGCCAACCGCGAGCCGGGCAAGGACAGGCTCTTCGTCACGGACCTCTGCAAGTCCGTGGACGGCGTGCCGGTGCTCAAGAACGTGAGCTTCATCATGGGCCGCGAGGACAAGATCGCCCTCATCAGCCGCAACGAACTTGCGGTGACGCTGCTCTTCAAGCTGCTCATGGGCGAGGAGGAGCCGGACTCCGGCGAGATAAAGTGGGGCGTCTCCACGACGCAGGGCTACATGCCCACGGACTCCAGCGCGTATTTCGAGGGCTGCGAGCTCTCCATCATGGACTGGATGCGCCAGTTCTCGGAGGACAAGCGCGAGAGCTATCTGCGCACCTTCCTGGGCCGGATGCTCTTCTCCGGCGACGAGGTGTACAAGCCCGTGAACGTCCTCTCCGGCGGCGAGCGGGTGCGGTGCATGATCTCCAAGCTCATGCTCTCCGGCGCGAGCGTGCTGCTGCTCGACCAGCCGACTAATCACCTCGACCTCGAGAGCATCGCCGCGCTCAACAACGGCCTCGAGGCCTTCCCCTACAACATCATCTTCTCGAGCCACGACCACCAGCTGACCCAGACCGTGGCCAACCGCATCATCGAGATAAACCCCGACGGCTCCATCACGGACCGCATGTGCACCTACGACGAGTACATGGACCTCGCCGCACTGGAAGAGGGAAAATAAGCCAAAGTGCCGCCCGCGGGCGGCGCTTTAGCTTGTCGAAGAAGGCTCCGCCTTCTTCGACAAAGGGGCTTGCACTCCGCTCCGCGCCTCGGTTGTCCGCCAAGGCGGACAATTCGACACTCCGCTCCGCGAGAAGTATTTTCGGCGACGTACACGCCGCCGCCGAAAATGATTGAATCTATTTCGCGGCTGCGGCCGCGAAACTCTGCGAGGCTTTGGAGGTTTTCCGGCTGGAACAAACTTACTGTTTCCCCCGTCATAAGGGCAAAACCGAGGGGAGGCGGCAACATGAAAAAAGCGCTCATCATCCTGCTCTGCGTGCTGCTGGCACTGTCTGCCTGCGGCGAGGCCAGCCCTGATCCGACGTCCGCTCCCGCGCAGGAGACTCAGGCTGCCGTGACGCGCATGGTCTCGGAGCCCGTGGCTGCGGACTTCTTCGCTTTCCTCACCGACGTCTGCGGCGACGAGCTCTACGCCATGACCGACGGGGCCCTCTGCCGCTGGGACGGTGCACTGCTCGAACCGCTCTTTGATTTGGCCGGCCGGTCCGAAGTAAAGAAGATCGCCGCTGCCGAAGAGGGTATCTGGCTCGAATGCGTCCGCGATGGCGAGAGCCTGCCCGTTCTGGAGCTGCGCTCCTACGACGGCGAGCTGCTGACTGAGATAGACCTCTCCGGGCTGGAATTCGTGCAGACATGGGGCATGCTCGGCAGACTTGAAGCCGGAGGAGGTCTGGTATATGCAGACTGCGAGGAGCAGATATTTGTCTACACTGCGGACGGCGAGCTGAAAGGCTCCGTCGAGACCGAACGCAACGTGTCCGAGGACATCGTGCTGACCGGCGCTGGGCTTACCGTCATGCAGAGCGACGGGGACTACACGAACTGCTATGACATCGACCCGGAGACTCTGGAAGCGGGCAAGCCCTATCGCCTCGGGCGCGCGATGCGCCATATCTACTCCGGCGGCGGCGTATATGACTTCGTCGCGGTCGACCGGGACATGCTCGGTCTCTGGGCCGTCGAGTGCGGCAGCGGCGATGTGGAGCCGATACTCCTGCTCCGCGACGTCGGCCTGAGCTTTGAGGGCGGTTTCCTCCCCTATGTGCTCGGCGAGGACGACTTTGTGCTCAGCCCTGTGGGCAGAGGTGTGTCCATGCACTGCTTTATGGGCGACGAGGAGCGCCCCGTGCGTCAGGTGATAAGGCTTGAGTCGCTCGGCAGCGTTCCCGAGCTGATGAGGTATGCGGCCAACTTCAACGCCTACAATGAGGAATACTACGTCGAGGTCGTAGACCTTGCGTCCGCGATCCCCAACCTCGACGACAGGCTCAAGGACCTCAGCACGCGGCTCGCGGCGGGCGACGGTCCGGATATCATCTGCTTCAACGGCCTCGACCCCGCGCCATATGGGCAGTCCGGGGCACTTGTGGACCTCTACGAGCTCATAGACTCGGACCTGGAGCTCTCCCGCGAGGAGCTTGTCGCGCTAAAGCCCTTCGAGAGCGGCGGCGCGCTCTGGTCGCTCGCGCCCTGCTTCTATATAAGCACCTGTCTGGGGCTGGAGAGCGTCGTGGGCGACGGCCTCGGCTGGACCTTTGAGGAGTTCTTCACCCTGAGCGATTCTCTGGAAGCAGATCAGAAGATGTTCGCGACAACGTCGCCGCTGATATTTGTTCAAAACACCCTGAGCGGCGTGCTTCCGGAGCTCATAGACTACGAGACGGCGAGCTGCAGCTTTACAGACGGGAGGTTTGAGGAGTATCTGCGCCTCGCCTCGGGGCTGGAGACGGCGGACGAGACCGACTGGGAGAGCTTTAACGCGCGCTTTGCCGCGGGCGAGATCATGCTCTATGACACCACGCTGAGGGACGCCGCCGACCTGGCCGCGCTGGAGGAATACTACGGTCAGGCGCTGACGCCCATAGGCTGGCCTAGCCTGGACGGGAGCTGCGGCTCGAGGCTGACGGCCTGGGCGGATATGGGCATCGTTTCGTCCGGGGACGTCGGGGCGGCGTGGGAGTTCATGCGCTTTCTCCTGAGCGACGGTGAGCCGCAGTCCGGCCTCTTTGCCGGGAGCTTCCCTATGTGCCGCACAGCCCTTGAGGCGCTGCTTTCCGAAGGGCCCGACGCCGCCGGGGCCGGGGAATTGCTCACCCTGATCGGCGCGCTCGAGTACCGGGACCTTTCCGGCACTACCGCGGCTCAGATAGTCTGCGAGGAGGCGGAGGCCTGCTTTTCCGGCGCGCGCAGCTTCGGCGAGACGGCGGAGCTGGTGCAGGACCGGGTCGGGCTCTGGCTCTCGGAGCAGTTCAGTTGAGAGGAACGAAAAAACAGCAGCCGCTTTCTGCGGCTGCTGTTTTTTTATTCGGTTCTCTTTATCCGGCGCAGCGGATTATCACGGTGTCGGTGGCGCCGAAGACGGTGACGGTCACGTTGCAGCTGCCTGCGCCCACGCCGGTTATCACGCAGTGGGTCGGGTCGTCCGCGACGGGCTCGACGGTGGCGACGCTGGTGTCGCTGCTCTCCCAGATTATCGCATCCGACGGGATCTCAACGGTCATGGGGTAGATGGCAACGGACACGGTCAGCGGGGTGGTGACGGTGACATCGTCGCCCAGGACGTCCCCGCCGTAGTAGAGCGTGGCGCTGGTTATGGTGGGCGTCGGAGTAGGCGTCGGCGTCGGGGTCGGAGTCGGGGTCGGCGTCAGGTCATCTGTCGGGGCCGCGGGCAGGGTCGGCGTGGTGCGGACGGCTCCGCCGCTGTTGAGGCTCATGGAGATGAGCACGACGACGGCCAATATGACCGCGACAAGCAAGATCGCGCCGAAAATGAGCTGCCAGCGCGCATTCACAGCCGCCCTCTGTCCGGACGGCGTGGACATATCCTCGCCGGGCGTCGGGCCGGGGACCCGCTCGCTCTGGCGGACACGCCGCGTGCCGCAATATGGGCAGCGGCCTCTCATCCCGGAAAACTGCCGGCCGCAGCGGCGGCAGGTCACGCGAGGAATAAAGCTCATGGGAGTTCCTCCGTTCCTTGAAGAAGAGTAATATATACATCTCCGCATAAAATGCTAACATAATATTACTCTTTTCCGGGCCGTTCGTCAAGTGCGGCCTATTTCAATTTTGGCCTGCGCGCCCGTTTTCGCGTCCACGTACACCGTGACCTGGGAGCCGTCCTCGGCCTCGCAGGGGAACACGTAGCACAGCCGCTCGCCGCCGCCCTCGGTCAGCGCGGCCGTGAGTTTGGGCTCCGCCGCCTCGAGGTCGGAGGGCAGGGCCTCCGCCGCCTGCTCCGCCGTCACGGCGGGCTCGCCGAGGTCGCGCTCGGTGTGGTTGAGGATATACTCCGTGGCGTCGTAGGAGCAGACGGAGCCGTCGTCGAGCGCTATCGAGATGCTCACGGCGTCCGCCGGGTACATCACGCCGTTCTCGCTGCCCGCGAAGGTGAAGGCCGCGAGCCCCCCGTCCTCGCTGGAGCTCACGAGCTCCGTGACATTCATGCCCGCCTGCTCAAGGAATTCCTCAGCCGCGGCCTGCGCCTCCTCGGCGCTCAGCTGCTTTGCGCTGACGCGGCGGGAGCCGGTCACGCTCAGCACCTGACCGCCCTGCTCAGAGACGCTTATCATGCGGAAGTCGCCCTCGTCCTCCTCTATGCTGAAGCTCCAGCAGGGCAGGTCGCAGGCGGCGCGGCCAACGCTCTCTAGCTCGGACTCGTCCACGCCGAGGAAGTCCGCAGCGACGGACTTTGCCTCCTCCTCCGTGACGCTCTCCGCGCCCTCGAGGGACTTGGCCGTGACCGAGAGGGCCGAGGCGGAATATTTGCCGTCATACTCGAGCTCCGGGAACTCGTCGAGCTCGGAGTCTATGCGCCGCAGTTCGCCGCCTATGGTGTTCTCCTCGGCGTCCTCTGCGCCGGCGCCGTAGCTGTCGAGCTTCAGCGCGCCCTCGGTGAACTGGGTGCCGAGCTCGGAGGCCTGGGCGGCGAGGTCGGAGACGGCGGAGGATATCTCCCGCAGCTGCTCCATCGTCTCCTCGTCGGGCAGACGGCCCTCCGCGCCCTCGCGCGAGAGATACAGCGCCCAGTCGCCCGCGCCGTTTATATAGCCCGAGAGCTTCTCGAGCTCAGTCGTGGTGTAAGGCATGGCGGCAAGCGCACTCACGGCCCCCGAGGCGTTGGCCGCCGCCTTGGCGCACAGCTGCGAGAAGAGCGGCGCGTTGGTGGCATAGGTGCTCTCACGCAGCGCCTCGTCCATGGAGCTGAGCGACGAGGCCAGCTCGCCCATCGCCGTGCTGCCGTAGTTCTGGCCCGCGCGCCAGGCGTCCAGGCCCGCCTGGCTCTCCTTCCAGGCAAAGAGTCCCGTCACTATGAGCGCCACGCTCAGGACGGCTATGATGATATATGCAGTTGACTTCTTCATCATTTAAAAAACACCTCCTTCGGTATTTTCTCCGAAAGAGGCGTTTTCACAATATGCAATTTTTAGCCCAATTTTTCAAGGCCGACCTTGAGGCGGCGGAGCGTCTCGTCCCGGCCCAGGATGCGGCATATCTCCACCGCGCCGCCGGGGGTTACGGTCTGGCCGGAGGCGGCGATGCGCACGGGCCACATGACCGCGGCGTTCTTCACGCCCTCGGCCTCGGCCAGGGACTTCATGGCCTCGAGGATGCTCTCGTCATCCCAGCCCGGGAGCGCGGCAAGGCGCTCGGCGGCGAGGGCGAGGAACTTCTTCGCGCTCTCGAGGGTGGACTTGGACTTCTTGTTCTCAAAGAGCTCCGGGCCGTACTCGGGCAAGGCGTCGAAGAAGCCGAGCTTGCCGGGGATGTCCGTGAGCACCTCGGTGCGCTGCTGCAAGAGCGCGGCGACGGCGGCGGGGTCTATGGCCGGGTTCTTCACCGCCTCGCGGATATAGGGCTCGGCGGCCTTGGCGAAGTCCTCCGGCGACATGGCGCGGATGTACTCGCTGTTGAGCCAGCGGAGCTTCTCGATGTCGAAGATGGCCGGTGACTTGGAGAGGCCGTGGATGTCGAACACCTGCTCGAGCTCGGCGAGGGAGTATATCTCCCGCTCGCCGCCGGGGCTCCAGCCGAGGAGGGCGACGTAGTTCACTACGGCGGGGGTGAGATAGCCCTGGGCGATGAGGTCCTCGTAGGAGGGGTCGCCGTGGCGCTTGCTCATCTTGTTGTGCGCGTCGCGCATGACGGGCGAGCAGTGGACGTACTTGGGTATCTCCCAGCCGAAGCCCTCGTAGAGGAGGTTGTACTTCGGCGCACTGGAGAGGTACTCCGTGCCGCGCACGACGTGGGTTATGCCCATGAGGTGGTCGTCTATGACGTTTGCGAAGTTGTAGGTGGGCAGGCCGTCGCGCTTCATGAGCACCTGGTCGTCGAGGTCGGCGTTCGGCGCGGTGATGTCGCCGAAGATCTCGTCGTGGAAGGTTGTCGAGCCCTCGTGCGGGATGCGCTGGCGGATGACGAAAGGCTCGCCCGCGGCGGCGCGGCGGTCGGACTCCTCCCTGGACATATTGCGGCAGGGGTCGTCCTCGTGCTTGAAGCCCTCGGCGCTCTCCTCGGTCTTTTCGCAGAAGCAGCGGTAGGCGTGGCCGCGCTCCATCAGCAGCTCGGCGTACTCCATGTACAGCGAGCGCCGCTCCGTCTGCACGTAGGGGCCAACGGGGCCGCCCACGTCCGGGCCCTCGTCATGCGTGAGCCCGCACTCGCGCATGGTCTTGTATATGACGTCCACGGCGCCCTCGACAAGGCGCTCCTGGTCCGTGTCCTCTATTCTCAGTATGAATTTGCCCCCCGCGCGGCGCGCGATGAGGTAGGTGTAAAGCGCGGTGCGCAGATTGCCCACGTGCATGTAGCCCGTCGGGCTGGGCGCGAACCGGGTGCGGACCTCGCCCTTGGGTATGCGCGCCTCCATGGCTTCAAACCAGCTTGAGTCCTTCATGTAAACAGCCTCCGTGCATATTTTATCCGGAAAACCCCTTTATCTTATTTTATAGTTCGGTCTTTGTCAAGGGCGGAGGGTAAAAGCTATTGTATTGGCGAGAAAAATGTGCTAAAATACCTGCAATCGGCAGCGCGGGACCACAGGCCGCGGCGGACTGCGGCGAAAGTACGGCCAAAGGCCGGACAAGCGCGCCCACATTATAAAGATCAGAGGTCTTCTGCAATGGATGAAAGAAAAACCATGTTCTCGGGTATCCAGCCCTCCGGCGACCTGACGCTCGGCTCCTACATGGGTGCCATCCGCAACTGGGTGGATATGATCGACGACTACAACGCCTATTACTGCATCGTGGACATGCACGCCATAACCGTGCGCCAGGTGCCCGCAGACCTGCGCCGCCGCACCATGGAACAGCTCGCGCAGTACATCGCCTGCGGCCTGGACCCGCATAAGGTCACGCTCTTTGTGCAGAGCCATGTGCCCGCGCACGCCGAGCTCGGCTGGGTGCTCAACTGCTACACCATGTTCGGCGAGCTCTCCCGCATGACCCAGTTCAAGGACAAGAGCGCCAAGCACGCGGACAACATCAACGGCGGCCTCTTCACCTACCCCGCCCTCATGGCGGCGGATATACTGCTCTACCAGGCGGACTTCGTCCCCGTGGGCGACGACCAGAAGCAGCACGTCGAGCTCTGCCGCGACGTGGCCATCCGCTTCAACAACATCTACGGCGACGTCTTCACCATCCCGCAGGCCTATATCCCGCGCGTCGGCGCCCGCATCATGAGCCTCACCGACCCCACCAGCAAGATGAGCAAGTCCGACAAGGACCCCAACGGCTGCGTGCACCTGCTGGAGACCCCCGAGGAGATCATGCGCAAGTTCAAACGCGCCGTCACGGATTCGGACACCTCCGAAAACTGCGTGCGCTACGACCCCGCCGAGAAACCGGGCGTCGCGAACCTCATGCAGATCTACTCCTGCGCCACCGGCGAATCCTTCGACGAGATTGAGAAGGAATTCCTCGGCCGCGGCTACGGCGCCTTCAAGACCGCCGTCGGCGAGGCCGTCGTGGAGCAGCTGCGCCCCATCCGCGAGGAGACCAAACGCATCCTCGCCGACAAGGCCTATCTCGAGAGCGTCTACCGCATGGGCGCCGAGAAGGCTGCCGCCACCGCCAACAAGACCCTCCGCAAGGTCTACAAGAAGCTCGGCTTCGTCGCGCGCTGAGGCGCGGAGTCCCGCTTTAATACTACCAATGTCTCCGCCGCGCCGGATGCGCTTCCGGCGCGGCGGAATTCAGGAGTGTGAGCTATGTTCCTCAACACTGAGCTGTGGCTTCGCGCGCTCTTAGCCATAGCCATAGGCTTTGCCGTCAGCTTTGCCTCAACGCCCATAGTCAAGACCTTCGCGCAGAAGGTCGGCGCCATGGACGTGCCCAAGGACGCCCGCCGCGTCCACGACCACCCCATCCCCCGCATGGGCGGCCTGGCCATCTTCCTCGGCTTCATCCTCAGCGTCGTCCTCTTCGTGGACATCACCCGCCAGGTGCGCGGCATTCTGCTCGGCGCCGTCCTCATCGTCGCCTGCGGCGCGATAGACGACATCATCTCGCTCCGGGCCTGGGTCAAGCTCATCATCCAGATCATCGCCGCCATCGTCGCCGTGGCCCACGGCGTCGTCATTGAGGTGCTGATGAACCCCAACATCTTCAGCGAGAACGAGGCGCTCATCCTCGGCGTGCTCGCCGTGCCCGTCACCATCCTCTGGATAGTCGGCATCACCAACTCCGTCAACCTCATCGACGGGCTGGACGGCCTCGCCGTCGGCGTCTCCACCATCTCCTCGGTCACGATGTTCGTCGTGGCGCTGCTGGTCGCCGAGGGCAACGTCGCCGTCATCCTCGCGGCGCTCATGGGCGCCTGCGTGGGCTTCATGCCCTACAACTTCAACCCCGCCAAGATCTTCATGGGCGACACGGGCGCGCTGCTGCTCGGCTATGTGCTCTCCACCGTGTCCGTCGTGGGCATGTTCAAGTTCTACGCCATCGTCACCTTCATCGTGCCGATACTCGCGCTGTTCCTGCCCCTTTTCGACACCACCTGCGCCTTTTTCCGCAGGCTGCTGCATGGACAGAGCCCCATGCACCCGGACCGCGGCCACCTGCACCACCGGCTCATAGACATGGGCCTCTCGCAGAAGCAGGCCGTCGCAATACTCTACTCCATCTCGGCAATTCTCGGCCTCTGCGCCGTCGTGCTGGCTACCAGCGGCACCGTGAGGCTCTACCTCGTGGTCATAGCCGCCGCCTCCGCCGTCGCCGTGGGCATCTTCATAAAGCGCACCCTCAAGGGCCACAAGTACCACCCGCCCGTCGACCCCACCACCTGTGAACCACTGGAGGACAAGGATGGCAAAGCTTAAAGTCATGTCCGTCTTCGGCACGAGGCCGGAGGCCATAAAGATGGCCCCCCTCGTTCTCGAGCTCCGGCGCAGGCGCGAGCTCGAGAGCGTCGTCTGCGTCACCGCCCAGCACCGCGAGATGCTCGACAGCGTGCTCGACGAGTTCGGAATCAGGCCGGAGCACGACCTCAACATAATGAAAAGCGGCCAGACCCTCGCGGACATAACCTCCCGCGTGCTGCAGGGCCTCGGCCCGGTGCTGGAGCAGGAGAAGCCGGGGCTCGTCCTCGTCCACGGGGACACGACCACGACCTTCGCCGCCGCACTCGCCGCCTTCTACGCGCGCATCCCCGTCGGCCACGTCGAGGCCGGGCTGCGCACCTACGACCGCTGGAGCCCCTGGCCCGAGGAGATGAACCGCCGCATGACCGGCCAGCTCGCCTCCTTCCACTTCGCCCCCACCCAGCGCAACGCCGAAAACCTCCGGCGCGAGAATGTCGAGGGCGGTATCTGGGTCACCGGCAATACGGTCATTGACGCCCTGCGCTACACCGCCTCCGGCGAGGGTTTCTCCCGGCCGGAGCTCTCTGAGATAGATTATGTAAACCACCGCGTCGTGACCCTCACCTGTCACCGGCGCGAGAACTACGGAAAGCCGATGCGCAACATCTTTGAGGCCGTGCGGAACACGGCGCTGCGCTTTCCGGACGTCATCTTCGTCTACCCCGTGCATCTGAGCCCCGTCGTGCGCGAGGCGGCGGGCGAGCTGCTCTCCGGCGTTGCCAACATAAAGCTCATAGAGCCGCTGGACGCCGTGGACATGCACAGGCTCATGGCCCGCAGCTACATGGTGATGACGGACTCCGGCGGCATCCAGGAGGAGGCCCCGGCGCTGGGCAAGCCCGTGCTGGTGCTCCGCCGCGAGACGGAGCGGCCCGAGGCCGTGGACGCCGGGACGGTGGCCCTCGCGGGCACGGACCGGGAGAACATCGAAAAGCTGGCCGCCGAGCTCCTGACGGACAGGGCGGCCTACGACAAGATGGCCCGCGCGGTCAACCCCTACGGCGACGGCCATGCCTGTCCCAGGATAGCGGACGCCATATGCTATGCCTTCGGCCTTTCGGAGCGGAGGCCAGAGGAGTTCAAGCCCCAATGAGCAAGAGGTCGAAGTTCATCATAATACTGCTTCTCGTCCTGACGGCGGCGGTCATCGTCTGGGCGCTCTTCGGCATGGACCAGGGCGTGGAGACGCCGCCGGTGGAGCTGCCCACGGCTGAGCCGACGGACGGCTCTTCCGGCCCCGGCGGGGGCGAGGAGGACGTGGTGGCCCTGACGCCGGACACGGTGCAGGCCGTCATCTCCATGCTCACGCGCGCGGACAGCTATTCCCGCACCGTGACGGTGGAGGACTTCTGGGACGGCGGCAGCAGCAGCACGGAGCTCAAGGTCTGGGAGGACCACGGCCGCAGCCTGATCCGCGTGGAGCGGGACGGCTATGTCCGCAACATCCTCATCTCCGGCGGCAAGCTGTACATCTGGTACGACTACTCCGCCGACGTCTTCACCTCCGACAAGGTGGACGGCACCGAGGCCGACGAGTGGCTGCGCTGCATTAGCTATGACGAACTGCTCGACCTCCCCTCCGCCTCCATCCTAAACGCGAGCTACGAGCTCTTCGGCGGCGAGTCCTGCATCTATGTAGAGTACGTCTCCGGCGAGTTCGGCTATAAGAGCTGCGTGTATATCTCCGTCTCGACCGGCCTGCTCATGGGCGCGCGGGTCTATGACGGGGAGACGCTGGTGTATCAGATGAACTCCTCCACCCCGGACCTCGCCACTCCCGGCGAGGAGGTCTTTGCCCTGCCCGGCGCCTCGCCCTCCCCGGAGCCCGAGGCCTGAGCTAGAGCAGCAGCATCGCGCCGAGGACTATCAGCAGCTCCTTGTCCCCGCTCTCGCGGTACATGAGATAGAGGATGAGCATCAGCAGCAGGTCCTCCGTCTCCAGGCCGCCGCGGAACAGGCCGCCTATGGCGTCGGTGACGCCGCTGAGCAGTCCGCCCAGGTCGCCGGAGCTCCGGCGCTGCGCATACGGGCCGTCTCTCCTTGCGGGAGGCGGCCCGGACTCGTTCCGGCGCGGGGAGCGCTCCTCGTGGCGCCGGTGCTCATCCTCCCGGTGGCGCG
>OLOS01002514.1_pt1 | contig 12334 bp, 10 predicted proteins | sample 1672631 | NCBI WGS metagenome assembly OLOS01 (sample SAMEA3136707, study PRJEB25190) | human gut metagenome | biome: human gut; feature: human-associated habitat; material: faeces | place: Austria | collected 2013 | reverse complement strand
AAGGGCGAGCTTCGCATCGAGGATATTTTCCTGGAGGAAAGCCATCGCGGGCGTGCGCTTGGTGCGCAGCTGCTCGGACAGGCGGTCAGCCTTGCGCGGAAAATGGGCTGCGGAACGCTTGCGGCCACCGTGCCGGACGAAATGCGCTGTGCGCTGCACTTCTTCGAGCATCAGGGCTTCCTATTACAGAGCGAAACGGACGGCGCTGCGGTACTGAAAATGGATATCTCCGTCCCGCAGAGATAACTGCGCCTGGCTGCAAAAAGCGGCGGCAGGGGAATCCCCCTGCCGCCTTGAGCGTTATCGGGTGGTAGCCGCACGGCCTGTTGTGGTCGTCGTACTCATGCCGGTCGTGCTGTTTGCACTGCCGGTGTATCCGCTTGCTGCGTTGCCGTTCGTATATCCGTTCTGGCTGTAGCCGTTCGGATAGGAGCTGCCCGCGTAGCCGCCCTGTGCGTAACCATTTGCGTAGCCGGTCCGGCCGTAGCCGTTTGCATAGCCCGTCTGGCCGTACATGCCGTTGTAGCCGTACTGACCGCGGTAGTAGCCGTCGTTCGTGCCGTTGACACGGCCGTTGCGCGTCGTGGATACGTTGCTGTAGCCACCATAATAGGGATCCATCGTGCCGGTCGCGCTGCACGCGCACAGAAGCGCCGTAAGCAGCAGAACGGAAAGGGCAAGAATTGCGATGCGTTTCATTGAAAATACCTCCTGCTTCAAATAATCGCTTTGCATGATATAGTATCCGCGCAGTGCGCGGGCTTATTCGAAAAGCGTCTGGAAATGGGAGGAAAGGAAAAAAGAAAGCCGCCGGACGGAGAAAATCCGAAAAGGCGGTTGATTATTGCGCCCTAACTTTGTATAATGAAAAAAACAATAAAACACTAACAGAAACAAAGGAGTCCATCCCATGAAAAAGCTGTCGGTCAAGAATGGTTCCCAGTGCATGGCGTGCCTCGAGTGCGTTCGTGCATGCTCCACCGCGTTCTACAAGGAGTTCCATCAGGACAAGTCCTGCATCCAGATCATTGAGCGCAACGGCCAGCCGAAGCCCATGGTCTGCGTCCAGTGCGGCAAGTGCGCGCAGGCGTGTGAGCACGGCGCGATCACCCAGAACGCAAAGGGCGTCTACATGATCAATAAGAAGCTCTGCGTCCAGTGCGGCAAGTGCAAGGAAGCCTGCCCGTTCGGCGTGCTGGTTCAGGAGCCGGAGCTGCCGGCCTCCAAGTGCATCGCCTGCGGCATCTGCGCCAAGGCCTGCCCGATGGAGATTCTCGAGGTCGTGGAAAAGTAAGCTGTGCATCGGGGCGCTGTTTTCGGGCAGCGCCCTTTTTCTGCGCATGGGAAAGTCTCCCTGCGGCCGGTATTCCTGCGTCAGATTTCCCGGTATTTTCCCCTAGGGTGTGGAATTTCCGCCGCTTTTTGCCGGGACGTGCCGCGCACACCCGGCGTAGGGAAGGAACTTCCTGTATAGCCGCCGCGCCCGGCGTCCATTCTAACCGCATGGAGGGACGCAGATGGACGCAGCATTTTACTGGACGCTTTTTCTGGAGACCGGCGCACCGGAGGCGTATTTGCTTTATCGGCACGCGGTAAAAACGGCGGAGCCTGTCTCCGCCTGAGGCGGGAGTTTACATATGTTTCTGAAAACGGACGGGCTGGTGGTCCGGCAGGTGAATTACAAGGACAACGATCAGATCCTGACCGTCCTGACGAAGGAGCACGGACTGATGACGCTCAAGGCGCGCGGCGTCCGCAGCCGGTCGAGCCGGCTCAAGGGCGCCTGCCAGCTGCTGGCGTATTCCGAATTCACGGTCTTTGAAAACCGCGGCTTCCACACGATCGACGAGGCGAACGCCATCCAGATGTTCCCGGAGCTTCGGACGGATATCGAGCTTCTGTCGCTTGCGTCCTACTTCGCGCAGGTCGCGGAGGTTCTTTCGCAGGAGGATATGCCGAATCCGGAGCTGCTCTCGCTGACGCTCAACGCGCTTTACGCGCTGTGCAGACGGCTCTGCACGCCGGAGCTGGTCAAGGCGGCGTTTGAGCTGCGCGCGGCCTGCCTCGGCGGCTATACGCCGGAGCTTTCCGGCTGCGCCGTCTGCGGAGATCCGGAGCCGGACCGCTTTGACGTGCGCGGCGGTATCCTCTGCTGCGCGTCATGCAGCGCAGGCGAGGGCCTTCGCCTGCCGGTCAGTCCGGGTTCGCTTGCCGCGATGCGTTATCTGGTCTCCTGCGATGCAAAGCGCCTCTTTTCGTTCCGGCTCGAGGGCCGCGCGGTGAAGGAGCTGTGCGACCTCGCGGAAACGTATCTGCAAACCCAGCTGGAGCGCGGCTTTTACACGCTCGATTTTTACAAATCCCTGTTAATGAGTTGAGAATTATGAACGAATTATACGAAAAATCCCTGAAAAAGCTGGAGCTTGACAAGGTCCTGGAGCTTCTGGCAGAGCACGCCGGAAGCGATGCGGCAAAGGAAAAATGCCGCGCCATGGCGCCGCTCACGGACGCGGACGATATCCGCGCGCTCCAGAAGGAAACAAGCGATGCCTGCAAGCTCATTACGCTCAAAGGTTCTCCGAGCCTCGGCGGTATCCGCGACATGAGCGCGTCGCTGGCCCGCGCCGACCGCGGCGGCGTCCTCAGCACGGAGGAGCTGCTCCAGATCGCGGGCTGTCTCAAGTCTGCCCGGATGGTCAAGAATTATGCGGACGGCGACAGCGTCCCGACTGTGCTCGATCCGTGGTTCTTCCAGCTGATGGCCAATAAGTATCTGGAAGAGAAGATCTATACCTGCATTCCCGCGAAGGACGAGATCGCGGACGCCGCCAGCGATGAGCTGGCCTCCATCCGCCGGAAGATCCGCCAGCAGAGCGCAAAGATCCGCGAATCGCTGCAAAAGATCATCTCCTCGCCGTCCTACGCAAAGATTCTGCGTGAGCCGATCATTACCATCCGCTCCGACCGCTTTGTCGTGCCGGTCAAGAGCGAGTGCAAGAACGATCTGCCGGGCCTTGTGCATGACGTTTCCGCCTCCGGCAGCACGTTTTTCATCGAGCCGATGCAGGCCGTCAATGCGAACAACGCGCTACGGGAGCTGTTTGTGGCCGAGCGGAAGGAGATTGAGCGCATCCTTGCGGAGCTTTCCTCCGAATGCGCGGATTACCGGACGCATATCGAAGAAAACTACCGTGTGCTCGTGACGCTCGACTGCATCTTTGCAAGGGCAAAGCTCTCCTTTGCGATGAACGCGATGGAGCCGGAAATTCGAACGGACGGAAGGCTCGAACTCAAACGCGCCCGCCATCCGCTGATCGACAGGCAGGCGGTCGTGCCGATCTCGGTGCGCCTCGGCACGGATTTTGACACGCTCATCATCACCGGCCCGAACACAGGCGGCAAGACCGTTACGCTCAAGACCATCGGCCTTCTGACGCTGATGGCGGAGTGCGGTATGCACATTCCAGCCGACGACGGAAGCTATGTCTCCGTTTTTCCGCTGGTTCTGGCCGATATCGGCGACGAGCAGTCGATCGAGCAGTCGCTATCCACCTTCTCGGCGCATATGAAGAATATCGTCGAGATCGTGAACGTCTGCGACAGCGAGTCGCTGGTGCTGCTGGACGAGCTTGGCGCAGGCACCGACCCGGCGGAGGGCGCGGCGCTGGCCGTCGCGCTGATCGAATTCTGCCGCCAGTGCGGTGCAAAGGTCGCCGCGACGACGCATTACGCGGAGCTGAAAATTTACGCCATGCGTACCGACGGCGTGATCAACGCCTCCTGCGAGTTTAACGTGGAAACGCTCAAGCCGACCTACCGGCTCCTGATCGGCATTCCCGGAAAATCCAATGCGTTCGCCATTTCCCGCAGGCTCGGCCTGCCGGAGCATATCATCGACAAGGCGAAGAGCATGGTCAACGAGAATGACACGAATTTTGAGGACGTGCTCAATCAGCTCGAGCAGCAGCGTCAGGAGATGGAGCGCGGCAGAGGCCGAGCAGCTCCGTCTGGAAACCGAGAAACAGAAAAAGCAGTCCGAGCAGTATTACAACGAGATCAAGCTCCAGCGCGAGAAGGCCGCACAGCAGGCCAAGAAGGAAGCGCAGTATATCATCGACGACGCGCGCCGGACGGCCAATCAGGTCTATGACGAGCTGAAGCAGCTGCGCAAGCAGATGCAGGACAGCGCTGACGTGCAGAATTCCAACGAGCGGCAGGCCGCGCTGCGCCGGACGCTCAACGAGGCGGAGGCAAAGCTCTCCGGCGGCGAGGAAAAGAAGGAACGGCCGAAGGCCAGCCGCGAAATTCGCGTGGGCGATACGGTCGAGCTTCTGAAATACGGCTCGAAGGCGACGGTGCTTTCCATCGGGAAGGACGGAACGTATCAGCTACAGGCGGGCATCATGAAGGTGAACGCCAAGACAAATGAAATCTATCTGCTCGAAAACCAGCCGAAGGGCAATGCGAAAAAGGTCATCGAGGGAAAGGTACGCGAGCTGAAAGCCGCGGTTTCGCCGGAGCTGGATCTTCGCGGCATGGCCGTGGACGAGGCGCTGCCGGTGCTGGATAACTTCCTCGACAGCGCGTTCCTTGCCAATCTCCCGACCGTGCGCATTATCCACGGTAAGGGAACGGGCGTGCTCAGAAGCGCGGTGCAGGACGAGCTGCGCCGGTCGAAATATGTAAAAAGCTTCCGATTGGGCGTCTACGGCGAGGGTGAAAACGGCGTGACCATCGCGGAATTCAAATAAGCCGTGAATAAATATTGACTTTTTCCTGATTTTTGATAAAATAAAGCCATGCTGACCCCTTTTCAGGCACGCGCCTGAAAGGAAACGGATCTTCACAAGCACGATATGTAAGGAGTGTCGTCTATGTACATGCAGCAATCCATTGTCAAATGCGAGTCCGGCCTCTATAACCGTCAGGCCACCTACTTCATTCAAAAGGCCAATGAATTCAAGTCCAGCATCTGGATTGAGGTGGAGGATCGGAAAATCAACGCAAAGAGCCTGCTCGGCGTCCTGTCCATGGGGATCACGAAGGGCACCCGCGTGAGCATCCTTGCCGAAGGCCCGGATGAGGAAGAGGCCGTCAAGGCACTGACAGAAATGCTGGTTAAGGAAATTTTCTAAGCATCGCCGTATGCTCGCGCCGGTGCGCTTCGCTCACTCTTTTGCCGGTTCGACGGTCGGAAAGACTCGAAACTCAGAATTGCGTTTCGCCTTTCGACTCTTGACCGGCTGAGGCTGTGCTGCGGAGCGGCTGCCGGATCGTGCGGCAAAGCCCTGAATGGATCGTGACCGCCTCAAAAGCCTTGGGTTTTTGAGGCGGTTTTTTCGGAATTATGACGTTTGAAGAATTAAAGGAGAAGGCGCTGAGCCTGCCGTATGAGCCCGGCGTCTACATCATGCAGGACAAGACCAACACGGTCATTTATGTCGGCAAGGCAAAAAAGCTCAAAAACCGCGTGAGCCAGTATTTTCAGGATTCCTCCGCCCATACGCCGAAAACCCGGCGGATGGTCTCGCAGATCGATCACTTCGACGTGATCGTTGCGCGGACGGAGTTTGAGGCGCTTGTGCTGGAATGCTCGCTTATCAAGCGGTACATGCCGAAATATAATATCCTTTTGAAGGACGATAAGGGCTATCCCTATCTGCGCGTCGATCTGCATGAGGAATACCCGGTGATCGAGCTGGCCACGCGCGTGCAGGACGACGGCGCGGAGTATTTCGGCCCCTACGGCGGACGCTTTGTTTCGCAGCATGTGATCGACACGCTCCGGCTGACGCTCAAGCTCCCGGGCTGCGGAAAGAAGTTTCCGCGCGACCTCGGGAAGGATCGGCCCTGCCTCAATTACCACATGAATAACTGCGACGCATGGTGCCAGCTCTCCCGCAGTCCGGAGGAATATCGCGCACGCATCCGGCAGGCTGTGCAGATGCTCGAGGGAAAATACAAGGAAACGGCGCAGGAGCTGCGCGCCCAGATGGAGTCTGCCGCCGAAGCGCTCGATTTTGAACGCGCCGCTGCGCTGCGTGACCGCCTGCTCGCGGTCGAATCGCTCGGTCAGCGTCAGCTCGTTACGGCAGGCTCCATGGCAAGCACCGACGTGATCGGCTACTATCAGAGCGAGGCAAAGGGCTGCTTCGCGGTGCTGCACTATGTAAACGGCAATCTGCTCGACAAGGACTATGAAATTCTCGCGCCGTCGGACGACGCGCAGGAGGCCGTCTCGACCCTCGTCAAGCAGTATTATCTGGCGAGAGGCGCGGCTCCGAAGGAAATTCTCCTTCCGGTCGAGATGGACGACGCGGCACTTTTCGAACAGCTCCTGTATCAGGAACTGAAAAAGAAGGTGCATATCCGCAAGCCGGTTCGCGGCGACGGCGTGCGGCTCGTGGAGCTGGCGCAGAAAAATGCCCGCGAGGAGGCGGAGCGCGTCACGACCAAGGCCGAACGCGCGGCGGGCGTCCTGACGCTGATGCAGGGAATGCTGGGGCTTCCGCAGCCGCCGCAGCGGCTGGAGGCGTATGACATCTCCAACACGGCAGGCACGGATATCGTGGCCTCGATGGTCGTCTATGTGGACGGGCGGCCGTGCAAGAAGGACTACAAGCACTTCAAGGTCGAGGGCCTGCGCGATCAGGACGATTATGCGTCGATGAAGCAGGTGCTGGAGCGCCGGTTCGCACATTTCCTGGCGGGCGACGCCGGGTTTTCCGACCGTCCGGACGCGCTGCTGATCGACGGCGGCGTGGAGCACGCGAATGTGGCGCTGAACGTGCTGCGGGAGCTGTCGATCGATATCCCGGTGTTCGGCATGGTCAAGGACGACCGCCACCGGACGCGCGCGCTGGTCACGCCGGATGGGCAGGAGATCGCAATTTCCGCCGTTCCCGCTGTGTTTGCGTTCATCGGCGGTATACAGGAGGAGGTTCACCGTTTCGCCATCACTTATCACCGCCTGCTGCGCAGCAAGCGGATGCGGGAATCGGAGCTGGAAAAAATACCGGGCATCGGCGAAAAGCGCCGTCAGCTCCTTCTGAAAAAATTCAAATCAGTTACGGCTGTGAAAAACGCGACCCAGCAGCAGCTTTGCGAGGTACTCTCCGAGAAGCAGGCGGAGGCGGTCTATGCGTATTTCCACGGCGGAAAGGATACGGAAGAAGCATGAGAGTCATTACGGGAAGCGCACGCGGCGTGCGTTTGCAGGCCCCGAAGGGCATGGATACGCGCCCGACGCTCGATCAGGTCAAGGAAGGCATTTTTTCCGCCATCCAGTTCGAGGTGGAAGGGCGGCGCGTGCTCGATCTGTTCGCTGGCTCCGGCCAGATGGGCATTGAGGCGCTCAGCCGCGGCGCGAAAAGCGCGGTCTTTGTGGACATGCGGCAGGACGCCTGCGCCGTCGTCAGGTCGAATCTCGAAAAGACGCGCCTGACGACAAACGCGCAGGTCCTGCGCTCAGATTACCTGAGCTATCTGTCCCATTGCCGGGAAACGTTCGATCTCATCTTCCTCGACCCGCCCTACGCGGAGATTTTTCTTGAAAATGCGCTGAAATCCATATCGGAAATTGACATTCTTTCGGAATGTGGTATACTGATTTGTGAAAGGCCGGCGGAAAAGACGCTTCCGGCGCAGATCGGCTGCCTGCATGTCAGCCGTGAGTACCGCTACGGGCGCGTCGCCGTCTCTCTTTACCGCAAAAACAACGATCTGGAGCAGTCCCTATGAAATCTGCGATCTATCCCGGCAGCTTTGACCCCGTCACGAACGGACACCTCAACATCATTCGCCGCGCCGCCGGGATCTTCGACCGGCTGACCGTCTGCGTGATGGTCAACGGCGCCAAGCATCCGATGTTTTCGCCGGAGGAGCGCGTCGAGCTGCTGCGGCGTGTGACGCAGGATATCCCGAACGTGGAGATCGAGCACTCCGACGAGCTGCTGGCCGACTATGCGCGGCGCAAGCAGTGCGGCGTGGTCGTCAAGGGCCTCCGCGCCGTATCGGATTTCGAGCACGAGTTCCAGATGGCGCTGATCAATCACCAGCTCAACCCCGCGCTGGACACGATGTTTTTGACATCGGAGCATCAGTTCATGTTCCTCAGCTCCAGTATCGTCAAGGAGCTTGGGCGCTATGAGCTTCAAAACGGGGAATTGGATCGCTTTTTACCCCCGGAGATCATTCCGGATTTTCTGGCTCGCATGGCGGAGCAAAACTAAGGAGGAAGCATTATGGCAAACGCAAACGGAGTTGAAGAGATCATCACCTCATTGTACGAAATGATCCAGGACGCATGGAGCCTGCCGCTGGGCGCGGAAAAGTGCGTCATTGAGCGCGACAAGGCGCTCGACCTTCTCGACGAGATCAGCAACCAGCTTCCCGGCGAGATCAAGCAGGCCAAGACCATTGTCGAGTCCCGCACGGAGGTCATTACCAACGCCAAGCGCGAGGCGGAGAATATCCTCAAGCAGGCAGAGCAGCGCGCCAAGCAGATGATCTCCCGCGAGGAGATCGTCCGTCAGGCTGAGCAGCAGTCGGCTGAAATGATCAAGGCTGCGCAGGCCAAGATCAAGGAGCTGCGTCAGGTCACCAACGACTATGTGGATGACGCCATGAAGCGCACCGAGGATGCCATCGCGCAGTCGCTCGGTGAGATCCGCGAATCGCGCAGCAAGTTCCGTGCGCTGGTCAACCCGCAGGCGGCGAAGCCGTCGCCCATCATTGAGGACATCTGATCCGGGCTTGACTTTTTTCGGAATTTCCGGTACGATGATCCTGCATTTGAAATACTTCCAAAGGCAGTGACGAGGAAGAGTATCCGCAGAGGGAGCAAAGAGAGAAGGCGGTCGGTGCAAGCCTTCGTCCGTATGCGGAGAATGTCGCCTCCGAGCCGCGGACTGAACGGCGTATGCCCAGTAGGTCCTGCCGGTCCCTCCCGTTACAGAGGCAGAGTGTCCGCAGCAGCGGAAATTCAGGTGGTACCGCGGTCCAGAATCGCCCTGAGCAGTCGCTCAGGGCGTTTTTTATACCGCGCAGATAATCAGATTCATGCTGCACGGCCCTTTGGGGCCGTGTATCCCCCAAAAACGGAAGGAGATCGCAGATGAATTACAGCTTTTCCGTCAGCTCCTATGAAGCCCCCGCGCTGGAAAAGGAAATCGCGCTGGCGCTCGACGCGCGTTCCGCGCTTTCCATGCGCAAGCGCGGCGCAAAGCCAACGCCGCCGAAGGCCGTGAAGGAGGCCTCCGCCGTGAGCCGCAAATGGCGCAAGATCGCGGGGATCACGGTGATGGTGCTGGGCGGTGCGCTGCTGCTCTATGTTACCAGTATGGTGCAGCGCTCAAAGCCGCTCCAGATTGCAGGCTTTCTGCTGCTTGGCGTCGGACTGATGGTGATGCGCTCCGGCGTGCCTGCCGGTGAAGCGCACGCAAGTCAGAAATCGCTTCAGAAGGCGCAGCGGCTTCTGGCCGCGCTGCGGCAGAACAATTTCGTAAATGGCCTCAACGTCCGCTTTGACGACGAGAAAATGACCATTGCGACAAAAAGCAAAAATGTGGACGTTCCGTATCCCGAGCTTCATTCGGTCGTGGAGACGGAGCATATGTGGTTCGTGACCTACGGGCAGGCGGGCGTCGTGCTTCAAAAGCGCGATCTGACGGAGGGAGCGCCGGAGGCGTTCCTGTCAGACATTGCCGCTGCCTCCGGCTGCTCGACGGAGCGGATCGCATGGACAGAGGAAATAACAGAAGAAAACGCAGACGAAGCGCCGTCCGGCGCCGCGTCTGAGACAGAAACAACAGGAGAAGCATTATGAGAAGAGAATTACCCAAGCAGTATGATCCCAAGCTCGTCGAGGACTCCATCTATCAGGTGTGGATGGAGAACGACTGCTTCCACGCAGACCCCGACCCCGACAAAAAGCCGTATTCCATCGTCATGCCGCCCCCCAACGTCACCGGACAGCTCCATATGGGCCATGCGATGGACTCCACCCTCCAGGATATCCTGACCCGCTACAAGCGGATGCAGGGCTACAGTGCCCTCTGGGTCCCCGGCATCGATCACGCGGGCATCGCCACGCAGATCAAGGTCGAGGAGGAGCTTCGAACCAAAGAAAATCTGACACGCTACGACCTTGGCCGCGAGAAATTCCTTGAGCGCGTCTGGGCGTGGAAGGAGAAGTACGGAAACCGCATCGTGGAGCAGCAAAAGAAGATGGGCGTCAGCTGCGACTGGTCTCGCGCGCGCTTCACGATGGACGAGGGCTGCTCCAAGGCCGTCCGCGAGACGTTCTGCGAGCTTTACGACAAGGGACTCATCTATAAGGGCAGCCGCATCATCAACTGGTGTCCGCACTGCATGACCGCCCTGTCCGACGCGGAGGTCGAGTACACCGACAAGCCCGGCCATCTCTGGTATATCCGCTACCCGCTGGCCGACGGCAGCGGCGATATCGTCGTCGCCACGACCCGTCCGGAGACCATGATGGGCGATACCGGCGTGGCTGTCAACCCCGAGGATGAAAAGTTCAAGCACCTGATCGGCAAGACCTGCATCCTGCCCATTATGAATCGGGAGATTCCCATCGTTGGCGATGAATACTGCGAGATCGGCTTCGGCACCGGCGCGGTCAAAATGACCCCGGCGCATGACCCCAACGACTTTGAAGTCGGCCTGCGGCACAATCTGGAGATCATCCGCGTCCTCAACGACGACGGCACCGTCAACGAAAACGGCGGCAAGTATCAGGGCATGGACCGCTACGCCTGCCGGAAGGCGATCGTTGCGGATCTCGAGGCCGAGGGCTACCTTGTGAAGGTCGAGCCGTATTCCCACAACGTCGGCACCTGCTACCGCTGCCACAACGATGTGGAGCCGCTCATCTCCGCGCAGTGGTTCGTCAAAATGGCGCCGCTGGCGAAGGAAGCGCTCGAGGTCGTGAAGGATGGCCGCATCCGCTTCGTTCCCGACCGCTTCACCAAGATCTACAACAACTGGATGGAAAACGTCCACGACTGGTGCATCTCCCGTCAGCTCTGGTGGGGCCACCAGATCCCGGCGTGGTACTGCGACGAGTGCGGCCACATCAACGTCTCGCGCGAGGACCCGACAAAGTGTGAAAAGTGCGGCTGCACACATCTGACGCGCGAGGAGGACGTGCTCGACACGTGGTTCTCGTCCGCGCTCTGGCCGTTCTCGACGCTCGGCTGGCCGGATCTGGATTCGAAGGATCTGCAATACTGGTATCCGACGACCGATATGGTCACGGGCTATGATATCATCTTCTTCTGGGTCGCGCGTATGATCTTCTCCGGCATGGAGCAGATGAAGAAGGAGCCGTTCAAGACCGTCTTTATCCACGGCCTTGTCCGCGACGACAAGGGACGCAAGATGTCCAAGTCGCTCGGCAACGGCATCGACCCGCTGGAAATGATCGACAGCTACGGTGCGGACGCCCTGCGCTTCAACCTCATTACCGGAAATTCGCCCGGAAACGACATGCGCTTCTACACCGAAAAGTGCGAGGCCATGCGTAATTTCGCCAACAAGATCTGGAACGCAAGCCGCTATGTGCTCATGAATCTGACCATCGACGAGACCGGCCTTCCGCCCATGGACGAGCTGGAGATCGAGGATAAGTGGGTGCTCTCGAAGCTCAATACGCTCATCAAAGAGGTCACGGAGAACATGGACGCCTACGAGCTGGGCGTGGCCTCCGCGAAGGTCTATGACTTCATCTGGGACACCTACTGCGACTGGTATATCGAGCTGACCAAGGCCCGCCTGTACGCCGAGGACGAAAAGAGCAAGCGCAACGCCCAAAAGGTGCTGGTCTATGTGCTCGATCAGTTCCTGCGGCTGCTGCATCCGTTCATGCCGTTCATCACCGAGGAGATCTGGCAGGCCATCCCGCACGAGGGAGAGTTCCTCATCAAGGCCGAGTGGCCCGTCTACCGTGGAGAGCTGAGCTTCAAGGCGGAGGCCGCCGTCATGGAATCGGTCAAGAACGCCATTTCGGCCATCCGCGCCCGCCGTGCGGAGATGAACGTCCCGCCGTCGAAGAAGGCCGCGCTCTACGTCGCTTCTTCGCACGCCGATACCTTCCGTCAGGGCGAGGGCTTTATCAAGCGTCTGGCCTATGCCGATCAGGTCGTTATCTGCGACGGCGACCCGGAGGGTCACGAGGATATGCTCTGCGTGGTCACGGCGGACGCGAAGCTCTATATCCCGCTGTCACAGCTCATCGACGTGGAAAAGGAGTTGGCCCGCATCGCAAAGGAAAAGGAAAACTGCCTGCGGCAGATCGCCATGTTCGAGGGCA
>OLOS01002497.1_pt1 | contig 12431 bp, 13 predicted proteins | sample 1672631 | NCBI WGS metagenome assembly OLOS01 (sample SAMEA3136707, study PRJEB25190) | human gut metagenome | biome: human gut; feature: human-associated habitat; material: faeces | place: Austria | collected 2013 | reverse complement strand
TGACCCGCTAAACATGAGAAAGTAGCCATTTTTCGAAGAAAAATGAGCGGATTTCAAATGTTTTTCGGATTTTGAGAGTGCGAAGCACGGAAAAATCCGAAGGCATCACGGGGTCAAATACAGATCAGTCAATTTGATGCCTTGACTCCATCTCGGGCAGATGAAAAACTACCTTGTCAGCATTTCAGATTTGAATCAAAACAAGAATCAAATTTACTTTTCCTCCCAAAAAATGTATAATTGCATCATAGAATGTGATACTGTTAATAATAAGGATGAATTGCAGAAAGGAGTAATAAGTTAGAAATGAAAAATTTTACGTACGTTGTTTCAAACCCGAACGGCATCCATGCACGCCCGTGTGCACTGCTGGCACAGTGCTGTGTGAATTTTAAGAGTTCTGTCACGGTGGGCGCAAACGACAGAAGCGCTTCCGGCCAAAATGTGCTGGATCTTCTCTCTTTGCAGGCAAAAAAGGATGATGTTCTGACCTTTACAATTGAAGGTGAGGATGAAGAAGCCTGCCTTGCCGCTATTCAGGATGTGCTGGAGAAGAATTTTAATGAAAGAAAAACGGCCAGGATATTGAAGATCGCCTTTTTCGGAACAAAGGATTATGACCGGACATTTTTCAGTGAGCTGACAAAGGACAAGGGGGAAGGTACCTACAATTCCGATATCAAATATTTCAGCTCCAATCTGGGACCGGAGACGGCGAATCTGGCACGCGGCTACGACGCTGTATGTGTGTTCGTCAATGACAACGTATCCCGCCCTGTCATTGAACAGCTCCATGACTACGGCATCCGGCTGATCCTGCTGCGCTGCGCCGGATTTAACAATGTGGATCTGGAAGCTGCAAAAGAATACGGCATCACCGTACTGCGTGTGCCAGCCTATTCTCCTTATGCAGTGGCCGAGCATGCCATGGCGATCCTCCAGGAGGCCAACCGCCATCTGCACAAAGCCTACAATAAGGTGAAAGACAACAATTTTGCTCTCAGCGGGCTGCTTGGTCTGGATCTGCACAATAAAGTGGCCGGAATTCTCGGAACCGGAAAGATCGGTGTCTGCATGGCCAGGATCTGTAAGGGCTACGGAATGACCGTCCTGGGATGGGACGCCTATCCGAATCGCGCACTGGAAGAGGAAGGTCTGCTGACCTATGTGGAAAAGGAAGAGCTGTTCCAGAAATCCGACCTGATCTCTCTGCATGCACCGCTGTTCCCGTCCACCTACCATATCATCAACGAGGAAACCATTTCCCTGATGAAGGATTCCGTGATGCTGGTAAATACCGCCCGCGGCGGCCTGGTGGACAACGAGGCGCTGATCGCAGCCCTGAAACAGGGAAAATTCCATGCAGTAGCGCTGGATGTCTATGAAGGAGAAGATAACAACGTCTACACGGACCGCAGCGACAAGGCGATTACAGACGATATCACTGCCCGCCTGCTGATGTTCCCGCAGGTGGTGCTGACCAGCCATCAGGCCTTCTTCACCCGCGAGGCTATGCAGGCCATCGCAGTCGTAACCATGGAAAATGCCCGAAACTTTAATGAAGGCAATGACTTTGGAGACGCCGTGGTAAAAGCCTGAGGCTTTTACACCTGTGCTATCGGGAAATCAGACCATGGAAAAATAAGGTTATCTGGTGTGGGCTGTACTGACATTCATCCATGCTCCGGGAACACCAGCATATCATCCACGATTCCCATGGTCGATTTCCGGTGGGACACCAGAAGGATCGTCCTGTTTTCCTTTTCCCGCTCCAGGCTTTGCAGAATGATTCCTTCATTCAGGCTGTCAAGATTGCTGGTGGGCTCATCCAGAAAAATGAAGTCCGCTTCACTTAAGAATGCCCTTGCGATCCCTATCCGTTGTTTTTCTCCGCCGGACAGGGAATCGCCCAGCTCAGCCAGCTTTGTCCCGTATCCTTCCGGCAGGGACATGATAAAATCATGGATCGATGCCTTTTTCGCCGCTGCCACGATCTCCTCCCGGGAAGCATCTGCTTTCGCCACCCGGAGATTATTCTCAATCGTATCATGGAATAAGAACGTGTCCTGGGTTACGTAGGAAACGCTGTGTCTCAATGCTGTGGTCCGGATATGATTCACATTCTCACCGCCATAGCAGATGCTTCCCTTCTCTGTCTCGTAAAAACGCATCAGAAGCTTCAGAAGTGTAGATTTCCCGCAGCCGCTTTTGCCCAGGATGCCATGAATGCGCTTTTGCGAAAACTCCGCGCTGAAATCCTTCAGGACGCCCGCCCTTTCTTCCCCTTCCGCGTCATTATAGGCAAAAGAAATATCTTTACAGCGGACATCTCCGCTGCAGATGTCTGCACCTTCCGTAACATCCTCCGTCACAGGCTCCTCCTCCAGAAGATCCAGCACCCGGTTTCCACTGGCCAGCGTGTGATGCAGGTTGTTGGATAACGCAGTCACTGCCGCCATCAGTACTCCTGCAGACAGGATCACTCCGTCTGTCACCACATGCTTCCGGTTTTCCTGCCTCTTTAACTTTTCATTTACCTGCTCCAGGTATTCTGTACGCTCTGTCATCTGTTCCATACGTTTCACCTGCTGCCCGTACTGCAGAATCTCCTCCAGTCCGTAGAGATTGTCCAGTACGCAGGTGTTCAGCTCTCCAAAGCTGTTCCGGTACTCCTGTCCCGAAGCACTGCCAAGCCAAATCCCGAAAAAACTGCCTCGGTCTATGACACCAAGTTTCAGAAGAAATGGATGGATAGCTGCGATGAGGCAGAGAAGATATTGATAAGAGAAGCAACGATCCAGGCAACAGAAAATGGTTTGGTTTGGTATCTCTAATACAATAGATTTGCTTTATGTTTCGATATGGTAAATAAAAGAAAACACGCAAAAATCATCAATGCAACCTGTAGTTTACATTTAGAACCTCGATGATGGTGGTCTCTCAGACATCAAACAGGTATCATTAATACGAACAAGTTGTTCAGATTGGAGGACGCACTATGACATTAGGCGATAAATTATCAAAACTACGAAAAGAAAACAATTACACGCAAGAGCAGCTTACTGATGTACTCGGAGTATCCCGACAGGCAGTCAGCAAATGGGAAAGCAATATTACATATCCTGAAACCAACAAACTGATACGGATGAGCGAGTTATTTAACTGCTCGTTAGATTATCTGCTCAAAGACACAGAAGAAACAGACAGTAAAAATCAGTTCAATGAACAAAGTCTGTTTTTCCGGAAGCGTCTGCGTGAGAGAAAAAGTAATTGAATTAGCACAATATATATTTCTATGGGGCCGCAGTTCTGCGACTCCGTTTATATATTCAAATTAATTTTCAGAAAGGTCTCCTCAAAATCGGTCAATGGATTTAAAATAGGATTAACCGAATCGGTTAATGGAGGTTACGATATGAACGAAAGGTTCTTTTCTTTGCCCTCAGAAAAGCAACAGGCTATCATAAACGCCGGCTATCGGGTATTTTCACAGAATTCCTATAAGCACAGCCCCATGAGTGAGATCGCAGAAGCGGCAGGCATCAGCAAATCCCTGCTCTTTCATTACTTTCACAACAAGATTCAGCGTGGTAATGTGGATATGGATGAAATGGAAAAAGGCTTTTCAAAGCTGATGAATTTCTGGAAAAGTATTTATCTTCGGAAGGAGTGACGGAATATGGAGATTATTAAAACAACAAAGCTTACGAAATACTACGGTAAGGCAAGAGGTATCATTGATCTTGATCTAACAGTAACACAGGGCGAGTTCTTTGGTTTCATCGGACCAAACGGCGCCGGAAAATCCACGACGATCCGAACGTTGCTCGGGTTGATCACCCCCACCTCCGGCAGCGCAATGATATTCGGAAAAGATGTCACAAAAGAAAAAGAATCCATCTTGCAGGATATCGGTTATCTTCCCTCGGAAGCATTCTTTTACCAGGGAATGAAAGTGAAAGATGTATTGAAGCTGTCCGCCGATCTGCGGAAAAAAGATTGCATGACAGAATCAAACTTGCTCTGTGAGCGTTTACAGCTTGATACATCCCGAAAGATCGATGAGCTGTCCTTTGGTAACCGGAAGAAGGCTGCCATTGTCTGCGCTTTACAGCATCGACCGGACCTGCTGGTACTGGACGAGCCGACCAGCGGATTGGATCCGCTGATGCAAAAAGAGTTTTTTGACATTCTGCGGGAGAGAAACAGGGAGGGGGCAACGATTCTCTTATCCAGCCATGTTCTCTCGGAAATCCAGCGCAACTGCACCCGTGCGGCGATTATCCGTGACGGTCGGATCATTGCATGCAATAGTGTGGATGTCCTCTCGAAAACAAGTGCAAAGCGCATTACGGTTCACGGTATCGTTGACTTAGAGCATCTGAGCGGCGTTCGGGACAGAAAGGATCTGGAAGACTCGGTCAGCTTTCTTTACAGCGGCGACATGAACAGCCTGCTTGGCACGTTATCCTCCGGACAGGTGAAGGATCTTACGGTTACGGAGCCTGATCTGGAAGAAGTGTTTCTACATTATTATGAAAAGGACGGTGAAACGGTATGACGCTTGTAAAACACGAACTAAGGCAAGGCAAAACTTCCTTTTTGATATGGACGGCTTCTATTGGATTTCTTCTTGCGACCTGCATTTTTTTGTTTCCAGAAATGAAAGGACAGATGGACGGTGTAAGCGATATGTTCGCCTCTATGGGTTCTTTTACCGAAGCGTTCGGTATGGACCGTTTGAATTTCGGAACACTCACCGGGTTTTACGCTGTTGAGTGCGGCAATATTCTGGGACTCGGCGGTGCATTTTATGCGGCTCTTTGTGCAGTAGGAATGCTCAGCAAAGAGGAAAAAGACAAAACAGCCGAATTTCTGCTGACTCATCCTGTCAGCCGCAAAAAGATTATTACGGAAAAACTGATTGCCGTGCTGATTCAGATAACAGCTATGAATATAATTATTTACGCACTTGCTATCGGTTCTATAGCCGCCGTCGGCGAGACAATTCCCTGGAAAGAAATCAGTCTGATGCATCTCGCCTATTATCTGCTCCAGATTGAGCTGGCAGGCATTTGCTTTGGTATTTCGGCTTTCCTCCGCAAAGGCAGCGTAGGTATAGGACTCGGCATTGCCGTTATGATGTACTTTCTGAACCTGATTGCAAACATTGCCGATGTCGCTGAGTTTCTGAAGTACATAACACCGTTTGGATATTGCGAGGGAGCTGATCTTGTATCAAACGGCAGTCTGGACACCACTTTAGTTGCTATCGGTGCAGTCATAGGAATTGGCGGAATCATAATTGCTTATCTGAAATACACGAAAAAAGATATCCATTAAAAACTACCTTACAGGGCGCTTCCAAACGGAAACGCCCTGTTTTTATTACATGGAAAAATTGCTTCAGGTGTCAAAACTGGTTTTCCTTTTGCTCATGTAGGGCTCTCGCCCTATAGATTTATAAAATTTGCCTCCGGTGAGCAAGCTCCCCAAGGCAAATATTTATAAATCTGCATGACTCTGAGTAGTTACAAATTATTTAACAGTTACCGACTTTGCTTTGCTCCATGCAGAATAGAGCTTTGTTTTCTTACCACCTGTCTTAACCGTCTTATATGTACGGATTCTCACATAATATTTCTTCTTCGCTTTCAGTTTCGTAATCGTTCGAGATCCGGTCTTACTCTTCGCAATGTCTACCGTTTTCACATTTTTTCTGAAGGTTTTATCTGTAGCGTACTGAATCTGGTATCCGTTGATCTCATTTCCCTGTTTTTTCCATTTCACAACAACTGCTTTTTTCTTTGGTTTTACAGATAAAAGTTTCGTCGTTTCAGGGCTGACCGTAAAGCTCAGGGATTTGATGCCGGAATAATTTCCGATCAATTGAACCGTTACCGTATACTGCCCCACGTCTCTGCTTTCCTGCGGATAAGAAACCTGATAATCCACATTTTCCTTAAGACTCTTTCCTTTCCTGTCTTTTACGATAACCGAAGGCTTCCTTGTCTTTCCATTATATGGGTAAGACGTATCGGACAGTCTGATATCAGAAACCCCGTCAATCACTGAAGCAGACAGGGTCTGATGACAGACAGCGCATGTCGTCACGATCTTACCATCCGAAGCCGGCGTTGCCTTTGTTGTGATCGTCTGAGGCGTATGTCCCCCCGCACAGGAAGCACCGGCAGCTCCTTTTGTTTCTTTTCTAACCTCATTGTAGTATTTTTTGTTACGCAGGAAAATCCAAATTTCCTTATTGTCAATGACAGAAGCGGAATTTTTTTTTAAAACCCCTGTTTTTTCTGACGCGTAATGACATTTATCTGTTTTTGTAGTACAATTTATTGTAACCGTTCAGAGTCATGCAGATTTATATTTGTCCCGGGGAGCTTGCTCATCGGAGGCAAATTTTATAAATCTATAGGGCGAGAGCCCTGCATGAGCAAAAGGAAAGCCTCGCAGAGGCGATTCTGCGAATGAAACCAGAAAAGTCAAGTTGTAAGAAAGGAGAGAATGATTATGAGAAAAGCATTTCATAAGACACAAAGCGTCCTTCTGCTGATTTTTGGATTTGTACTGGCCGCCCTTCTGATGCCGGGAACCGGCAGGAACCGTGCGGAGGCGGCTGATTACAGGATGCTGCAGGACGACTACGACAACCCCGGATCGGTCATCACCAGCGGAAATTATTATTTTAAAAGAGATGCCGTCACCGACCAGCTGATGATCTCCACACAGAAAAACGGAGATTACCAGCTCACACCTATGGAGTATGGCATCTGGGCAAATGGGCGGCAGGCCTTTTACGTGCGAAGGAATGTCTTATACAAGTATGTATTTTCCAGCCGCAGGGAAACAAAAGTAAAGACCCTGCCCGCCTCGGGAGACCAGTTTTACCGGATCAGCACGGTTTACGGGCGTCGGATTTTTCTTACTAAAGAGTCCTTTGACCAGTGGAAATTCTGGACCTACACCTTTGATATGAAAACAGCAAAATTCAAACGGGTGATGTCCAACTGCAACATCACTGACCGGTATGGAAAATACGTGGTCGCTGCCAATGAATACCGGTCGGATGTTTCCCCCTACCGGATCAGCCTGTATAAAATCACCCCGGCCGGACTGACAAAGGTAAAGAAGCTTACCTCCTACGGATTCAAAGAAGGATTCATAAACGGTAAGCTGTACTACTCCTCCTACCCCAGGGGCAGTGTGGGAAATACGACCCTGTACCGCTGCAATCCAAACGGTTCAAACCGTAAAAAGCTGGCTTCTTTCGCCACAGATGAAGCCTTTGGGGAAGTATTTATATCAGAGGTTACGTCCACATCCTGCAACGTATTCATCTATGGAAAAACGTATCGCTATGACTACGAAACAAAGCAGATGACGGAGATCACTCAGGATGACTGATCTTTGGTTCTTTTTCCGAGCATGATAAAGCAGACCGCACTGATCCCCATCAGAACCGGATAATACAGATACGGCATGATTTCATATGGTGTCAGCGCCATCAGTCCCGCTGCCGACAGCAGCTGTGCCCCATATGGAATCATCCCCTGTCCCACAGAGGTAAAAATATCCAGTAGCGAGGCCGTTCTTTTGGGTGATACGCCAAACTCATCACTGATCTCCTTCGCGATCGGTCCTGTCATGACGATGGCCACTGTATTGTTTGCTGTACACATATCTACCAGCAGGGAAAGACCTGCAATCCCCAGCTCCGCACCTTTCCCGGTGCGGATTCTCTTTTTAATCGCATGAAGAAGAAACTGGATGCCGCCGTATTCTTTGACAAGAGATACGATACAGGCTACGATGATGGAAATCACTGTGATATCATACATCCCTGTGACACCCTCTCCCATCTTTACGAAGACCTGGGAAAGCTCCAGGGCGCCTGTGACCACGCCGACAATGGCAGACAGTACTGTCCCGCCGATCAACACGGCAAATACATTGATTCCGATCAGAGCCCCCGCCAGTACCAGCAGATAGGGAATGACCTGCAGGATATTGTATTCGAGAGCCTCAGCAGGTACATATTTCGCATTTCTGGTGAGCAGAAACAGCAGGATCACAGTAATCACAGCAGCCGGAAGTACGATCAGGAAATTCGCCTTGAATTTGTCCTTCATCTCACATCCCTGGGTCTTGACTGCAGCAATCGTTGTGTCGGAGATCATGGAGAGATTATCTCCGAACATCGCTCCGCACATCACAGCCCCGGCACAGATGGCCATGGAAATCCCCGTCTTTTCACTGATCCCCACCGCAATCGGCGCAAGTGCCGCAATCGTCCCCATGGAGGTACCCATGGAAACAGAGATAAAACAGCCGATAATAAAAATCCCCACCACTGCAAAATGCGTCGGCAGTATGGAAAGTCCCAGATTCACGGTGCTCTCCACACCTCCCGCCGCCGTCACCGTACCGGAAAACGCACCGGCACAGAGGAAGATCAGACACATGGTAATGATATTCTCGTCACCAACACCTCCGGCGATAATGCGGATCTTCTCCTCAAAGCCTGTCTTCCGGTTCTGTATAAACGCCACACACAGAGCAATCAGAAATCCCACAATGGCCGGCATGCTGTAAAAATCCCCTGTCAGGCACCCCGCCCCCAAAAAAATCACCAGAAACACGCCGATCGGCAGCAAGGCCATGGCATTTCCCTCTTTCTTTGTCTTCATTTTGTTACTCCTTTCTTTCCGTTCTCTTTTATTCCTACACCCCAAGCTTATCCAGCACAACACCTGCCGCTACTGAGATTACAATCCATAAAATGACAATCACAATGACCGGTACCTTTTCCACGTCGATATCCATTGCCACATAGATTGCCGCCTGCAATACCAGCCCTGCAGCTACGCTAATCACTGTTCCGAATGTGGAGATTCCTCTTTTGCTGGAACAGGGGGGATGTTTTTCTCCGCCTGTCATAGCTTCACGAATTTCATAATCAATAAAATTATCACCCATATCCTTATTTGTTCCATTTCCGTTCCAATCATACATTGCCATACTTTTGCACCTCCTTCTTCTGAAATATTGTAAAGCGTACATGAACATTTCTCTTTGCAGCATGTTAATGTACGCAGATTGCTATGCGGCATGCTGTTATTATTATAACACCTGACATGTCCCAAAAGAATCCCAGAACAAACATTCTCGTTGAGTGGACATAACCTCTGTTCCCCAGTATAATCGGCATTAAATACCTTACTGTTTCGGTGAGGATGCTTTTTCGAGAGCACAGGTGTAAAAACGCAGGCGTAGCGAGCTACGCTGTGGTTGTTATACCTGTGCCCTCGGGTTTTACCGTTGGCTTTTATTTCAACATATGTTACGATAATGACAAATATTTTATTCGTAATAACCAGTGGAAAACCAGAAAGGATAACGAGATGGCATTCCCATGCCTATAGTAGTTCACGCAACCCTTATTCCATTCGAAAATATAATTGTTCATGATGGAATCGTAACACCCTATAACATTACTTTTGGGAAAAATATTTCAGATCATGCAAAATCACTATATAAGAATGCAAAACAAAATGGAACTTTGCTTTTCTCATTATAAGCCATTTTAAGCCACTCTTACGAGTGGCTTAATGAGTGAGTATTATGCATTGGAAATATTGAAAACTGATATTTTACTGCTCGATTTTCTCTACCAGTACACTTGGTATGGTAATCTTGCCACCCATGGTAGACTGATAGGAAATCGTTCCAGCCGAAATGCCGTAAATTGTGATGATATCGTCCTCCAGAACTCTGGAAGATACGATACTGGAGTCATATGCGCAAAACAGGATCTGGTCATAATCCTTATTTACTGCAAGACGGATCTGCACTTCATCATCTCCCTCAATAACCTGTACAACCTTACCGGAGAATTTGACTTTTTTTCCGATATAGTCATCCGGCGTACGTGCAAGCTGATCATAGGTAATACCTGTTTCATAACCCCTTGCTTCCTCTTCAGCTGCCGCCTGTTCCTGCTGTGCCAATGCCTCGTCTGCAGCGTTCACAGCTTCCATGAGCTCTGATTTTCTATTTTTGTCTGTCAATGCCTTTACTTTTTTCAGTGCATCCTGATACAGCTCGCGGGTGGCTCCATCTGCCAGCGTGGCATCCTCATAATTCCATATTTTATTTACAGCCTCCGCCGCTGTTTTCTGATTCTCCTCCTCTTTTTGCTTTGCTTCTGCCTCCGCTTTTCGCTGCTCAGCCTCTGCTGCCTCCATTTCCTCGAAAGGCTTCATGTCCTCTTTATATTGTGCATATTCAGATTCCAGAGCTCTATATTTTTGCTCCAATCCATAATAATCCGCCTGAACATCTGACAGTTCCTGCTGTACCCCCGACAATTGTGTTTCCAATGCCTGCTTTTCCTGAATCAGAGAATCATAATCCTCCTGTTTCACTCCGCAGGAAGATATGGCAACTGCCACCGCCGTACTTAACAATACTGCAACTACTTTCTTTTTCATGATATCCTTTCCCCTTTCCTTCTTTTGTACGTTTCGCAATCCAAATATACCGGATGTGACATCGTTTAGTTTTATGGGTCTATTCTATCATTTTATGTGTCCAAAAAAACGCACCGTACATATGTTCTCATCTTTCCAACTGAAGCACATACTGACGATTATATCCGCTATTCGTTCATCGGGAGGTTGCCCCCGGCTCTTCCTTAAAATATATCCTCATGATCTGCTGCACCTCTTCTCTCATCCTTTCCACAACTCTGTCTGGCGCTGTGATCTTTATTCCATCCCCCAGTGCCATGATCCATCCCAGAAACTGGCTGCTGACCGCTACATCCACGCAGGTAACAAAATGTTCTCTGTCCTTTTGCATAATCGGAATATCTTTTCCAAATCTGTCAATGAGTACTCCCACAAGAGAGTTTTTTACTTCCAGTGTCACTCTCGTAACATCCCCGCTGAACATTCCAAAGAGCCTTTTCGAATACGATGGCATATTTGCCGCTTCAAAACTTCCCTCTCGGAAATGATCTGTGAGTGTAATATGCAGCATTTTATCTACACGGTAATGCTTTTGTTTATCTGAAATGCTCTCATATCCCACCATATAATAATATTCGTCATCCCACACCAGACCCCAGGGACTGATCTCATACCAGGTGCCATTATGACGAAGCTCCATTTCTTTCTTCACATTCCATCTGTAATACTGAAACCGGATTTTCACTCCCTTCCCGATTGCGGAATATATTTTATCTACATTATAATAAATCTTTTCATTCGCCGTCTTCACGCGTCCTGCAATATAGACCTGGCGCTGCAGTTGTGCGGCCTCATTAACGCTCGCCAGCCCTTCCAGCTTTCGGATCAGCTCCTGTGACTTTTTTTCTGTAATAAACTTTGCTGCCTGGACAGAATCTACCAGAAGCTTTAATTCTGCCAGTTCGAATTTACGTTTTCCGATCCTGTAATCATACTTCTTTCCTTCCTGTTCGCAGATGATATCCATTCCAAAATGACGCAGCTCTTCTAAATCCGCATAAATAGTCTTTCTCTCTGCGTTAATATCCAGGCTTCGAAGTTGTGCTATCAGTTCCCGCACGCTAAGACCGTGTGCCTCATCCGTCTGTTCCATAAGAATTTTTGCCAGAAAGAGCAGTTTCAATTTTTGATTACTACCTTTTGCCATATGTCACCTTCCGTTTTCCCCTGAACTCCAGGCTTACCCGGCACCCACCGCCACAAAATCCACAGACCACAAAATGACTATTCAAAGACAAATTTGATAAATCTACAGGGAAAGAGCCCTGCATGAGCAAAATGAACGTCCGGGAGAGGCAGTTTTGCGAATAGGTTCCGAACAGTTACTGTTAATTCTATTCTAACATCTGACATGTCCCAAAAAAATCCCAGAACAAATATTCTCGTAGAGCGATCGTTACTGTTCACACGTCAGCCAGTTCGAGGTGTTAAAACTGATCTTTGCCTGAATCGGCTTGATGATTGTTACAATTGCCGGATATTGTAACACGCTACAGCATTACAATATCCACTCATAGATATGATTTACTGATCGTCAGATAGATTTTTACATGTTATTCAGAAACTCTTCAAAAGAATCTGCTTTTGCTGCCAGTCTGAACCACTTCGTCAGTGTTTCTAAATTTCTTTCATTCATAATTCTGTTCCGGACACTCTCCGGAATTTCTCCCAGTTCTTTCAGCAGTTCAAGGGTATCTTCTACTTTCCCTTCTGCTTTTCCCTCTGCGCGCTCATCTCTCAGCATTTCTTCAAAGATCATAAAACGTCCCTCCATTTCCCGGCTTCCTTTGATTCGGTGAATCGTCTCCTGAAGCTTTTGTACAAAGTCATCTGTGACATGCTCCCACCACTTAAATCAAAGATTTTGAAGTGGGAGCTTCCTGTTCA
>OLOS01002490.1_pt1 | contig 12454 bp, 9 predicted proteins | sample 1672631 | NCBI WGS metagenome assembly OLOS01 (sample SAMEA3136707, study PRJEB25190) | human gut metagenome | biome: human gut; feature: human-associated habitat; material: faeces | place: Austria | collected 2013 | reverse complement strand
CTGTTTTATTTTACGACAACGTCAATTGCATCGTTTACCAACACAACCTCAACCTTATCGCCATTTTTAATTTCGCCTGCAACAATCTTCTTGCCCAGGATGTTTTCAACAGTGTGGACAATCAGACGTTTCAACGGACGAGCACCGAAGGCAGGATCAAAGCCGGCCTTTGCCAGGAAAGCAACAGCCTCGTCAGTATAAGTAAGCGTCAGCTCAAGCTGCTTGTTCAGACGGTCGCCCAGTTCATGCAGTACCAGTTTAACGATTTCCTTAATCTGTTCTGCCTGCAGCGGTTTAAACACAACGATGTCATCAACACGGTTCAGGAATTCCGGACGGAAGAAGTTCATCAGCATCTGCTGAATCTTTTCTCTATCCATAGAGCCCTGTGCTTTCATAATCTCGTTGCTGCCAAGGTTACTGGTCATGATAATCAAAGTATTCTTGAAGTCAACGATACGGCCTTTACCATCAGTCAGACGGCCATCGTCCAGAACCTGCAGCAATACGTTAAAGACATCTGCATGTGCCTTTTCGATTTCGTCCAACAGGATTACGCTGTACGGATGACGGCGTACAGCCTCAGTCAGCTGACCGCCTTCATCATAGCCGACGTATCCCGGAGGCGCACCGATCAGACGAGATACGGTATGCTTCTCCATGTATTCGCTCATATCGATACGTACCATGTTGCGTTCATCATCAAAGAGCACCTCGGCCAAGGTCTTAGCCAGCTCGGTCTTGCCGACACCGGTAGGTCCAAGGAAGATAAAGGAGCCAATCGGACGGTTAGGATCCTTAATACCGGCACGCGCACGGATAACAGCCTCGCTGACAGCCTTGACTGCCTCGTCCTGACCGATAACATGCTCGTGCAGGATTTCTTCCAGGTGAACCAGTTTAGCACGTTCACCGGTGCCTAAGCGGGCAACAGGAATGCCGGTCCAGGTGCTGACAACTTTGGCGATATCCTCTTCGTCAACCTCTTCCTTGAGCATAACATTGTCATTGCCGTTTTCATCCTTCTTGGACAAAGCAGCCAATTCCTTCTGCAGCTCAGGCAGACGGCCGTATTTCAATTCAGCCATCTTGTTCAGGTCATAGTCGCGTTCAGCCTGCTCCATCTGGTTTTTCACAGCATCAATTTCCTTTTTTACCTCACGTACACGGGCAATAGAAGCCTTTTCTGCATCCCAGCGTTTAACAAGCTCGTCATTTTCCTTACGCAGCTTTGCCAGCTCCTCGTTCAGCTTAGCCAAACGGTCCTTAGACTGAGCATCATCCTCTTTGCCCAAGGCCTGAGCTTCAATTTCCAGCTGCAGGATACGACGTTTGCTTTCGTCAAGCTCAGTCGGCAGCGAATCAATTTCGGTACGCAGACGGGCAGCAGCCTCATCTACCAGGTCAATAGCCTTATCAGGTAAGAAACGGTCATTGATATAACGGTTAGAAAGCACAGCAGCAGCCACCAGAGCAGCGTCTTTAATGCGGACGCCATGATGTACCTCATAGCGTTCACGCAGGCCACGCAGGATGGAAATTGTATCTTCAACGCTTGGCTCCTTAACCATTACCGGCTGGAAACGACGCTCCAGCGCACTGTCCTTTTCAATATACTTACGGTATTCGTTCAGCGTAGTTGCACCGATGCAACGCAGCTCGCCACGTGCCAGCATCGGCTTCAGGATGTTGCCTGCATCCATAGCGCCTTCGGCAGCACCGGCACCGACAACGGTATGCAGCTCATCAATAAACATAATAATCTGACCGGCGCTTTCGCTGACAGCCTTCAATACCTTTTTCAGACGCTCTTCGAATTCACCACGGTATTTGGCACCGGCAACCAGAGCTGCCAGGTCCAGAGCATACAGGGTTTTATTCTTCAGGCTTTCCGGTACGTCGCCGGCAATAATACGTCTTGCCAAGCCTTCAACTATGGCAGTTTTACCAACGCCAGGCTCACCGATAAGCACCGGGTTATTTTTCTTACGACGCGAAAGGATTTCAATCGTACGACGAATTTCCTCATCACGGCCGATTACCGGGTCCAGCTTGCCGTCTTTGGCTTTAGCGGTCAGATCCTGGCCGTATTTTTCCAGTGTCTTTTTAGTTTCATCATTTGCTTCGCTATTTTGATACTGCATAAATGCCGCCTCAACTTTTTTCTTGTCTATACCATATTTACGGAAGAGCGACACTACATCGCTGTCACCGTCACTTGCCATAGCCGCAACCAGCTGGCCGATACCGATTTCTTCCTTACCTTGTCCCAGAATAGCCATTACTCTGGCAAAGCCGGTACCCATCATCAGCTGACGGTCCTGACCTTTAACTCCGGGGATTTTTTGTACCAAAGCCTTAGCATCCTTGCTGAAAGCATTTTCATCAATGTGCAGGCTCTGCAGCAAATATTTAAAGAAGCCGTCGCTGCCACACAATGCTGCCAGAACATGTGCCGTTGTCAGCTCCTGGTGATAGTTCATAACTGCCTGCTGCTGAGCAGCCTCCAATATAGCCTTTACCTCTTCACTGTAGCGTTCATTCATCACGCTGCACCTCCTTCTATCAGGTTCAATAGCAGTCAATAACCGAATGGACTCTTTTCCATTTCTGGACCACTATTCACTTTCTAATTGCTATTATATCAGCAAAAGTCAAAAAGTCAAATAATTTTCTGTGTTAATTTAGTGAAAAATCACTGTCATTTTGTTGACATATTGTTAGCTTTGTGGCAATATTAATAACATGTCGTTCTGTCGGCCAAGTACTCTTAACCCCAAAGACCATCGGCTCACCCCAGCCGTTTTGACCTTTATGCGTACTTCTACCAACAGGTCTATAATTATATTATTTGTCGTGTTTTTATGAGGAGGAAACAAAATGTCACCCACCAGCTTATTGCGCGGTATCGCCTTTTTGCTGCTTTTGCAATGGATATCCACGCTCATCATCAACGCCCTCGGCGTACCCTTTCCGCCCGCTCTTTTGGGAATGCTGATTTTAACGGCACTTCTCTGCGGCAACGTTATTCCGGCAAGCTCCATCGAGGGCATCTGCGATATCCTGATTTCTAAAATGGGCATGCTGTTTTTACCGGCAGGCGTCAGCGTTATATTATATGTAGATGTTATCAAAGCTGAGCTGCTGCCTATCACAGTTACCATTATCGTCTGCAGCATTGTTGTTCTGGCTGTCACAGCCTTCTTTATCGAAGCAATGCTCAAAGGAAAGGAGAGTCAATGATGCTTTTCCCTGACGCTTTACTCAATTCACCGCTCTTCGGTATCGGTCTGACTGTTATCCTGTACGCTATCAGCGAAATCATCATCGACCGCTTCAGTCTGAATATTATTCCGCCCTTCGTTATTGCCTGCCCTCTGGTCATCGCCGTCATCGTTCTGGCGCCCGGCGTAGAGTACAAGCAGTACGAGGCCGGTGCGGAATTCATTAACTTTCTTTTAGGACCGGCAACCATCGCTCTGGCCCTGCCTTTGTACAAGAACCGTGAAATCATCATGGCTAAGGCCGGTGCTATTGTCGGCGGCGTTACACTGGCAACGCTTTCGGCTATCATAGTGGTTTACTTCTGCGGCAAGGCCATGGGTACCAGCGAGCAGGTTCTGCTTTCGCTCATTCCCAAATCCATTACCACGCCAATCGCCATTGACGTTTCCAAAACCATCGGCGGCATTCCGGCATTGACTACGGCTGCTGTTATCTTTACCGGCATGCTTGGTTCAACCTTTAATCACAAGCTGCTGCGTCTAATGGGAATCAAAAGCCATTTGGCTGCCGGCCTCGCTATCGGCGCCTCCAGCCACGGCCTCGGCACCAGCGCCTGCGCCAGCGTCAGCCCGGTGCAGCTGGCCATCGGCGGTGTAGCGATTGCCCTTACCGGCATCAGTACCTCCATATTAGCACCGCTTTTACTGCCAATTTTACAAAGCATCTGGTAAGCAGATAAAGCAAAAGCCCAAATTCTCACGTACATATCAGTGGGAATTCGGGCTTTTTTGTTTTTAAAGATGCGGAATAATCCCGCGCAGCTCGGAAAAGATTACTGCAGCCTTATCCGCAGGATATACGCTGCACGGCAGCTGCCTAAGATCCTCCGTGCGCCAGCCTTTGTTTTCTTCCGCCAGCTTGGCCAGCGCTTCCTCCAAATCATGCGCCAGCACAACAGCAATCGCATCGAGATAAAATTCGCTGTTGACACAGGGCTCATCGATCATACTGTGGCTGTGATATGTTTTGTTGTGTCGCCAAACGTAAATGTTCATGCAGCATCCCTCCGTTCATGGTGATATTTGTTTAATTCTTGGGAGAAAGCGATTTTTCCTGCTTAAGGACCAAAAAGTCGAAACAACGTAAAAAAGGACTACCACGCTAAGCATGATAGTCCTCAAATCATCTGTATATAATTTATTTGCCTAAGATCTCGTTGACGTAGTTTACCGCACTGACAGCGTTCGGCGCATAATGCTCGGCACCGATGGTGTCAGCGTATTCCTGCGTGAGCACCGCACCACCGACAACGACCTGACAGTCACATTCATTATGCAACGCAGCAATAGTTTCTTCCATTGCGCCTACTGTCGTTGTCATCAATGCAGATAAACCGACAACCTTGGCGTCAGTTTTCTTAGCTGCCTCCACAACGGCTTCCACAGGCACATCCTTGCCCAAGTCAAGCACGCGATAGCCGTAATTTTCCAGCAGCACCTTAACGATGTTTTTGCCAATATCATGGATATCACCGTGGACGGTAGCGATAATTACCGTTTCTCCCTGCGTTTCGCCCACGCCGACAGCCTCGCGAATGACCTCAAAGGCAGCCTTCGCTGCATCCGCGCTCATCAGCAGCTGCGGCAGGAAGAGTGTTTTCTTTTCAAAGCCGTGGCCGACAAAATCAAGCGCCGGAATCATATACTTGTTGATGATATCCAAAGGCTTTTCGCTTTCCAGAGCCTTGGCTGCTGCCTGACGCGCAGGTCCCTGCAAGCCCTTGACAATGGCATCGTAAAGTCCCATTTCGCTTATTGTTGTCGCCGCAGCCTTCGGAGCGTCCGCATAATGCTGCACGTATTCCTTGCAGCCATCGTCATAGCCTGCCAGCGCACGATAACCGTAATAAGCATCCATCATCGGCTTGCTCTGCGGATTGATAATGCCGCAGGAAAGACCTGCTGCCATCGCCATACTAAAGAAGGTGCTGTTGACAGCATCACGGCCGGGAAGACCGAAGGAAATGTTGGAAACACCCATAACAGTGTTAATACCACGCGCCTTCATTGTGCGGATAACCTCACAGGCAATCGCCGCGTTATCAGCACCGGTGGAAATAGTCAGTGCCAGCGGGTCTACAACTATATTGCGGCTTTCAATGCCGTATTCGGCCGCACGGGCGATAATTTTTTCGGCCACGGCAATACGTCCTGCGGCAGTTGCAGGAATACCGTTATCATCAAGGCACAGTGCAACCAGTACAGCACCGTATTTTTTAGCCAGCGGCAGCACATGCTGCAGGCTGTCCTCCTTGCCGTTGACGGAATTAAGCATCGGCTTGCCGTTATAAAGGCGCAGTGCTTTTTCCATTGCTTCGTAATTAGATGTATCAATCTGCAGCGGGGTATCGGTAATCGCCTGCAGCGCCGGCACAGCCTTTGCGGCCATTGCCGCTTCGTCAATGCCCGGCGTTCCAACGTTAACGTCCAGAATCTGCGCGCCTACGCCAATCTGCTCCAGACCGAGGCGGCACACATAATCAAGGTCACTGTTGACCAATGCTTCCTTCAAACGCTTTTTGCCGGTAGGATTGATGCGTTCGCCGATAATTATAGGACCTTCGCCAAGATGCACTGCCTTGCCGTAGGAGGATACCGCCGTCAGACGGCAATCACGCGTACCTCCGGGCTGCAGAGTTTTGCATTTGGCAATCATCTGCGCAATATGCTCTGGCGTTGTACCGCAGCAGCCGCCGACGATGCTTGCTCCCTTACCTGCAAGCTCGTACATCAGCTCCGCATATTCCTCGGGGCCAACATCAAAGCAGGTCTTGCCGTCACGCTGTACCGGCAGTCCGGCATTCGGATTGATAATCAGCGGCAGGCTGGTTGCTGCCAGCATCTGCGGGAACAGCTTACCAACCTGCACCGGTCCCAGACCGCAGTTAAAGCCGATGGCATCTACACCCAGACCTTCGCACATCAGAGCAGCAGCCTCAACCGTAGCACCGGTCAACAGCTTGCCATCCTCGTCAAAGGTCATGGTCACGCAAATCGGCAAATCACAGTTTTCCTTAGACGCCAAAACCGCAGCTTTGATTTCATAGGTGTCGCTCATCGTTTCGATAAGAATCAGATCCGCACCGGCAGCAGCGCCGTAACGTACCATTTCGCCGTAGGCCTCTACTGCCTTTTCAAAGGGCAAATCGCCATAAGGAGCCAACAGCTTGCCTGTCGGTCCCAAATTCAGCGCAACAAATTTATTTTCCCTGCCACCGCAGGCCTTCTTGGCAATCGCCACAGCCGCTTCGATGGTTTCCTTACAATCCAGGCCGGAGCCTGCCAGCTTCAACGGATTAGCGCCGAAGGTATTGGATTTTACGATATTGGAGCCTACATCAAGATAACTGCGATGCACAGCCTCTACAATATCGGGGTGTGTAAAATTCCAGCTTTCGGGCAGCTCACCCGGCTGCAGACCGCGTGCCTGCAGCTGTGTGCCGGTGGCACCATCAAAGAACAGCATTTGCTTGCCTAACAATTCCTTAAAATTCATAAATTAAATCTTCTCCTCAAACTTTCTTAATATCAGTATCTCTGTAAGGACAGTTTATATTACTGCAGGTCATACATTTATTCTGCACGCAGGCAGCATCTTCCGATAAGCCGATGATTGCCGTCACCGACTTGGACGGAGCCATCATCAGTCCGTCCGTCAGCGTCAGGCCGATGCGTTTGGCGCAGTTCAGCACTGCGAACAGCTGACGCTGCTCCTCCAGCGGCCAATCTCCGTAACCAGGCGAAAAGCGCGGACGCTGCAGCAGACCGCCGGTTTCAGCCTGCGCCTGCACTTCATCGCAATAGCTTTCAATCAGCGCCGCTGCCACAGCCTGAGCCGCCGCACCTTCAGCAACGCTGATGAGCGCAAGGCGGCGGATGGCTGCGTCCACCCTGCTGCCGAGTGTTGCACCCATAAGCAGCACCGTGTCGCAACCCTTTAAATGACGCGCCAGCGCACGCGAATGAAAGCGTACGCCGCAATCCAGCGTTACGCCTGCCTCATCTGCCGTTATCGCATGCTTTTGCAGCACATAGCGTGCCTGCACCTCATTGCGCAGCTTCAGATAAACCGTATCCACTAAAATTTCTGCTGCCTTATCTCCTGGCTTGGCCCGCAGATAGCGCAGCGCTTCCTTTTGCTTATATTCCATAACAATAACCTGACTTTTGCGCCACAGCGCAGGACTATTTATCTACAATCTCTCCGAGATTATTCATAATACCGGCAAAAATTTCCGGCTTATTCATCGTATAGATGTGTACATTGTCAAAACCATTGGCAATCAAATCAATAATTTGACCGGTAGCATAGGCGATACCTGCCTGCTTCAGTGCCTCCGGCTTATCGGCAAATTTTTCTACCATCGCACGGAACTGCGGCGGCAGCTTAGTACCGCTCAGCTGACAGATACGGATAATCTGCTTGGCATTCGTCACTGGCATAATACCCGGCACTACCGGCACATTGATGCCCGCACGCAGCAGGCGGAACATATAGTTATATAAAATCGTATTATCAAAAAACATCTGCGTCACTAAAAAGTCAACGCCTGCATCCACCTTGTACTTGGTGTTTTCTATATCCTGTTCCAAGGAACCGGATTCGGGATGGCCTTCGGGATAAGCAGCACCGCCGACGCAGAAATCGCCTTGCTGCTTCACAAAACGCATCAGCTCACTGGCATGGGCAAAGCTGCCGATTTCCTCACCCTGCATATCTGCCGGTATATCGCCGCGCAGTGCCAGAATATTTTTTACGCCAAAGCCCTGCAGCTGTCCAAGTACCTCTGCCAGCTTTGCTTCATCAGCCTTTACACAAGTCAGATGAGCCAGAGCCGGCATGCCGTTATCCTCTACTTTTTTGGCCAGTGCTGCCGAATAGCCTACCGTGCTGCCGCCTGCGCCATAGGTGACGCTCATATAGGACGGCTTGCTGGCTGCAATTTTGTTGACAATCTCCAGACTGTTTTGCAGCTCTGCGCCCTGCTTAGGCGGAAACAGCTCGCACGACAGATGAATTTTACCGTTTTTTAAGATATCAATTATTTTTTCCGATCTCATAATAATCCCCCAAAATCAAAAGCATTCGTATGACATTTTAACAGTTAGCGACATCTTTGGCAAACAAAAGCAGAAGAAATTAACTAATAGGCGATAAAACCTACCAAAATGATAAATATGTTACACACTAAAAATCCCGCAACCAAATAAGCTGCGGGAAGGAAATTCGTTGGCGGAGACGGTGGGATTCGAACCCACGTGCCGCGCAAACGGCAAACTGATTTCGAGTCAGCCGCGTTATGACCACTTCGCTACGTCTCCATTATTCTGTTAGCGCGAATATATTCGCATCAGGTTAACATTAATATTATATAAGAAAAATCTCATCTTGGCAACCGCCTGCCGAAATTATTCCTGCGGCGCGCCGGCTTCACTCCTGCGCTTAGCCTTGTTTTCCTGACGGCGACGGCGGAAAAAATCACGCATCACCTGTGCGCATTCCTCCTCGCAGATGCCGCTGACAACCTCCGCGCAGTGATTAAGATTAGGATTCGTAATGATATTGAAAATGGATTCCGCACCGCCGGCCTTCACATCTGGGCAGCCATAAACAACGCGGTCGACACGGCCGTTGACAATGGCACCGCTGCACATCGGGCAAGGCTCAACGGTAACGTAAAGCGCACAACCGCTCAAACGCCAACGCCCCAGACGCTCGCAGGACTTGCGGATGACGATGACCTCAGCGTGCGCCGTTGCGTCATGCCACGTTTCACGCATATTGTGCGCAGCGGCGATAACCTCGCCCGTTGTCATGTCCGCCAGCACCGCGCCGATAGGAATTTCACCAAGCTCTGCGGCCTTGCGTGCTTCAGCCAGCGCCAGCTGCATATACTTTTTATCGTCCATCAGGCATCCTCCGCCACTTCCATCAGCAGCTCCCATTTTTCCATCAGCTCGGCAATGGTTTGCTCGTATTCCTCATGCTCTGCTGCCATAGCTGCGCTATGCTCAGGACTGGTGTGATTTGCCGGGTCCGCCATCTGCTTTTCCAAAAGGCCCATCATAGCCTCCTGCTCACGAATCTGCAGCTCTACCTTGGGCAGCAGTCGCGCAGCCTCATCAGGACTGTAACGGCGCTTTTTATCCTCCTGTTTTTTCGCTTTAGCCGGCACAGCAGCAACCTGCTGTTGCTGCTTTTTAGCCTGTGCCTCCGCATAGGCCGCAGCCTTTTCCGCTTCCTCCTGTGCCTGCGCCAAAGCAGCAGCCTTTTTCTGCTTTTCTTCAAGGTAAAAATCGTAGTTGCCCTTGTAATCCTTGACCTCTAAATCCTCAATCTCCCAGATGCGATCCGCAACCTCGTTGACGAAATAACGGTCATGGCTTACTACCAGCACTGTGCCGTCAAAGGCCTCCAGTGCTGCCTCTACCGCTTCACGCGCCATAATATCAAGATGGTTCGTCGGTTCGTCAAGCACCAGACAGTTGGCTCCATCCAGCACCAGCTTCAGCAGCACCAGACGTGCCTTCTGACCGCCGCTCAGCTCACCGATTTTTTTGAACACATCATCACCGTGGAACAGCATACCGCCAAGCATCGAGCGTGTATGCTCCTCCGTAAAGCCGTATTCAACAACAAAGTTTTCCAGCAGCGTCTGCTCCGGGTTTAATCGCTCATAGCTCTGTGAAAAATAACCGATCTGCACTCTGCTGCCAATCTTGGCCTTGCCCTTCAGCGGTGCGATTTCACCCAAGATAGTACGCAGCAGCGTCGTCTTGCCGGTACCGTTGGCACCCAAAAGCGCAGCCTTTTCACCGCGGCGCAGCGTCAGGTTAATACCCTTGGCCAACACCTTCTCGCCGTAGCCGATGGTCAGGTCCTCCATAATCATCACTCTGTCCGCACATTCGGCAGCCGGCGGCAAACGCAGCTCAAACTCCTCGTGCTGCACCGGCGCATCAATACGCTCCAGACGGTCGAGCTGTGATTGACGGCCACGCGCCATTTTGCTCTTGATGCCAGCCTTGAAGCGACGGATATAAGCCTCAGTGCGCGCAATATAATCCTGCTGCGCATTGTAGGCAGCAGTCAGCGTACTGCTCTGAATCGCCTTCTGCTCCAGATAGCGGCTGTAATTGCCCTTAAAGGATTGCAGCTTGCCGCCCTCCATCTCCAGAATGCGCATAGCAACATTATCAAGGAAGGCACGGTCATGGCTGACAACGAGCAGACCGCCCTTAAATTCCTGCAGATACTTTTCCAGCCACTGCGTCATAACAATATCCAGATGGTTTGTCGGTTCGTCCAGAATCATAAAGTCAGGATTACGCACCAGTGCCGCCGCCAGCATCAGACGTGTTTTCTGACCGCCGCTCAGTGTTGCCGCGTCATGCTGCCACCAATCCTCGGTGTAGCCCAAACCGATAAGCACACGCTTAATGCGGTTTTCGTAATTATAGCCGTCAATAAATTCGTAACGTTTAAGTACGCGTCCGTATTCCTCCAGGCAGCTGTCGAGCTTTTCGCCCTGCAGCTTGCCGGAATCAGCCTCGAGCTGTGCCAGCTTTTGGCGCAGGCTGCTGATTTCCGGGCAGGCTGTCTGCATAAACTGCCAGATAGTACCTCTGATATCGGTAAATCCCTGCTGTACATAGCCCACACTGATACCGGGTTCAAATTTTACAGCACCGCTGTCCACATACTCAGGCTGCAACAAACAACGCAGCAGCGTCGTCTTGCCGCTGCCGTTGACGCCTACAAGACCGACATGCTCGCCCTGCTCTACCATGAAGCTGACGTCTTTAAATATTTCATGAATGCCAAATGCCTTGGCTATTTTATCTACTACTAATTGCATAACCAATCTCCTTTTAACAACTATTATAACACCTTCCAGCATTATACTCAAAAGGCTCTGCTATATTCTTATGTTTTCGTGTATTACATAAAAAGAGGCTGCCGCATCTGCGGCACCCTCCATATACTTTTAAGATTTATGAGCCATAGCAACCTGAGTTTTGGTCTGACCCAAGCTCTTGTGATGCTTGCGCCAACGATAGCACAGCATCGGCACTACCAGCATCGGGATACCCGCATACAGCGTTTGGCGTAAATCCGGTGTCAAAGCAATTACTGCCAGGCAGAAAACCTGCGACCAGATACCGAAATGCGTAACATACGGGAAGAACGGTGTTTTATATTTCAGAGTATTTTCCTTGCCTTCGGCAATCAGACGACGGCGGAAATTATATTGGCTCCAGCAAATGGAAATCCAGGCCATCGCTCCGGTAAAGCCGGATACTGCCAGCAAATAAGTATACAGTGTAGAATCGGGATTAAAGGTGTAGAAAACGATAACTGCCCAGCAAGCACATACAGAAACGATAATGGAATTCTGCGGCATACCGTTTTTATTGAGCTTGCCCAAAAACGCCGGTGCCATATCCATGCGAGCCAGTGCATGCAACGCACGAGCACCGCCATACAGGCCGGAGTTAGCGCAGGAAACACCCGCAACCAGCACTACAAAGGCAATCGCAGAGGCTAAGCCGTCAAAGCCGTATTCCGCCAAAGCAGCAGCGAACACGCTCTCCTTCAGGCTGGCATTATCCCACGGCATAATAGACAGCAGTAATGTAATAGGAATGATATATAAAGCAATGACACGCCAGGAAACATTGCGAACCGCAATAGGAATGCTTTTAGCAGGATCCTTGCATTCGCCCGCAGCCAGACCGATAATTTCGGTACCCTGGAAGTTAACCAGAATAATAACCATGGTCAGCACAATCGGCCAATATCCCTGAGGAGCAAAGCCGCCCTGGCCAAGCAACACCTTAGCGCCTAAATAGCCCTGGTCACCGACAAGACCACAGACTATTAAACCGGCAACGCCGCAAAAGCCTACAAGAGCAGCAATTTTAATCATAGAAAGCCAAAATTCGCTTTCGCCAAAATTATCAACATGAAAAAGGTTAATTACAGTCACCAGCAGGCCAAAAAGAATTGCCCACCACAGCTGACTGACGGCAGGTACAAAATTATTCATAATGATACCCGCAGCAATCATTTCAGACGGCACGTAAGCCATCCAGTTCAGCCAATAGGCCCAGCCAACGCCACAAGCCCAGGTTGAGGATATATTCTCACGTGCGTAGGTAACAAAGGA
>OLOS01002479.1_pt1 | contig 12505 bp, 9 predicted proteins | sample 1672631 | NCBI WGS metagenome assembly OLOS01 (sample SAMEA3136707, study PRJEB25190) | human gut metagenome | biome: human gut; feature: human-associated habitat; material: faeces | place: Austria | collected 2013 | reverse complement strand
AAAGACATGTGACATTTGATAGATCCTTTGACGATAGCCTGATAGACCTATATGAAAGAGATGAGCACAGGGAAATTTATTGAATGCATGATAGTGTTCAAAAACAAGGAGGATGAGACATGATAAGACCAGAACTTAGCGAGGCAAAGAAATATGCGGCGGGCGGATACAGGATGGTTCCGGTGTGCTGCGAGATGTTATCGGATGTGATCACACCTATCAACTTACTTAGAAAGCTGAAAGCGGCGAATGAGCACTGTTACATACTTGAGAGCGTGGAGAATCAGGAGTTGTGGGGACGATACACATTTCTTGGTTACAATCCAAAGCTTGATGTCACATGCATGAATGGGCACATACAGCTCAAGGATATAGATGGAAATGTGATAAAGGAAGCGGACGATATTCATCCTGAGGTATTCATCAGAGAGATACTCAAGGATTACAGGAGTCCGAAGATAGAAGGACTTCCAACGTTTACAGGAGGTTTTGTCGGTTACTTCTCATATGATTACATAAAGTACAGTGAGAAGAAGCTTGTGATCGATGCCGAGGATGATGAAGGATTCCAGGATCTTGATCTGATGTTATTTGACAAGGTCATTGCATTTGACAATTTCAAGTCAAAGCTGATCCTCATTGCAAATGCTGACACATCCGATATAGAAGCTGGATATGCAAATGCACTTGCTGATATAGAAGATATGAAGAAGCTCATCCTCGATGGAGAGATGGCGGAGATAGAGCCGGTTAAGATGAAGAGTGATTTCAAGCCGCTGTTTGACAAAGAGAAGTATTGCAGCATGGTTGAGAGGGCAAAGAGGTACATATTTGAGGGAGATATCTTCCAGGTGGTTCTGTCCAACAGACTTGAGGCTGAGATGGAGGGATCGCTGTTCAACACGTACAGGATTCTCAGAAGCACAAATCCTTCTCCGTATATGTTCTACTTCAGCGGCGACCAGATAGAGGTTGCGGGAGCATCGCCTGAGACACTGGTAAAGCTTGAGAATGGCGTGCTTCACACATTTCCACTTGCCGGAACGAGACCAAGGGGAAAGACAAAGGAAGAGGATATGAGACTTGAGGCCGGACTTATGGCGGATGAGAAGGAACTGGCGGAGCACAACATGCTGGTGGATCTCGGAAGAAATGATCTTGGCAAGATAAGCAAGTTCGGAACTGTTGAGGTTGAGCAGTACATGAAGGTCCAGAGGTACTCACATGTAATGCATATAGGTTCAACAGTCAGGGGGGAGATCGACGACAGCAGATACGATGAGCTGTCAGCCGTGGATGCGGTACTTCCGGCCGGAACCCTCTCAGGAGCACCGAAGATCAGGGCGTGTCAGATCATCAATGAGCTGGAGGACAACAAGAGAGGAATATATGGCGGTGCCATAGGATACATAGATTTCACAGGGAATCTTGATACATGTATAGCCATAAGGATCGCATACAAAAAGGGTGACAAGGTATTTGTCAGATCGGGAGCGGGAATCGTCGCAGACAGTGTTCCGGAAAATGAGTTCCAGGAATGTATCAACAAGGCAAAGGCAGTTACGACAGCACTCACAATGAGCCAAGATATATCATAAGGAGGACCCGCTTGCGGGAGATCCCTTGTGATAATGCGTGCGCCGCGCGGAGCGCCTTTCATGCGAATGCACAATAAAAATAAGGAGGACCCGCATGCGGGAGATTCCTTATGATAATGCATGCGCCGCGCGGAGCGCCTTTCATGCGCATGCACAATACATATAAGGAGGACAAAATATATGACAATACTTATAGACAATTACGACAGCTTCTCCTACAACCTGTATCAGCTTGTGGGGGCAATAAATCCGGATATAAAGGTAATAAGAAATGATGAGTTCACCTGTGAGGAAATCGAGGCGATGAATCCGGATCACATAATCATCTCACCGGGACCCGGAAGACCTTCGGATGCGGGAATGTGTGAGGATGCGGTGAGATATTTTGCAGGAAAGGTTCCGATTCTCGGTGTGTGTCTCGGACATCAGGCGATTTGTGAAACATATGGTGCGACAGTCACATATGCAAAGAAACTTATGCATGGAAAGATGTCGCTGGTTGATGTGGATCTGAACTGCAGATTGTTCAGAGGACTTCAGAGCAAGATACAGGTTGCCAGATATCATTCACTGGCAGCAGCCGATGAGAATTTCCCGGAATGTCTGGAGGTCACAGCCAGGACGGAGGATGGAGAGATCATGGCAGTGAAACACAGGGATTATGAGGTATATGGAGTTCAGTTCCATCCGGAGTCGATACTGACACCGAAGGGCAAGATAATGCTCAGAAATTTTTTAGAGATATAAAATAAGGAGGATATGGCGATGATACAGGAAACTCTTAAGAAGGTAGCAGCAGGACAGGATCTTACATACGATGAGGCATATGCCAGCATGGATGAAATATTCAGCGGCCAGGTGCCGGGAGAAACAACGGCGGGATATCTCACAGCGCTTCATATGAAGGGCGAGACACTTGATGAGATAACAGCCAGTGCAAATGGAATGTGAGACCATGCGGAGTCTCTTCCACATGACGGAATAGATGTTCTTGAGATCGTGGGAACAGGTGGGGATTGTGCGAATTCATTTAACATATCGACAACGAGTGGTATAGTTGCAGCGGCGGCCGGAGTACCGATCGCAAAGCACGGCAACAGAAGCGTATCGAGCAAGAGTGGAGCTGCGGATGTACTTGAGGCTCTTGGTGTAAATATCTCCATATCACCTGAAAAGATGGGCAAGGTTCTTGCTGAGTGCAACATGAGCTTTATGTTTGCCCAGGTATATCACAAGGCGATGAAATATGCAGGCCCGGTCAGAAAGGCACTTGGAATACCGACAGTATTCAATATCCTTGGACCTCTCACCAACCCGGCAAAGGCTCAGATGCAGATTATGGGAGTATACAAGGAGGAGCTTGTTGATCAGATGGCTCCTGTACTTGTTGGTCTTGGCGTAAAACGGGGACTTGTCGTATATGGACAGGATTGTCTGGATGAGATATCCATGAGCGCACCTACAACAATTGCAGAGATCAAAGATGGCGAGATCACAAAGTACGAGATCAAGCCAGAGAATTTCGGATTTGAGAGATGCAGCAAGGAGGATCTGGTGGGCGGCAATCCTGAGGAAAACGCGCAGATTACCCGCGATATCCTGTCAGGCAAGATCAAAGGAGCCAAGAGAAATGCAGTTGTACTGAACGCAGCAGCTTGTATCTACATCGCAGGCAAGGCAGATTCCATAGCGGATGGAATCAAGGTGGCAGAGGATGTGATCGACAGTGGCAAGGCTGCTGAGACGCTTGATGCATTTGTAAGACTGACAAATGAGTAGATAAGTTTCATCACAGACTATGATAGAAAGTTGTATAGAGAGGTAAGAGATGATATTAGATGAGATAGCTGCAAAGACAAAGGAACGTGTGGCGGAGCAGAAGAAAAAAGTTCCTCTTGAGGAGATGAAGAGACAGGCACTTGATATAGTTGCCAGAGAGACGGATAACGGCAGCAGCCCATATAGTAAGTTCCCATTTAGGGATAATCTGGCGGCAAATGGAATATCGTTTATCTGTGAGGTCAAGAAGGCATCACCTTCCAAGGGGCTTATCGCACCGGACTTTCCTTATGTTGAGATCGCAAAGGAATATGAGGCGGCGGGAGCTTCAGCCATATCGGTGCTCACTGAGCCATTTTATTTCCAGGGAAGCAATCAGTTCCTGATGGATATAAAGAAGGAGGTGAATATACCACTGCTGAGGAAGGATTTCACAGTTGACGAGTATATGATATATGAGGCAAAGGTCATAGGAGCATCGGCGGTGCTTTTGATTTGCGCCATACTGGATGACGAGCAGCTTGTCTCATATCTTCGGCTTGCACATGAACTTGGAATGTCGGCTCTGGTTGAGGCTCACGATGAGGATGAGGTCAGACGGGCGATAGCCTGTGGAGCAGGTATCATCGGAGTGAACAACAGAGACCTCAGAACATTTACGGTGGACATCATGAACAGTGTTCGCCTAAGAATGCTGATACCGGATACGGTACCAGCCACCCATATGGGGACGGAGGTACCTGTCCCCTCCGTCCCTCAGAAGATGGTGTATGTGTCTGAGAGTGGAATCAAGACAAAGGAGGACATAGACAGGCTTAAGGCAAATGGAACGGATGCGGTGCTCATAGGCGAGACTTTTATGAGAAGTCCTGACAAGAAGAAGTTGTTTGCGGAATTTAGAGGCGAATAGGAAGTATTCAGGCTCATCTGAAAAAGCAATTTAGAGAACGAAATATAATTTGTTTGATTGTTATATTATATAGAAGAAACACAATACAAAAGTGTAGAAATACATTTGAAAATATATCTGAGAAGACAAAAACAGGAGGAAGAACATATGTCAAAAGGCAGATTTGGCGTTCACGGCGGCCAGTACATTCCAGAGACTTTGATGAATGCGATGCTGGAGCTGGAGGAGGCTTACAAGAAATATAAGGATGATCCGGAGTTCAACAGAGAGCTCACGGAGATGCTCAACGAGTATGCGGGAAGACCTAGCAGACTTTATTATGCGGAGAGAATGACAAAGGATCTGGGCGGTGCAAAGATATACCTCAAGAGAGAGGATCTGAACCACACAGGAGCGCACAAGATCAACAACGTAATCGGACAGATGCTTCTTGCCAAGAGAATGGGCAAGACAAGAGTTATCGCGGAGACCGGTGCCGGACAGCACGGTGTTGCAACAGCTACAGTTGCAGCCATGATGGGCATGGAGTGTGAGATATACATGGGCGAGGAGGACACCATCAGACAGGCTCTCAACGTGTACAAAATGAGACTCCTGGGCGCAAAGGTTCATCCGGTAAAGACTGGAACAGCCACACTGAAGGATGCGGTATCTGAGGCATTCCGTGAGTGGACAAGCAGGATCGATGACACACACTATGTACTCGGTTCAGTCATGGGACCATATCCTTTCCCTGAGATCGTCCGTGATTTCCAGGCTGTGATCAGTAAAGAGATCAAGGCACAGCTCATGGAGAAGGAGGGCAGACTCCCTGATGTCGTCATGGCATGTGTGGGCGGCGGTTCAAATGCCATCGGAGCTTTCTACGATTTCATACCTGACGAGAGCGTCAGGCTGATCGGATGTGAGGCAGCAGGCAGAGGTGTTGATACATTCGAGACTGCGGCAACTATCGCAACCGGAAAGCTTGGAATATTCCACGGCATGAAGTCCTACTTCTGTCAGGATGAATTTGGACAGATCGCACCTGTATATTCGATTTCAGCGGGACTTGACTATCCGGGAATCGGACCTGAGCATGCATACCTTCACGACATCGGACGTGCAGAGTATGTGGCGATCACAGATGACGAGGCAGTTGATGCATTTGAATATCTGTCAAGAATCGAGGGAATCATCCCTGCGATAGAGAGCGCACACGCTGTGGCTTACGCCATGAAGCTGGCACCTACAATGGACAAGGATAAAATAATAGTGATCAATGTATCAGGACGTGGCGACAAGGACGTTGCAGCCATCGCAAGATACAGAGGGGAGGATCTTCATGAGTAATATATCAAAAGCATTTGAGCATGGAAAAGCATTTATACCATTTGTGACATGTGGCGATCCGTCGATGGATGTGACAGAGGAGGTAGTATACGCAATGGTGGAGGCCGGCGCAGACCTTATAGAACTGGGAATCCCATTCTCAGACCCGACAGCCGAGGGCCCGGTCATCCAGGGCGCAAATATAAGAGCGCTGGCAGGCGGCGTCACGACAGACAAGGTATTTGACCTTGTGAGAAAGCTCCGCAAGAAGGTGACAATACCTATGGTGTTCATGACATATGCAAATGTCGTGTTCTCGTACGGTTCGGAGAGATTCATCAGCACATGCAAGGAGATTGGCATAGACGGTCTGATCCTTCCTGACATTCCTTACGAGGAGAAGGACGAGTTTGACGGGATATGCAAGCAGTATGATGTGGATCTCATTTCACTCATCGCACCGACATCCCATGAGAGAATATCCATGATTGCAAATGATGCGAGTGGATTTATATATTGCGTGTCATCACTCGGCGTAACCGGAACCAGAACCAAGATCACCACAGACATAGGTGCAATGGTCGATCTGGTGAAGAAGGCGAAGGACATCCCTTGTGCTGTAGGTTTCGGAATATCCACACCTGAGCAGGCAAAGCAGATGGCGGAGAAGTCAGACGGTGTCATCGTCGGTTCAGCCATCGTCAAGCTGTGCGCCCAGTACGGCAAGGACTGCGTGCCTTATGTGAGAGATTATGTGAAGAGTATGAAGGATGCGATAAGGTAGGAAAATGCCCCCCCTACGTTTGGCAACTTTGATTGTTGTCAAAACGTAGGGTTTTTGTGATAGATAAGTTGTAGATTTTAACAGATAATGGAATGCCTTGGTCCTATTACCTTGATGTTATATGAGGTGGTTGCTTTGATGGTTGCCAACATACCGCTGATATGGTGATTATTAATTTTGTAGATCTTTTTTTTATATGACATAAGCCGCATTTATTAAATAACGAGTGTCTATAGGTAATTGGCTATTTCCTATGATATTCATAAGCTCGTTGTATAGCTGTGTCCTTTCTCTAGTAGACAGCATAGATATTCACCCTCCCTTCCAGATATGCAAAAGATTATAAATGTGCTTATATTATGTATTGCTTCTACACAAAAATCAAGAGCATTTTTTTATAAATATATTGACACCACTTTTAGCTTCTGATATAACATATACATCAGCAAACAGCTGATACCCATAATGAAAATTGAATAAATCATATTTTAATAAGTAGAAGAGTTTGAAAACATGATGAGTAGCAAGTGCTACAAGTCTGCGATCATGACTCTTTTTTTGTTGCCTTTCGGGCATGGGTCAGATTGCAAATGATAACTGAATATGCATCTGCCCAGTGACCGGGGCAGCAAAGAATACGGACACAGCGACTGTCATCGGCTGAAAAATGACAGACCGAGGAGCAGACACCGTGGAGGTGTGAGCTGGTGAAGCTCTTGATAACTTATAGATACAGTTTAGATTTATTTTAATTTTTCATTATGGAGGTAACGATTATGAGATATTCATTTACAGAAAAGACATCACATAGACAGCAGGAGACAGCATACATGCTTTACATGATCATCGGCAGCTATTTTCACAGATGCAGATGTAAGTCGAAGGCGGTTGAGGAGAATCTCTTTCTTTATTATAAGGAGCTTCAGGAGAAGAAACAGGTGGAGAAGGAGAGGCAGATCATCAAAGTAAGCGAGGGAGTGTTGAAAGACAACATTGTGGATCTGGCGGAGATGAATGCTGAGGCGGTTATCTCAAAGGTAAATGATCTGTATATCCTTAGCTTTTATACAGGATTTGAGAGAGTCGTGGTGACTGTTGATGAGAAAGGCTGCTATGAGATAAGCCTGGGTAGGGATGAACTAGCGGCATAGAAGGTGTTGTGAGCAAACAGCTGAAGTATAGTGGCAGTTGTTCAGGGGATAAATAAACTTGAGCAACTGCCGCGTTTTTACTTGATATGGGAACTAATGTTCGATATAATAGATGCAGGCTTTAGCCTGGGTGCTGTCATGCGTGATGGCGGTTTGTTTTTTGCGAAGAGTAGAAAGTAGCTTCGATTACATAGATATCCTGATAGTGGGAAATCTTAGAGAGGAGAAGTACGCTTATGCTGACCATTAGTGACCTAATTGCAGTGATTTCACTGTGTGTGACTTTTTATAGTCTTGGTTACATGCATGGAAAGCATGATTCCAAGACAAAAAAATAACCGCCTCACCCTGAGAAAGTAAGCGGTTATTTCTATCATATTATATAATCAGGCAAACTGTCATCGACAGCATCCTTATAAACAGATATTAGCATTGTGGTTGCTTTATGTCAACGGGATTTGTTTGTGGCAGCTTGGTTGCTATTAAGGAGACTTTTATGGATCATTTTGAATTGGTATCGGAATACAAGCCCACCGGAGATCAGCCGGAGGCTATAGAGAAGTTGGTGAATGGATTTAAAGAGGGTAATCAGTTCGAGACGCTGCTTGGTGTAACCGGATCAGGTAAGACATTTACCATGGCGAATGTCATACAGCAGCTGAATAAGCCTACTTTGGTTCTTGCACATAACAAGACTTTAGCGGCGCAGCTTTATGGAGAGATGAAGGAATTTTTTCCGAATAATGCAGTGGAGTATTTTGTTTCATACTATGATTATTACCAGCCGGAGGCATATGTTGCGTCTACGGATACTTATATTGCAAAGGATTCATCTATAAATGATGATATTGACCGTATGAGGCATAGTGCAACAGCGGCGCTTATAGACAGGAAGGACGTCATCGTGGTTGCGTCTGTATCGTGTATATATGGTATCGGTGATCCGGACGAGTATAGGAATCAGATGCTCTCATTCAGAGTGGGCATGATAAAGGACAGGGATCAGGTCATCGATGAGCTGACAGATATACATTATGACAGGAATGATATGGATCTGCAGAGAGGTACATTCAGGGGGCGTGGGGATGTGCTGGAGATCATTCCTGTGTCTACATTTGATGATGGAATAAGGATAGAATTCTTCGGAGATGAGATAGATAGGATCACGGAATTTGACCCGCTCACCGGAGAGGGAAAGAGGGATCTGACATACACTTGTCTGTTCCCGGCGTCCCACTATGTGGTTGGACAGGAGAAGATGGATAAGGCACTGAAACGTATCGAGGCAGAACTCAAGGACAGAGTTGCTTACTTCAAGTCAAAGGATAAGCTAATAGAGGCTCAGCGTATCGAGGAGAGAACTAACTTTGACATGGAGATGATGCGGGAGACTGGATTTTGTTCTGGAATAGAGAATTATTCAGGACCTCTGGCTGGCAGATCAGCTGGGGAGACACCGAGCACATTGCTGGATTTCTTTGGTGATGACTTCCTTCTTATTATAGATGAGTCGCATATGACAGTGCCGCAGGTTGGTGCTATGTATTCGGGAGACCGTTCACGTAAGATGAATCTGGTGGACTACGGCTTCAGGCTTCCGTCGGCACTTGACAACAGACCTCTCAATTTCTCAGAATTTGAGCAGAAGCTGGATCAGGTCATGTTCGTATCTGCTACACCAGGCAAATACGAGGAAGAACACCAGATGCTCATGGCTGAACAGATCATCAGACCTACGGGACTTCTTGATCCGCCGGTTGAGGTCAGACCGGTTGAGGGACAGATAGACGATCTGCTCAAAGAGGTCCGCAAGGAGACTGAGCAGGGACACAAGGTGCTTGTAACTACTCTTACAAAACGTATGGCTGAGGACCTCACCAGCTATATGAGGGATAATGATATAAAGGTAAAATATCTGCACTCGGATATAGATACTATGGAGAGAGTTGAGATAGTGAGAGATCTCCGTCTTGGCGTGTTCGACGTGCTTGTTGGAATCAACCTTCTGAGAGAGGGACTTGATATACCGGAGATCACTTTGGTGGCAATACTGGATGCTGACAAGGAAGGTTTCCTGAGATCGGAGACATCGCTCATCCAGACCATAGGAAGAGCAGCCCGAAATGTGGATGGACATGTCATCATGTATGCGGACACTATTACGGGTTCTATGAAGTATGCCCTCGATGAGACGAGCAGACGTCGTGAGATACAGCAGAAGTATAATGAGGAACATGGAATAACCCCTAAAACTATAGAGAAAAGTATCAGGGACCTCATAACTATAGAGGTGAAGAAGGAGGAGCTTCCAGATGAGGATAAGGACGCTGAGTCCATGACGAAGAAGGAACTTCAGAAGGTTATCGCCAAGCTGACCAAGAAGATGAATATGGCGGCAGCAGACCTCAACTTTGAGGTGGCGGCGGAGATCAGAGATCAGCTCAAGGTGTACAAGGTGGCACTCAGAGATTATGATAAGGACTGAAATATAAATAATAAAGAGAAAAGGTTAGATCAAGATGGAAGACAATAAGAATTATGAACGCAGTGAGCATCTGGAGGATATAACGGATGCGAGCATGAAGGATGATTATTTCAACGCCAGCAGGAATATTGATAGGAAGTATATTACTATTGAGGGCGCACGTGAAAATAATCTAAAGAATATCAATGTCAAGATTCCAAGGGACAAATTTGTCGTCGTGACAGGACTTTCGGGATCAGGTAAGTCTTCACTGGCATTTGACACGATATATGCGGAGGGACAGAGACGATACATGGAGTCTCTGTCCTCCTATGCGAGACAGTTCCTTGGACAGGCTGAGAAGCCGGACGTGGACAAGATAGAGGGACTTTCCCCTGCAATCTCCATAGATCAGAAGTCAACAAACAGAAATCCTCGATCTACAGTTGGTACTGTCACAGAGATATACGACTATTTTAGACTTCTATATGCAAGAGTGGGAATACCACACTGTCCGAACTGCGGCAAGGTCATAAGCAGACAGACGGTTGATCAGATGGTGGATGAGATCATGAAGCTTCCAGAGAGGACAAAGTTCATGGTGCTTGCGCCTGTGGTCAGAGGCCGAAAGGGAGAGCATGTAAAGCTTCTTGAGAAGGCAAAGAAGAGCGGATTTGTCAGAGTGGTTGTCGATGGAAGTATGTATGAGCTGTCAGAGGAGATAAAACTTGATAAGAATAAGAAACACAGCATAGATATAGTTGTAGATCGTCTGGTTGTCAGACAGGATGTGGAGCGTCGACTCACGGATTCCATAGAGACAGCCCTTCAGCTCGCAGAAGGTCTTATGAAGATAGAGGTGATCGGGGAGAGGGATGAGAACGGTGTTCAGAAGGAGAATGCTGTCATCAATTTTTCAGACAGCTTTTCATGTCCGGATTGCGGAATCAGCATAGATGAGATAGAGCCGAGAAGCTTTTCGTTCAACAATCCATTTGGCGCATGCCCGACATGTGCAGGTCTTGGCTTCAAGATGGAATTTGATCCGGATCTTATGATACCGGATCAGAGTCTGTCTATAAATGATGGAGCCATTGTGGTACTTGGATGGCAGTCATGCAATGATGGCAAGAGCTATTCAAATGCAATACTCAAGGCACTCGGTAAGGAATATGGGTTCTCTCTGGATACACCATTTCAGGATTACCCACAGGATATAAAAGATCTCTTATTATATGGAAAGAACTCTCGCCCAGTTAAGGTGTACTATAAGGGACAGCGCGGTGAGGGCGTGTATGACATAACATTTGAAGGACTTCTGAAGAGTGTCGCAAGAAGATACAGGGAGACATCTGCTGAGTCTACTAAGGCTGAGTATGAGACATTCATGACTATAACTCCGTGTGAGGTCTGCGGTGGCAAGAGACTTAAGCCCACAGCCCTTGCTGTTACAGTTGGAGATAAGAATATTGCTGAACTTACAGAGCTTCCTATCACAGAACTTGCAAAATTCATGAAAGAGCTAGAGCTCACGGACAGACAGAAGATGATAGGCGCAGCTATACTCAAGGAGATCAGGTCAAGATTGCATTTTCTTATAGACGTGGGTCTTGACTATCTGTGCCTGAGCAGGGGTACAAGCACGCTCTCAGGAGGTGAGGCGCAGAGAATTAGACTTGCAACGCAGATAGGTTCAGGTCTGGTGGGTGTTGCGTATATTCTTGACGAGCCGAGTATCGGACTTCATCAGAGGGATAATGACAAGCTCATAGCTGCTCTCAAGAATCTGAGAGACCTTGGAAATACTCTGATCGTTGTCGAGCATGACGAGGACACTATGAGGGCTGCGGATCACATCATAGATATAGGACCGGGAGCCGGTGCAAATGGTGGATATGTGGTTGCAGAGGGAACCGCAGAGGATATCATGAAGTGCGAGAATTCTATCACCGGTGACTACTTAAGTGGCAGGAAGAAGATAGAGGTTCCGGATGTGAGGAGAAAGCCAACTGGATGGCTCACTGTCAAGAATGCTTATGAGAACAATCTCAAGCATATAGATGTGGATATACCACTTGGAATCATGACATGTGTGACGGGTGTGTCTGGTTCAGGAAAGAGTTCTCTGGTAAATGAGATCTTGTACAAGAAGCTGGCGAGAAGACTCAACAAGAGCAGGATTAAAGCAGGAAAGCACGACCATATCATTGGCTATGATGCTTTGGATAAGATTATCAATATAGACCAGTCACCTATAGGTAGAACGCCGAGGTCCAATCCGGCTACGTATACAGGTACATTTGATCTGATAAGGGATCTGTTTGCCGGAACCAAGGATGCCAAGGCAAGAGGTTACGGCAAGGGAAGATTCAGCTTCAATGTATCTGGTGGACGATGTGAGGCGTGTCGTGGAGATGGAATAATCAAGATAGAGATGCACTTCCTGCCAGATATATATGTGCCATGTGAAGTGTGCGGAGGAAAGAGATACAACAGGGAGACCCTGGA
>OLOS01002476.1_pt1 | contig 12518 bp, 7 predicted proteins | sample 1672631 | NCBI WGS metagenome assembly OLOS01 (sample SAMEA3136707, study PRJEB25190) | human gut metagenome | biome: human gut; feature: human-associated habitat; material: faeces | place: Austria | collected 2013 | reverse complement strand
TCATAGCAGATCACGAGGCCGCAGTCGTGTCCGTCGAGCCGGAAGCGGCAGAGATGATCGCCGGGCGTGAAATACGCATGCTCGCCCATCGGCGTAAACAGGTGCGTCTTATCATACTCTGCGACGCAGTTCCCCGCGCGGTCAAAGACGCACGCCGTGTTATAGACCTTTCCGCCGCGCACATTCGCGACGCTGCCCGCCACAAGATTCACGCCAAGCTCCGCAGCCAGCCCGCCGAGTTCGCGTTTCACCCGCGCGCAGTCCCGCTCGGCCAGCTCGGAAAGACGCTCTTTCGGGAAAAACCCGGTGTTCCATGTTTCCGGCAGGACAACCACGTCCGGTCCGCTCGCCATCGCTTCGCGGATGAGCCGCTTCGCTTTCGCGAAGTTCTCCTCCGGCTGCGCGAAGAGCATGTCCATCTGGATGCAGGCGGTCTTCATCCGGCGAACTCCTTCCCAGCCTGAAGCGCCTGCATGTTGAGGTCGAAAAGGTCGGCCTTGCGCGCCGGGATGACCTTGTGCAGCGCGTCCGCGAGGCTCTCCTCCCGGACACACCCGGTCTTCGCGATCAGCGCGCCGAGCAGGATCATGTTGGCAAGCGTCGGCATTCCCATATCCATTGCCATCTTCGTGGCCGGGACGTAATAAGCCTCCACATCCGTGCGCGTAACCTTGCGGGCGATGAGCGTGGAGTCGAGGAAAATTTTCCCGCCCGGCTGCACGGCGTTTTCATATTTATCGAGCGAAGGGTTGTTCATAACCATGAGCACGTTCGGCGTGTTTACGATCGGCGAGCCGATCGGGGCGTCCGACAGAATGACGTTGCAGTTCGCCGTGCCGCCGCGCATCTCCGGGCCATAGGACGGCAGCCAGCTGAGCTCCCGCCCCTCGATGAGGCCCGCGTAGGCCAGAACCTTTCCGGAGAACAGCAATCCCTGTCCGCCGAAGCCCGCAATCACGATTTGATGATCTGCCATCTCTCAGCCCTCCTTGTCTCGGTAGACACCCAGCGGATAGTACGGGATCATCTTCTCGTCGATCCACTCCAGCGCCTTCTGCGGCGTCAGGCCCCAGTTCGTCGGACAGGCCGACAGCACCTCGATCAGTGAGAAGCCCTTGCCCTCCACCTGATAACGGAACGCCTTTTCGATCGCTTTTTTTGCGTTTTTCACGTTTTTCACATTGTTCACGGTCACGCGCTCGAGATACGCCGGGGCCTCCAGCGTCGCGAGCATCTCGCAGATCCGGATCGGCCAGCCGCAGGTGTTGACGTCGCGTCCATAGGGCGACGTCTGTGTGATCTGGCCGGGCAGAGAGGTCGGGGCCATCTGGCCGCCCGTCATGCCATAAATCGCGTTGTTGACAAAGATGACCGTGATATTTTCGCCGCGCGCCGCGGCGGAGACGGTCTCACAGAGGCCGATGGACGCGAGGTCGCCGTCGCCCTGATAGGTGAAGACGATGTTGTCCGGCAGCGACCGCTTCACACCCGTCGCGACTGCGGGCGCACGTCCATGCGACGCCTCGACCATGTCACAGGTAAAGTAGTCATAGGCCAGTACGGAACAGCCGACCGGCGCAATGCCGATCGTCCGGCCCTCGATGCCGAGCGTGTCGATCGCCTCGGCGACGAGCCGATGGATGATGCCATGCGTGCAGCCGGGGCAGTAGTGGAATACGGCGTCGGTCAGCGCCTTCGGTTTTTCAAATACAACAGCCATCAGTCGTTCCCTCCTTCGTTTGCCTTGCGGATCGCGTCCAGCACCTCATCCGGCGACGGGATCATGCCGCCCACGCGGAAGCAAAGGTCGACCGGCTTTTTGCACGCTACCGCCAGCTGCACATCCTCGCGCATCTGGCCCATGTTGAGTTCCACGCAAACGAAACGCTTCACCTGATCAGCGGCCTTGCGCAGCGGTGCCTTCGGGAACGGCCAGAGCGTGATCGGCCGGATCATGCCGGCCTTGATGCCCTGCTTGCGCGCTTCGACGATCGCGTTGCGCGACACACGCGCGGTAATACCGCAGGACACGATGCAGACCTCGGCGTCCTCCATCATGAACGCTTCCCACATGCACTCATTCTTCTCGATCTCGGCGTATCGCTCGAAGCGCTCGATGTTCTTCTGCTCGAGCTCGGCCGGGGAGAGATACAGGGAGTTGATGATGTTGTGCGGGCGTTTGCATTCCGTGCCGGTGACGGCCCAGTCGGGCGCGCTTTTTTCCAGGACGGTCTCTTCGGGCAGGACGACGGGCTCCATCATCTGGCCCATCGTGCCGTCGGCCAGCAGCATGGCGGGCATGCGGTATTCAAATGCCAGACGGAAGGCCTTCTGCGTCAGGTTCGCCATCTCCTGCACGGACGCGGGCGCGAGGACGAGTACGTGGAAATCGCCGTGACCGGGGCCTCTTGTTGCGAGAAAGTAATCGGACTGCGACGGCTGGATGCCGCCGAGGCCCGGGCCGCCGCGCTGGACGTTGACGATCAGCGCGGGCAGATCCGCGCCCGCCAGATACGAGATGCCCTCGCACTTGAGCGCGATGCCGGGGCTGGACGAGGAGGTCATGGCGAGCTTGCCGGTGGACGCGACGCCGTAGACCATGTTGATGGCCGCGATCTCACTTTCCGCCTGGAGGAACACGCCGCCGATCTTCGGCATGCGCTTGGCCATATAGGCCGCGATCTCCGTCTGCGGGGTAATGGGGTAGCCGAGGTAATGGCGGCAGCCGCAGCGGATGGCGGCTTCTGCGATGGCCTCGTTGCCCTTCATCAATACTTTTTCCTGCATAGTCCGCTCCTTTCTCACTTTTCGACCGTGATGACGCAGTCCGGACACATCGTAGCGCAGAACGCGCAGCCGACGCACTTGTCCGGCTCCGTCAGCTCCACGGGCGCATGTCCCTTTTGATTCAGCCGCGTCTTCGACAGCGCCAGCAACCCCTTCGGACAGGCGTTCACACACAGGCCGCAGCCCTTGCAGAGTTCTTCCTGAAATATCAGTTTTGCCATCTTGTGCCTCCATTTATCGTAATTGGTAATATAGCTTCTGGATCTCCATCGGGAACAGGTTTGGAATGCTCCCGCGCAGCGCGTCGCAGAGCCGTGCAGCGCAGCAGGTCATCTTGAGCGGCAGCCCCGCCCGCGCGGCGACCGCCTCCGCATAGGGCATGCTTGACAGCACATCCGCCGCCGCCGTCGCCTGCCCGAGATTCGTATTGTTGACGATCGCCGTGAACGGCAGCCCACAGGCGGCCTCGATTTCCCGCAGCACAAGGATCGTATCCGCTACCGTCCTTGTCAGCGGCCGGGCCCGGTTGATGACGAACAGCATCTCATAATCACCCTCCGCCCGGATCTCCGGAACATAGCGCCCCAGTGCCAGCGCTCCGCGGTCGTCTCCGCCGATGTCCAGCACGCCGCATTCTCCCCGCTCCGCAATCAGCGCGTAGGTCTCCTTCGGCATGGCCGGAACATCGAGATTTGAATTTGCAAACGGTGAGACGATCAGTCCGATCCCCTCTTTTTTCAGGTCTTCTTCCGAATCCTTCGTCCGGAAATAGGGATTTACAATGTCAAGATCGGCCACAGTCACGGCTTCGCCTTTTCGCCGGAGCCACCGCGCATAATTCAGCGCGATATTCGTCTTTCCACTGCCGTAATGTCCGGCAAAAAGCGTTAGGCGTTTGTGTGTCATGGCCGACTCCTCCTTCAGAGCTTGCTTCTGATGATTTTTCCGCTGGTGGTCTTTGGAAGCGCTTCGCGGAATTCCACAATACGGGGATATTTGTACGGCGCAGTATGCGTCTTGACATAGGTCTGAATTTCTTTTTTCAGCGCGTCCGTGCCCTCGGTGCCCTTGACCAGTACGATGCTGGCCTTGACGACCTGCCCGCGGATCTCATCCGGGGCGGCAGACACACCGCATTCGAGCACATACGGCAGCTCCATGATGACATTTTCGATTTCAAACGGTCCAATGCGGTAGCCAGACGATTTAATGACGTCATCCGCACGGCCGACATACCAGTAGAAGCCGTCCTCGTCACGCCAGGCGAGGTCGCCCGTGTGGTAGAAGCCATCGTGCCACGTTTTTGCCGTGACCTCCGGGCTGTTGTAGTATTCGTAGGCAAGTCCGCAGGGAATGCCGTTTTGAATGTTGATGCAGATCTCCCCCGTGTCGCCGGCCTCCGCTTCATGCCCGCTGCAGTCCAGCAGATGCACATCGTAGAGTGGGACAGGCTTGCCCATAGAGCCGATCTTATGGCTGTCGCCAGCCAGATTGCCAATGATGAGCGTCGATTCAGACTGCCCAAAGCCCTCCATAATGCGCATGCCGGTCGCCTTTTCAAATTGGCGGAAGACCTCAGGATTGAGCGCTTCACCGGCGATAGACGCATGCTGAATAGAAGAAAGATCAAATCGGGACAGGTCCTGCTTGATCAGCATGCGGTACATCGTGGGCGGCGCACAGAATGTCGTGATCTGATACTTTGCAAACATCGGCAGGATTTTTTCTGCATCAAAGCGGTCGAAATCATAAACAAACACAGCCGCCTCACACAGCCACTGACCGTAGAGCTTTCCCCAGAGGCTCTTGGCCCAGCCGGTGTCGGAGATGGTCAGGTGCAGCCCGTCCGGGTTGACCTGATGCCAGTATTTTGCAGTGATAAAATGTCCAAGCGGATATTTATAGTTGTGTGCTGCAATTTTCGGGTATCCGGACGTACCGGAGGTAAAGAACATGAGCATCGGATCGTCGCCGCAGGGCGCGTCATCCCTGCGCGTATAGCGGCGGGAAAACAGGCCGTATTCCGCATTGAAATCGTGCCAGCCTTCCCGGCTGCCGCCAACCATGATCTTTGTCAACTTCATCCCGGTGTCGGCCTCTGCAATGTCGACATGGTACGCAGTATCGCCGTCTGCCGTGCAGAGAACTGCACTGACGCCCGCTGCCTGGAAGCGGTAAGAGAAATCATGCTCCACAAGCTGATTGGTAGCCGGAATCGCAATGGCGCCGATCTTGTGCAGACCCAGAATGGCAAACCAGAACTGGTAATGCCGCTTGAGCACGAGCATCACGCGGTCGCCGCGTCGGATGCCGAGCGAGGTAAAGTAATTGGCGGCCTGGCTGGAAGCATCTTTCATGTCCTTGAATGTGAACCGCCGCTCCGTTCCATCCGGAGCCACATGCAGCATGGCGAGCTTTTCAGGCTTTTCACGGCCCAGCGCATCCACAATGTCAAATGCGAAATTGAAGGATTGCTCATTTTTGAAGGCGATGGACTGCGGTTTCCCGTTTGCGTCCTCGGGCGCATCGACGAAGCGGGTGTATATGCGCGCCTCCGGATCCGGACTCTGCGCCGTCTCGATCATGGCAGCGCGGTCGCCGCCGGCCTCCGGGAGGCTCGGCTCCTGTGGGCGGAGCACGATCGCATAGAACAGGCAATCCTGACCGTCCGCAGCAACCATGCCGTGCGGAATGGAGCTGTCATAGTAGATGCAGTCGCCTTCATGCAGAAGCTCGGTATGTCCGCCGACTTGAACTTTCATACTGCCGCGAATGACAAGATCACATTCCTGCCCGACGTGGCTGGTCAGCTCAATGTCCGAATAGAATGCTTCATCAGAGTATTTGTTTTCAACGAACAGCGGGTCTGCAATGCGGTTCTGAAAGCCGGAGGCCATGTTGTAATAGATCATCTCATGGGCCTGCTCGATCTTCTGTCCATTACCCGCGCGTGTCAGCGTATAGGATCGAAGCTTTGGGCTGCTGCCCTCGATGAGATCTGTAACGTCAACGCCAAAAGCCAGCGCGCAGCGGTAGAGAAAAGCGAAGTTGAGGTCGCTCTGCCCGGCCTCACAGCGAAGATATTCTTCTTCGCTCGTGCCTGTTTTCAGCGCCATCGTCTGCGCCGAAAAGCCGGAGATCTCGCGCAGCTCTCGGATGCGTCCCGCCATTTCCTGAATTTTGAAGTCCAGCCCTGTGAGTGTTTTTTTCATGGTGTTACCTCCGTGGATGCAAAAAAGCCCGTCTCAAAGAAATGATTCTTTGAGACGGGCTGCATACAGCATACCCGCGGTACCACTCAAATTGCACCTGCCTCACGGCGGATACCACTCATCGACTTCCAGCAAAGTCTAAGCACTGACGCAGCTGACGCGGGAGAGGTCTACTTGCCATTACGGGCGTTCTTCTCTCCGGCTCGGGAGCTACAAATTCTGCGCGTCTGTTACCGGTTCACACCATCCACCGGCTCTCTGAAACAGGACTTGCGCGGAACCCTCTCCGTCGTAGCCTTTATTGTTGTTAAGAATCATAACGAAAAAGTATGCAATTGTCAAGAAAAATTATCGGTGGTTTTCTGTTGTCATCATCCCTGTCTGCCGGAGCTGCATATTGGGGCAAACCAGCGTAACCCAGAGAACACATATTGAGCGTATGCCGGTCCGGTTCAATCGCCGCATCGTCGAAAGATCCCGGTCATCAGAGCTTGCTTCGGATGATCTTGCCGCTGATGGTCTTCGGGAGCTCTTCTTTGAACTCCACAATTCTCGGATACTTATACGGCGCGGTATGCTGCTTGACGTAGTTCTGGATTTCCTTCTTCAGCTCCTCCGTGCCCTCGGTGCCCTTGACGAGCACGATGCTGGCCTTGACGACCTGCCCGCGCACCTCGTCCGGCGCAGCGGACACGCCGCACTCAAGCACATACGGCAGCTCCATGATGACGTTTTCGATCTCGAACGGCCCGATGCGGTAGCCGGAGGACTTGATGACGTCGTCCGCGCGGCCGACATACCAGTAGAAGCCGTCCTCATCGCGCCACGCGAGGTCGCCGGTGTGGTAGAGTCCGTCGTGCCAGACGGCCTCAGTGCGCTCCTTGTCCTGATAATAGCCGAGGAACAGCCCGCAGAAGTGCTCTCGTCCCGCGGTATGGATGACAATCTCGCCCGTGTCGCCGTCGGCAGTCGGGGTGCCGTCCTGATTGACAAGGTCGATGCCGTAGCCGGGGATGGGCTTGCCCATCGAGCCGGGCTTGAGCGGCTGGCCGACGAGGTTCGCAATGCCGAGCGTCATCTCCGTCTGGCCGAAGCCCTCGGCGATCTGCAGCCCCGTCGCCTTTTCAAACTGATAATAGACCTCCGGGTTCAGCGCCTCGCCCGCGGTCGTTGCGTGCTGGATGGAACTGAGGTCGAAGCGGGACAGATCCTGTTTGATCAGCATCCGGTACATCGTGGGCGGCGCACAGAACGTCGTGATGTTGTATTTGGCGAACATCGGCAGGATCTTCTCGGCGTCGAACCGATCAAAGTCGTAGACGAACACCGCACCCTCGCACAGCCACTGGCCATACAGCTTGCCCCAGAGCGCCTTGCCCCAGCCGGTCTCGGAGATCGTAAAGTGCAGTCCGCCGGGCTGCACCCAGTGCCAGTACCGGGCCGTAACGTAATGGCCCAGCGCATATTTGTAGCTGTGAACAGCGATCTTCGGATAGCCGGTCGTGCCGGACGTGAAGAACATGAGCATCGGATCGTCGCCGCAGGGCGCGTCGTCCTTGCGCGTGTAGCGCCGGGAGAACAGGCCGTATTCCGCGTCAAAGTCGTGCCAGCCCTCGCGCTTGCCGCCGACGAGAACCTTCGTCAGATGCGCACCCGCGTCGGCCTCCGCGATGTCGACCTGATGTGCCGTGTCGCCGTCCGCCGTACAGACGATCGCGCTCACGCCCGCCGCCTTGAAGCGATAGGTGAAATCATGCTCCATCAGCTGGTTCGTCGCCGGGATGGCGATCGCGCCCAGCTTATGCAGGCCGAGGATCGCAAACCAGAACTGATAGTGCCGCTTGAGCACCAGCATCACGCGGTCGCCGCGCTTCACGCCGAGTGACGTGAAATAGTTCGCCGCCTGACTCGAGGCGTCCTTCATGTCCTTGAACGTGAACCGCCGCTCAGTCCCATCGTTTGCGACATGCACCATCGCGAGCTTGTCCGGCTCGCGCCGCGCGAGGCCGTCCACGATGTCGAATGCAAAATTGAACTTGTCCTCGTTGTGGAACTCCAGCCGCTCCAGCGAGCCGTCTTCCTTTTCCACGCCGTGGACGAACTGGTCGCAGAGCAGCTGCTGCTCCGGCGTCTCCTCGAGCGCCCGTGTCCGCACGGACAGGTCCTGCTCCTTTTCGCTGCTCGCCATGATCATTGCGAGGAACACACAGTCCTGCCCATCCACGGCGATCATGCCGTGCGGCGTGGAGCTCTTGTAGAAGATGCTGTCGCCCTCGTGGAGGACTTCCTCGTGCTCGCCGACACGCACACGGAGCGTCCCCTTCACGACGAGGTCAAATTCCTGTCCGGCATGCGTCGTGGTGTGGATCGGCTGGCTCTGCAGCTCCTTGGAATACTGATAGGTGACCCAATACGGCGTCGCCAGCTTCTGCCGGAACATTGCCGCCATATTCTGAATGGTGATGCCGTCCTCGCTGGCCGTCACCGGACCCATGCCCCGGCGCGTCACCGTGTAGCTCGAGAGCTTGGCGCTCTGGCCTTCGAGCAGATCCGTCAGCTCCACGCCGAACGCCAGCGCGCACTTGTGCATGAACGTAAACGGGAAATCGACCGTGCCCTGCTCATAGCTGTGATACTGCTCGACGCTGACCTCGGTCTTCTCGGCCATCTCCGCTTCGCTGTAGCCGACGATCTCGCGCATCTCGCGGATACGCTCGGCAATCTCCATCAGCGGGTTGGCAGCCGGCTTCTTGGTTTGCATCATCATAGTGGGTTCCTCCTGTGTTAAACTGTGTAAGTTACTTCGAACGAAAAAACTCGCCTCAAGGATTCCTAAGAATCTTTGAGGCGAGTTTGTGAATCACAATACCCGTGGTACCACTCAAATTGCAGCTCTGAGAACTGCCGCTTCAGGCTCTGACAAGCCCTATCCCGTAACGTGGGCGGACGAGAGGCGTCTACTTGCGAATGGTGTTCGGGCCTCCAGCTCGGAAGTGATAGGTCACAGGAGTTCGTGCTGCCGGTTTGCACCAACCACCGGCTCTCTGAAAGCAGTCCGTCCGACCGTCTTCGTCACAGCTTTTTTTGATTTGAACTTGCCCCAAATTTAACACAGTCTTTGCAGGCTGTCAAGTATAAATTTTACTAATACCGGCTATCGGTGCTTACCGCTTCACCTGCTCGACGGTCTGCGCCGTGTCGATCCCGGCCGCGCCCTCCAGGCCGAAGCGCTCCGTCGCCTCCTCGCGCATCTTGTATTTCAGGATTTTTCCGGCTGCGTTCATCGGGAATGCGTCGACAAAATCGATGTATTTCGGCACCTTGTGCCGTGCCATGCTGGCCTTGATATAGTCCAGCATCTCCTCCACGGTCACGCTGCCCGGCTCCTTGAGCACGATGCACGCCATGATCTCCTCGCCGTACTTTTTGTCCGGCACACCGATGACCTGCACGTCCTTCACCGCCGGATGCGTGTAGATAAATTCTTCAATTTCCTTCGGATAGATGTTCTCGCCGCCGCGGATGATCATGTCCTTCAGCCGCCCGGTGATGCGGTAGCAGCCGTTTTCATCCCGGCAGGCCAGATCGCCGGAGTGCAGCCAGCCCTCCTTGTCGACGGTGGCGGCCGTGGCCTCGGGCATCTTGTAGTAGCCCTTCATGGTGTTGTAGCCGCGCGAGCAGAACTCGCCGTTGACGCCGTCCGGCACTTCCTCGCCGGTCTCGGGGTCGATGATCTTGCACTCGATGTGCGGGAAGGCGTAGCCGACCGTGTTGCACCGCAGATCGAGCGGGTCGCCGCAGGCGCTCATGGTGCTGCCGGGGGCGGATTCGGTCTGGCCGTAGACGCTGACGATGTCGGTCATGTGCATCTCGTCCGGCTGGGCGGCCCGGCGCATCAGCTCCGGCGGGCAGCCGGAACCGGCCATGATACCGGTGCGCATGTAGGAAAAATCGGTCTTTTTGTAGTCCGGATGGTTGAACATGGCGATGAACATCGTCGGCACGCCGTTGAAGCAGGTGATGCGCTCCTGGTTGATGCAGGCGAGCGAGACCTTGGCCGAGAAATACGGCATCGGGCAGAGCGTTGCACCGTGCGTCATGCAGGAGGTCATGGAGAGCACCATGCCGAAGCAGTGGAACATCGGCACCTGGATCATCATCCGGTCGGCCGTGGACAGATCCATCCGGTCGCCGATGCACTTGCCGTCGTTGACGACGTTGTAGTGCGTCAGCATGACGCCCTTCGGGAAGCCCGTTGTGCCGGAAGTGTACTGCATGTTGCACACGTCGTCCGGCCGCACGCCCGCGGCCATGCGCAAAATCTGCTCGCGCGGGACCATATTGGCCCGATCCATCGCCTCGTCGAAGGTCAGGCAGCCCGGCATCCGGAAGCCGACGGTGATGACGTTGCGCAGGAACGGCAGCTTGCGGCAGTGCAGGGCGGAGCCGGGCTTTGCGGCGGCCAGCTCCGGGCAGAGGGTCTGGATGATCTCACGGTAGTTCGAGTCCAGACAGTGGTCGATCATGACGAGCGTGTGCGTGTCGGACTGCCGCAGCAGATATTCCGCCTCGTGGATCTTATACGCCGTGTTGACCGTGACGAGCACGGCGCCGATCTTCGTCGCGGCCCAGAAGGTGATGAACCACGCGGGCACGTTCGTGGCCCAGATGGCGACCTTGCTGCCCCGGCGCACGCCGAGCGAGACGAGCGCGCGGGCAAAATCGTCCACGTCGTCGCGGAACTGCGCGTAGGTCCGCGTGTAGTCGAGCGTCGTGTATTTGAACGCGTACTGGTCCGGGAATTCCTCGACCATCCGGTCGAGCACCTGCGGGAAGGTCTCGGAGATGAGGCTGTCTTTCTTCCAGACGAACTTGCCGGTATGCGCGGCGTTGTCGTAGAGCGTCTTTTTCTTGCCGCGCGGGGAATCGAAGCGGTGCATGTAGTTGACGAAATGTGGGAAGATGACCTCCGGGTCGGTCAGGTCGGGCATCCATTCCGGCTTCCACTCGAGCGAGATGAACCCGTCATAGTCGATGGAGGACAGCGCCTGCATCATGCTGCCGACGGGCAGCGTGCCCTCGCCGATGAGGTCATACGCGCCGTCGTCGTCCGAGTCGCGCAGATGCACGTGGCGGACGTAGGCGCCGAGATTCTTGATGGTCGTGTCGGCGGATTCGCCGTGGTCCCGGTAGGGATGGTGCATGTCCCAGAGCGCGCTCAGCTGGTCGCAGGCGAACGCGTCGAGCAGCGCGCGCAGCCGGGCCGTGTCGGAAAAGACGCCGCTGGTCTTGAGCAGGATCGTGATCCCCTGCGCCTCGGCGGCGGGGAGGAGCGCTTCGAGTGCGGCGGAGATCCGCGCGTCGTCATCGCGCTGTGCGGTCACGGAGACATACGGACACTGCACGTCGTGCGCCAGCTGCATGAGGGCGGTCACGGTCTCGGTGCAGTCCTCGCCCGCGATGTCGCAGGCGGTATCGAAGCACGGGATGCACAGGCCCTTCTGCCAGAGCTCCCGCGCCGTCGCTGCGGCGGTATAGCGGTGCAGCGGGCCGCCGCGGCCGGTCAGCTCCGGCGTTTTGTGGACGTTATAGAGCTCGACGCCGCCGAAGCGCATGGTCTCGGCCATCTGCACCTGCTGCTCCCAGGGGATCTGCTGCCAGCCGCGTGTGGAAAACGATACATTCATGTGCTGCTTCCTCCTCAGGCGTTCGCCGCTTCTTCGTAGACGATCTTGTTGATGGCGTTGAGATACGCGTGCACAGACGCGCCGATGATATCGGTCGAGATGCCGCGGCCGGAATAGAGCTTGCCGCCGCTGCGGAGCTTGACGACCGACTCGCCCATGGCCTCGCGGCCCTCGGTGACGGCCTGGATCTGGAAATCATCCAGCTCGTAATGGCGGCCGAGGATCGATTCGATGGCCAGGAACGCCGCGTCGACCGGGCCGTCGCCCAGGCTCACGCCCGAGAGCGTCTGGCCGTTTTTCGTGAGCTTCATCTGCGCCGAAGCGCTGATGGTGTTGCCGGTGTTGATGACGTAGCTTTCAAGCCGGTACGTCGGCGGCACCTGCAGCGCGGCGGAGGCGATGATGGCGTCGAGCTCCTTCTCGCCCACGGTCTGCTTCTTCGCCGCGATGCGGCAGAAGGCCTCGTAGACCTTCGCCCCGTCCTCCTCCGAAAGATCGTAGCCGAGGGCGGCGGCCATCTTCATGACGGCCTCCTGCGTGTCGTGCACGGTCAAAACTGCGCCGGAGGAGGTCTGCACGCCGTTGTCAAACGGCGAGAGCTGGCTGCGGCCCGTCTGACACATCCAGGCGATCTGCGACAGCAGGCGGTTCATCTGCGTGAACTGCAGCGTGCTGACGACGCCGAAGTCCTGGGCTTTGGCCGCCAGCAGCTTCGCCATGTGCGCGAGGTTCGCGGTGTCGACGCAGTAGGCCGCGGTCTTGATCTCGCCGGCGCCGTCGATGCGGGCGGCCTCCAACATTTCACCGGGCACGCTCTCCGAGAACTGCTTCA
>OLOS01002473.1_pt1 | contig 12529 bp, 13 predicted proteins | sample 1672631 | NCBI WGS metagenome assembly OLOS01 (sample SAMEA3136707, study PRJEB25190) | human gut metagenome | biome: human gut; feature: human-associated habitat; material: faeces | place: Austria | collected 2013 | reverse complement strand
AATAGACCGATTACTATGGTACATCCTACGACGATGGTGAAAATTGTTATGCCAAGAGCCATCCATCGGCAGACATGCCCAGTCTGTTTCTTGCGTTCCATTTTGTTGCTGATTTTAGACTTACTCTTCTGTAAATATTTTCACCTAATCATTCCATTCCTTTAACAATTTATTGTTGACATATCCAGAAAAGAATTTTTCACAAACTATATATGTAGAATCATTCATCATACGCATATAATAGTGTTCCTGTCCCAAAGTATGTGTCTTAAAAAATACTAATTTGTAGCTTCCGTTTAATGGATGTGATAGAGCTTGGATTTTTACAGAATCTTTTGAACTGTACAATTCCCATGTTCCATTAGATTCTTTTATAGACTTTTGATAATAATACCAATCTTTTTTAAGAGAATCTTCATCTATGTCTTCATCTAACAATGTTTTACCTTTAAAATCTATCTCTGGTGTTCTGAGCAAAGGAAGTTCAACATTCTTAGAAGAAAAATTAAAGTTTATGCTACTAAACTCAATTTTTGTATTTCTATTTATAACAAGACTGTCAAGAACCATATTCCAATACCCATATAAACGAATTTCCACTTTTTTATGCGAAAATGTACTTGTCATATATGCAATAGTTAGAATAACCACAGCAATGATAAGAAGGAATCGTTTTCTACTCTTCAATAAGAGGTTTGTATCTTTTATTTTTTGCATCATATCTTCCCATTCTTTTTAATATTTGATTTCCAAGAATTTGTATATTCTTGTCTCTTGTTAAATTATTGTATGCAAAGGTAGTGCTTTTAGCCTTTAAGTCACTATTGCACAAACCCTTTCTTTGAAAAGAACGTAAAATTAATAGTTTTATTGCTGTGATTGTACTTTTATTAATTGCTTCACTCGTTGTACGGTACTTACCCCTTAACCACTCAACTTTGCCACATCCCGAACGGAATATCCCTTGCGGAGCAGACTTATTACTTCCCTATATTCGGCTTTCATCTGTTCTTCCGTTTTTACAGAGCCTATCTTGCGTCCGAGTTTTCCACCTTTCTCTATATACCGCTTCCGTCCTGACTGCAATCGGAATGAGATATTATCACGTTCCAATTGCGCACAGGTTGAAAGCGTGGCTATCATTATCGGGGCAAAGAGGGACGGACTTCCTTCATCGTCCAATAATGTAAGCTGTTCCTTTGTATGTGAATACAGCTCTTTTATCGTAATATAAAGTTTCGAATTATATTATAGTTTGTACCTACTTATACAAATGCATCTAATTTACAAGTGAAATCATGAACTAATTTTGTCATGTTGGTGTCAAGTTTTTTATTTTTGACAACATTTCCCAATAAGTTAAATTTTGAGAGCATTGAAGATACAAGAAATTTTCTTCTCTCTGTTTCTGAAAACTGGAAAAAAGAGCGTTCTACAATAATAGGTATTCCTATCGCTTTTTCTTTTTTTCTATATTGTTCAATCTCTTTTATGTGTATTCGCTCATAATCACAAGGCATAATGTAAAATTGGAAAAGAATTCGTTTTAAATCTTTACCATAATCTACATATGAAAGTGATTTTAGAAATACATCTATTCCTTTTTCGCCCCAAATATAGGAACGAAATTCATCTCCTTTCTTTATTGCTTCTTCTGATACATCTTCAGGTGCATCTATAGGCAATGATGGATAAGAAAGGAAGAATGCTAAGATATTCATATCTTCCATATTATATTACTAAATTTAACCTCACAAAGTTACACCATAAAAACGGCAATTCCCTCGTTTTATTGCACTATCTCACCACACCAATCGCAATTGGATATAATCAAAACGGTACGACCGGTTTCCAGAAATCGCTAATTTGGTTTAGTTTCAAGTTTCTCTTCCAAACATTAGCTTTAATAAAATGCTCTTCATAAACAGCCCTGTCTCGCTCTGGATAAATGTTCCCTTTCCAATATTGTCTCAATTCGGCAACCTTAATGAGATGTCCATTGGTGCATACATATTTTGCATATTCGTTCTCTGCGGAAGAAACATACACTCTTGAAAGAATACACTTGTATTTGTCGCTGATTTTGGGGTTTGGAATATCTTTGAATTCTTCAATTTTGTCATAATGCTCAGTATTAGGATTCCAAACACATGCATCAAAATATTTATTGCCAGAAGCACCAAAGCTACCCAAATAAAACAGCACATCTTCTTTTATACCGTCAAAATTCAAGTCAGTCAACAGACAACTATCAATACGTTCTTCATTTGGTACAAGATCATCATCTTCAGGATATTTGTATCCGAAGCGATGAATGGTCTTGTCGCCACGTTTTATAATCACGCCATAATCAACATCGTCAACCTCATGCTCTATCATAAGGCTTAGAGTGTCGGCATTACTCCTCATAGAAGAATCAGAAGTTGCTTCTTTCTGTGGAACACATTTCGTTTTATTCTTATTGCATCCCCATACTACAAGAAAACTACAAAAAATGAGTAGAATAAAAACTATCTTTTTCATACTTCTTTTAATTTTTATTGCGACAAAGATACAGAATTTCTTTTTATTTTCTGCAAAAATTAGCAATTTTCTTACTCCACCAATAGCAATTGGATATAAATCGTGCTGTGGGAACTTCTCGCAGCCGATATAGAGCGTTTCGAAGGCATCGGTGCCGTCGGTACGGTGTTCGAGAAGGTCTTCTTCTGATTCAGGTTGTTTTCGCCAAAAAAGGTGCAGATGAAGCGAAGCGTAACAGGAGATGAAGCCGTTGGCTGCTGCCCACAAAGGAAAAGCCATTGTCCTACGTTGGTTGGACGCAAGACAAAGGCTTTATCAGGAAAGGCGGATTAGGAGAGATTCCGCTTCAATGCAAAATATACTTTCTGTTTAATTTGGCTACTTTTTATTGCAAGCATTGCAATAATTCTAATTTACACTCGTTATTATAGTAAGAAAGTACAAACTTTGTTGCTTAAATAATGTACTTTATGTAATAACAATAAAGCGATATAAAAAGATGAAACAAACCGATAAAAATATAAAAGAGATACGAATATACCATAGCCTTTGGAAGAATATTCTTCTGACTGTTGGTTGTTTCGCTTTTGCTGCAGGTGGATATTTCATACTCCATGATGCTAATACCTCATGGCCAACAAAAGTATTTGGCGGTATAGGAAGCATGGTGTTTTTTGGTTGTGGCGGAATGCTTATGTTTATGATGAATTTGTATAACATAACTACTCATATGCCATTTTTGATAATCCATGACGATAGGCTTGACATTTACGAACAGCGCAAGAGAACATATCGAACAATCTATTTTAAAGATGTGGAGCAATTTCGCCTAATTAGTATATATTCCAACAACTACATAGCCATTGATTATCGTATAGTACCTTTGATGCGTAAGATGGAAAATGCTTCATGTCTAACCCAACGTATGATGGAATTTAATGTGTCTGTATCAGGAGCAATAGAAAGCATCCTCGTGCAGAATCTGACAATGAGGGGTAAGGAAATATGCAATACTTTGAACAATCGGATGAAAATATGGAGGTCGAACTGCAATTAATAATTGTGCTGTTGAGTTTTTATAGCACAAGACAAATACTTTATTGAAAGGCGGATTAGGAGAGATTCCGCTTCAATAAACAATATAGTCCTTGGATACTTTTACATTTTACTAATATCATCATCAAGTTGTTTCCTCCAGATTAAAGTTCCGATACCTGAAAAGATGAACGTGAAAATTAAAGCTGCTTGGGCATAACCGACAGGCAAATAATCTCCTTCAAAAAAAAGATAATCAGTTTTTGAAGAATAGTATAATTTAGGAAAATACCCTGACTTTATCTTGTCCAAAATTCGATCTCCCGTATGTAATGCATATTGTTTTGATTTATAGGTTATAAGAATTGTATTTGAACTCTTATAGTTACTTTTTTCCTTAAATCCATTATATGTATAACCAGTAATAGGCTCCTGTGTTTTTTCTATATAGTTGCCGTATAAATGGCATAGATACAAAACAAGAGTTAAAACTAATCCTGCGCAAAAAATTGTCTTAAATAATGTTTTAATCTTCATATTCTTACGATTTTATAATAGTGTTATAATTGATTGTGTAATTACGGACTTTGCATCATCAAAGGACATATCTCGTTGATCTACTAAAGTAAGTATTATCCTCTATTGATTCGTCCTACCAATTCGTCTGGTGTAAGTATTTCCATCTTTGAGAAACCAAAACACTTCTTGCCCAAGTCCTTAATGGATGCTCCTATGTGATCGTCGTACTCGAATGTGGTGGTAATCTCACCATCCGGGGCCACTATGCTGGATGAACTTTGTGAATTACCTATGTCACAATATGACTTGGCAAGAAACATGTCTTATTTGGTTTCATATATGAATTCTATTGTTTCATAGTGTTTCCTATATTCTTTTTTTAATTTTACGACCCTATTATTCTTATCATAAGTAAAGACACATGTATATGAAATAATGACGTCAGACATGTTTGGCTTATATGTATAACTATATTGAGTAATAAGACAATCCTTGACTATAATTTCAATACTTAACACATAGTCAACACTGGCATCAAGATATGTGTAATACTTATTGATATTTTGTATAGAAATCTTTTTTTGTTCCCCTATTGGCTTTGTAAATGACAAGATTTCGCTTGGGTCATAACTTGATAAAATATCAGCAATAACACATGCATCCTTATATATGACCTCAGGATATTTTAGCATTATTCCATAATCTGTTAGGCTATTAGATTGATTTAAAAATATCTTTTGACGCGTTTTGTCATCTGTGGACAATTTAATCAATCTACCCTTTTTATTATATACCCCGATTTTTTTCCCATGTAGAAATAAACTTCTCTCTAACTTATAACCATTACTCAAAATGTTTACAACAGTCTGTGATTTCAATTCCAAACTGTTTAGAATTGAAATCACAGAAAGTATTAATATCGCACAAAATCTCATTACTAATTTTTATTTAGTTCCTTTCCAAAAGATAGTTCTTCCGTATACTGCTGTTGATTGTAATCTTGTTTTTCCAGCATTCATATTACGTTTGCCGTCATTAAAATGCGTTGGAGCAATGCGAATTTGAGGTGCTTTAAACGATTTTCCAACATTTTTCTTCCATTTTGCATAATGCCCATCGGAGATTTTCCATCCCATAGTGTTCATATGAATTTCGAATCTACCTGTGCTTCTACGCATGTCATTTGAAGAAAATTGGGCTTGTTCTGCGCCATCCCACATTGTTGCCCCATAGCTGTAATCTGTGCCACCCAACAATGCATTAATTTCTGCCGCTATTGCTGTTCGCATGAGAGGTAATTCATTTCTTTGACTTTCACCTTTTTTACGAAAGTCTTTAGCTGGCTCAGAGTTTACACCATAAGCTTTGGAGTTTCTTTGATGTACACTTGCAATTGCATACATCTCTTTCATCATTTCATCACTTGGTTCGTCTTTTTTATTTCGAACGAGATATGCACTACTCTCCCCATAAACGGCAGATACTTGTCGGACAAACTTATCGTAAGATATGTTTAATAATTTTGCATTTTTTGCATCATTAACTAACCCACTTTTGGACTTACTAACATTCTGAGCTGCAAAAACCTTATTATCGTTCTTTCCATCCGAACCTAACCAGATTCCCTTTTTATTAAAATAATCTCCCATCCCATCTGGATCGATTAAAATAAGGGGATTGTTATGACAAAATCCATATGTTGTAATGTTTGGATATTCTTCTTCCAAAGGATCCGTACTCATCCACAGACTCAGCCTCGGTTCATAGTATCTCGCACCATAATAGTACATACCTGTCTCTTCGTCAAATTCCTTTGCGTTGAAGAGATAAGGCGTGTTCCATACGTCGTTGCGTTCCTCGATGAACACCTCGCCGAATGGCACATATTCGATATGCTGCACCACCTCGCCATCAAGGTTGGTGATGTAACTACTGCTACCCAAATGGTCTGGTTGGTAGTAGAACTGCATCTTCTCGTATGCATCTCCTTCTTGGAAGTTGTTCTTCGCTGCTCGTGCCATAGCACGTGCCTGCGCAGCCTCCAAACTACCGTCATTGCAGCAGAAGCCCTTGCCATCGACATAATCGTTGTTGTCCTCGCCATTGTACGGCACTGCAAAGGTTGCATAATTATCCTTGATAGCCTGCAACTGCTGGACATATTTTTGCTGATAGTCAACAGAAAGTCCATCAGTCTCGCTACCAGCATACTGGATGCGGCGTGGGTCAGAACCGTAAGAGTCAAAGTCTCCAATCTTGGAAACGACACGCTGGCTACCGATATAGATGTGCTTGGTGTAGCGTCCGCCTTGGTTGGCAACGAGGTAAAGGTAAGGAGATACATATAGTGAGAACTTGGCGGTGTTCGTGCGACCTCCAGCAAACTCGGAGTTTACATACACTTGGTCACTCTCGCCTGATGTCTTCACCGTACGCTCGCCATCTGCATCATACCAGTAGTTAGTCACGAAGCCATTGTCGTCAGAAGCAAGGAGACGGTTCTCCTCATCCCATTTGAGTTTACGCTCTGTGGTCTTCTCGTCAGCCATGCCATCCTTCTTGGTACGGCTTGTGTTGACATAAACAAGATTACCGTTAGCATCATACTCATAGGCGTGATTGTTGTTCACATTCTCGCTCTCTGACGGATTTTCTTCCGTGCGATAATTCACATCCTTCACATTGGCAAGCTGGAATTTCTTGCCTGTGTCTGTTCCATAAGTGTACGACAAATCATAACCTGCATTCAATGTACCGTTGAACTGCACATTGTTCTGCGTGAGAATCTGACGTTTCGAGGTGATGCGGTGCATATTGTCGTAGCCAATCGCAAGGGTGTAGCTTGCCGTCTTGTTGTCAGCACCTGTATAAGTACCAATTGTACTAACGAGACGGTAGAGGGCATCGTATGTATAGGTATGCGCCATCTGTCCGCCAGCCTTGCCACTCTGTGGAACTGACGCACCGTTTACCACGCTGAGCACATTGCTCACCGCATCGTAAGTGTAGGCGTTATCCATGATGGTGTTGCCACCACTGTTCACATTGAGGTTCTGCAATCTGCGCCGCTGTGGGTCGTAGGTGTAGAATGTCTCAGCACCGTTGCAATATTTCAAGTATGTGCGCTGCTCAAACTTGTCATATCCGATCTTGCTCACATAATCGTAGCCGTAAGACTTATAGCCATGCACCTTTTCAAGCTGACCGCCGAGGTTATAAGAATAGGTAATCTTCTCCTCGTCTGGATAAATCATCTCCAACAGACGGTTGTGGCTGTCGTAAGTCCATTGCGTCACATAGGTTGCTATCGCCTGGTTAGGCACAATCATCGTGCGGCGGGTCTTGGTGACTTCGCCCATCTTGCCATAGAAGTATTCAATGGCACCTGTTCCGTCCTCGCGGAGCATCAATCTGCCGATACGGTTCTGAGAGGCATTGCGACCACCATAGTAATACTTCACGTTGTTCTCCGGATGGTCTGGGTAGTTGATACCCGTCAGACGCTGATAGTCGTAATCGTAGGTAATGAACTTGCCTTCCTTCGCAAGGTTGGCAGTCTGCTTTGTAAGCACATTGCCAAGCGCATCGTAAGTGAAGCTGGTGATGCCGCTTGCAGGATGGTTCACCTCCGTGCGGCGGTCGCCCATGTCGTAAGTGGATGTGGTAACATTGCCCTCCGTGTCGGTGACACGAACAAGGCGCTGTATGCCGTCATACTCAAACGAGGTGGTAATCTCACCGTCAGGACCGCTCTTCTGGATGGTCTTCAAGGTTTTGCCACTGCCATTGGTATGGGTAGCCTGAACATGGAAAATATTTCAAAGAAGCAAAAAGGATCATATCCTCTGATATTCCCGATTGAAGTTTAAGGCGGTTTATAGCCTTGTTTTAATGATACTTTCATATTGTTTTGCTTTTATGTTATACCTAAAGAACGACTGGATATTGAATTTATTGCATAGAATTGTAGTATTAATCAGAAAACGCACAATAATATGTCTATCAATGTTTTTCCATTGTCTCACCAAGCAGGGACTATTTGGCGACACGCATGTTCAAGTCATACATGCTTTTCCGCCAAAGGTGCGTCTCTGCAATCCTGCTCTCCATCCTGCTTCTGTCGCGCCATTCAAATAGACCGATTACTATGGTACATCCTACGACGATGGTGAAAATTGTTATGCCAAAAGCCATCCATCGGCAGACATGCCCAGTCTGTTTCTTGCGTTCCATTTTATTGCTGATTTTTATGATTCTACTACATTTTGATAAGATTTAATTTGTTTGAATTGGCAAAGTTACGCTTGGAATGTCACAATCAAGAATTTTCGCAGCATTTATAACAACTTTTATGGAATAAAGACCTTTATGGGAATGCGATGAAGATGGAGAGGGTTGCAATCATACAATTGGGCATACAAAGACCTTTGTATAATATCTTATAAAAAGGGACTGTGCCATTTCACACAATCCCTTTTTGAAAGAATTTTAATTAGTCTATATTGACTTCAGCTTTATAGCTCTGATAAATTTCTCCTCTATTATTGTATTTAAATAGAAAAGCCGAAATAACAGGCGATCCATAAATGCCAACCATTTTATCTTTGGGTAGGATGTCGCATCTTATCATTCCTTTATATGGCTCCGAAAAATTTGCTATATACATACAAGAATCACAAGTTTCAGGACCGAATATAGATAATAAAGCTTCAGAATATGTTGGAGCGTTCCAAATAAATTTTTTCTCTATTCGATAAGACCAGAGAATTTGTTTGGTCTGAGTATCAACCATATCTGAAAAAATATCCCAATCAAGATCATAAATCGAATCTGAAACACACAGTTCTTTTGAATGGTAATAAACTTGCAGAATATCAAATGCCATATTTATAGCTCTCTGCTCATTTTTATTACCATAAATGATATTCTGAGCTGCTATCGTCAAAGAAGCCCCCAAAATGCACATCAAAAAGAATATTCTCATAATGATTCTCATTTTGTTTTAATATAATGAGCCTTTTTCCCCATGGAACTATTGTACTTCAACGAAGTTAAAGCCGATGTTTCCAAAAGATTTTATGATAGGAGATACATCTCTCATATTCAATCTAACAATTCTGAAATATGCAGCAGCAGCTTCCATCGTTACCATATCATGCTCCATATTTTTTTTTACTATTTGTTCTAACAAAGGTAAGGCTTTAACCAAATGCTGTTTACCTATTATTTTAATTGCCTCAACTTGTACTTCCCATGATATATTTCTTTTATATCTTTCTTCGAAAATATCAACTACTGTATTCCCAAATTCTGGGAAATAATTGCGTTGAAGTTTTTTTTAAGCCTTTAACAAATCTGCCGCTTTTTTACTTGCAAGCAATTTTTTTAATTGTACTATCGTTTCTGTTTTATCCATTATTTGAAATTTTAGAAACTTGCCAATGTTATTTATGGCATTGGCAAGTTTTTGGTTAATGTAATCTATGTTCTTACAATTTATATAGGCTGAAATAATTGGAGAATACCATAGATAATAAGCCCTATACTTAAAATCCAACCGCTACAATGCATTATGTATGCGGTTGTAAAACGACGAGCATTCCAATACTTTTCTTGTTGATACATTTTCGGAAGTAGGAAACACCCAAAAAGCAAAGCATTAATTGGTATAGCCGATTTCACATATAATGCAATGAACCCAGATATAATTAGGATGAGTCCTTCCCCAAAAGAAATCTTATCTTTTAGAGAAAGGGGGAGTCTATTATAAATAGCTCTTAATTTTTGAGACACTAAATAGCCTCCCACTACAATTGAAATAACGCAAAAGAACATATCTTCAATCATCTGTTAATCTATTAGATTTTTTTATAATATCCTCTTTTTCCATATCTATTTCATTTATGTAAATTCCATGTCAGTCTGAAAATGAAGAGAGTGGCATGGAATTTTTACTTCGTCTTTACTCCAATTCAATAACTCCTCATTCTCCGTCGGAAGATGAACTTCCACCCGATGTAGAGCCACCACTTGAAGAAGAACCAGAGCCAGATGCAGAACCGTTACCGCTTGGTGTACTTGTGCTGCCCGAAGTAGATGGAGCCTTGGCTTTTTGCCCGATAACCTCACGCTTGTAGTGGGTAACTTCCGTATTCACATAGTCAATGAAAGCCGTATAATCCTTTTCACCAAAGACGAGGGCAAGGGCGTTTACCATCTTTACCAAAGCACGGTAAGCATCATCACTTGAAGTGCGAGCTGCTTTCAAAGCTCCAACTGTCACACCCATTTTCTCATTGGTACGCTGCAAGGTAAGCATTCTTACTCGTTCGTTAGCTTCTTTCAGATTTGTAACAAATGCTGTCAAGCCTAACTTTGCAACTTGTGCGGAATACTTGTCTTCAAGGTCTGTAATGAAATTAACCAAAAGACCAGTCTCCTTATCGAGTTGGCCAGCGGTGTTAATCTTGTAGTCCTTGATGTGCTGTGCGAGAACCTTTGCTGCCTGTGCCATGTCAGCGATAGGCATAGCAAGGAATGCTTCAACGGCTTTCTTGTAGCCAGCATAGAGAGCGTCACGATCGTTGTCCGCCTTGGCAATATCATCAGTCAAGAGACTTTTCTGTGAAATTTTCAAGGCTTCGTCCTCTGCTGCAACGGCAACCTTGAAATTACTGACGAGTTCTGAAGCCTTGCCTTTGACGGCTGTATCGGCTTCTGCACGTGCAAGAATGTTACTTACAAACGTGAAATGCGCACCGTTATTCATGCGCTGAATGTTGATGTCGTAAATCTCTTTCATGATGTTAAGGATTTAAATTTGACAAATCGTTTTGTGCATCGTTGGATTTCTCCAGTTGCGATTGCTAAGATATAAAAATAAACGAGAAAACCGCAACCTTATTGCAAAAAAATGACAGCAGGATGATAAAAAGATGGTTTTTGCCCGTAAAAATAGCTTTTGATTCTGATTTCTTGTAATTCTTAACACAAAAAGTTGAAAGAAACAGCAATCAACAGATGTTTTCACATTTTGTGGACAGAAGAAACTTGAATCAAAACTACTAACGGCTCTTAAAAGTAACCATTGATTGCAATCAGCAGCCCCAATGACACATAAAAATAGGTCTTGACTGCAATCAATGGCTATAACGAACCTAAAAGTGCCTGTTGATTACAATCTACACCTCCAACGAATATCGAAAACAGAAATATTTTCTAATCAATACCTCCACCAAGCCCCCAAATGGCTATTGATTGTAATCAACACTTCCTTTTTGTTCTTGATAAAAGAAATAAAATAGCGACATAAAGCTATCTATTGCTAATTGCCGCTATTTTCTAATTTCAGATTTTCACCTTTGAAAAATGCTGATGTTTATTACGAATATCAGCATTAGCAACAACCTCTACATTGTCCGTATTCTTTTCCTCTTCTTTGCATTCTTTCTCGGTCGGCGGTGCAAGTTCAAGCTGTATTTTCCTATCCAACGCCGCCAGTTCCGCTTTAAGACCTTTCAGTTCTTCCTCTTTCTTCCAAGTCTTGCCAGCTATCTCTTCCAGTTGCGGTATTTCCTTTTCCAAAGCCTTGCATCTTGAACCATACTGTTCAATGTAGCTTGGTATCTTCTGTAAGGCATTCAGAAAGTTGTTTGCCGCTGCTATCGGGTCCGACTTGGCAATGTGACCGTAGTTGTACTGGTACTTGTAATTGCCCTCGACAAAAAAGCGGTTGTCAACAAATGGAAGACCATTCTCGAAACTTGTCTCGCTGACAATCTTGACAGGGAATCCGTAGATTTCTCCAATCCGCTTGTATTGTCCGCCAGTTGTCTCTTTCTCCGCCAACATTTGCAGATGCTTTCCTATAACCTCTAAGTTCGTGGACTCCACACCATCAAGAGTGATGAGGTTGAGGATGTTGCCGTCCTTGTCTTTCCTGGCTTTGCCCATAAACTTGCCGTAGTCCTCGGTCATTCCCTTGAGAGAGGCTTTGTTGTTGCCCAGCTCTGACGTCTTTGACTGCAATTTTGTTTCTGAGTCACGCTTACCCTTGTTAAACGATTTGCGCTCACCCTCCAGAGAAGCAATCTTCTTCTCCAGCTTCGCCTTGTCAAGCAAGTCGGTATTTCCGGAGAGAATAGCCATGTACTCGGAAAAATTCATGCCCGATTTCTCGTCCATCGCTCCCTCGTCAATGGTTCTCGCTCCCAAGGCTCCGCTTTTCAACTGCGAGATAAAAGTCTGCTTGCAGTGCAGGAGGTTAAACTTGTACGAGTCAAGCGACTTTTCCACCGCATAGATGATGACATCAACCTTGTTGTCGGCATACAGCTTGGCTATCTCGTTGCCGGCACGCACCCCTCGACCGTCACGCTGTGCCAAGTCGGATGGTCGCCACGGTGTATCCAAATGATGGATAGCCACACACCGTTTTTGTGCGTTTACACCT
>OLOS01002467.1_pt1 | contig 12566 bp, 10 predicted proteins | sample 1672631 | NCBI WGS metagenome assembly OLOS01 (sample SAMEA3136707, study PRJEB25190) | human gut metagenome | biome: human gut; feature: human-associated habitat; material: faeces | place: Austria | collected 2013 | reverse complement strand
ACATTTATATATATAGAATACACTAAAATGCATATATGGTCAATTATTTGACGTTTGTCTAAAAAGCGTATATTCATTAGAAACCTGTATAGCAGTATACTATATATAATTTACTATAGTCAAGAAATGACTGTGTGGGCTTAGCTTATGTAGCTTGAATATGCAAACTTGTATCTTGTATATGGAGGGAAAGTTATGGATTTGTATGAGTTTTATTCAGGAAAATGTTTTGATGCTTACAATGAGCTGGGAGCTCATGTTGTGAAGGAGAATGTGGGCAAGAGCAGAAGAAAAATGGTGACGGGTGTGGACTTTGTGACGTATGCACCGAATGCGGAGGCGGTAACGGTTACAGGAGAGTTTAATTCGTGGGGCGAGACCACCATGGAGAGATGCTACGACGGCAGCTTCTTCAAATGTTTTATTCCGGGGGCAAAGACCGGTCAGATGTACAAATATAAGATCTACCAGAGGGATGGCTATTGCGTTGATCACTGTGATCCGTATGGCTTTGGCATGGAACTGAGACCTGCATTTGCTTCTATAATAAGAGACATGGACGAGTATACTTTTGGCGATGCCAGATGGATGAGAACGAGAAATGAGTGCAAGGGAGGACCACTCAATGTGTATGAGATGCACATGGGATCGTGGCACTGTAAACCTGTGTATGATGAAAATGGAAAGCGGCTTACTCCAGAGGAGGTCATTGATGCAGATAGGGTATCTGAGGGTTGGTATACATACAGGGAGATTGCTCCTATGTTGGTGGAATATCTGAAGGAGCAGGGATACAACTATGTGGAGTTCATGCCTCTTTCGGAGCATCCGTGTGATGAGTCCTGGGGCTACCAGAATACTGGATTTTTCAGTCCGACGGCTAGATATGGAACCGCGGATGATCTGAAATTCCTGATCGATACCCTGCATAAAAATGGCATAGGTGCGATAATGGATTATGTTCCTGTGCATTTTGCGCTGGACGGATATGGACTGGCGAAATATGACGGAACAAATCTGTACGAGCATCCATCGGATGATGTGGGATACAGCGAGTGGGGTAGCAAGAACTTCATCCACTCCAAGGGTGAGGTGCAGACATTTTTAAAGAGTGCGGCAAACTACTGGCTCACTGAGTATCATTTTGACGGTCTCAGAATGGATGCAATCAGTAGGATAATCTACTGGATGGGCGATGAAGCCAGAGGTGTAAATGACAGGGCGGTAGAGTTTATAAAGGGACTCAACCAGGGGCTGAAGGAGAGACATCCTTCATGTATACTCTGTGCCGAGGATTCCACGGACTACAAGGGAACCACAAAGGAAGTCAGGTATGACGGACTTGGATTTGACTATAAATGGGATATGGGATGGATGAATGACACGCTGAATTTCTTCAGGACGCTTCCGTTCTGCAGAGGCGATCAGTATCACAAACTGTCATTTTCAATGATGTATTTTTATAATGAGAGGTACATGCTGCCCCTCTCCCATGATGAGGTCGTTCATGGAAAGGCAACTATAGCACAGAAGATGGCAGGCTCATATGAGGAGAAATTCCCGAATGCAAAGGCGCTCTACGCATACATGTATGCACATCCGGGCAAGAAACTGAACTTTATGGGTAATGAGATAGCCCAACTCAGGGAGTGGGACGAGAAGAGAGAACAGGATTGGGATATACTGAAATATCCGAATCACGATTCATTTAACAGATTTATAAAAGATTTGAATAAGCTCTATCTGAAAGAGCCTGCGCTGTCAGGGTGGGATGATGATCCACACGGATTTGATTGGATACTCTGTGGCAAAGAGCAGGATGTTGTATATATATTTCAGAGAGTTGTTGAGGAAAATAAGATAGTAGTAGTCATGAACCTATCAGGAAATACATACAGGGATTATCATTTCAGATACGGCGAGGGAGGCTCCATGAAGATCCTTATGAACACCGACTGGAACAAATACGGCGGCAGCACAAAAGACACCATGAAGAGCATCAAAGGTGTGTGCGGCGACTTCGGCTTCGACCTTCCGGCATTATCCGTAATGTACTTAAAGCCGGTGGACTAGAAGTGTATGTATTTTATGGATGTATAAATACATATTTAAAAGTATCAGATATATAGCTATAGGATAAAATAAAAGTTGCCTGATATATGTAATCCATGTTATAAGTGAACAACAGAAATTAAATGGAATTTAAGTAAAATTACTACAAAGACAGGTACTTCATCCGCATAGGAGTGATTTGGCATACCCCCCGGATACAAACTCGCCCGCGCGGATGAAGTGCCGTCCGTCAGACAAGGAGAGTTTATGATATTAGATGTAAGTAATCTCAGCCATGGATTTGGCGACAGAGCAATATTTGAGAATGTGTCATTCAGGCTGCTTGCGGGCGAGCACATAGGACTTGTCGGTGCGAATGGTGAGGGCAAGTCGACATTTATGAACATAGTGACTGGAAAGCTGATGCCCGATGAGGGCACGGTGACGTGGGCGAAGAATGTCAAGGTTGGCTATCTGGACCAGCACACGGTTCTTGAGCCGGGCATGACTATAGGAGGAGTGCTGAGAGACGCATTTTCCAGATTGTTTGACATGGAAAAAAGGATAAATGAGATCTGTGACAAGCTTGCAGATGTGGCGGATGATGAGGAGATGAATGCGTTGCTTGAGGAGATGGGACTTCTGCAGGATCTTCTGGACAGCCATGATTTCTATATAATAGATTCCAAGGTTGAGGAGGTTGCCAGGGCATTTGATCTTATGCAGCTGGGACTTGACAAGGATGTGACTGAGTTGTCTGGCGGACAGAGGACCAAAGTCCTGTTGGCTAAACTGCTGCTTGAGAAGCCAGAGATACTTCTGCTTGACGAGCCGACAAACTATCTGGATGCCCACCATATAGAGTGGCTTAAGAGATATCTTCAGGAGTATGAGAATGCATTTATACTCATATCTCATGACATACCGTTCTTGAATTCAGTTGTAAATATTATATATCACATGGAAAACGGTCAGCTTAACAGGTATGTAGGCGACTATGACAAGTTCCAGGAGGTATATGCCGTGAAGAAATCCCAGCTTGAGGCTGCGTACAGAAAACAGCAGCAGGAGATATCTGAGCTGAAGGATTTTGTTGCGAGAAATAAGGCAAGGGTTGCCACGAGAAATATGGCTATGTCCAGACAGAAGAAGCTTGACAAGATGGATGTCATCCAGCTTGAGCGAGAGAAACCAAAGCCTGAGTTCAACTTCAAGGAGGCTAGAACTGCCGGAAAGGTGATATTTGAGACTGATGATCTGGTGATAGGTTACAGCAAAGATAGGCCGCTTTCAAAACCGATGAATCTTCGCATGGAGCGCGGTGATAAGATTGCCATCACGGGAACAAATGGTATAGGAAAGACCACGTTCCTGAAAAGTGTTTTGGGACTTATCCCGGCGATATCAGGCAAGGCGCAGCTTGGCGATTATCTGCATATAGGATACTTTGAACAGGAGGTCAAGCCGGGAGAAAATACCTGCCTGCAGGAGATATGGGAAGAGTTCCCTGGATATACACAGTATGAGGTACGTGCGGCTCTTGCAAAATGTGGTCTTACTACCAAACATATTGAGAGCAAGGTGAAGGTCCTTTCGGGTGGCGAGCAGGCGAAAGTCAGACTTTGTAAGCTGATTAATTCGGAGACAAATGTCCTTCTGCTTGACGAGCCGACAAACCATCTTGACGTTGACGCCAAGGATGAGCTCAAGCGGGCGCTCTTAGAGTACAAGGGTTCCATACTGCTGGTATGTCATGAACCGGAATTCTATGACGGTCTTGTGACAGATGTGTGGAATCTGGAGCAATATACACTCCTTAACTAGGGACGCTTCTTTTGTAACGAGGAGTGTCCCCGTGTAATGAAAATATAGGACAGAGGGACGCTCCTCGTTACAAAAGAAGCGTCCCTGATGGAATAAGGACGGAGATGTTAGATGAATATACTTGAAAGCTTAAGGGATAAATTGCTTGTTGCGGACGGAGCGTTTGGAACCTGTTATGCGGGGATGTATGGGGAGCGAGGAACTGTTGCGCCTGAACTTGCAAACATGCGCCACCCGGAGCGGGTACTTGAGATACATAAAGAGTACGTGAAGGCGGGAGCCGGAATTATAAGGACCAACACATTTGCGGCAAATACAGCGAGTCTTGATGCAGATATGGATTATGTGATTTCAAATGTGCGCGCGGCGGTAAAGCTTGCGAAGCAGGCTGTGGCGGAAGCTGGTGAACCTGGAATAGATCGAAAAAAGGCATACGTTGCCGGAGATATAGGTCCGATACCTGCGGATGCCGGTCTCACGCTGAATGAGAGAGTGTCACAGTACAAGCTGCTCGGTGGGGCAATGCAGGACATGGGGGTGGATATCATCTGGTTTGAGACATTTCCTGAGTTCAATGTGCTTGAGCCTGTGGTGAAGCAACTGAAAGCAAGAAAGGATACACCAGTCATGGTGTCGTTTTGCGTGAATCAGTTTGGATATAGCAACTGCGGATTCTCTGCAAGAGCACTGCTTTCCCAGACGGCAGGAAATCAGGATGTGGACTGCGTTGGATTTAACTGTGGAGTTGGTCCGTATCACATGCTTCAGCTCCTGAAAAAACTGGATATAGACTGTGGAAAGCCTGTATCCATAATGCCGAATGCGGGATATCCGAAGTTTACACAGAGCAGACTTGTATTCAATGACAACAAAGAGGGGTTCATTGACAAGATACAGGATATAGCGGCATTAGGTGCAGATATCATAGGAGGGTGCTGCGGAACAAATCCTGAGTACATACGTCAGATCAAGGAGAGTGTAAAAAAAGGAGATATCGTTAAGGCTGCAAAGGTTCATGTAGAAAAACAGCAGTTTGATAATGCACCTAAGGACAATTTCCTCAAAGGTCGTCTGAAGAGCGGTGAGGCAGCTGTAAAAAATGCCGGTGGGCATAAGCTTATAGCAGTGGAGCTTGCGCCTCCGGTGGACGTCAATGATCAGAAGCTGCTGGACGCTGCGCATATACTTAAACAGTCACATGTGGATGTTGTGACATTCCCTGATTCGCCATCAGGAAGAACCAGAGCAGATTCTATACTCATGGCGGAGAAGGTGCATAAGGAGACAGGGCTTAGAGTTATGCCTCACCTGTGCTGCCGTGATAAGAATGCCATAGCAATACGTGGAAGCGTGCTCGGCGCACAACTTAACGGCATAAAGGATTTTCTTGTCATAACAGGAGATCCTGTTCCAGTCATGTTCAGGCAGACGACCAGAAGCGTGTTTAACTTTGATTCGGTTGGAATGATGAAGCTGCTTCAGACTATGAATGAGGAGGTATTCATCGGAGATAAGATCACCTATGGCGGGGCGATAAATCAGAACAGAATTAACACGAAGTTTGAGATCGATCGAATAAAGAGAAAGCTGGAAGCCGGGGCTGAATTCTTTTTGTCACAGCCTGTGTTCTCCAGAGAGCAGGCACAGATACTCAGAGACATGAAGGCTGAGACAGGCGCGACAATACTTGTGGGAATCATGCCGCTTGTCAGCAGGAGAAATGCATCGTTCATGAAAAACGAGATGGCCGGCATAGAGATCCCAGATGAGATCATAGAGAGATACGGTGAAAATGCCACAAGACAGGAGGGAGAGGACTGCGGTATACAGATTGCCAGAGAGATACTTGATTACACGGCGGACTTTGCGGACGGGTATTATTTTTCGTTCCCGTTCAACAGGGTACATATGCTGGCACATATCGTTGACTAAAATATGAGTCAAGGTTATTATGGAATAAGCTGGTTTATATGCAGTGGATAAAATACAGGATGCGCGGGTGCGCAGAAAGGAATAGACATGGATTACAATAGTTTAAGTCTTAAGATGCATGAGGAGCACAAGGGTAAGGTAGAGGTAGTGTCCAAGGTAGCAGTGAAGAACAGAGACGATCTGAGCACAGCTTATACACCGGGCGTTGCAGAGCCTTGCAGAAAGATCCGTGACAATAAGGCTGACGTATACAAATATACATGCAAGGGCAACATGGTTGCCGTGGTATCAGATGGAACAGCGGTTCTCGGCCTTGGAGATATAGGACCTGAGGCGGCTATACCTGTAATGGAAGGAAAATCCATACTCTTCAAGGAGTTTGGTGGAGTTGACGCATTCCCTATCTGCCTTGATACAAAGGATGTGGATGAGATCGTTGAGACAGTAAAGCGCATTGCGCCTGTATTTGGAGGTATAAATCTGGAGGATATATCTGCTCCAAGATGCTTCGAGATAGAGAAAAGACTTAAGGAAGAACTTGACATTCCTGTATTCCATGACGATCAGCATGGTACAGCTATCGTTGTGTCAGCAGGACTCATCAATGCGTTAAAGCTTGTCGGTAAGCCGTTTGGCGAGGCAGAAGTAGTTATCAACGGAGCAGGTTCAGCAGGCATATCAATATGTAAGCTTCTGCTTCAGCTCGGTATAGGTAATGTGGTTCTCGTGGACAAGCAGGGGGCTCTGTGCCCTGGACAGGACTGGATGAATCCGGCACAGGCAGAGATGGCAGAGATTACAAACAAGGACAGACAGACAGGTTCTCTTGCCGAGATAATGAAGGGTAAGGATGTATTTGTCGGAGTTTCAGCTCCAAATATCGTGACAGCAGAGATGGTTGCATCTATGGCGGTTGATCCTATAGTATTTGCCATGGCAAACCCTACACCTGAGATCATGCCTGAGGAAGCGGCAAAGGGCGGAGTAAGAGTAATGGCGACAGGCCGTTCGGATTATCCAAATCAGATCAACAATGTTCTAGTATTTCCAGGAATATTCAGAGGTGCCCTGGATGCCAAGGCAACAGGCATAACTGAAGAGATGAAGATGGCAGCAGCCAAGGCTATCGCATCCATTGTAACAGATGATGAGCTCAAGGAGGATTACATCATTCCTGGGGCATTTGACGAGAGGGTTGCAAAGGTCGTAGCCAAGGCTGTAGCTGACGAGGCGATAAAGCTTGGGATTACCAAGTAATATTTAGTACTTGGGATATTATGTATATAAAACAATTTAGAAAAACTAGTAAAAATATTTACTAAAAACCGCATCTCATGCCGATATTCGGCATGGGATGCGGTTTTTTGTTGCTTATATTTGTTGTAAAGTATGCTTATGTTCAGGGGAATAAAAAATAAAGGGCTTATGTTATGAATAGGGAGGAAAAAGTGAATAGTATGATTATAGGGCAGCGTATTAAGTATGCGCGCAAATCGATGAATCTCACGCAGGAGGAGCTTGGAAGGCTGATGTGTACTGACGGAAAGTATATAAGCCGTCTGGAAAGCGGAAAGAGTCTTCCAAGCCTGAAAAGACTTGTGCAATTGTCCAGGGCTTTGAAATGTACGTGTGATTATTTTTTGTGGGATATGGATGTGCCGGAGACTGGTTCGGAGGATGTGGATATTGAGTTTGATGTAGATAATGCGGTGGATGTCATGCTCTCTGTGTACGATTCTATAAGCAGTGGAATGTAGAGGGGAGTGCGGAATGGCAAAGATAGCTGTGTATAGTGGAAATTCTTATTGTATGGAAGTGATCATGGGATATATAAACAATGCCGAGACAAAATTTGGAATGAAAAATCAGACAACATACTTTGAGTCTGTGGATATGCTTGAGTGGGACATGGAGACATCGGGGATGTTCGATCTGGTCATAGTACACAGAAGCTGGGAGATTGCCGGACTGCTTAGAAGAAAATACCGGGAGATAAACCTCATGATGGTAGCACTGGGGATGAGCCGGAAAATGTATGAAGTGCAGCCGTGCTATCAGGTGTATGAACCGATGAGTGAAACGGACTTTATGAGGGTGTTTATGTCGGCTGTCGGTGGGATTGAAAAAAGTCCGTGCTTTGTGTTCAGTACTGGATGGGGGAAATACAGACTGAACGTTCACGAGATAATGTATTTTGAGAGTGATAAGAGAAAAGTAAATATAAAAGGTTTGTATGGAGATTATAGCTTCTATGGAAATATGAGGGATCTGTCCGAACGGATAAAGAAGCTGTACACTGGATTTGTCAGGGTGCACAGTTCTTATATTGTAAATATTGAATATGTGAGGGGATACAGCTCGAGACAGATCACACTGCTCGACGGCACCCGCATCGGTATCAATGACAAATGGCGTCCGGAAGTAATGGATAACATAGCAGAGACGGAAATGGCGTCTATCAGACATATTTCAACAATTCTATGTTGAGACGTCCCTTTCTGGTGACCGTTCCAGATTCTACAAATTCGTACTTGCCATACCCGCGAATGGAGAATATGTCTCCTGATTTTAGCTGGTAGCTGCTGTTTTCATATAGCCTATTGTTCAGGGTAAACTTCTTTTCTCTGAACAACAGTGAGGTGTTGCTTCTTGAGAGACCGGTGATGGCGGCGGTGACTGCATCGGCTCTTGCGGATGCGGCGATAATATGCCTGGGTTTCTTCTGGAGCTGGATCTCCCCGGTGTCTTCCGGTGAACAAATGGAACATCTCATGTTGGTGTGGCGGATCCGTGTGAGACTTTCTACGATATAATCGGCGATGGACTCTGCACAGAATATATACGCGGCGCTGTGCTTGCCAGTCTTTGAAGATTCCGCGACGAGTATGTCGCCTATCATCTCTCGTTCAATGCCCAGGTTCATAAGGGCACCAAGAAAATCACGGTGGTTCAGATCTTCAGAGAACTTGTCCTGAACGGCGGCAGCTTTGACTATAGCGATCGGAAATGTCGGTTCATATCCACAGTCTGATTCGTTTCCGAATGCTATCATGACACGCTCGCATCCTTCCCTGCCACCGAACAGTTTATAGCCGACAAATGAAAGCTCGTCCATATTGCTGTAGAAAACGTCAATATCTGCGGCACTTAAAAAATTCGTGTATGTATATCTGTTCTGCGTATATGCTGCGTTTGCAAGATCGCTTAACCTTCCCCTCAAAACTTCGTTTTCATTCATGATAGTAGATTCTCCTGTAAAATAAATATTTGCAACTACATTATAGTACGTGGATTGACATTTTTTAACTATATTTGCAATATAAAATGACGGCGCAATGAACAAAATGAACAATAGAATAATCATTTGCGGAAAAAACAATCATTTGACAATCAAAAACAGCAAAAAAACTATTGAAATGCTCAGCTGTTGATAATTTATTACAAAAAAAAGCTTCCGTTTTATAAAATTTTGCGTATTTACAACTTGGAAGTGTTTTGATAGTATATGGGCATGACAGGGAGATAAGAAAGACGAGGTAAAACGATCAGAGATCTTCCGGTTATATAAATTTGACAATCACATATATTTTGATATACGGAGGGTTCCCTTAGCACGAAATTCGTAGAAATCCCTTTATACGATGTAATGTAACCCCATAACCCCAAACCCCAAAATATAGGAATCCTCCACTCCCCCCTTCTTAATAACCTATCGCTTCGGAGATAGGTTATTTTTGTATGTACAGGCAAGGAGTTCCACGAATGATGCATATCCGCAGGGGTGTTTTGAAATGGAAAATGATGTCTGGGATTCCGGTGATATATCGTACACGTATTTGCAGGCCCTCTCTATGATATCGGGCTGAATGACATCGTTCTGGTTGTTAAACAGAAGATTTCTGAAGTTTTCAAAGAATGAACAGATCTCCAGATCTGCGTAGCCTTCTCTAGCGCTTTGGGTACTTTTTATAAGATAGTTCACATAACGTATGGCATCATTTACGGTAAAACATTCTTTGCCATCTGTGAACAGGATAGTTTCAGGTACAAAAAAATTCGAATGCGTCAATTGCTGATCATTAAGGTTCCATTCTATTCTTTGTATAGTTGGAGGGTTGAAGGGAAAGTGATTCCTGTATTGCTCAATCATAAGGATGTTGTCAGCGCAGCAGCCCTTTAGTATTGCAGCCTGCCTTTCAATTATATAACACTTAAGTTCGATGAGTAGGAAATATGCGTCCGGTAGAGAAAAGTGCTTTGTATTGTCAGGGATAAAGAAACTTTGCGTCATACATTTGAAAAAACTATCAATAGCATAATAACTATTTATAATATCAATTGCCTGGTTCAGATCAAAGTGCCTGATGAACTCTCTGGTGGCTGGTTTCAAGCGTGTAGCAGTGTTTATTCGGATTATGTAATCATCCAATATGGCAAGTTTTTCCTCGGCATCCGATACAGACCCTCCTAGAGAACTGTAATCGGTGGGGACACAGAAATTTAATGGGATGCGAGGACATAATAATGGGTCGGTCATATATAGTCTCCTTAATGTTGAAAAATAGCTTTGTTTGTATTTTAAATACTTTATTTATCTAAATAAAATGGTAGCACTTTAACGTGATAAGTGGTAGGATATTTAATAACAGAAAATTATACTGAAAGTCTAATTACGGGGTAATTTGGCAAAAGACCAGTAAAGATGTAATTTTCGTTGGGAAAATGGTTGGAGATTGTGAAGAAGAATGATGGGGGTGAGGTTATGAGAAAGAATAGCAGACGAAACATGGCTGCAGGGACAGTGGAGAAAATCGCAGACACTATAGGCAACAATATGAAAGATATAAGATGCAACAGCCGGTCGTCAAAGTTCACGGTCAAGTATGTAGTGTCTGAGATCAACAGGGTTCTCCCTGAAGAACTGCAGATAACAACAGGGCTCTATTATAAATGGGAGAGTGAGGAGAGAATGCCTACGGCACGGCACATACCTGCCATAGCATACGCGTTGGGCGTTTCAGAGGCGGCATTGTTCCATTGGCAGACATTTAAGAGAGATGTTGGAATGGGCAATCAGGAGAGACTTATAGAGAGCATATGTGCTCTCAGTGACGACAAGATAAAAGAGCTTGCGTGGCTTGTTTCGGGTTGGGATGGTGACGTGAAAGCTCTGGTAGAATTTGATATGTTGTATGTGAGTATGCCAGTTGAAGACAGACGTGATGTGGCATCACTTGGGATAAGACTCTATGATGTATGCAAAAAAGAAGATCGGTTGAGACGTGATGTACCAATGGCGGATTTCCCTTATCTTCAGCAGGTACTGAGGGACATGTGGGCTGATGATAAGGACAAATATAGGTGCTGAAAAGATTGTTAAAAATAGCTTGACTAAAGCTGAAAAAGCGATATGATATAATTGCGGTGCAACCGATTGCGCACATTGGAATGGTTATAACATTTGTAATATAATAATAAATATCATTGGATAATTGAGGAGAATTGTATGGAGAAAAGGGGACCGGAACAGCAGACTGGTAAGACAACGGAAAAGACAACAGAAAAGACAACAGGGGACAGCACAGGACAGGGCAAAATGACTATAGCTGATGTTGCAGAAGCCCTGAATATATCAAAGACGACCGTGTCCAGAGCAATCTCTGGTAAGGGACGGATTGGAGCTGAGACTAGAAGAAAGGTCATGGAGTACATAGAGAAACATAATTACAAACCTAGTGTTATAGCTAAAGGTCTGGCGCAGTCCAAGTCGTACAATATCGGCTGGGTTATGCCGAGCGATTACAGCGTGGTGGATCTGCCATTTTTCCAGAAGTGTCTTATGGGGCTGCTCGAGATGGCTGCTCCGGTAGATTATGACGTGCTTGTGTGTACGGTATCACCGGATGATATGAGCCAGCTTGAAAGAATCGTGGAAAACCATAAAGTGGATGGAATCGTTCTTGGACGAACTCTTGTAAATGATGCTCCGGCGGAATACCTTAAGGAGAAAAATGTTCCGTTTGTTGTGGTCGGAAGTATGGAAGATGACAATGTGATCCAGATAGATCATGACCACAGAAGTGCATGCTGTGAGCTCACATCGATTCTGCTTGCTAAAGGCATGACGAAGCTTGCTCTTATGGGTGGAAATAAAAATCATGTGGTAACACTTAACAGATATAGAGGATATCTTGATGCGATGGAGGATATGGAGATTCCAGTTGACAATGGACTTGTATTCTTTGATATAGATAATTCTGTACTTTGCGAGCATGCAGTGGAAGAGGTGATGAAGCAGAATGTTGAGTGTATCCTGTGTATGGATGATGGAATTTGTCAAAATGTACTTAATATATTGGATAAGAAGAATATAGTGGTGCCTGATGATGTAAGGGTTGCCTCGTTTTATAACAGCTCACTTCTGAATAATTATCAGCCGGCTATAACATCGCTGCAATTTGATCCGAGGGAATTGGGCATGGTTGCCTGCAAATTGCTGGTTGATTACATAGAAGGAAATGAGGTTAAGAAGAAGACTCATCTGGGTTATGAGCTTCGTCTCAAGGAGTCAACGAAATAATGCGCAATAATATAAAATAAAAAATATAATTTATCGGATAATTGGAATAAAAAAGTCTCCAGGGCAGAGGATATCTCCGCTTCGGAGACTTTTTGCGTGTAAAAGGAGCTGATAAATATTTTGTATATAAAAAGTTGCGCAAAAGTGCAACACGGTGTAGCAATATACACCACGTATC
>OLOS01002459.1_pt1 | contig 12619 bp, 7 predicted proteins | sample 1672631 | NCBI WGS metagenome assembly OLOS01 (sample SAMEA3136707, study PRJEB25190) | human gut metagenome | biome: human gut; feature: human-associated habitat; material: faeces | place: Austria | collected 2013 | reverse complement strand
CGGATGTCCATGCCCATGTGCATATATACCGCACTTATCAGACAGCGTCTTGCAAACGCGCCAGAATACAAGCTTCTTTCGTAAATTACACTTACAAAAAGCGCCCAAGGGCATGATGAACCGTCCGGCAAAACAATGCTATTGTATATGGGGAGACTTACGCGCCTACTCATGCCGCGGAGTGATAAACCCGCTCCACAGCCGCCATACTTCTTAACATAATATTTTTTCTGCAACATTTAAAACCCGCAGTTTGAGAATGACACCGCGGCGCCGTCTGTTATGTTGCTGTAAAAGGTGTAAGCGACACGGAAAAGGGCCGGGTGGGCTGGAGCCGGAGCAAGAGAGCATTCAAGGGCTTGAGCCCTAAGACAGCGCGAAGCATTCACCAGATCATCGTCTCGGCTATGAAGCCAACAAATGCTTATCACAGCAGCTCAAAATACGGCAAAACCACGCAAAAATTCTTCCAGATGCCATCTAATTCTTTGAAGGCGCAAGAAACCCGGCTGATTTCTTTGGAAATCAGCCGGGAGAGAAGCGGAATGCAATACCAGGCGGTAGCCTGTGTCCACTTTGAAAAGGCAGAGAAAAAGGGGCAATGCCCACTGCTCAAGGTGCGGCAGAGATAAGCCTGAGATTTCCATCTATGAGCCGATGCTGTTTCAAACAGCTATAAAGCCAGGTTGGGTCTGCCAGACCAATTTGGGCTTGTTTTACATGGCCCCGTAAAAGGCAAAAAACGTCCCGGTACAAGAGCGCAGAGTCTCCTCCGGGCGGTATCGCGTCGGCCAACTGTGACGCAAAAAAGCAGAAAGCGTATGACAGCAGGCGTCAGGCCGGAAGCAGCATTCTATCCCGCCACGACGGGCAGAACGGGACTCCTTCCACGTACATATCCTGATTTTTTGTGCGCATTCCTAATTTTAGGAAAGTGACAGGCGCCGAAGCGCCTGCCCTTTTCTCGAAGCCGCAATCGCATTTCTGCCCGAATGCCCTGCAGTCTGCACGTAAGCCGCTTCCGGCTCATGCATTGACACGCGATGATGGCGGAAACCTGTACCCCATCGGTGGAGATGGGCTGATCCGTCCAAGTTACAACCGCTTTGGATACGGGAAATACTGTCAAGATGCCCTCGGTATGTCCCGCGGGTAATAAACGTCGTATTCCATAAAATAGTGGGACAAAGTCTCTCATATAGAACAATATGCAGAAGGAATCCGGGAATAATTTTTGAGATTCTCTCACTTGTTGTCTCCGCGCCAGCCCCCATTGTAATCCAACCTGGCGGGAATATCGGCGTGCGTCAGGCAGGAGTCGTTCACATCCTGATAAATCGTTGGGGTCCAGTGTTCAGAGCGGTTCCCTCCCCCCACATCTTTTTACACGTCCGATACCATAAGAACTCCCTTTTCAATCCGAAAACGTATGGCAGCATGAGGCTGATCCGGAGCATACTGACACGGTACTGCATCCGTAAAAAAGCATTCAACGCCAAACTGCGACAAAATCTGAATAATTTTTTTGCTGGGGCAGTCATCTGTCCGATCATCCGAGACCGAGATAACGGCGTACCGTGGCCGCAGCATCTCCAGAAGTCGGGATGTCAAGGCGTCCCCGTGCCCATGGTGGGGCAGCTTTATGAGGGTGCAGGGCGGGAGCTGGTGCCGCTCCCAGCAGGAGGCATACACATCCCCCGGCAGCTCAATCTCCTGCCCGGCATAGGATAGCCGCAGGCGGATACTGGTGTTGTTGATAAAGCCGTCAAGCGCCTCCAGGTCCCCGCTGCTGCCCGCGCCAGAAAGGACGGCGTCCCAGATGGAAGCCTGCCGCAGCCGGAGTTCTTCATCCTCCAGAAAAACACCGGCAGACAATGTCTCCGTCAGCCGCCGGCAATCACAGGGCGTCCGGATCAGCCGGATCTCCGTCTTCTGGCTTCGCAGATGGGCCAGGGCTTTTACATAAATCCCCATAGAGGTCATCAGACACCGGGCGCCGGCTGGAGCTCCCGGCACTGCCGGGAGTGTGTGACCCCACATCTCCTCCGGCGGGAGGTAGTTGGTCCAGAATTCCCGCACCCGGACTCCCGGCAGCAAATGAGTCAGTCCGCCGGCGTGGTCCAAGTGGAGGTGGGTCAGCACCAGCAGGTCCAGCTCCCGGATCCCCTCCCGGCGCAGGTAGTCCGCCGCAGTGATCCGCCGTCCGTCCGGTCGGGAGCGCCCGATGCGAGCGTCCCCGCAGTCCACCAGCATGGCGAAGGGTGTCTCCGTCTCCCGCAGCAGGATCGCGTCGCCATAGCCCACATTGATAAAGTCAACCAGCAGCATCCGCACCACCGCCTTTCAGCACGTGGAGCTTGCGAGTATCCAAACGAAGCTGCACATCCCCTGTCCGGGCGCCGGTGAGGTCCACATTGGCGTCATCAATGACAAAGACCTCCTCCCCTACCCGCACCCAGTAGCGGATCATACGACCCAGGAAGCTGTAATTTTCAATGGTGCCGCGCAGCGCCGTGCCCTCCGGGACAGTCTCTTCCAGCCCCATCAGGCTGATACCCTCCGGGCGGACCACCAGAGTCACCGGCTCGCCGCCCTGAAGGTCCGTGTCCTCGTCCACCCGGAGGCGCATACCCCTGTGGTCCACGGACAGGCTGCCGTCTGCCTCCCGATGGGCCGTACCCTCCAGGAAGTTCACCGTGCCGACGAAGTCCGCCACAAAGCGGGTGGCGGGGCGGAAGTAGATTTCCCAGGGGCTGCCGATCTGCTCGATGCGGCCCCTGCGCATCACGGCGATGATGTCTGACATGGACAAGGCTTCGTCCTGATCGTGGGTGACGTACATGGTGGTGATCCCGAACTTCTGCTGGATCTGCCGCAGCTCCGTCCGCACCTCCACCCGGAGTTTGGCGTCCAGGTTGCTGAGGGGCTCATCCAGCAGCAGGATCTCCTGCCCCATCACCAGCGCCCGGGCAAAGGCCACCCGCTGCTGCTGGCCGCCAGAGAGCTGCTTCGGGAACCGCCCATCCAGTCCCTGGAGGTTGAACATCTCCAGCATCTCCGCCACCTTGCGGTCCTTTTCCTCCTTGGGCGCCTTTTTCAGCTTCAGGCCGTAGGAGATGTTCTCATACACCGTCATGTGGGGAAACAGCGCATACTCCTGGAACACCAGCGGCGTATTGCGCTTGAAGGGCGGCAACCCGTTCATCCGCTTGCCGTCCACCAGGACGTCGCCCTCCTCCGGCTCGGAAAACCCCGCCAGCTGGCGCATCAGGGTGGTCTTGCCGCAGCCGGAGGGGCCCAGCAGCGTCACGAACGCCCCCTTGGGGATCTGTAAGGACACATGGTCCAGAGCCACAAAGTCGTCGAACTTCTTGACGACGTTCCGAAATTCAATATAAGCATCCATACGTTCCGCCTCCCTTTACAGTTCCAGCTTGATGCCCTGGCGGCCCAGGATCCACTGGGCCAGCCGCAGCACGGTGAATGCGATGGTGATGAGTACCACAGTAAACGCCGCCGCCTCGCCCCACTGTCCGCTCTGCACGAGGACCATCACAGAGATGGTGCCCACGGTGGTGGAGGGCGCGTAGAGGAAGATCACCACGCTGAGGCAGGTAACCGACCGCAGGAAGGACAGCACAAAGCCCGAGAGAAACGGCGCCTTCAGCAGCGGAATGATGACATCCTTGAAAGAGCGGAAGCTGTTGGCCCCCAGATTCAGGGCCGCGTCCTCCACCGAGGCGCCGATCTGCTGCAGGCCTGCTGTTGCCGCACTGTAACAGGTGGGCAGATTCCAGAACAGCAGCGCCAGCACCATGATGGCGCCCGTCCCCGTCAGGGACAGCCAGCCGCCGTTGAACGCCAGCACAAATCCGATACCCAGGAACATACCGGGGATGGCACCGGGCAGGATGGCCAGGAAGTCCAGGAACTTGTTGAGGCCCACCTGCTTCTTCTGTACGATGTAGGCCAGGACCATGGCCAGCAGCGCGGCGCCTAAAGACGCCAGGAGGCCGTATTTGATGGAGTTCCAGATCTGTTCCCCTTTCAGGAACACGTACTGCAGGTTCTCCCAGGTGAAGGACCAGTCATATCCCCAGGTCTTGGTGAAGGCCCCGTAGAAAAGGGTGCCGTACACCAGAAGGACGAACAGGGAGATCAGCATGGTCAGCGTGAACAGGGTCCACTTCACCCACTTGGGGACCGGAAAGGGATTTAGCGAAATCTCCTTGCCGGTAATGGTAACATAGGACCGCCTGCCCACCCAGAAGCGGTTCACCAGGAACAGCGCCACGGCCGGGATCAGCAGTGCCACCGCCAGGACGGAAGCTGTACTCATGTCGTACCAGCCATTGATCTGCATATACGCCTCCGTGGGCAGCAGGGCCAGATCGCCGCCGATCATGATGGGGTTGCCGAAATCCGTTAGGACGTTGATGGCCGCGATGAGGGCGCCGCCGGCCACGCCAGGACGGCACAGGGGCCAGAACACGTCCCGGAACACCTGCCACCGGGTCGCGCCCATGTTGTAGGCTGCATACTCCAGATTGGTGGAGATGCCCTTCATCACGCCGTAGATCACCGAGTAGGCGTAGGGGAAGAAAGTGACAGTCTGGACGATCCACAGTCCCAGGCGGCCATAGATATCCACATGGAGGCCCAGCAGGCCTTTTGTGATGATCCCCTGGACGCCGAAGAGCAGGATATAGCTCAGCGCCACGATAAAGGGCGGAGAGACAATGGGCAGCAGTGTAATAAATCGGAACAGCCCTTTGCAGGGCACATCCAGGCGGGCGATGACATAGGCGAACAGGAATGCCACCGCCGTGCAGGAGATGGTGGAGACCAGGGTCATGAACAGGCTGTTTTTGATGGCGGTGAGCCAGCGGGGCCGATTGAACAGCTCCAGATAGGTCCCCCCATCAGGGAACAGAATGACCTTGACCACGGGATAGATCACAAATATTCCCACAAACAGGATAATGGCGATGATGACCAGCAGCAGGAGCGGTTCGTTTTTCAACCGCTTCATTTCTTTGACGGATTCCCGTGCGGACGTGCCCGCGACCATAGGGACTCCTCCTTCCAGCTCCGTAATTGTAAATTGCAAAAGTGCCTGCCTGCTCTTGCAGGCAGGCACTTTCCTGCTACCGGTTAGGTGCGGTTTGCCATGATTTCCGCCTCAAACTTTTCCAGGACGGACTCCCGCATCGCGGTGGCCTGGTCCCGGTCGTAGTCCACCAGATCCACATCCTCCAGCGCCGGCAGGCCCTCGGGTGCAGCCACGTCTGTGCGGACGGGATAGCGGTAGGAGGACTCCACGTTCAGCTCCTGGGCCTCCTTGGTCAGCAGCCAGTCCATGAAGACCTTGGCGTTCTCTGTGTTGGGGCCACCGTTGATGATGGCCGCGCCGCCAATCTCATAGGCAGTCTGCTCCGGAATGATGAGCTTGAGGGGGTAGCCCTCCTGCTGGGTCTTGAAGCTGTCGTGGGCCCAGGCGATGGAGGCGATGAACTCGCCGGTTGCCACGGGGCTGATGACGTCCCCGGCGCCCTGATAATAGTGGTGGACGTTCTGGTCCAGCGCCTTCAGGTAATCCCAGGCGGCGTCTTCACCCAGGCGGAAAATCTGGCAGGCGGTGGCGATGTAGGCGCCGCCGGCAGTGGTTGGATTGGCCCAGACAAACACATCGTCATAGGCCGGATCCAGCAGATCGTCCCAGGTGGCGGGCTCGGCCAAGCCCTGAGAGGCCAGTTCCTCCTGGAATCGCTCCTCGTTGATGATGATGCTCAAAACGCCCATGTACCAGCCCTGCCAGAGATGATTGGGGTCATTGAAGCGCGCATCCAGGTCATCGTTGTTGGGGGAGTCGTATTCCAGCAGCGCCCCAGCCTCCGCCAGGGAGCCGTACAGGTCCACGGAGCCGCCCACCAGGAAATCCGCCTGTGGGTTGCTCATTTCCGCCTGGACGCGGGCCACAGCGTCGCCGCCGCCCAGGGAGATATACTCGACCTCAATGCCGGTGTCCTTTTCAAACTGCTCCGCCATCGCAATGGTGTTGTCCTCGTTCAGCGCGGAGTACACGACCAGTTTTCCACCGGTCTCCGCCGTCTCGCTGCCTCCGTCCTGCTGGGCGCCGTCGTCTGTGGAGGAACCACCGCCGCACCCGGCCAGCAGCGACAGAAGCATCAAAACAGAAAGTGCTAGGCTGAGAAACTTCTTCATCAATGACATCTCCTTTTCATCCAAAATTGAAAAATCGAAGCTGAGAATTGCGAGTTTCTATTGTTACCGTACCACCAAAATTGGAACGTGTCAATTTCTTTTTTGGATTTTTTCAGTACTATTTACATGTTTCTTACAAAATATATAGAATATAAGTCCTTATTCTGTTCAATTTTACTATTTCTTTTTGGCGAGAAGTGCTCTTGCCAGGAACAAACTCACATAGTACAATAAAAACAGATCAGCGGAAGGAGGCGCCGGGATGCCTACTATCAAAGATATTGCAAGGGAGGCCGGTGTCTCCCACGGAACCGTATCCAATGTCATCAACGGCCGCGGAAATGTCAGTGTAGAAAAGATTCGTTTGGTCTGGCAGGCGGCGGAAAAGCTGGGCTATAAGGTCAATGCCAAGGCCCAAAGTCTGCGGCTGGGAAAGGACCGGGCAATCGCGGTTATGCTTCCGGGGATCGAGTACACCCACTGGGCGGCTATGTATGAGGTCTTTCAAAGCGAGTTTTCACAGAGAGGATATTCTGTACAGCTCTATTCCACCCGCTCTATGGAGAGCAGAGAACTGTCCCTGCTGACGGAAGCATTGAACGCCCGTTTCAGTGCGATCATTACCAGTACCTGCCTGACGGATGCATTGTCCCACTACCGGGCCGAAGCTCCGGACCTGCCGCTGGTTTTTTTGCAGCGGGAAGGTCCGGAACAGCCGGATGTGATGTACGCAGGTTTTGATCCTGAGCGGGCTGGCCGGGAGATTGCGGACTATGTCTGCTCTCAAGGTGCTGACCGAATCGGCGTCTTTACAGAGGCCGCGGAGCTGCCGGATGCTGCTCTGTTTATCAGGGGTGTCCGTACGCACTGCCAGAATAAGGAAGCCGTCAACTTTCTGGACTGCCGCAATTATCAGATCGGCCTGCGGGCCTTTGCGTTTTTTGACGGCGGTCAGGCGTATGATTATATGATATGCTCGGATCGCCGCAGAGAGGATGCCGTCCGGGCAGCCTGCGCCTACTCCAGTCAGGCGCCGCTGCCTCGTTTTGTTACGCTGGCCACAAAGGCCGCTGTGACGGATCCGGAGACCTCAGTTTATGAACTGGACTACAAGCAACTTGCCCACCGGATTGTGAAACAGCTGCTGGCCCGCCTGGAACAGGGAAAAGTCCTGCCCGGAAAGCTCCATATGGAAAATGACGGATTCCGCACTGCGCAGATGGTGCCGGGCCATCTGCATTCTCAAACTTTACGAATACTGACCATGGCCTCCCCCTCGACCACCGCTTTGGCCAGGCTGGCGCCGCATCTCGAGAAAACCGCCGGCATCCACCTGGAGCTGACGGTCCTGCCCTCTCTGCGGGATGTCTACCGGGTGGTCCAGTCTCCCGCCCGCAGCCAGTATGATTTGATCCGCATGGATGTAGCCTGGCTGGATGAGCTTGGAGAGGAGGTATACCGTCCCCTTGCCCAGATCCCCTTTGATTGGGACGGGCTGCTGGCTAAAGCCATTCCGGAGCTGGGGCAGCATTTTACCACCGCCCACGGCAACCGCTGCTGTGTTCCCTATGATCCCAGCATCCAGCTGCTGTTTTACCGGCGGGATCTGTTCACCGACCCCACATATAAGCGGATGTATTATGAGGACTTCCGGGAAGAGCTTGCTGTCCCCAAGACCTTCCGCGACTATAACCGCGTCGCGTCTTTCTTTACCAGAGGCTGCAATGCCGCCTCCCCCACACAGTACGGTTCAACGGTAGCCATCGGCAATGTTGTCGTAAGCCCCAGCGAATTCATGCCCCGCCTTTTTGCGGAGAACGGACGTCTCCTGGATAGTCAGGGCCGGATCACCCTGGATACGCCGGAGGCGCTGCGTGCGCTGGAAAACTACCGGGAGACATATTCTTATTCGGACCGGACGATCTATGATTTCTGGAAGAATGCTCTGGAGGGCTTTGCCGATGGAACGGCCGCCATGACGGTGGTGTTTATCAACTATGCCTCCCACATTCTGAACTCTCAGATGTCCCGAATTGCTGGTAAGCTGGGCTTTGCCCCCGTCCCTGGCGGAAAGCCGCTTTTGGGCGGCGGCGTGATCGGGATCACCCAGAGCTGCACCTGCCCTGCGGCTGCCTGCAAGTTTTTGGAGTGGCTGTATGCGGACTTGGTGGCACCGGTCTTCACGATGCTGGGCGGCCTGTCTCCCTGCCGTTCCGCATACAGCAACCGCGATATCAGTGAGCAATACCCCTGGCTCTCCACTGCGCGAAAGAGCTTTCCCACAGCGCAGCGCCGCAGCAACAGCACTTACTACCAGAACTTCAGCGAGCTGCAACTAGAGACCATTCTGGCTGCCCATGTCCAGCAGGCAGTTTTGGGGGTATGTTCCCCAGAAGAAGCGCTGAAGCAGGCCCAAGAGGACTGCAATCGCTATTTTCAGCCATGGTAAAGAGGCCAAACTGCAAGAGACAGATAGTCGAGGACGAATTTATCAGAGCTGGAAGAGACGTCAGCCCGGCAGGATCAGGAGATTCTGCCGCCGTCTGTACGGCCTGCCGGTCCACGCCTGGCTGCGGCAGCGGCGGATGGAACGGGCGGCAGAGCTCTGCGGGACTCCTCCCTCAGTGTTCTGGGGGTGGGCCAAGGAGCCTATGATGAAGTATTACGTCAGACCGGCCTGCTTGGTGGGAGGCGCTCTGTTCAGCTCCGCCGGCGTGAGTAAAGCTGCTGACCAGCAAGGACACCAAAAAAGGCCTACATCCACATCAAAGCCGCCCCAAACTGTGCGGACAGCACCAAGAGGTGTCCATGTAGGAAAATCAAAAGTTTTAAGCGGAGTGGTGCAGCGTGTGCGGCGCCACTCCTGTTTTTAGCTGAATGCGCTTGTGGTTGTAAAAATCGATATAGCGATTATTCATCCCATTGACCTTGCGGAATGCGGCCGGTTTATGGCGGTAAATACACTCTGTTTTGAGGATGGAAAAGAAATTCTCCGCCACAGCATTGTCATAACAGTTTTCACGTCTTGATGTAGTTGCCTCGCTTTTTCAGCTCCAGCCACATCCTGCGGCAGCCATATGTACGAAAGCTGCGCGCCCTCTGTTCCGCGATGATTTCTGTAAGGGCCGCGTCTTTCTTCGGTCTGCCCAGGCGATGGACGAAATCACAGGATCCGCTTCGAGATACTTGAAAAAAGCGATACATAAGGGATATCGGATATTCGTTTCGGTGTCAGTAGAACACCGCGTATTTTGCCCTTGGCCTCACTCCCTTCCTGTGGAGCACAGAAAATCCCGTAATAGCTCGTTTTTCCCAGACATAGTAAGGCCCCCTAATGTAGTTTTATTCTCCTATATTAGGAGGCCTTTTGTCTATTGTCCGCTTTTACGGGACCGGTTCATTTTCTGGAGGGCCTCACTGAAAATCAGAACATAGTTAAAAATTAATTTGTGTCATATTCACAGCAGTTCCCTCTTTCGCTGCCGCCGGCAGGCCAGGGCACACAGGCCAAGTCCCAAAGCCAGCAGGACTGCAGCGGCCACCGCCTCCGCACCCTTGGGCACCCAGGGGCCGTAGCCGTCCCAGAGGGGGCGGAACGTGAAGGGCCGATCCAGAAGCCAGGAGCCCAGCACGACCCCCACCGCCACGAACAGGGGAACGGCCTTCAGCAGCATGGCGATGTAGTTGCCGCTGTACTGGGAGAGAAAAGCCGTCAGCCCGGCGGCCCCCAGGGACAGGGCCAAAATCAGCCCCGCCAGCACCAGCAGATAGGTGCCGTAGGTCCAGTCGAACCAGGGAGTGCCCCACTCCCAGATGCCGTCCAGGCCGCAGGCGGCAAATTGCAGGGGCCCCTGGGCCAGGAACGGAATGACATAGACTGTTATATTCACCACCGCCAGCACCAGCGCAGAGAGCAGGGCAGCTCCCATCTGGACGTTCAAAACGGGCCGCCCCCGCCGGGAGGCCCACTGCATGGGCCGGGTGTTCCGCAGCCGGTCCCGCACCAGGGTGGGGGAGAGCAGGAGCACGATGCTGAGTACGCACCATACCGCCAGATCCTTGCCGTACTCCTGAGTGGAGTATTTCACAGAGGACGGCAGCAGGGAATGGGTCATATCCGAGCTTGCCAGCTCCGCCTCCCGCCGGACCATGGCCTCCGGCTGGGCCAATTGCTGTCGGTTGGAGACAATCAGAGCGCGGTGATCCTCCTGGGTATCATAGGTCTCCAGAGTATCCGCCAGCGCCTCGATCCGGTACCAGTTGGTGCCGCCGTACACCCGGTAGAGCAGGGCCTCCACATCCATATCTGCCTGTCCATCAGTGTTGCGTATGCCGTTCAGGTAGTCCCCCCGAAAGGAGAGAAAAGATTTATAGTCCGTCAGCCCCGCTGCCGCAGCTTCCGGGATGGCGGTGATCTGTGTGTCAAAGGCCGTGATCTCCTCTGCCATCTGCTCGTCCAGTTCTGCCCGTTCTTCCGGTTCCAGGGTGGGGCCATACCGCTCCACCCAGTCGGAGGCCAGATCGAACTGGGCCTCCGACTGGGGACCGTTGCAAAAGTGCTCGATATAGAACTGTGGGAACATCCAGTAGTATACCGCCCCCAGCAGCAGGATGGCCGCCAGGATGCCGGGCCGCCAGATCTTCCGCAGCTCCCATTTCAAAAGTTCCATCAGGACACGTCCTTTCTGTCAAACCAACCGAGAGCCAACAGGACTCCGCCGCCCAAAAGCAGCAGGTTCAGCCCGCTTGCGATGGTCTCCTGCCAGGGGAGGACGGCGTTCAGTCCCAGCTCCGTGAACCAGGCGCTGCAGGAGAGCCAGACCGTTACCGGCTGGAAACAGGCAATCAAATAGGCCGCCCACCAGCCCAGCTCCCCCAGAACGGAGACCAGTCCCAGTCCGCCGAAGCACACCAGGCACAGCGCCAGGGCCGCCAGATAGGGGCTTCGCACCAGCGTGCCGCACACCGACGCCAGCAGGGAGAATACCGCCGTCAGCACCGCGCCCAGGGCTAGGGCAGCGGCCAGGTACTGACCCACCGTGAAGTCCCCCCAGGTGAGGAAGGGCCGGACCACCAGCATGTCCGAGAAATAGTTGAACTGGCTGGACACGCTGGCATTCCAGATTCCGCTGTAGTCGTACAGCAGGAAGTAGGGCACCAGGGTGCAGAACGCCAGCAGGCCGTACAGCGCCGCCGACGCCTGGAGAGCCGCCAGGACCTTCACCCGCCGTAGTTTCCGTCCCGTTCGGGAGGCGCAGGCCAGGCCCTCTGCGCGGTGCATCCCCTCGTAGCCCAGCAGATACAGCGTCCCCAGCATGGCCAGAATGGCGCTCTCACAGAGAATGGCCCGGAACAGCGCGCCGAAGAGGAACTGGTGGCTGCCGTAGGTGGCCGGGCCGGCGTACAAATCCAGCGCCGCGTCAGTCTGGGCTAGGTGCTCCACCCGGCTCGCCAGCAGATCATATTTCCAGGTCATCCAGGTAACTGCCAGAGGGGATTTCTCCACCACACCGGCATAGAAATCCGAGAGTTCCCCGGTGTCATACGTCTCAAAGATGTCCTCCATTCCGGTGACAGACTCGAGCAGCAGGTCCCGGCTCTCCGTGGCGGGCATAGCGTCCAGACCGGCCCAAAAATCTTCATCCACCTGCTGGCCCAGGGCTTTGGCCGTCTGGAAAGTCTCGTTGAAGAACGCCCGGTCATAGGGAGTGAGCGTGGCGATCAGCAGCCCGTTGAAGGCCAGGTACAGGGCCAGAAACACCCACAAAGCCGGCAGGCGGAAGAGCTTCCGCCATTCGCAGACCGCCTGACTCATGGCTGCCCCTCCCGATAGATGGCCAGGAAGGCATCCTCCAGCCCTGATGTTACCATTGCTCCGCCGATGGGAGGCGTATCGCAAAGCACCCGGAGCACCAGGCCGTCCTCCCCCTGCCCTTCGCTGAGCAGGAACTGCCCCGGAGCCAACGCCGTCCCGGCGGGGAGCTGGAACACCCTGCCCTGGAACTGGGCGCAGATGCGGGCGGGGCTGTCACAGCAGTAGAGGCGGTGATCCCGGAACATGACGATCTGACCGGCGATGGTCTCGATGTCCGAGACGATGTGGGTGGAGAGGATCACGATGCGTTCCCCGGAGAGGGCGTGAATCAGGTTCCGGAACCGCACCCGTTCCCGGGGGGCCAGCCCAGCGGTGGGCTCGTCCAGGATCAGCAGTTTTGGGTCATTCAGCATGGCCACGGCGATGCCGACCCGCTGGGGCATTCCCCCGGAGAACTTCTTCATCTTTTCGTCTGCAACATCTCCAAGTCCCACTGTTTCCAGCAGCGCCTCAATGCGGCCATCCACCTCCCGCCGGGGGATGCACTGCAGAGCGGCGGCATAGCGGAGAAATTGCCGG
>OLOS01002458.1_pt1 | contig 12619 bp, 11 predicted proteins | sample 1672631 | NCBI WGS metagenome assembly OLOS01 (sample SAMEA3136707, study PRJEB25190) | human gut metagenome | biome: human gut; feature: human-associated habitat; material: faeces | place: Austria | collected 2013 | reverse complement strand
CGACCGGGCGGTCCTGGCCGAGGCGGACGGCTCCGCCTCACAACTCTGGCGCGTCTCGGCCTGAGAGGGCGGCTACGCCATCGTGTCCGCGTCGGGCATGACGCTCGACGACTTCGCGCAGTCGACCTCCGAGGGCAACCGAGTGTAGCTCTACGCGCACAACGGGACTACCGACCAGGCGTGGCTGCTCGCGGACCCGGCGGTCCCCGCAGCAGACAGGGTCAAGACGGCATAGGATATCAACGGTATTCAAGATTCTAGGACGCAGGGCCGACTCGCTTCGGATCGGGCTCTACACCAACTTTCTCGACGCTACCCAAAATGGGTGCCGAGGCTCATACTTGCCCCGGCACCCATGTGCAATTTCTTCGGTACTGATTCACAATATTCCGGAGTGCCCAAACGAGTAAATGCCCAATCAGACACCGCTTAAGCAGATTGCTTACGCTTTCCAACTACCTTCATGCCCTTGCGAGCAATGTCTAAGAGACCGTTCCTAAGAACGAATAGAAGGGCAAAGAAAAGCAGGGACTCTGCAATTAGAATGCCATGGGAGAACGGTGCGAAAGACAAAGCCACTTGGGCACCAATCAGAACAAAGCTGGCAGCAATCTCTCCCCTGTGAAAATCAAGTTTAATAAACTTACGTGTATCACGCGCACGCACCGCAGCGATAACGGCATAGCTAATGGCAGTAGCGCCAGCAGCGCCCATAATTCCAAACGCCGGAACAAGAAGCAAAGTGAGCGCTATGTTAACGATTGCGCCGATAGCAGTTGTAGAGAAGGCCTTCTTGCTTTCTTTGGTAACGACATACGTTGTTCCAAAGAAAGCGGCAACGCAGGAAAAGAGATTGGCAAGCGATAGCATAGCAACTGGCTGCCACGAGCCTTCATACGACGAACTCATGAGGAACGTGTAGACGGGGTAAGCAGACGCAGCGATAAGGGACGATGCCACAGCAAGAACCACAAAGATATAGCGAAAGACCGTCGACTGAAACTTAGCATTGTCCGCGGATTCTCGCTCTTCAATTGCGGAAATCTGCCATGCCTGCATGAAAATGTTGTAAACGATGTTCACGATCTGAGGGATTTTCTGGGCAACGTTGTAGATACCGTTTGCGCCGGCACCAATGAAGAACAGTATTACATACCTGTCGGAAGCCGACATAATCCACCACATAAGCGAGTTCGGAATTAGAGGTATGCAGTAGGTCAACATGTCATTTAGCGCATGTCTATTTAAGCTGGAGAATGCTAGGTAATTCCATAGTCTACAGGACACGATGATATGCAAAGCTCCGATGAATTGTGCAACAACCATAGAAGCAAGGTATCCGCCAACACCAAGGTGCCACACTGCAAGTGCAAGTACGTTCGAAAAGGCAGTAACAAATGTAATGACCACGCCATTTGCGGCGAATGCCTTTGAATTGCCGATTCCGCGAAGAAGCTGCATGAATACGTAGTTGAAACTGGTCAAGCAAAGCAAGAGCAGGAAATAGAAAACGTTATCACCAATGACGCTGAACATGCGAAACAACGGGAACAGCAGCCAGCAAATAACCCAACCAGCAATAACAACAAGCAGCGAATTCGACGCAATGGTTTTAACATCGACTTCCTTTGAAACTGTAAAGCGAAGAACAGCTTCGTTCATGCCAACCATAGCAAACGGGACAAGCAAATTAACCGTAGTGGTAACAAGATCAGCTGTGCCATACTCTGCGGTCGTTAAATAATAAGTATAAAAGGGAACAATAAGAAAGGTAATAACCTTGCTACCCAGGTTCCCAATAAAGAAAACCACAGAGTTCTTGACTAATTTCTTATATTTACTTTCTGCAGCCATCTGCCTATCCAAACCATATAGCGAAAACAACAAATACGGCCTACTTACCGAGTATCCGTTTGAGTTTTCGCCTCACACGAATCAAAAATGTATCCTCAAAGCTCCACTTCGAAGAAAGCTCCCTTATGCTCGCACCGTCGGCAAGAGCATGCAGAAACTTATTTCTTTGAGGATGAGGGGCTACGGAAGTAGCAAGCGCAGGATTCCCGCCAATCACCTCTTCATAGCTAGAAGGCCCTATTTCAAGCTTAGGCGATACCCTGTCGAACCATTTCTTGCCTTTATCGGTATTGCACAGAACGGCAGAGACCCCCATAGAGGAATCAACTTCGGGATGAATGGAGGGGAATCCCCAAAAATCACCAAGAGTTAAATCTGACCCGCAAGAGCGTTTTGCCGGACAATCAAAACATGAAGAACGTAATGACGCGTTATCCAAAAATGCTCTCATATACCAATCGTCGCCATAACGTCCGCCGGTGACGCGGCAATCGTCTTTCTCCGTCCTTGCGTAGTAAAGGACGGAGTAAGACGACCATCCGGTCGTCTTACTCCGGAAATTGACATCATCAATTACAGAGTATTGGGCAGAAGCCTGGAATTCAATCCATTTTCTCCAGAGCAGAGGCGATGGGGCGCCGTGGCAGATAACGTCAGCAGAAATAAAGAAAGCGGAATCTGCTAGCTTGCCCAGATAGTTCCTCATGCCGGAAACCTGACAAGCAGTGCCCGTAAAGAAAACTAAGCGTTTCGCCAGAAGATATTCCTTGACCTCTCGATAAAGAGAAGCAGGAATCTCGCTTTGAACATATTTTGATCGTTGGAGTCTTTTAAGATCCTCTAAATCAGTAGCACACTCATGTCGAACCGTATGGCAGTGCTCCTGGAAAGAAGCCCCAACGACAACGCCATCGGACTTAATAGCAGCATCGGCAAGCACACCAAAGAGCCCTCCAGACGATGATTGCTGGAGAACATCACTTGAAAGAGACTTGGCCCAAGACACTTCAACAGGCTCGACAACGGGGTTGCGACTTAATACGGGGCAAGTCGAGTCACAAGCACCACACCCGATACAAAGGTCGGAATTGAAGCTGGGCCTTAAGAAGCCCACCTCGTCCGGCGCCATCGAAAGACATCCCTTCGGGCATTTGGCAGAACAGGCGCCACATCCACAGCAGGAATCACCCAGAGAGATGATTTCTGGTACCCTATCAGCCCTTCCCGACTGTTCTTGCTGAGTCATTCTCATTTCCTCTTCTTTACGGCACGCAATGTTGAATTAAATGCCCTCGAAACAATTCGTGGAGTGTTAAGATACATCGCTCTACGCACCCTATCGACACCACTTAGCTGAGAACTGTCACACTCGGTAAACCTAATAGCGTTAAATAGTCGATCTTCCTCATTCGAGCTCATTTGGCCCGAATCGATACCCATTCCAAGAATCCTCAAAGCCTCATGAACCTTGAAATGACGAAGATGACTAACGATCTCAGGACTGTTCCCTGGATAACCAATCATCTGATCAATAGCATCGAGAGAAGTGAGCAAGCTACAGCTATAGCCACTGGTGGTAGCGCTTCCCGGTCGCTCCAAAATGTTCCAGAGCGGCAGAGGTTCATAATGAAGACCGTTACAGAGCTTCAAGTATCGGAAAACGAATAACCCATCTTCGGTATGTGTAATGTTTTCATCAAACCTTAAATGATGGTTTTCAATCAAATCCCTTGAAAACAATTTGTAGCAGGAGCTTCCAATATGAACAGTATTGAATATACCGAAATTGAGGATGGCTTCATCTGAAGACAAGTCCTCAGTAGCCATATCAACCGTCTTATCGGCGCGCAGCTCCTCGCCGTCAACGATAGAGACAAAATACGCGCCCGCTGCAATAAGAGAGTCCGGGCAAAGACGCTGCATGCGAATTAGCTGCTCACAAGTATCGGGTTCAAGCCAATCATCGGAGTCGAGAAATAAAACGAAATCGCCGCTAGCCAAATCGAGAGCATGATTTCGCGCAACCGAAACACCAGAGTTTTCTTGACGCGCCAAGACCATCCTGGCGTCACCAGAATAAGTTTGGAGGATATCCCAGGTCGAATCTGAAGAGCCGTCATCAACAACGACAACCTCCACAGAACTAAATGTCTGATGAAGAGCAGAAGAAACGCCTCGTTGAACGTACTTTTCTACGTTATAAGCCGGAATGATAATTGAAATCTTAACGTCATCATCGAATATAGTTTTTAGAGACATACATGAACCCTATCGCATAGCATTTATCGAACTAGGGCGCTTCTGAGATATGTCTCGGAATCGGCCCTGTATATATCAATCGCACGGTCGACCCCTGAATAGTCACATGCAAGCGCGCTTGTCGCATCCGAAATACCCCACCGGCCCTCGAGGGCGCACGTCTGCAGCAAGGTGTTAATACGACTGTTCATGTTGGAGCCATTCGCATGCTTGCGATCAAAAACGACAAAGGGGCGCTTAAACAAAATCGAAAAAACCGACGCATGAAAACTATCGGTTAAGACACAGTCGGCCTTATCGATATAAGAAAGGAAATCCGAAGGATCACCGCCAAAATAGCGACACTTAGGATTCATGTAGTCAACAATTTCATACCCGAGTGACTTCAACTCCGTCGTCAATTTAACCTGAGCATCAGACTGCTCGCCAAGATTAAATTGAAATACGTACTTCTGCTTGCAAGCCACAGGCTTTTCTATCTTACGCCATTGATCTGCAGTCAAAAGCATGGTCGGGTCCAGGGTAACCGGCACTTTTCGACCAGTCAGTTCCTCTACAATGCGAGCTCCGGCATCTTCGCGAACGCTAATATTCGCATATTTTTCAAGTGCTCCCCTGAAGGCAGGCACCCAATTCTCGGGGAGAGATGCCAGGCCGAAACTGGCAGAATAAGCTACTCGCTTATTGGCATCGGCAAATTGAAGAAGATAATCATTGGCACATCTGCACTCCAGCGAATCGCCCCACCAAAGGGGATTCCAGACCTGGTCACTTCCGACAACAAAATAGTCATACTCATCATTCAATTGAGTCGAAAGACCACTGCCGTTCGTTGAAATAATTCTTGTAGGAATTAGAGATTCCGTAAACTTAGAAAAAGCAGCATCGCGACCACGCTCCTTTGTAGTCCTGAACCTTATCGCACCGTTCTCCTTTTCAAAATACTTGTGAAAAATGGATTTAAGTGCAGATGATTTTTCAAGAGTAACAAGCGTATCTACATCATGCCCCATTTGGCTCAAAACGGTATGAAGCGCATAATTCTGAAGCCTATTGCCGTAATTAAAATTACCAAATAATGTAACGATACCAATTCTCATATTAATAATCACCTTATCGTGCTTCTAAACGAATTATTGATCCCCATAGGCAAGCGACAAATCAATGAGCGATCCGAGCCATAAATCGTTTTTCTCATCAATGGGATCAAGTCCGGCCCCATTAAACAGCGTTAACTCTCCGAAAACTAAGCGATCGCCCAGAACATACCAATCACAACGTACTTGAGGAATTCCCCTAGTGAGAACACTGCTCAACTCGAGCATTTTCTCAAGCTTTTCAGGACGCTCGACCTCAACAGGAGAAACTGGGATGCCAGCCCAATCGATGGTGACAGGATTCCAATCCTGATCGTAATAGTTGCAAGTATGTTCACCAAACCTGCCCCTATGCACCTCAATTAGGCGTGGATTTCCGTTAAAGCACGTGACTTTATAGTCAACTAGGCCAGTATCGAAGCCTTCATCCTCGAGATACTCCTCCGCCATGACCATGGGGGTAACATCCTTATAGGGCCATTCCCTTGTCCACCAAAAATAATTATTATTGAGGTGTCTACGAAGAACCCTCTTGGCCGCATTAAAATCAAACGAGGACTTGTCGCGGCAGATAGCAACTCCGCCGCTGTCATGATTCGTCTTAAGCACGAATTGTTCGGGAAGATTCTCGAGGCTTATATTCTCGACACTATCCCAAGAGCTATAAGTTTTAGAAACATATTGGGCGCCAATTTTGTCAGCGACCCATTGCTTAACGGCAAGCTTATCAACAAGGATATTGTAGAGAGGGTTACGATCATGAAGCTTTAGCCAGTTCAGCTTCTCGTTAAAGCCTTTTGGATTATCAAGGTTGATATTCTTTCCAATCAGCGCCCTATACATTAATTTTAAGTGAATCTCATCAGGCAAGCAGCGAGTCCATCCCCATTTTGAGATTAATGAGTAAGCTCTCATAGGATGCTTCATATACTGAACTGCTTTACTAATTTTTCCCATTAATTATCTCCGTTGCTCTTACGCAGCCTTTTGGCGGGAAATTGAATTCCACCGGAGGCTGCAAGTTATCGCGATAGCAAAGAAATACGTAATCAGGTTTGGAATCGTTGTGAATAGAGCTCCGCTCGTGAACGCATAGCTTAAAAAGAAAACCTGAATGCAAAGTGAAAGGCGTAGAAAAGCTTTTTGTTGCCCCTCCACAACCCTCGAAATAGTCGTGAAGGTCAATACAAAACTTGTTAGACAGCCAGCAAGAACCAAGGCAGTTCCAAAAAAACCGGTTTCATATAAAAGGTTAAGGAGCTCATTGTGCGCCATATATGTAATAGTAAAACCGTCAGGCCAACGGTAGCAGTAGCTAGTCCAGCCATGACCAAATAAGGGCGCCTGGGAAAGGCCATTAAGGGCGTAATTCCAAAGAAAGGTCCTATTGTTAACGTTATCCTCGAAGCTGGTACCGCTGGAAAAGGTTGAATTCAATCTTTCAATTGTCGCCTCAACGCCAGGAACAAGAGGCGCAAGGATGGCCACGGCAAGCAGCATCAATACTGTGACTCCAATAGCCTTTAGATATTTATGGCTATTGCCAGAAAGCAAGTAAACAAAACCAATAGCAAAAATCCCGCACAACAAATGAGCCCTTTTTGTAGTCAAAACAAGAGCAATAAAGAAAATTAACGCAAGAATGCCGTAGAACCGTTTAGCTGAACTTGATTCGCTGCCATAAAAGGACATAGAGGAAGCGAGTATTAAGCCTATCGTGCAGAAAGTTCCATTATGACTATAGTGTGACGCTAAGCCCGATCGATAGTCCATTGCCATTGGCACATTTGAATAAAACGTCGGTTTTATAAAACCGGTATAGAGCTGAGGCGCTACATAGCAGGCAATAGTTGCCAATGCAAAAATGAGCAACACCCCAATAAAAACTTTAACGGCAGGCAGAATCCAATTAGGGTTTTCAACTGCAAAATAACTAACAACAACTACGGAGACAAGGGCAATAGTTGCAGAAAGGTCATAACCACCGCCCAGTACAAATCCGATAGCAGCCATGACAGCAACCGCACCCCATGGCAATAGCGGCACAATTGCCCTCAGATCAAAGGACATAACCCTGCCACTTCGAACAGCAAGGGCAATCATCAGCATGATGCTCAAAGCAAAAATAACAAAACTAATTCTATAAGTTATCAGAGAAGAGCAATAAGCAAATAAGCAGACGAAAAGAGTTATAACGCCAAACGCAAATTCACCTTTGCCCCGCGTCTTCGGGCAATGCAAGCTTAGATACCTCCTCTTGCGAGTAGAAAAATAAGATGACTTGTCTTCCAAGCAAAATAACTAAGAAGAGACTTGCTATCTTCACGAAAATAGTAAGATCAGATGCCGACAACGCTATAGCCCTACAGCGCCTCATGCGTCTCGTACACGTGCGCGTCAGCCTTGGACGCCTCGGACAGACCGTCGTTGATCTTGGCGCATAGGTCGCAGGTGGAACAGGCGTCGAGCTGCTCCTTGGTCACGCGACCCTCCTCGTAGTCACGGACGACCTTGAGCTCGTGCATGTCGTAGGGTCTCTTGGTGAACAAGGCCTTCACCTTGTGCTTGAGCACCCACCAGCCGGGCTTCCAGATGTACTTGTGCATGGCCGGGCTCACCGAGCCGATCATCCAGCAGTTGCGGTCGCAGTGGCGGACCTTCGCGCGGACCCTCTCGGCCTGGTCGGAGTTCCAGAGCTCGTCCCAGGACTCCTCGTTGAGGTTGCCCATGACCTCCTTGTCCTTGGTGCCGTTGCAGGGCATCACGTCGCCGTAGGGGTCGATAAAGAACGTGTCGAACGCCATGTCGCACGGCAACAGGCGCGGCTGGCCGTAGATGTAGTTGATGAGGCCGTGGTTGAAGTAGGCGCGGAACCACTTCTTGGGGCTGTTGGACCTGAGCAGCTCGTTGACAAGGTCCTCGAAGTTCTTGGCCACCATGGGGCGGTCGTGGATGATGTTCTTGGCCTCGACGAAGTAGAAGCTGTTGTGCAGCGACGCCGTGGCGAACTCCATGCCAAGCTCGTCGGAGATCTTGTAGAGGGGCACCAGGTCGGGCGCATTGAGGTCCTGAACCGTCATGCCGAAGCCCACATCGGGGTGCTTGAGCTCGACGAGCTTCTTGAGCGTGGCGTAGCCTCGGTTGTAGCCGTTATCCAGGCCGCGGATCTTGTCGTTGGTCTGCTGCAGGCCCTCGATGGAGATGCGGATGCCGACGTTGGGGAACTCCTCGCACAGGTCGATGATGCGGTCGGTGAAGAAGCCGTTGGTGGAGATGACGATGCGGTCGGACTTCTTGTAGAGCTCGCGCACGATGTCCTTGAGGTCCTGGCGGATGAAGGGCTCGCCGCCGGTGATGTTTGTGAAGTACATCTTGGGGAGCTTCTCGATGGTCTCGATGGAGAGCTCCTCCTCCGGGCGGCTGGGCGCCTTGTAGCGGTTGCACATGGTGCAGCGCGCGTTGCAGCGGTAGGTGACGATGACGGTACCGTTGAGTTTCTTTTCGGCCATGTGGATTAGTCCTCTTTCTTAGCGTAGGCAGGGTTCAGGATCGCTTCGAGCTTTTCGAGATGGTTCTGCGGTGTATATTTCGTAAGCACGGCATTGCGGCCATTCATGCCCTGGCGTTTGGCCTCATCCGGATTCTCCAGGTAAATAGCGATAGTTTTCGAAAGGGCATCAACGTCGCCCAGGGGAAGCACGGATCCCGTCTCCCCGTTCTCCACCAGCTCCGGCATGCAGCCGATATCGAAAACGACAACCGGCTTGCCATGTGCGTAGGCCTCTAGCACGGTGTTGGGCATGTTCTCAAACCAAGTCGATGGGCAGAGAACGCAAGCGGCGCCGTCAATGAGGCGCTCCTTCTCCTCGCCCTTAACGAAGCCTACGAAATCTACGCGGTCCGATATGCCGGCCTCTTCTACAGCCGTTTTAATTGACGCAGCGTACTCGTCGTCGGTACGACCAGTGATCTTGAGCCTAACACCGCTGTTGCGCATGGCGGCATCTACGGTTAGATCAACGCCCTTTTCGGGACTGATCCTACCAAGATAGAGTGCGTACTTTCCCGCGGCAGGACAGACCTCAGGCCGAGAAGGAGCCGTAGTAAACGTCGGAACAACATTAATCTTCTCCCCTGGTACACCGGACTTCTTGAGAAGGGACGCCGTGAACGCGGAGGGGCAGACGAATGCATCCACATAATCAAACAGGCGCTTGCAGCGGTGGAACTTCATCGACGCGATGCGTACTGCAGTTGTGGCCCTCGAGCCATGGCAGCAGGACATATCGGCAGCCTTGGAGTAATCACCGTTGATACAAGCAGTACAGACCTCCCCGTTGCAAAGGAAATCGGAACGGGGGCACATGATATTGAAATCCGAAAGCCTGTGGACAACCCTTACGCCTTCATCGTGACACGCTTTGAAGATGCTCGGAGAAAGCGCGTTAATCTGCTGCAGAACGTAAACGACGTCCGGTCTCTCGTCCTGAATGAGACGGCGGAGATTCTTATATGCCTCGCGGTTATAGAAAGCGCAGGAGAGCAAACGAGCGACGTTCTTCGGAGTCTTCTTAACGTTGTTAAAGTAGGCGTCACCCGACTCGCTCTTCCCATGGGGAAAATAACGAGAATATGGCGTATCCTCATTGAGCGGGCTGCGGACCGAAAACGGAATAACAGTATGCCCGGCGTCTTCGAGAAGGCACTTAACGTTGAACATATAAATCTCGGGACCGCCCGAGACATAGTAGCGATAATTCGCCAAGATTATCTTCATCGGGCCTCTCCTTGATAAAGCTCGAGGGTCCGTTCGACGACGGAATCCCAGTCATAGTTATTTCTCACGCGCTCGCGAGCACTCTCGCCGAGCTTGTTGGCCCTTTCCGGATTATCCAGAAGGCCGCGAAGGACGCGAGTAAGCTCAGAAACGTTGCCTTTGGCAAAAGTTGCGCCGGCACTTCCAAGAACGTCAGCGCATTCGGGCACATCGCTCGTAACGCAACATGTACCGTAGGACATGGCTTCCATAAGAGAAAGTGGCATACCTTCCACATCGGAAGGGAGCACGTAGACATATGCATTCGAATAGAGCTCGGCGAGAAGGTCACCCGTGACGAATCCGGTAAAAATAACACGTGGGTCAGAACCAGCCCGCTTTCTAAGCTCAATCTCAAATGCATCGGTGTCAGAACCTCCGCCAGCAATGACCAAGCGCTTATCGGTATCGAGCCGACGGAAAGCATCAACGAGCAAATCACCACGCTTCTCGGGCACCAGTCGGCCAAGATACAAGATGTAGTCGCCACGAGATAGGCCCCAACGCCCAGCGATTAAACTGGCATCAATACGCTCACGTATTTCCACTCCATTGTGTATGAGAGTGGCCTCACGACCGTATTCCTGCTTGAAGTAGCCCTCCGCAGACGACGACAGGAGAATCAGCTCATTCGATTGGGTTGCAGCCGCCTTCTCGCCCATCTTGATACAAGTGCTAGCAAGTCGTCCCCACTTGGCCCTCTGCCAGTCAAGACCGTGGATCGTTGCAACGGTGCGAATTCCTGCCCGACGGGCAAGGGGCAGTGGAACACAGGGCCCTTCGGCGTGGTAATGAATCACGTCAGGGCGGTCCTTAATCGCCTGTCGAGTCGCAAAATAGGACGAAGAAAGTGCAGCAAGGCCCTTCTTATCAATTGTCTTTACCGGCACAATACGAACACCGTCAGCGATGCGCTCGGAAAGGGATGTCGCCTCGCCGGTCATTACGTCGGAGCCGGTGCGATCGTAACATGTAACCTCATGCCCAAGAGCAGCCATACGACGCGCCAGTTCCGTAACGACGACTTCGACCCCACCTTCGCGAGAGCCAAACCGCTTATGCCCAATCATTGCGATTCGCACGCTAGCAACAGCCCCCGTAATAGCGCTTATACCACTTGGCGAAGGCCCTCAGGCCGTCCTCGAGCGGCGTCGCGGGCTTGTAGCCCAGGTCGCGCTGGAGCGCCGTGGTGTCGGCGTAGGTGACGGGCACGTCGCCGGGCTGCATCGGCACGAGCTGCTTGTGGGCCTCGAAGTCGTAGTCGGCGGGCAGCACGCCCTCCTCCACCAGCACGCGCTGCAGCGTGTCGACGAAGTCGAGCAGGTTCTCGGGGTGCGAGTTGCCGATGTTGTAGACGCGGTGCGCGGCGAGGGGCAGCCCGTCCTCGCCCATCTTCACCTCGGGGGCGGCGTCCATGACGCGCCTGACGCCCTCGACGATATCGTCGACATAGGTGAAGTCGCGGCGGCAGTCGCCCATGTTGAAGATCTTGATGGTGTCGCCGCGGCGCAGCTTCTCGGTGAATCCGAAGTAGGCCATGTCGGGCCTGCCCATGGGGCCGTAAACCGTGAAGAAGCGCAGGCCGGTGGCCGGGATGGAGTAGAGCTTGGAGTAGGCGGCGGCCATGAGCTCGTTGGACTTCTTGGTGGCAGCGTACAGTGACACCGGAGAGTCAACGCGGTCCTCCTCGGAGAACGGCACCTTCTTGTTGCCGCCGTAAACGGAGCTGGAGCTCGCATAGACCAAGTGCTTCACCGGGTGGTGGCGGCAAGCCTCGAGCACGTTGAAGAAGCCGACGAGGTTGCTCTCCAGGTAGGCGCGCGGGTTCTCGATGGAGTAGCGGACGCCCGCCTGGGCGGCGAGGTTCACCACGACGTCGAAGCCGTTCTCCGCGAACAGACGCTCAATGAGAGCGGCATCGCACAGGTCGCCACGAACGAAAGTGAAGCGGCTCTCAGGGTCGGCCTCGGCCAACATGCGAAGGCGCGCGTCCTTGATGCCGGGGTCATAGTAGCTGTTGAGATTGTCGAGTCCGACAATCACGTAAACGGTTTCCTCGAGCAGCTTCTTGACGAGGAACGCTCCGATAAAGCCGGCGGCTCCGGTGACGAAGACTTTTTTATTTGCCATTCATACCACCTAGTCTCGTTTGAACAGGTCGCGTGTATAGACCTTGTCCGCCACGTCCGCGAGCTCGTCGCTCCAGCGGTTGGCGACGATCACGTCGCAGCCGGCCTTGAAGGCCTCAAGGTCGTGCGTGACCTTGGACCCGAAGAACTCCGGCGCGTCCAGCGTGGGCTCGTAGACCACCACGGGCACGCCCTTGGCCTTCACGCGTTTCATGACGCCCTGGATAGAACTCGCGCGGAAGTTGTCGGAGTTCGACTTCATCGTCAGGCGGTAGACGCCCACGACCGGCTTCGGCTTGCCCTCGTAGACGCGGTCCCACACCATCTGCAGCACCTCGTCGGCCACGAAGTCCTTGCGGGTGCGGTTGGCCTCCACGATGGCCTCGATCAGGTTCTGGGGCACGTCCCTGTAGTTGGCCAGCAGCTGCTTGGTGTCCTTGGGCAGGCAGTAGCCGCCGTAGCCG
>OLOS01002452.1_pt1 | contig 12640 bp, 15 predicted proteins | sample 1672631 | NCBI WGS metagenome assembly OLOS01 (sample SAMEA3136707, study PRJEB25190) | human gut metagenome | biome: human gut; feature: human-associated habitat; material: faeces | place: Austria | collected 2013 | reverse complement strand
TGTTATTTCTATTTTATACCATCTCGGAGGTTTACACAATATCTTAAGAAGTCTCTTTGGAGTCCCACTTTGAAGTGTTAATCCCAAAACTTCAAACAATCTATTTCTTTTCCTGATCTTTTAACGGCTTCAACTATCTTTTTGTAGTTTTCTGTTTTTGAATTTTTCATTCGTCTATATCCGTTAAATGACTTTGGGGCTAACTCACTTAAATTCTCTAAAAGCCAATAATACTGTTCTCGGCAGCTGTATTCATCCAAATAAGGATCAATGATTTCCTTCTGATATCTTTCAAAGGAGCTTTTTCCCATACTCACAGTGTTTTTTTGCAAGACTTTTAATTCCGAAAGTTTTGTGCCAATAGTCATATCAAGTCTTTTGTGTTCTTTTTTTGCTTCGTCGAATTTTCCGGCTAACACCATCATATCAACTAATCTTTCATAATCATCCCTTAAATATGAATAATATGAAAACGGATACATTTCGTTTGCCTTTTTCAAACAAGCAATTGCTAAATCAAACTTTTTATCTTTTTTATATTCTGTTGCTTGTCTATTCAAAATTTGTTCAGACATATAGACAACACTTTTCCCTCCGTCCGGGAATTTTCCTGCTTCTTCAGGCGGTATGTTGTTTATAACGGATATGTTGGATAAGTCATACTTATTTTTAAATTCTCTTATTTTTTCCGTGTTATATTTGTTGTATTCATCTAAGTCAAAGCCGTTTTTATTATTAAAACTTGTGTGCTGTGGGCTTGTAAAGTGGTTAATAATATCTTTCAAAAATCCCATATATTTCCCATCTCCGTTTTGCTAAAAGGTTCAATAGGCTTCAATATATCTGTTGTCGTCAAATTGCAACGATTTTTAAATTTCATGCAATTTTCAAATGGATCGCCATTTACAAAATCAATATTCATTAAGACTTCCCTTTCAAAAATTATTGAATATACATAATCGTCATTAATATCACCTGTTTTGTTTCTTCTTTGTGTGTAACCTGATACAACAATCTTCAAAATCTTAGGGCTAATATTAAACAAATGGCTGCTTAGAAATATTGCCAATCCAAAAACATACTTTTTATAATCACGATTTATCTCTTGTTTGGTCTTATTTTTTAGTTTTTTATTACCGTTAGCCATTTGTACAGCTTTTTGATTTGGGAAATCCTCCATTTCAGGTAAATCCAAATCAATCCACAGAATATGGGATTCATCGTATTCATAATCGATATTAAATTCAAGAGGTGACTCTATTTCTTCAAGCCAAGCATTAACATCATTACAAACGCAGGTTTTTTCACCGCTTATAATGTTGTTTAAATATGTTTTTGCATTATCGTATTCTTCTCTGAATCGTTTTGTTGCTTCTTTTTCAACTTCAACTTCGTGCTGTTCGAATACTTGTTTGTTATTTTTCCATTCACTAATTCTCTCGTCAAGTTTTTTCGCTATATTATTCTCAACATAATCTTTGCGTTTGTTTTTCAATGTCCAAAATGCCAAACTCTTAATTTCCGATTTTGATTCATTTACCAATTCTTTATATACAGTATCGCGCGTTGGCATCTGAACATTGAATGTTCTTTTCACATATTCTTTTAAGACAAGACTGTTTAATTCGTTTTCATAAAAAGCGACATCATGTATTGGTGTTGCTGATAGTTTGCAGATGTTTATTAGATCCTGATTTTGTTGGTTGTATGCATTTATTTCATACAATGCATTTCTATTGTGTTCGTTTTGCATACGCTCTTTTTCAAGTTTGTAAGCTGGAGTTCTTTTAATCCTATTGATCATACTTGGATCGGTTATTTCAATTCCATTAGGATAATAGAAACTCATTTTTCCATCGTCAGATAAGGATAATTTTATTTCAGTATGAACGATTTTTGATGTTGATGAAGATTTTGGGGATTGCTTTCTCTTTGTTGACGAGGCAGTATATGATAGACCTGTACCAGGGATCCCGACATGTGCAGTTCTGCGGCCTTTTGAATTTACAGTATATCCGTAGCCTTTACCACCAACACTTATTCCAAAAGAATTTTTATTAAAATTTAATCTTACACCTTTGCATATTCTTACACTTTTTCGAAATCTTAATCCCATATATAACACTCCTTTTACAGTAAATAAATTTTTATACAAGCCATTATACCACGACAACAGTCCAATAAAATGGACTCTGGCAATGATATAATTACTATATATTTGAATTATCCGGTTTTATTTCCACAATATCGTCAAGGGTGCAGCCGAGCACCACACATATTTTCTCAAGAGTTTCCTGCGTTACGGTTTCGTCACGACCGAGCTTTGCCATAGCGTTTGTAGTTATACCCGCCGCTTTGCAGAGTTGAGTCTTATTTATTCTTTTATCAATCATCAGTTTCCAAAGTTTGTTGTATGAACGTGCCAATTCGATTACCTCCTGAGCTTACAATAACCTATGTTATAGTATAGCACAGATTTTATAAAACAGCAATAGACGATATTGAAATATTCAAGAACAATTTGAACATTTCACGATTGCATATAGACATTATAAATCAAATATGCTATAATCAAACTGTAAAAAAACGATATTGTCGCAGCAAGCACTGAATTTGCTGCAGCAATTCACTTGTTATGGAACACCCTAATACCCGTTAACACCAAGCTACGCTTGTGTTATAAATCTTTAAGGAAAGGCAGGTGAAGAAGAAAATGAAAGGCGTAATCTATGCAAGATATTCTTCGGATAATCAGCGTGAAGAATCTATTGAAGGACAGCTTCGTGAATGCAAGGCCTTTGCCGAGAAGAATGACATTCAAATTGTAGAAACCTACATTGACCGTGCGTTGTCTGCGAGAACCGACCGCCGCCCTGACTTTCAGCGTATGATTAAAGACAGTTCCGGCAAAAAATTTGAGGTCGTTATTGTTTGGAAACTTGACCGCTTTGCACGGGATAAATACGATTCGGCGCACTATAAACGAATCCTCAAAAATAACGGCGTAAAGGTCGTTTCCGCAACTGAGGCTATCTCAGCCGGAGCAGAGGGCATTCTGCTTGAATCTATGCTTGAAGGTATGGCGGAATATTATTCGGCTGAACTTTCCGAAAAGGTCACGCGCGGACTGACCGAGAATGCACTGAAATGCAAATACAACGGCGGAACATTGCCGATCGGTTATATGATCGACAGCGAGCAGTATTTTCAAATTGATCCGCTTACGGCTCCGGCGGTACTTGATGCTTTCAAACATTATGCAGACGGTGCGTCCATGCGTGAAATTACCGATGAAATGAATCTGAAAGGCGTTCGTACCAAACGCGGAGGCAAAATCAGCATAAACAGCGTAACCCGAATGTTGCATAACCGTAAATACATCGGCGAATACAGGTATAACGATATTGTTCACCCAAACGGTATACCGGCAATTATCCCCGATGATTTATTCAACCGTGTGCAGGAACGCATGGCGGCAAATAAAAAAGCTCCGGCAAAACATAAAGCCGAAGACGAATATCTGTTGACAACAAAGCTGTTTTGCGGCAAGTGTCAATGTTATATGGTCGGTGAAAGCGGAACAAGCAAAACCTCTCATGTGCATCGGTATTACAAATGTGCAAGCGTAAAAAATCACAAGGGCTGTGACAAGAAAACAGTTAAAAAAGAATGGATTGAAAATCTTGTAATCGAGCAGATCAAGAAGTTGATTTTTGATGATGTGCTGATTGAGAAACTTGCCGATACGGTAATGAAATTGCAAAGCAAGGAAAACGCCGCGCTACCGCTGCTCAAAAAGCGTTTTGCCGATACGCAAAAATCCATTGATAATATGCTTGACGCCATTCAGCAAGGTGTTTTAACCGCCTCTACAAAAGAACGGCTCGAAAGCCTTGAAAAGCAAAAAAGCGAACTTTCCGTTCAGATTATCAAGGAAGAAATGGCAAAGCCCACACTTTCCCGTGAACAAATTATTTTTTGGTTTCATCGGTTCAGAAAGCTTAATACCAAGAGACTTGACCACCGTCGCAGGCTGATTGACAGCTTTGTCAATGCGATTTTCCTTTATGACGACAGGATTACGTTCACATTCAATTACAAAGACGGCACTAAAACAATCAATTTCACCGAGCTTGAAAAATCGGGCTTGGGTTCGGATATTACTGCACTCGCTGCACCATATCGAGTATTCATAAGGAATTTGACTTTATGAATACTCGATTTTTCTATTTAATACGGTTTTATGTTCGGAGCAGGCGGTTGCCTGCTCCTTTTGTTATGCCGTTTTCGGCTCGGTTAAATACTTGGTCGCAACACCTTTTCTGGTATCGGCGACGATATTCGGTCTGCGAGATACTTCGGGTATCTCCACATACCCGACAAAGCGATAATAAATCACGATTCTCTGCGTTCGGTTTTTGCCTTTACCTTCCGTTTCAAAAACATCAATATGATCGATGAGTTCACGGAGCAGCGGTGCGGTCAGTCTGTCCATTCGCATAAACCTGCGAATTGCCGAAGTGAAATTCTCGCGTTCCTGTTCGTGCTGGCCGCATTCGGAAAGCTTTTGACGAAGCACCTTTATTTTTGTTTTCAGCTCCAGCCTTTCCGTTTCATACTTGTGAGACAACTGCATAAACCATTCGTCACTCACCTTGCCGACAGCATTATCCTCATAAAGCTTTTCGTATAAGTGGGATATGGTTGCCGATCATCTTGGTTTTTGCCCGGAATGTTACGGTATTTATGAACTTAGCAAAGACGAAAACGGTAATTCGGTCAAGCTTCTCCGCAAGGGCAAAGCCTACATAGACCTCGCCGCCGAGCATACGCTATCCTCTCCCGATACCGCTTTCCGCATTGTAAACAGTGCATATGATAAAATGCTGATTGAGCTTGCGATTGATGAGTATATCCATATTGTAGAACTGCGGCTGAAATTCGTCGACGATAACTCGGTCACATACGAATACTGTGCCGATCATAACAAAGATTGGGGCGAAATACACTACACCTTCGGTGAAGACGATTACGATGTTGTTCAATATGTTTATGCCGACAAAAAGAGTGATTTCTTCTTCGCCTCCGCAGGAGAATGGATTGTGTATAATGCAAATAGGAAGCGCTTTGCGAAACATATGATTATTCACATATCACAAGACTGAACCAGCTATCATCATGTGGTCTTTCGTTATTTATATAACTTCACATTATTTTTTAATCCCTTTATAAATATAATACGGTTTTGAGTATAGATAAGTGCCGTTTACATTTGCTTCAACAAGATTATTTATAAACTCGTCATATTCCTCTTTTGTAAGCACTCCTGTGTTTTCGCCATCAACATAATCGGTGCTTTCGCCGACAAGCCAACCTATGTTTTGGCTAAACTCAAAACCAAACATACCTTCTTTGTACTCGGTTTCGATAACGCTGTGGACACATATACTGCTCTTAAAAAAGCCGGAGTTATTAAACACCCCATAAACCCTTCTGCCCATCCATCCGTCAAGGTCGTCCATCCAACCTTGTTTTGTGACGGCGTATGAGTGAATGCATTTTGTAATCAAATCCTGATTTTTTCCGTTATAAACAACACTATCAAAATCGGCGTGTACACATATTACAATTCCGCCCGACTTCAAAATTCTGTTAATTTCACTCACAAAGGTTGCTTTGTCGCTAATACATTCGAGCAGGTCTTTGGTTAAAACTAAATCAAACTCATTGTCGGGAAAATTGAGCTTTCCTGCACAGTTCATAATTTTAAGCTCTACAGGTGTACTATACGGAATAACGCCGAAATTCCTATCGGTTACATCTACGCCTATTGCTTTTGTGACTTTGCCGGGAAATTCGTTTATAATTCCGTTAAGATAGCCTGCATTCCTGCATCCCAAATCTACAATAGTGGCGTTATCGGGCAAGTTTATTAGTTCATATATTGCTTCGTTTAATGTTGATTTGTTTATCTTCATAACAATTCTCCTAAAATAAAAAATACTGCCAACAGCATTTGTGCCATCAACAGTACAATAAAAAGTTAAGTTTCTTTTCATCATTCGTTTAGGCACAAAGCGAATAGACTTGTACCTAAATCAGATACAAGCCTTCGTCGTCTGCGTCGAATGATGATAGAGAACATAACATCAACCTCCATAAAGATTTATTAAATAATAACAAGCAATCGATTTGTTGTCAAGCAAAAAGCAAAAGAATTTAAGATTAGATAAAATATATTTGGAATTATATAACTTTTATTTGTTGTACGGATATGTATATTATGGTAAAATGGAATAAAAAGGCGTATTGTTTGTAATTGGTGAAGATATAAAATTACTCGAATATCTAATTTAAACGAATCTATAGAAAAGGAAATATAATTAAAGGAAAATTATAATGACATTTGAAGAAAGAAAAGCGCTTGTAAAATCCTATCTCGGCAAAACGGTGCGGATAGAAACTGACCGTCCGATAGGTTATGTGCATAAGAAAGAAAATTATAGCTTAACTTATCCAATCAACTACGGATATATACCCAGTGTTTTGGGTGGCGACGGCGAAGAACTTGATGTTTACTTGCTCGGTGTGGATAAGCCTGAAGAAGAATATATCGGCAAGATTATTGGAATTGTGCACCGTGAAAATGATGTTGAGGACAAGCTGGTTATGGCTCCCGAGGGCGTAATTTTTACGCAGAACGAAGTAGCCGAGCTGGTGAATTTTCAGGAGCAATATTATAAAACAGAGATAGAGTCGATTTATCAAAAATCCTGCGGTGCGGTCGTTTTCAAAAGAGAAAACGGCGGAATAAAAATTCTATGTCTTTTTCAGCGGAGGTCGCAAACCTACAGCGTTCCTAAAGGACATATGAAAGCCTTTGAAACCGAGGAACAGACCGCCAAACGGGAAATTAAAGAAGAAATTGGTATATCTGTGGATTTTGTTACGAATTTTAAGAAAACAATCCGCTATGACATTCCGGGCGGCAAGCATAAAACAGTTGTATTATTCCTCGCTGAATGTACTCAGCAGTTAAAGATAGACAGCAGAGAAATTGAGAATCATTTATGGCTTGCACCCGAAGAAACAAAAATGACCTTGCCGGAGTGGTATCGCCCTGTGATTGAAAAATTAGAACAAACGAAGTGAAAGGACTGCTAATGACTGAATTTATTTCAAAGGAACCGATAAATAAAGGATGGTCGGGGGATAAAAAGTATTGTGTTACTGACGAGCAAGGAAACAAGTTCTTGCTTCGTGTTTCTCCGATTGAACAATATGAACGAAAGAAAAGTGAATACGAACTAATGAGTCAGGTGGCAGCTCTCGGTGTACCAATGTGCAGACCGTTAGAGTTCGGCACTTGTGATGAAGGCGTCTATTCCATCCAAAGTTGGATTGACGGTGATGACGCTGAAGAAATTATGTCAGCTCAGTCTGACACAGAGCAGTATGTCTATGGCCTTGAAGCCGGCCGCATCCTGCGCAATATTCATTCCATACCGGCTCCGGAAACGCTTGAAAGTTGGGAGATCCGTTTTAACCGAAAGATGGATTACAAAATACAAAAATACAACGAATGTCCTTTGAAGTATGAAAACGGACAGTCATTTATCGACTACATAAACAAGAACCGTCATTTGCTGAAGGATAGACCGCAGGTTTATCAGCATGGCGACTATCATATCGGAAATATGATGATAGGCAACGACAAACAGCTATACATCATTGACTTTAATAGAAATGATTTCGGAGATCCGTGGGAAGAATTTAATCGTATTGTATGGTGCGCTCAAGCTACCCCTCTGTTTGCTACCGGAATGGTAAACGGATATTTTGATAATGATGTGCCTATGGAGTTTTGGGAGCTTCTCGCACTTTATATCAGCAGTAATACTTTATCTTCTGTGCCTTGGGCAATTCCTTTTGGTGACGAGCAAATTCAAGTAATGGTAAATCAAGCAAAAGACGTACTGAGTTGGTATGACAATATGAAGAACCCCATTCCGACTTGGTACAAAGGAGTTGTTGAACTATGACCTTTTATCACGGAAGTCCCATTGGCGGACTGAACGAGCTACAACCGTTTTTATCCGAACACGGCAAGCCATATATTTATTTCGCCACAAATCCTTTAGTTGCTCTTTTGTATGCGGTAAAGCCCGTTCCAAAACCTTATAGTTTTTACCCCTATGGATTTGATAAAAAAGGCAACGTAATTTATTCAGAATACTATGAAAACGCTTTTTATGATTTATATAACGGTAAAGAAGGATATTTGTATGAGTGTGATAATCTGAAAAACATAGGTACACCTACTCAAATAAATTGTGCCTATACTTCTACCGAATCAATAAAAGTTGACAGAGTAACGATGATCCCTGACCTTTATGTGTTCTACAAAGAGCAAGAAGAAAAAGGATTGTTTAGATTAAAAGCAAAAAAGGACATTTCCGATAAAGAAATGAAATTTGTTTTTGATGAATTAAGAAAAGACATAGAAAAGAGCGACTTGGAACATTATCCCCAACACGCAATGAGTGTTTTTATACAAAAGCATTTCCCAACTATTTGGGAATCAGATAAGGATTAAACTATGACTAACCGAATTATAACAGATATTTCAAACTACATATTTGTTTGTGATGAGCCTGATAAGGTTGATGCCATCTTTCTACCCGGAGGCTCACACCCTGAGCAACCTGAATATGCGGCTGAACTCTACAAACAAGGAATTGCACCAATTCTTATTGTTTCCGGCGGTGTAAGCGTTAAAAAGCAAAAGTTTGAGGGTGTGAAATCAAAAGTAGATGTTTATAACGGTGACTATAAAACGGACTGTGAATTTTTAACTGATGTGCTAAATAAAAACGGTGTCCCATTATCCTGTATTTACGGAGAAGATAAATCGGGACACACAAGAGATAATGCTTTCTTTCCTAAGAAAGCCGCTGATGAAAACGGACTCGAAATTAAAACCGCTCTAATTGTATGCAAAGCATTTCACGCTCGTCGTTGTCTTATGCTTTATCAGATGGCTTTCCCCGATACAAAGTTTTATGTTTGCCCTGTGGTATGTATGGGAATAACCAAAGATAATTGGTATCATACCGAACAAGGTATCGACCGTGTTCTCAGTGAGCTTGCCCGTTGCGGCAATCAGTTTGCCGGGGATATAAAGGAGTATTTGTTAAAATGAAAACCTTAGAAATTATCGGTGATAATCATTTTCAAAAATGGACAAAGCACAGAATTGCCGCAAGAGGTATTGTAATAAGTGAAGATAAAATCCTATTAACCTATGAAAAGTCAACTGATATTTACAATATTCCCGGAGGTGGAGCTGAAGCAAATGAAACTTTAGAGGAATGCTGTGCCCGAGAAATAGCAGAAGAAACGGGTAAAACCGTAACTGTCAGTAAAGAATTTCTTGTAATGAATGAATATTACGAAGAATGGCTATTTGAAACTCATTTTTATATATGCAAGGTTATAAGTGAAGCCGAAATAAAATTATCACCACGTGAGGAAAAAGTAGGAATGATTTCAAAATGGGTAAATATTAACGAGGCTCTTGCTATTTTTTCAAAGCATCAAGATTATGCTGCCACCGACGAAGAAAAACGTGGTATATATTTAAGAGAATATACCGCACTTAATGAATTAGTATCAAACGGTGAGTAAAATGGAAGTGGTATATGGTAAATTTAGCACTATTTATTCAATCTGTGATGTTAAAGAAAAATTAAGCGACTCGGCTATTTTACATTTGCTCGCTCCGAGCGTATTTAACCCCACTCCCGAACGGTTGCTAAGCCGTGCGGAAAAGTATCAGGCGGATGATACAGTAAAGGTATACGCCTATTCGAAGAACGGCGAATACAAAGGAATTATTGCATTTAAAATAAAAGAGCAAACCGCCGAAATACTGGGTATTGCCGTAAACCCGGAATATCAAGGCAAAGGCATCGGAAGCAGGCTTATTAATTACATTTTCAGCCAATTTGCGGTCAATAAAGTCACCGCAGAAACCGATGACGATGCTATTGGGTTCTATAAAAAGTATGGTTTTGCTGTTGCAGATATAAATAATAAATGCGACACCAAAAGGTATGTTTGCGTTTGTGAAAGTGTTACCCATCACTACGATTTATTGATAGACGAAAACAACGACCCTGTACACGATCCTAAGCCTTTACGGGATTATATGGATAAATGGGACGGACAAGGCTTTATCGACAGCATGGAACTTGATAATGAAAAATCTGTCCTTGAAATCGGTGTCGGAACCGGCAGACTGGCTGTTCGTGTGGCACCTTTGTGCGGTCAGTTCTGCGGTATTGATATTTCGCCTAAAACCATAGACCGAGCAAAAGAAAACCTTGCCGAGTATAGAAATATCGACTTGATTTGTGCCGACTTCCTTTCCTACAAATTTGACCGTAAATTTGATGTGATTTATTCCTCCCTCACCTTTATGCATATTGAGGAAAAACAGAAGGCAATAAATAAAGCGGCAGCCTTGCTAAAAGACGGTGGAAAATTCGTTTTGTCAATCGACAAAAATCAAAGCGAGTATATTGATACAGGCACACGCAAAATAAAAATATATTCCGACAATGTGGAGAAAATGGCAGAATATATCAGAGCCGCCGGATTCACTATTTTGAATCGGCATGACACGGAGTTTGCAACAATATTTGTTGTGCAGAAAGGATAAAAGAAATGTTCAAAACCAATGTATATATTTCAACATTGATTGAATTGCTAAAGACTACTTATCACGAACGCCTACTTTATGTTGGTTTGCAGGGTAGCTATTTAAGAGGCGAAGCAACGGAACATAGCGATATTGATATAATGGTTGTGATCAGTGATATGAGCGTTGCTGATCTTGCCAAGTATAGAGAAGCTATCTCATCCCTTGAAGATTATGATAAATCGTGTGGATTTATTTGCGGTATAGAAGAACTTAAAAATTGGAATCCTCTTGAGATATGTCATCTTCTTCATACAACGAAGGATTATTACGGAACACTTGCAAAGCTTCTCCCGGAATACACGAAAAACGATGTGCGTAACTTTGTCAAAATGAGTCTGGGAAATTTATATCATGAGATATGCCACCGTTATATTCACGCACCCAAAGAAAAGAATATTGATAAGTTACCGTATACATATAGGTCTGTATTCTTCATATTGCAGAATTTATATTACTTGGATAGCGGCAAATTTATAGGAACTAAAAAGGAACTTCGAGAAGTATTATCCGGTAAGGACAGACTTGTTTTGGATACTGCAATTTCTTTAGCGGGCGGAACTGAATTTGATTTTGATGAAGCGTTCGACTTGCTGTTAACATGGTGCAAGGAAACGATGATCGGTATTTAAAAATTTTAATAAAATTAATATGTTGGTTAGCTTAATGAATAGTTACAAGAACGGCAAGTGGGTAAACATACTATTCCTGCCCAAGGAAAGTCAGTCATTCTAAAAGCTCTTTTGATAAACTATATGAGGGAGGTGAAACAGATGAATATGCTAAAACAGCTGAATGCAGCCATTGAGTATATTGAGGCGAATTTGTGCGCAGAGTTCGATCTTGATACGGCAGCCGGCATTGCCTGTGTTACTGCAGACAGCTTCATTCGGTTCTTCAGCTATATGACCGGTATGACGCTGACTGAGTATGTAAGACGCAGACGCCTAACTCTCGCAGCGCAGGATCTACAGCATGGCAAGACGCCTATCATTGATATCGCTATGAAATATGGGTATGACAGTGCGACGGCTTTCTCAAGAGCCTTTGCGAAACAACACGGTATTACACCGTCAGTTTACCGCAAAGAAGGCGCTTCTCTAAAGGTATATCCACCTGCTTCCTTTCACATTATGATCAAAGGAGCAAAAGAAATGGATTTCAGAATTATTGAGTTAGAGAACACCGAGGTATACGGTGTATCAAAGCAGTACGAGGGTATGGGCTACAAAACCCGTGAGGAACTGCGCCATTCTATGTGGGCAGATACCTGCGATGACGTTCCCGGTCAACTCTGTGAGGGCCGTTGGAATCAGTCAGGAAGCACGTCTTATGATGGTGTGTGGTACGGAGTATGGCAGGATGGCAAATATATGATTGCCCGCGAGCGAACTGATACCAAGACAGACAAGCTGGAGATGCGCAAGCTTCCTGCAGGTACTTATGCAGCATTCAAAACTGAGTGTGGTGGACTCGCCTGGGAGGAATTCCCGAAGTTGTTTGAACTGATCTTCGACTTCTGGCTTCCCGCATCTGAGTATAAGCAGAAATATGACCTTGCCATCGAGGTGCTGCACCTCTGGACAGACCATGATCTGCGTCAGAAAAATCGTTACTACGAGGTGTGGATCCCTGTAGAACTGAAATAACACGCTTGCAAATGTGAGCACGTAAAGTCAGGAATTACACTCGGCTTGACGCTATAATGTAATCACACTGAAAGGAGGGATACTATGGATTGGCTTACCGGAATACAGAACGCAATCAATTATATCGAGGAGCATTTAACCGAAGAAATTGACTATGAAGAGGTTGCCAAGGAAGCTGCTTGCTCTAACTTCTATTTTCAAAGAATATTCGGTATTTTGTGTGGTATTT
>OLOS01002450.1_pt1 | contig 12651 bp, 8 predicted proteins | sample 1672631 | NCBI WGS metagenome assembly OLOS01 (sample SAMEA3136707, study PRJEB25190) | human gut metagenome | biome: human gut; feature: human-associated habitat; material: faeces | place: Austria | collected 2013 | reverse complement strand
GAAACTTTTGTTTGAAAAAACAAGTTGTAGAATCCGCCGCTTCATGGTATAATGGAATGACGAATTTCGCGCGGAACGCGCAAAGAGGAGATCAAATATGCAGGATACCATTCGCGTGCGGGGTGCGCGCGTCAACAATCTGAAAAATGTTTCGCTGGAGATCCCGCGCGACAAGCTGGTCGTGCTGACGGGCCTCTCCGGCTCCGGCAAGTCCTCTCTTGCCTTTGATACGATCTATGCCGAGGGCCAGCGGCGCTACGTCGAGTCGCTTTCGAGCTATGCGCGGATGTTCCTCGGCCAGATGGACAAGCCGGACGTCGATTCCATCGACGGCCTTTCTCCCGCCATCTCCATCGACCAGAAAACCACCAGCAAAAACCCGCGCTCCACGGTCGGCACCGTAACGGAAATTTACGACTACCTCCGCCTGCTGTGGGCGCGCTGCGGCACGCCGCACTGCCCGAAGTGCGGAAAGGAGATCCGGCGGCAGTCGGTCGATCAGATCGTCGATCAGATCATGCAGCTGCCGGAGCGGACGAAGTTCCAGATCCTCGCGCCGGTCGTGCGCGGGAAAAAGGGCGAGCATCAGAAGGTCTTTGAGGACGCCCGGCGCGGCGGCTATGCGCGCGTCCGCGTGGACGGCAGCATCTACGAGCTTTCGGAGGAAATTTCGCTCGACAAGAACAAAAAGCACCACATTGAGGTCATTGTGGACCGGCTGATGATGAAGCCCGATCTGGCGCGCCGTCTGACCGACTCCGTCGAGACGGCGGCCAATCTCTCCGGCGGTCTGGTCATTCTCAATGAGCTGGACGGCGACCGCGACACGATGTTCTCCCAGAACTACGCCTGCGAGGAATGCGGCGTTTCCCTGCCGGAGCTTTCGCCGCGCATGTTCTCGTTCAACAACCCCTACGGCGCCTGCCCGGTCTGCACGGGCCTCGGCACGCAGCTCGTCGCCGACCCGGCACTCATCATTCCGGACGACTCCAAATCCATTTTGCAGGGCGCGATCCAGGCCTCCGGCTACAACAACGTCAAGGATGATTCCATCGCCCGGATGTATTTTGAGGCGCTCGGCAAAAAATATCACTTCTCCCTGACCGAGCCCATCCGCGATCTGCCGAAAACTGCGCTTGACGCCATCCTCTACGGCACGGGCAAGGAAAATCTGACGATCTATTACGAGCGCGCCAATGGGCGCGGCGTGCTGGAGCGACCCTTTGAGGGCGTACTCAACAACATCTCCCGGCGATATGCCGAGACGCAGTCCGAGGCCATGCACAAGGAGCTGGAGGAATGCATGGCGGAGCGCCCGTGTCCCAAATGCCGCGGCAGGCGTCTGAGCGACGTTTCGCTGGCCGTGACGGTCGGCGGCATGAACATCATGGATTTCTGCGCCATGCCCATCTCCGACGAGCTGGATTTCATGAACCGGCTGACGCTCGAGGGCAGCATGGCCGTCATTGCCGAACAGATCCTGCGCGAGATCCGGTCGCGCCTCGGCTTTTTGCAGGCGGTCGGCCTGCGCTATCTGACGCTTTCGCGCGCGGCGGCGACGCTCTCCGGCGGCGAAAGCCAGCGCATCCGTCTGGCGACGCAGATCGGCTCGAGCCTGATGGGCGTACTCTATATTCTCGACGAGCCGTCCATCGGCCTGCACCAGCGCGACAATGACAAGCTTCTGGCCACGCTTCGGCAGCTGCGCGACCTCGGCAACACCGTTCTGGTCGTCGAGCACGACGAGGACACCATGCGCGCCGCCGACTACATCGTGGACGTCGGCCCCGGCGCGGGCGTCCACGGCGGCGAGATCGTCGCGGCAGGCTCCGTGCAGGATATCATAAACTGCCCGCGCTCCGTCACCGGCCAGTATCTGTCCGGCGTCAAAAAGATCCCCGTGCCTGCGGAACGGCGCAAGGGAAACGGGAAGAGCCTGATCGTGCGCGGCGCGGCGGAAAATAATCTGCGGCACATCGATGTAGAGATCCCGCTCGGCACCTTCACCTGCATCACCGGCGTCTCCGGCTCCGGAAAATCCAGCCTTGTGAACGAAATCCTCTATAAAAAGCTCGCGGGCGCGCTGAACCACGCGCGGACGCGGCCAGGAAAATTCGATTCTATCGAAGGTCTTGAAAACCTCGACAAGGTCGTCGGCATCGACCAGAGCCCCATCGGCCGGACGCCGCGCTCGAATCCCGCGACATACACCGGCCTTTTCAACGACATCCGCGACCTGTTTGCCTCCACCTCCGACGCCCGCACGCGCGGCTACGGCCCCGGCCGTTTCTCCTTCAACGTCAAGGGCGGCCGCTGCGAGGCCTGCGGCGGCGACGGCCTTGTGAAGATCGAAATGCACTTCCTTGCCGACGTGTACGTCCCGTGCGAGGTCTGCCGCGGCAGACGATACAACCGCGAGACGCTGGAGGTGCTCTACAAGGGCAAAAACATCGCCGACGTGCTTGACATGACGGCGGAGGAGGCACTCGGCTTCTTTGAAAATCTGCCGAAGATCCGGCAGAAGGTGCAGACGCTCGTGGACGTGGGCCTCGGCTATATCAAGCTCGGCCAAAGCTCCACCACGCTTTCCGGCGGCGAGGCCCAGCGCGTCAAGCTGGCGACGGAGCTTTCCCGCCGCGCCACCGGCCGCACCATCTATATCCTCGACGAGCCGACGACCGGTCTGCATATGGCCGACGTCCACCGGCTGATCGACATTTTGCAGCTCCTTGCCGACGCGGGCAATACCGTGCTCGTCATCGAGCACAATCTCGACGTCATCAAGGTCGCCGACCACATCATCGACCTCGGCCCCGAGGGCGGCGCCGGCGGCGGAACCATCGTCGCGCAGGGCACGCCGGAGGAGGTCGCCGCCTGCCCGGAGAGCTTCACGGGCCAGTATCTGAAAAAGCTGCTCTGAGAAGGCCGCGCCGCACAGACGACGCATAAAATCAGCCGCCGCAGGCGATGCCTGCGGCCGCTTCTTTGCCTTGCCATTTCCCGGAATGTGTGTATAATGGAAATGTATAGCACGGGGCGGCTGAAGGCAGCCGCTTATATGGGACGATGCGAACGGGAGGAAGGCTATGGGCAAGAGAGGAAAGAGGGTGCTGTGCATACTGGGGCTGATCGCTGTTGGGATCGCCGTCTGCGTGGCTGCGTTTCTGGGCTATTATGAGGGCAATGAACGCAAGGCCGTCCAGATTGCTAAGGGATATCTGGAGCAAAAATATGAGCAGGAGATGATCTATCAAGGTGTGCGGCATGCATGGATCGATCCGGAGCTGTATCACGTTACATTTACATCTGTAGAGACGGATGTGACGTTTCAGGTCAGCATATGGCCGCCTGTGCTGAGGCAGACGTCTACAGAAGTTGAAGATGGCATATGGGATGATTATCTGTGGTGCTTTTTCTGTAAAGAAACAGAGGCGCTGCTTCAGCCGGAGGCTGCCTCAATTTGGAATGAGGTTGATCGTATTCTGATTACACACAGTCGTATAAGGAACAGTAAGGCTACATTGGGTACCGAAATAAACGAACATATGTCAGCGAGGGAAATGGAACGCACATATTACGCATATGCTTATGATTTGTTTGTAACGCCGGGACGTATGATCAGCCGTGGCTCTGAACGAGAAGAGGCTCAGAATATACTGAAACTGTTTCAGATGCTGAGAGATAAAGATTATCACCCGTCATGGATCCTTGTTTGGTATCAGACAAGCACTGCGAATGACTCAGACAGTGTAGCGACAGAGAAGCCGGTCACCTTCGAATCGTGGGAAACGATAGACACGGTGGAGCAGGTGCTCGAGATCATGCGGGAGCAGCTGACGCTTGAAGACGGGACGGATGCGGCGCAGGCCGCCTGAGCACCGCATAGAGACCGCATTTTGAGCAGATGCGGCGTTGCCTGGATAGTCAGCAACCCCGCCGGAGCGCTCCGGCGGGGCTGAGAAATGGATGAAAACCTTTATGATACGCTCAAGCTCCCGTCCACGGCTGTGGGCGGGAGCTTCTGCATACGAATATATATCGGCAGCTTATTCCTTGACGGTGCCGTCGGCGTTGAAAACGGGGAGCTTTTCGAGATAGGTGATGTCGCTGCGATCCTGCGCGTCACCCTCGGCCAGAACAGCCATGCGTCCGGCTACGGTGCCGCCGGCCTCCGCGACCAGCTCCTCCATCGCCTTGAGCGATTCGCCGGTGGAGATCACGTCGTCTACGATCAGGATCCTCTTGCCGCGAATGAGCGCCGCCTCCTCACCGCCGAGATAAAGATCCTGCTCATGCTGGGTGGTAATGGAGTGGACGGTCACATGGATGGCGTCGGTCAGATAGACCTTGAGGCCCTTGCGGGCGATGAAGTAGGTCTTTGCGCCGCTCTGACGGGCCATTTCGTGGATCAGGGGGATGCTCTTGGCCTCAGCGGTGAGCAGATAGTCGTAATCCTTCGGCGCGCGCGCCAGAAGCTCGCGCGCACAGGCGACGGTCAGCTCCGCGTCGCCGAACATGATAAAAGCGCCGATGTAGAAATTGTCCGAAACCCTGCACAGGGGAAGCTCACGTTCCAGACCGGCGATGTTCATTTTATATTTCATGATTCCTCGTCTCCTTATGCCGGTCAGACCGGCGAATATCCATATATTTTTATTATAAATGTTGATGGAGGAAAAGTCAATCACAGACCCCGCGCGGAGGGCACTTTTGCGTGAGATCTGTCGGAAGAAAAATTTTTTTACATGGGCTGCAACCAACGGCGGATTTTTCCGTCTTATAGAGCAGAACGCAAAAGGAGGCACACAGGATGAAAAAAGCCATCGCGCTGGCGCTGGCGGCAGCGCTGCTCACCGGGCTTGCAATCTCCGCAGTGCTCCGGCAGAGGACGCCGCGGCCGGAGCGGCTGACGGCGCAGCCCACTTCCAGGGAGATGGTGGAGCTGGTGCGGACGCTGCGCGGGAAATCTTAATTATTCTGAATTTCCGAAGCTGCCGCTTCCATTTTTCTGGTCCGTATGGTATGATTCCATCGTAAAAAAGTATCCAAACTTCATTTCAGGAGGAAAATAGAATGACGAAGAGAATTCTGGCGCTCCTGCTGGCGGTCTGTATGCTGGCAGGCGTCATGGCCGGCTGCAATAAGACGAATGCAGACCCCAGCAAACCGGACAGCAGTGATTCAAACAATGGCGGCGGCACTCAGAAGCCCGATTCCCAGACGAGTGACGCGACAAAGCAGACCAGCGCGAAATACGTCTATACGACGGATTACGTCAATCTGACGCTGGAGCTGGCGGAGGACGAGAGCCTCAATTACCTCAACACGCTCTGCGTGTCCGGGAACCACCTCTATGTCACGGCGGACATCTCCAAGGGCGTCCCCGGCGGCACCGAGGGCGGCGATGACGACATGGGCATAGCACCGCTGGATGACGGCTTTGCAGCCAATGCCGAGGGCGGCGACATGACGCTGGTCGGCGGCGAAGAGGCTCCCATTGAGATGCCGGTCGTCGGTGACGAGGTCGCAAGTCAGCCTGCAGATACCGAAACGGACGGCGAAGAGCCGGCCACGGAAGAGCCGGCCGAGGAGCCTGCACCCGACGAGCCGACGATTGAGCCGTCTGATCCCGGCGAGTGGTACACCTCGGAGACACGCTTGTATCAGGTCGATCTGGCGACCGGCGTCGCGACGCAGTTTGCCGGTTACACCACGCCGGAGATCCCGGAGGGCTATCAGGGCTATACCAGCATCAATCAGATACTGACAGGCGCGGACGGCACGATCTGGATCTATGACACGATGAACTGCTACCACTACAACCTTCCGGAGGACTTCGATCCTGAGACGGAGAACGAGTGGGACTACTATGAGGACGGCCCCTCGACGTACCGCCTCCAGCTTTACGGCGCGGACGGCACGCTGAAGCAGACCATCGACCTGTCCCCGGAGAATGGCGACGAGAGCGGAAACTCCAAGAATTTTGCCTTTGTGGATGGAAAGAGCCAGCTCTATTTCTACGACTGGAACACCAATGAGGTGACGATCGAGAATGCAGACGGCAAGATCCTCAAGACACTGGAGGTTGGCGACAATGGCGGCTATATCTCCAACTTCTGCGGCAAAGCCGCGCTCCAGAGCTATACGGATACCGGCACGGAGCTTCGACTGATCGACCCGGATACGTTCGAGCTGAGCGACCCGATCGAGACCCCCGCGAACGCATGGACCTTCCTTGCCTCCTATGACGAGGCCTACGACTATTATTTCCTGCTCAACGGCGACGTCTACGGCTACAAGCAGAAGGAGCAGGTCAGCGAACAGGTCGTCTCCTGGATGGACTGCGATATCAACTCTGACAATATCTGGGGTACATATGCGCTGGAGGACGGCCGCATCCTCGGCATCCTCAATGAGAGCGGCAATGGCATGATGCTCGACGGTGCGATCAGCGGCGTTGCCAGAGCGGAAGCGGCCACAAATGCGGCAAGCGGCTACTCGCTGGTGTTCCTCACAAAGACGGACGCTGCGAACGTCAAGCCCAAGACGGTGCTGACCATGGCCTGTATGAATGTTCCATGGGATCTCAAGAGCCGCATCGTTGAGTTCAACAAGTCGAGCGAGGATTACCGCATCATCATCAAGGATTACAGCCAGTACGCCACGAACGATGACTACTATGCCGGCCTGACCAAGCTCAACACGGAGATCATTTCCGGACAGATCCCGGATATCTTCTATACGGCCAACATGCCAATCACACAGTACGCCGGACAGGGCATTCTGGAGGATCTGAGGCCGTACATCGACAAGGACAGCGAGCTGAGCGGCGATGCGCTCATGACGCATGTTCTGGACGCGGCGAGCATGGACGGACATCTGTATCAGGCGTTCAGCGCCTTCAGTATTCAGACGGCCATCGGCCTGACGAAGATCGTCGGCGACTATGACGAGTGGACGCTTGCCAATATTAAGGACGCCATGACGAAGCTTCAGCCAGAAGCGACGGTGTTCGACGTGTACTACACCCGCGACAGTATGCTCCAGAACTGCCTGTCCCGCAGCTACAGCTCGTTCGTCAACCGGGTGACCGGTGAGTGTAATTTTGACGGCCAGGACTTCCGCGACCTGCTGGAGTTCATTAACTCGTTCCCGGTCGATTACGACTACAGCAATTACGACTATAACAAGAATCCCGGCGGCGCAGAATCGATGAAGCGCGGCTTGCAGCTGCTGATGGACGCGGGCGTTTTTTCGCTCGACTCCTTCCTCTACACGCTCGCTTCCTTCGGCGGCGAGGAGGTCTCCTACGTCGGCTATCCGAGCACGACAGGCAACAATAATGTTTTCTCCCTTTATGACGGCCTGTGCATTTCCTCGACCTGCGCGGACAAGGATGGCGCATGGCAGTTCGTGCGGATGCTTTTCACCAAGGAGTATCAGGAGGAGAACAGCTACTACGGCCTGCCGACCAACGCGGCGGTATTCAACGAGCAGATCAAGAATCTCATGACGATCGAATACCAGACCGATGCGGACGGCAATCCGCTCCTCGACGAGAACGGCGAGAAGCTCGTCAACCCGAAGGCAAGCTACTGGTTTGACGAGAACAACCAGTATACCATTGATGTTATGACGCAGGAGCAGCTCGATCAGATCATGGCACTCTACAGCAGTACAGAGCTGGTCAGCCAGAACGACGAGGAGGTCATGAACATCATCAAGGGCGAGACGGAGGCCTACTTCGCAGGCTCCAAGACCCTCGACGATACTGTTCGCCTGATCCAGAACCGCGTCAGCCTGTACGTGGCCGAGCAGAAGTAATTCAAGATCAGAAAGCAGCCCCGGCGCTCACTTGAGCGCCGGGGCGTTCTGTTTGCGTGCGAAAAGGAAGCGTCAGTTGACAAGGCCACACATGCTTGCGGGTCGGATTAGGCTCCCAACGCACCCGGACAGCGGGTTTTCACGCTGCACTGCGTCATTTTTCCTTGAAATACGTCACGCCCGCCAACGAGGATAACGATGTCTGACGTCGTTTTGCCCCGTGAAAAACCGTATGTGCCCTTGCCAGCTGACGCAAGGAAAGACTCCCACTGGATGTATCCAGCGGGAGCCTTTTGATGTCCCTTGTGCGGAACGTCCATCGGCGCTCCGCTTTTCGGTTGGTCATTCAGGAAGCCTTGACGGTGAAGTCCACGGTGGTGGAGAGCTTGCGGTTGAAGTAGATCGAGAGCGTGTACTTGCCGGGTGTCTGCGGTGTGCGCGGGAAGGAGCCGGTACACTTCTTATTTGTCCACATATCCTTCCAGACGGCGCTGGATTCCTCCAGATCGACGACCTTTCCGTCGGAGTTGTTGTGGATCACGGCCAGAATGCTGACCGAGCCGTCGTTCGACGGGATATCGGAGGTCGCCTCCAGAACGTAGGCGATCTTTTCCGAGGTGCTGAACTCGGTGCGGGCCGCGCCGAGATTCTGGATCGTCCAGTCCTCCTTATCCGGGCAGAGGAAGAGGCCTGGGTAGACGCTGAGGCTGTGCTTTTCGGCCTCCTGCGTGGAGAAGCCCAGCGTGGAGGAATAGCCCTCGAGCTTTTCGCCGCTGACAAGCGCCAGCGTCACGGTGTACGACGCATTCGGGATTAGCGTGTCCGACGGGAAAACATAGGATGCCGTGTCTGTCTCTACGCTGACCGGCTCCGCACTGTCAACACCGTCGAGCTGATAGGTGATGCGCCATTTGTTCTCCGCCGGATCGACCTTACATGTCCAGTCCAGCCGGATGCTGCCCGTTTCCTCGTCGAGTGCAGCCTCAAAGGAGGTCAGCTCCGTCGTGCGCGGCGAGACGGTCGCCGTACAGCTCTGAAGCATGTTGGGCGCGGAGATCGTAACGGTATAGTCCTCGCCGGACACCAGATCTTCAAAGGTGGCGGTCGGCGCGGTGACGACCTGTGTCTCGGAATAGTCGTTGGGGCCGGTGAGCGTGACGGTCCAGCTTTCCGGCGCGTCGCCCTCGTAGTTCCAGGACAGAACGACGGAGGAACTGGAGGTGGCGATGGCGAGGCTGCCGACGATATCAACAGTCGGAACGGTCGAGTAGGACGCGGTCAGGACGCCGCGAAGACGCGTGCCCTCCGGCTCCTGAAGCTCGAAGGTGTATTCCTTGCCGGATTGCAGATTTGCAATGGTGGTGGAATGGCCGGAGAAGGTGGCTGTGATAGGCTCTACGCCGTCGGCGTAGTAGCTTACCGACCAGATGCCGGGATCCGGGCCGTTGAGCGTCAGATTCAGCTCGACCTGTGAGATGGAGACACCCGTTGCATCGAAGCTCAGAATGTTGGTCTCGGGAACGGTCGTGGCGCGGAGCGTATAGGTGCCTGTCAGCCGTTCGCCGTTGGCAGGCTCGGCAGTGATGGTGTATTCCGTGCCGGGCGTCAGCTCCGTGAAGAGGACATCCTGTCCGGCGGTGTAGCCGGCGCGCGTCGTGTTGCCGTAGGCATCGGAGCAGACAAGGCTGAACGTGCCGGACTTTTCATTGGTATCGACCTTTACGGAGATGGCGTTCGTATCGCGGGTGACAACGGAAATGCCGTTGATGTGCAGGGTGGCAGGGCTATAGATCAGGAAATACCATGCCGCCGCGCCAAGCGCCAGCAGCAATACAATGGCGGCCGTGATGATGGGCCACTTTTTCTTCGGCTTACGGCGCTTGCGCGTCTTGGAGGACTCTCCCTCCGGGAGCTTGTCGGTCTCCTCCTGCGGCTCGAGCGAGTTGAGCAGCGCGCCGGGCGCTTCGTCGATGTTCTGGTGAACGGACTCGATGATGGAGCTGAGCATATCGGTGTCGGGGGAGAAATTCTGCTTGAAATCCTCGGGAAGGGCCTCAGCATCGGCAAACTGCACCGGCTCGACCTCTTCCTCGGTCTCCGTTGTGTCGATCGGCTCGGGATCGGCGACGATGGGCGGGACGATCAGCGTGTCCGTCAGCTGATTGCGCTTCATGTAGTCCACGAGCGCCTGCCGGAATTCATCCGGCGTCTTGTACCGGTCCTCCGGCTTGAACGCGCAGGCCTTGAGAATGATCTCCGCCATCTCGTAGTCGGCGTACATCGGCGCGGGAAGCGCCTCGCCTGTGACGCGGAGCTTGTCCGCCGCGCGCGGCGTGGTCTTTTCATCCTCGAACGGGCCATGGTTGCCATTGAAAATGCGGTAGAGGATCAGACCGGTCGAATAGATGTCGGTCGTGGGATCGATGGTGCCGACCAGCTCGAAAAGCTCCGGCGCAGAGTAGGAGCTGAGCATGTGCTCCGGCATGGAGCAGTATTTCAGCTCGTCGATCTTCGCAATGCCGAGGTCGCCGAGAACGAAATGCCCCTGCGCATTGAGATAGATGTTGGACGGCTTGACGTCGCGGTGGATCAGACCCGCCGCGCGCAGATCGACCAGCGCATTGCAGAGATCCATGCCGAGATTGACGGCGGTGAGCTGCGTCATGGCGTTGTCGTTCAGGTATTCGACAAGCGTTTTGCGCTGCTCCGCCAGAAGATAGACGTCATAGCCGACGGCGTCCTCCTTCGGCTCGATCTGGTAGCTGCGGTAAGCCGCCAGATTGGGGCTGCTGGAAAGCGACTCGAGCGTTTCCAGCTCCTTTTGATAATCCGCTACGACCTGCTCATAATATTTCTGGGCCTCCTCGGCAGACGCGGCGGCACCGGTATAGATCAGTGCGTCTACCTGTGTCTGGGATTCCGGGACGGAAATATGCTTGAGAATGTAAATCTGGCCGCTCTTTGTGCTCCGCATGGTATATACGGAGGTGCCGCCGCGGGTACTGATGCACTGCACGACCTCCATGTTGGACAGCAGTGGGGAAATGAGCTTGAGTTGGGCCAAATAGTTCGCCTCCTTGCCTGCGCGCGGTCTCCGCCGCGCGGCGTGTGGCACAGGCCGTCTCCCGGAGGGTATACAGCCTGAGCCTATGATGCTTCTTATTTTAGGACATTTTTAAGAAAAATGCAATACGATATATTGTGTTATCCACTTGGAAAATGGGGAATTCTGTGATATGATAAATTAGATTTGTCAACAGACGGTCGCTTTGACGCCCCGGAAGCCTTTCCGGGTGCGCAGGTTTCAGACATGGAGGTTATCAAATGGATCTGAGGGTCTGTGAATATTGCGGAATGGAGTACAGCGCGGATGCGTCGGTCTGCCCGATCTGCGGGCGGCCGGCGACGCCGGGAGCCGCAGTGCATCCGGCGGAGACCGTGGTGGATACGGGCGCGCGTACCGCGCCGAAGAAGGGCGGCAAATTTGCCGCGAAGAAGGGAAGCGGCGGAAAGAAAGCCGCGCCTGTGCAGAAGCCGGCGGAGCCGGGCGGAAATATCTACGCGATCCCGAAGTGGATGATGGCCGCGATCTGCGTGATCCTCGGGCTGGCGGTCGCGGCGGGCGCGGTGTTCGCGCTGTACCAGATCGGATACCTTGATCAGAGCTTTGTTTCACTCAATTTCCAGGATGAGAGCACAGCACCGATCCCGAAGGAGACGGAGGAGCAGCCGCAGAAAACGCCGGAGCAGCGCTACACCAACGAGGAGGACTATCACGCGGACCCGGTCGAGGAGGAGCAGAAGGATCTGAGCGTTCCGTGTACTGGCGTGTCGCTGGACAAGACCGCGATCACGTTCCAGGAGGCGGAGCAGTTCTCGAATGTCGTCGTCCGGACAGAGCCTGCCGGATGCACGGAAGAGATCACGTTCACATCTGCCGATGAAAGCGTTGCAACCGTGAATCAGCAGGGCAAGATCGTTGCGGTCAACGGCGGCTCGACGGAGATCACCGCGACCTGCGGCGCGTATTCGGCGGTATGCCTTGTGACCTGCGATTTCGCCCGCACCGAGGATGAAAACGAGGCGGACGCGCAGCTGCCGGCGCTCAGCAGCGACGACATGACCTTCACCTATCCCGGCGAGCAGGCCACGCTTCTGGTCAGCAACGTGCCGGAGGAGGCGGAGATCCTGTTCTCCAGCGCGGATGAAGGTATTGCGACGGTCTCGTCCAGCGGCGTCATTACCGCGATGAGCAGCGGCACCACCACGGTCACGGTCCAGACGATGGGCCAGACGCTGGAATGCATCGTCCGGTGCAGCCTGAACGGCGCGGGTGCAGACGGAGAGGAGACGGGCTGTACGCTCAGCAACTATGACGTTACGATGGGCTATAAGGGCGAATATTTCCGCCTGACGCTCAAGGATCCCGAGGGCAAGACCATCACGGGCCTTGTCTGGACATCCGGAGACACCAGCGTCTGCACGGTCGATGAAAAGGGCGTCGTGACGTATGTGGCGAAGGGCACGACTGTCGTCAGTACGACCTATGAGGGAACGACCTACGAATGCATCGTGCGGTGCATCGTCCGGTAAGGCAGAATACAAAGGAAAAACGATCAACGCCGGGGCGCTCCGAAGGGAACGCCCCGGCGGTTTTGTATACGGCGGAGCCGCTCAGAGACGGCTTGCCGATCTGTCAAGGCGCTTTCGAAACGCGAACGCGGGAGTGGATCGCTCCACTCCCGCGCGGTGTTTTTCTGTTCCGAAAACGGATCAGAGCTTATTTGTCGTACATTTCGACCAGCTTGAGCAGGTGCTCGTAGCGCT
>OLOS01002448.1_pt1 | contig 12662 bp, 12 predicted proteins | sample 1672631 | NCBI WGS metagenome assembly OLOS01 (sample SAMEA3136707, study PRJEB25190) | human gut metagenome | biome: human gut; feature: human-associated habitat; material: faeces | place: Austria | collected 2013 | reverse complement strand
TCAGAACTCTTATGCTCCTCGGTCAGGCAGTTTCCGAAACCACCGGTATTTACGGCCTTGTTATTGCAATCCTTATCCTTTTCGCAAAACCCCTTATCGGCTAATAGACCACACCCCGAAATTTAACAAGAAAGTTTGGTAACATTATGGAATGGTTAATCAAGTTGGATGCCGACCTGCTGCGGCAGGTAGTCATCCAGATCGCCACCTTCCTTGTTTTCTTCGTTATAGTGAAGGTATTCTTCGCAGACAAGATAAAAGCGGTTCTTGACCAGCGCAAGGAGGCCATTGAGCATGACCTTACCGAAGCGGCAAAGGCAAACGAGGACGCCAAAAAGCTTGAAGCGCAGTATGCCGAAGTTATGAAGGGCGCAATGGACGAAAAGACCGACATTCTCCGCTCCGCCAATGAGGACGGAAAGAAAATGAAGGAGCAAATCGTTACAGAGGCAAGGGAACAGGCGGAAACGATAATCGAAAACGCCAGAAAGGAAATCGACAGAGAGCGTACTCAGGCGGAAAAAGAGCTGCGTGATTCCGTAGTCGATATGACCATCGACGCAGCGGAAAAAATCTCCGGCAAAACCTTTACAAAAGAGGATCACGCCCGGCTTATCAATGAATCCATCTCCATGATTAAGGAGGTGTAATTCATAAATGAGCCTTGCGGTTAAAAGATACGCCGACGCGCTTTTGGACGTATGCTTTGAGGAGAATTGCCAGGACAATGTTTATACCGAATTCAAGCTGTTCTATGAGCAGATGAGGACGGATAAGGAGTTCGAGCGTCTGGTAACGGAAAGCGTGCTTTCTTCCGAAGAAAAGAAGGAGCTTTTTGAAAAGGTGCTTCCGAACGGCAGCGCGTACTTTATGAATTTCCTTAAAACTCTGGCGGACAGAGGACGCGAAAACGAACTTATGGATATGTTCCCGGAGTTCGAGCGCGGATACAAAGAAAGAAAGAATATACTTGAAGCGGAGGCTGTTACCGCGGTTGAAATGACTCCGGAACAGGTAGAAAAGATTACGGAGGAGCTTGCCGAAAAATACGGCAAGACCATCGTGCTCAAAACCTCCGTGGATCCCTCTATACTTGGCGGAATGGTGCTCTATGTGGGCAACGAAATGCTGGACGCCAGCGTGAAGGCAAGGTTTGAGGGTTTGAAAAAACAGCTTAAGACTATACAATTACAATAAAAAGGGGCATGGAAAAGTTACGATGAATCTCAGACCCGATGAAATAAACAAGCTGATCAAAGAACAGATCAGAAATTATGAGGGCCGCCTTGAAACCGCCCAATTCGGCACGGTTGTTCAGGTCGGCGACGGTATCGCGAGAGTTTACGGGCTTGACAATGCAATGGCGGGCGAGCTTATCGAGTTCCCCGGAGAGGTTTACGGCATGGTGCAGAACCTTGAAGAGAACAACATAGGCTGCGTGCTCCTCGGCGACGACAGCAACATCGTCGAGGGCGACAAGGTCCGCTGCACCGGAAAGATTGTTTCCGTTCCGGTGGGCGAAGCCATGATAGGCAGAGTTGTCAATGCGCTGGGTCAGCCCATAGACGGCAAAGGCCCCATTGAGGCAAAGGAATACCGTCAGGTAGAAAAGAAAGCTCACGGCGTTATCGAAAGAAAATCCGTAGATACTCCGCTTCAGACCGGCTACAAGGCCATAGACAGCCTTATTCCCATTGGCCGCGGTCAGCGTGAGCTTATCATCGGCGACAGACAGACCGGTAAAACCGCTCTTGCCGTCGATACCATTATCAATCAGAAGGGCGAGGATGTAATCTGCATTTATGTCGCCATCGGTCAGAAGGCTTCCACCGTCGCACAGATAGTGCAGAAGCTCACCGAGGCGGGCGCCATGGATTACAGCCTTGTAGTTGCCGCCACCGCTGCGGAGAAGGCTCCGCTGCAATATCTTGCGCCCTATTCCGGCGTTGCCATCGCCGAATACTTTATGGACGAGGGCAAGGATGTGCTTATCGTCTACGATGACCTTTCCAAGCACGCCGTTGCATACCGCTCCATGGCGCTGCTGCTCAAGCGCGCTCCCGGACGCGAAGCGTACCCCGGCGACGTTTTCTATCTTCACTCCAGACTTCTGGAAAGAGCGGCGAAGCTGGCAAAGGGCGGCTCCATCACCGCACTGCCGATAATAGAAACCCAGGCGGGAGATATTTCGGCATATATTCCTACTAACGTAATATCCATCACCGACGGTCAGATATTCCTTGAAACCGAGCTGTTCAACGAAGGCGTTCGCCCCGCCGTGAACCCCGGTATCTCCGTAAGCCGCGTCGGCGGTGCCGCACAGATTAAGTCCATGAAGAAAATTGCGGGTCCGCTGCGTATAGAATACGCACAGTACCGCGAGCTTGCGGGCTTTGCACAGTTCGGCGCCGACCTTGATAAGGAAACAAAGGCACAGCTTGAAAAGGGCAAGCGCATTGTGGAAATCCTCAAGCAGGATCAGTACGCCCCCATGAGAGTTGAGAATCAGGTGCTTATCATATTTGCGGTATCCAGCAACTTCTGCAACGACGTTCCCGTCGAGGATATGAAACGCTTTGAAAAGGAGCTTATTGAATTCGCCGAATACCATTACGCGGATCTGCTTGCGGAGCTTAAGAGCACCAAGAACTTCGACAAAGAGCTTCAGGCAAAGGCCGCAGAGGTTGTAAAAGAGTTCAAAGCAGGCTTTGTTCCCGGCAAAAACGAGTGATGAGGTGTATTTATGGCTGATTCAATGCGTGATATAAAAAGACGAATCAAAAGTGTTTCGTCCACAAAGCAAATCACTCACGCCATGCAGCTTGTTGCCAGCGCAAAGCTCCGCCATGCCAGAAGCAAGGCGGACGCAAGAAGAGCGTATACCAACTATATAATCGAAACCATGCACATGATTGCACAGGCGCTTGAAAACGAAGAGCCGAATGCTTTTCTTGAGGAAAACTCCAGCAAAAAAGATCTTTACATTGTTATCACCAGCGATAAAGGTCTTGCAGGCGGCTTTAACTCCGGACTTCTTAAATTTGCCGTGGAAGAAATGCAGCAAAGCGAGGAAAAAGCCGTTGCCGTTTCCGGCGCAAAGGGTCTTGATTTCTTCAAACGCAGAAATTATGAGATTTTGGGCTCCTATGTAGGAGATTCGGACGAAGCCGATTTCGGCAATGCTGCACGCATAGGCAAAGCGGCAACCACTCTTTTCCTTGAAGGAAAAGTCGGCAGGGTTTATATAATCTATAACCGTTTCGTTTCCGTAATGACCCAAAAGCCCACAATCGTGCGCCTGCTTCCGCTGACCATCAGAGAAATGCAAAGCAAAGCGGATGAAATCGACACCGAAACCATGAACGGTGAGTATAAGGCGGAGGAAGGGCTCCTTCCTAAGCCCGCCCAGTGTATGCTTTTCGAGCCAAGCGCAGTTTATCTTGCTGCAAAGCTGATTCCGTCCTACATCAACAACGCTGTTTACGGCGCGTTGCTTGAGAGTGCGGCGGGCGAGCTTGCAAGCAGACGTATGGCAATGGAAAACGCCACCGACAATGCCGACGAGATTATAGACGACCTGAGCCTTGCATACAACCGCGCGCGCCAGGGCGCTATTACTCAGGAAATCACCGAGATTGTCAGCGGCGCAGAAGCCATTAAGTAAGGGGGCAGGCTTGTGAGTGAAAAGGTAATCAAACTGAAAGTTATAACCCCCACAAGGGTATTTTTTGAGGGTGAAGCCGAAAGCTTTATCGTAAAAACAAGAGGCGAGGTCGGCGAGTTCGCAGTGCTGGTCGACCACGCTCCCATGGCGGCGGCAGTCGGATTGGGCACGCTTGTTATAAATTTGCCAAGCGGCGAAAAAAAGACGAGCACCCTTTTCGACGGTTACGCAGTCGTTCAGGAAAACACCGCCGTGATTATTGCGGAAGCCGCCGAATGGCCGGATGAAATCGATGCTGAAAGGGCGGAAGCCGCAAAGGAACGCGCAGAAAAGCGTATGAAGCAGTCCGACGTGGACTTCAGCAGAGCACAGAACGCGCTTTTGCGCTCTATTTCAAGGCTTGAGCTTTACAAACTGCGTAAATAATTAAGGAGGAAAACGAATTCGTGAGCAATATAGGAAAAATTGTTCAGGTTATCGGCCCTGTCGTTGATATAAGATTCGAGGAAGGCCACCTTCCTAAGCTGAACAACGCAATCGAAATCGACAACGCAGGTTCCCGTCTTGTTGTTGAGGTTGCTCAGCATATGGGCGACGACGTTGTTCGCTGCGTCGCAATGGATTCCACCGATGGACTTAAAAGAGGTCAGGACTGTGTGGATACCGGTGAACCCATAAAGGTTCCGGTGGGCAAAGTTACACTCGGAAGAATGGTCAACGTGCTTGGCGAGCCTATCGACGGTATGGAAATGGATACCGAGGGCGTAGAGAAAATGTCCATTCACCAGCCCGCACCTACCTTTGCAGAACAGAAAACCGAGCCGGAGATTTTTGAAACCGGCATCAAGGTCATCGACCTTATTTGCCCCTACACCAAGGGCGGTAAAATCGGCCTTTTCGGCGGCGCGGGCGTAGGCAAAACCGTTCTTATTCAGGAGCTTATCAATAACATAGCTACCGAGCACGGCGGCATTTCCGTTTTCGCCGGCGTCGGCGAACGCACCCGCGAGGGCAACGACCTCTATTACGAGATGAAAGAATCCGGCGTTCTCAACAAGACCGCACTTTGCTTCGGTCAGATGAACGAGCCGCCGGGCGCAAGAATGAGAATTGCCCTTACCGGACTTACCATGGCGGAGTACTTCCGTGATAGAGAGAACCAAGATGTTCTTCTGTTCATAGACAACATCTTCCGCTTTACCCAGGCAGGCTCCGAGGTTTCCGCACTGCTTGGCAGAATGCCTTCCGCAGTTGGCTATCAGCCCACCCTTGCGACGGAGATGGGCGCTCTTCAGGAGCGTATCACTTCCACCAATAGGGGCTCAATAACCTCCGTACAGGCGGTTTATGTTCCTGCGGACGACCTTACCGACCCTGCGCCTGCAACAACCTTCGCACACCTTGACGCTACCACCGTTCTTTCCAGAAGCATTGTCGAAAAGGGTATCTATCCCGCAGTAGACCCGCTGGATTCCACCAGCCGTATTCTTGACCCGAACGTAGTGGGCGAGGAGCATTACCGCACCGCCCGTGCCGTTCAGGAAATTCTTCAGAAATACAAAGAGCTTCAGGACATCATCGCGATTCTTGGTATGGATGAGCTTTCCGAGGAACAGAAGCTTACCGTTTCCCGCGCAAGAAAGGTTGAAAGATTCCTTTCTCAGCCGTTCCACGTTGCAGAGCAGTTTACCGGATTTGAGGGCAAATACGTTCCGCTTTCCGAAACCATCCGCGGCTTCAACGAAATCCTTGAAGGCAAGCACGACGATATTCCGGAATCCGCATTTTTGCTTTCCGGCACCATCGATGACGTTGTTGAAAAGGCAAAAGCAATGGCATAAAATTTTTGAGCACGCGAGCGCGTAAGTTTGAGCACCGAAAATTATATCGGTGCTCAAATTGCATATTGGGGGAATTTTTGAGCACGGGTACGCTTTTTCGGTGCTCAAAGCCGTGCTCAAGCCCGAAAACAGGGCAAGTTCAAAATTATTTATGAAAAAATTCATAGCGGGGGCAACAAATTCTCAAAAATTGTTCACTATTTTATTTGTGAAACAGGGTAAACTCAATTCAGAGAAAATCGAAGGAGGCGTTATCCTATGAAAAATAAAAAGCTTTTGAGCACCGCGCTCGCATTAGCGCTTTGCTTTTCGACTCTTGCCGGATGCAGCACTCAGCAGGGCGGTAATTCCCAGAGTGAAAGCAGCGGCAGCAGCCAAAGCGGCACACAGACCGAATATTCCGACGCAAAGCAAATCGTCCTTTCCGACGACGGCATAACCGTGGACGGCAAAACCGTTGCCGCGGGCGAAAGCGAAAGCGGCGTTACTGTGGGCGGCGAAATTATTTACTACCACGATATGGATAATTACGAGAGCGGCAACGAATACGGCGACGGCGACGACGAGGACAAGCACACCGAAGCCGAGGCCGCCGCGCACACCCTTGTCACCATCACAGAGGCAGGCATTTACCGCGTCAGCGGCACGCTGAGCAAAGGCCAGCTTGCGGTTGACCTTGGCGAGGATGCCGTCACCGACCCCACCGCGGTGGTAACTCTTGTGCTTGACGGCGCAGATATAACCTGCGAAATTGCGCCTGCGGTTATATTCTATAATGTATATGAGTGCTCCGACAGCACTGTAGATACCAAAGGCGTTGTGGATACCTCTGCGGCGGGCGCAAATGTAGTCGTTGCCGACGGCAGTGAAAACCACATAAACGGCTCCTATGTTGCGAAAATTTACAAGGACAATTCCGAGCAGAAAAAGCTTGCAAAATACGACGGTGCGTTCTGCTCCAAACGCACCATAAATATAAACGGCGGTGCCGAAGGCACCGGCAAGCTTTATATTGAGGCGGAGAACGAGGGACTTGATTCTGAGCTGCACCTCACCATAAACGGCGGCAATATCTACATCAATTCTCAGGATGACGGTATTAACACCAACGAGGACGGTATTTCCGTCACCACAGTGAACGGCGGCTATCTCTTTGTGAACGGCGGCCTTGGCGAGGAAGGCGACGGTATCGACTCCAACGGATACATTACCATTAACGGCGGAACGGTTCTTGCCGTTGCGAACGGCAAAGCCGGCGACGGCGGCATTGATGCCGATATGGACATTACCATAAACGGCGGCGTCGTTACCGCGTTCGGTTCCCGCAACGACAGCGTTTCCGAAAATTCCACACAGAACTGCATGGAGCTTACATTTAACGGCAGCAGAACCGCCGCGCAGGGTCTTGCGGTTAAAGATGCCGACGGCAACACAGTGATTGAAGCCGCCTGCGAACGCGAATTTTCTTCCGTAACTTACTCTTCTCCGGCGCTTGAACAGAACGTTGACTATACCGTATATGTGGATGGCGTGCAGCAGGCATACACCGCCGTAAGCGTTGACGCAGCCCCCGGAATGGGCTTTGGCGGCGGATTTGAGGGAAGGAAACCCGTTCTTATAAACGACCCCATCGTCACCGAGCTTCCTGACGGGTTTGAAGAATGGATAAAATCCGATGACAATATCCCGGACAACATCCGCGAATGGCTTGAGGACATCTCCCGCGCACTTACCGGTCAGCCCATAGAAACTCCGCGCCCGGTCGAGCCGAAGTTTGAAACTGAGGGCAGCACCTCCTGTGACGGGCAGATGAGCACAAACGCGCAGCAGTCGGTTTCCGACGGAAATAAGTCTCCGGAAAAGCCGGACAGCACCGGCACTAACGGCGAAAATTCCGCAAATTCCCTTTCCGCAAGCAGCACTTTTGTGCTCACAGGCGTCCGCACAAGCTTCATCGGCGTTGCGAATGAGTAAAATTCAGGCAAAAAAGCGATTTTTATTGCAAAATAAAGCTGCCAATCCTGCTAAATTTGCAATTTAACAATTTGTTTTTAGGATAAAGCTTGAAATACTGATAACAAACAGATATAATATATAATTGTCATTTAATATGCCGGTCAATTTCGGCAGGCAATCTTAAAAACAATAAGGATGGTTTATTATGAGCGAAATCGAAAACAAGACCCAAGAAAAACGCCGTCTTGCACAGGAGGAAGCAGCTAAAAAGAAAAAGAAGAGCACTTGGCTGAAAATCGGCGCGGTGCTTTTCGTTTTGGTTTTTGCAGCTTTGGCAGTGTATGAATCCAGTTTCATCACCCGCCTTGTTCCTGCGGCAAAGGTAAAAGATACCACTTATACCGTTGCGGAATATAACTGGATGTATACCAGCAACTACTATCAGATTTATAGCACTATCTATCAGCAGTACGGCAACTATGCGTCCATTGTACTTGACACCAAAAAGTCCCTTGAGAAGCAGAAGTATTCTTCCGAGCAGACATGGGCTGAGTACCTCAAGGAATACACCGACAAATCCCTTGAAACCCTTACCGCTCTCCATGATCAGGCAGAAGCCGCAGGCTTCGTTCTGGATGATTCTCAGAAGAAACAGATCCAGACCGACTGGGATAACCTTGTTTCCACCGCGAAGAGCAGCGGCTACACCGCAGGCGCTTATCTTGAAACCGCTTACGGCCGCGGCGTAAACGAAAAGGTTTATAAAGAAATGTACGAGCGTTACCTTTACGCTTATTCCTATGGCGACAGCGTAAGCGAAGGATTTGAAATTTCCGATTCCGAAATCGACGCCCGCTATAACGAAAACAAGCTTGACTACGACAGAGTAACTTACGAATATTACTTCGTTTCCGGCAGCGCAAGCGAGGGCGTTACCGAGGAAGACGCTATGAAGCAGGCAAAGGAAAAGGCCGAAGCAGCTCTTGCCTCCGAGGATCTTGCCGCTTATATCAAGAGCGAGTTTGATTCCGAGCTTACCGAATCCAGATATGTTTCCCACAGCGGTGCAAACGAGGCATTTGCCGACTGGCTCTTTGAGGACAGCCGCGCAGCAGGCGATAAAGAAGTATTTGAAGCAACCAACGGTTACTACATTGTTGTTTTTGAAGCAAAAGAAGACCTGCACTACAACATGGTTTCCGTAAGACACCTGCTTGTAAAACCCGAGGACAGCACCAGCACCGATTCTTGGGATGCAGCAAAAGAAAAAGCCGAAGGCTACCTTGAAACCTATAAATCTCTTGGCGAAACCGAGGACAACTTCGGATACCTTGCCCTTGCATACAGCGAAGATTCCGGCTCCAAATCCAACGGCGGCTTGTACGAGAATATCCAGAAGGGTCAGATGGTCAAGGAATTTGAAGATTGGTGCTTCGACTCTGCACGCAAAGAGGGCGATGTTGAGATCATCAGAACCAATTACGGCTATCACCTTATGTACTTTGTAGGCGTTGGCGAAGATTATTATCACCACGCCATTGACAGCGACATCCGTTCCGAAAAATATACCGAGTATATCGAAGGAATCAAAGAGGGCTACACCCTTACCAACGGTTCTGCAAAGTTTATGGCGGCAAAACACCTTTAATTGACGCAATTTTTTGGGACGGCAGTGCACAAAATGCGGTGCCGTCCCGTATTTTAACTTTTCGAAAGGAAATAAATCTATGAAAAAAATTCTTGCGGTGATTCTTGCCGCAGTGCTCATGCTCACATCCCTTGCGGCGTGTTCAAACACCGAAAAAGAGCCGGAAAGCATATATGATACACCTGTAATGCAGGTTGGCGATATGCAGTATACTCTCAACGACATCAACTATATGTATGTCAGCATCTTTAACCAGATTTATACCCAGATGTATCAATATCTCGGCAGCAATATTTCAAGCTATGTCGATGTAAAAAGCCCCCTTACCGAGCAGAAAGTCAGCGAGGATCAGACTTGGGATGAATATATCCGCGAAAACATCGAATACAGCCTCAAGGATATGACAGCGCTCTACCTTGCCGCAAAGGAAGAAAACTTCGAGCTTACCGGCGACTACAAGGACGCCCTTGACAGCCTGCAGTCCGACCTTGAAAATGCCGCTGAGGAATACGGCAGCGCAAGCGTTGAGGAATACATCACCGCCATGTATGGCTCCGGCATGGACTATGACACCATCTACAAAATGTCCGAAATCAGCTATTATGCGGCAGCCTATGCGGACAGTAAGCAGAATACTCTTGAGGTGACCGAGCAGGAAATGCGGGACTATTACGAGGCGCATAAGAACGATTACGACACCGTAACTTTCCGTTTTGCTTCCTTCTTCTACGCCGATGACATAGAGAATTACACCGACGATGATGTTGCTGCATACCGCGCAAAGGCAGAGGCAGTTGCCTCCGCAAAAACCGAGGATGAGTTTGTTGCCAATGTTATAGAAAATGTTGCCGAGGACAAAAAGGCAAACTATGAAAAGGACAGCGCAACTCTTTACACCGGCGCAAAATATACCGATATAGGCTATGACGGCCTTGGCGATTGGCTCTTTGACAGCGCACGCAAGCCCGGCGACACCTATGTTTATCAGGACGAAACCAACGGCGGCTTCATTCCGGTTATGTTCGTGGAGCGTGTAAGCGCCGATTACGAGCCTGTTGACGTTCGTCATATCCTTATTATGCCCGAAAAAGGCGAGGACGGCACCGCTACCGATGAAGCATGGGCGGAAGCTGAAAAGAAAGCCAAAGATGTGCTCGAGGAGTTCCTTGCCGGCGATAAAACCGAGGAAACCTTTGCTGCTCTTGCCGAGGAAAAATCCGAGGACGGTGGTTCCAAAACCAACGGCGGACTTTACAGCGGCGTGCTAAAGGGTCAGATGGTTGCTCCGTTCGAGGATTGGTGCTTTGCAGAAGACCGTCAGCCCGGTGACACCGACATTGTAAAGACCAGCTACGGCTATCATGTCATGTACTTCTCCGGCCGCGGCGAAAATAACATTTATTCCACCCTTAAGAGCACTCTTATCAACGAAAAGTTTGATAGCTGGCTCGGCGGCCTCAGCGATGCCCTTGAAGTGAGCAAATTTGACGCATTTGAGCAGGTTGGCGGTATGATTGCCGGCATTGCGGAAGCGGCAGAAGCCCATGAAGCGGCGAACAGCTCCGAATCTGAAGCCGAATCCGACGCTTCCGGCAACGAAAGCAGCGAAACTGCTTCCGACGGCGCAGAAAGCTCCGCCGAATCCGAAAGCGGCGCGGATAGCGCAAGTGCTTCTACCGAAGGCTGATATAGTTTAGTATAACGACAAAAAACTGCATTTCATCAGAAATGCAGTTTTTTTGCGGTGAACTGTGCATAAGCAGCTAAAGCGGACTATTTGCACAACGGCGTCCGAGAGTGTTCCGCAAACGTTTCGTTAAAAACTTGCACAGGGGAGCCGAGAACCGACACCGGTGTCCGGCTTTAGCTTTTTCCAAACATAAACCACACAGTTACGGCGCTGAGCACAGCGGCGGCAAAGTCTGCGCACAGCGCGGCAAAGGCGGTGTTCCGCGTCTTTTTTATGCCAACAGCGCCGTAATAGACCGCTATGGTGTAAAATGTCGTTTCACTGCCGCCCATGAGCACCGAGGCGACCCGCGCCGGGTAGGAATCCGGCAAGAGCGTTTGGCAAAGCTCCTCGTAGTACGCCAAAGCGCCGGAGCCGGAAAACGGCCGTAAAAGCGCAAGAGGAAGCACTTCTGCCGGGAATACGGTTTTATTAAGTAGGGGAGAAAGAAACACGGAAAGCGCCTCCAAAGCGCCGCTGGCACGCACCATGCCGACGGCAGTCATAAGCAGGCAAAGCGCGGGAAGAATTGCAGCGGCGGATTTCAGCCCATCTTTTGCACCGTCAATAAAAGCGCCGAAAAAATCCACTTTTTTATATACGCACCAGCCTGCAACAAAGGCAATGAAAAGAGGAACAATAATGTCTGAGTTCATTTTGCACCGCCGCGGAAAAAAAGCTTTGCCGCGCAAAGTCCGGTAAACAGTGAGCATGCGCTTACAATCCACACCGCCGGAAGAATATCAAGCGGCGCTGCGGCACCCGCCTTCATGCGAAGAACCGCCACCGTTGTGGGCAGAATTTGAAGGGAAGCTGTGTTCATTACCACAAAGCTTACCATCTCTACCGTGGCGGCGCAGCCGCTTTTGGAGAGAGCTTTAAGTTCCTTCATGGCGGCAATGCCTAGGGGCGTTGCCGCGTTCCCCAAGCCAAGCAGGTTTGCGGTGACGTTCATGGAAATCGCGCCAAGCGCAGCGCGATTTTGCCGCAAAGCCGGAAAAACAACACCGAGCAGAGGTAAAAGTGCTGAGCATATTTTGTCCGTAAGACCGCTGCGCTTGGCGGCTTCCATAAGTCCGCCCCAAAAGCACAGCGTTCCCAAAAGTTCGATGGAAAGGGTGACTGCGTGCGAAGATTCTTCAAGCGCAGCGAGGGAAACAGCAGGAATATTCCCGCTGAAAAAACCGAATATCAGTGAAAATATGGCGGCAAAAAAGAAAAAATAACTCAAACTTCACCGGCTCTCTGTAAAAGTTATATTAAAGTCGAAAAAGGACTACAGATTTTTGACAATTTGTGATAATATTTGCCTAAACCCCTTGACAAAATCGGTGTAAATAAGTATTATATTGTCACTGGACAAATTGGTGTTTGAAGGAGTAAAAAAAGATGAAATCTACTGGTATTGTACGTAAAGTTGACGAACTTGGACGCATTGTTCTCCCTATCGAGCTTCGCAGAACCCTCGGTATCAACGAGAAAGATGCACTCGAAATCTATGTTGACGAAAACACTGTTATGCTTAAAAAGTATGAGCCCGCTTGCATTTTCTGCGGCAGCGCCGACGGAATTGAAGTTTATAAGGGCAAAAACATTTGCGAGCATTGCCGTGCAGAGCTTGAGAAAAGATAATTTCTAAGCCGCAACAAAAACAAAAAAAGCCGCCCTTGTCCGGGAGCGGCTTTTTATTTTGCGTTTTTTCAGCTCAGCATAATTTCTCTTGCGGCGTCACTGATTTCGTTCGTTTTGTGCTCGGCAACAAATTCTTTCGGAATAATTCCCTTGATATCGAAATTTACGGTGCAGCGCCGCCACAGCGGCTTT
>OLOS01002446.1_pt1 | contig 12683 bp, 8 predicted proteins | sample 1672631 | NCBI WGS metagenome assembly OLOS01 (sample SAMEA3136707, study PRJEB25190) | human gut metagenome | biome: human gut; feature: human-associated habitat; material: faeces | place: Austria | collected 2013 | reverse complement strand
CCGCGGAGCTGCCCGCGCCGCCGGCACAGCCCGGCGAGGTCCCCGCGCCGGGGCCTGCACTGGAAAGCCAGCCGCATGCGCCGTCCGTGACAGCGGCCGTATCCGTGCAGGCGTGGAACACCGAAACCCCTGTGGAGCGCACGCTGGATGCCGATGTGACGGCCAGTGATGCCCGCCTTCTGGCCGTACCGGAAAACGGGCGTGTATCCGATGACTATTTCCGCGATGCGCTGTTCATCGGGGATTCCGTTACACAGGGCTTCGCATGGTATCCGGAATACAGGGACTGGATGCGTGTGTGCGCCTACAAGGGCGTGAACCCCCAGAGCATCCTGCAAAACTATGTGGGCCAGCGGGCCGATGGCACCAAAATCGAGATGTGGGACGAGATCAACGTCCAGCAGGATGTGGCGAACATCTATATCCTTCTGGGAGCGAACGCGCTGCTGCAGCAGACGGACGATGGCTTTTTGAAATTTTACGGCGAATTGCTGGACAAATTGCGGGTGCGTTTCCCGGATACGCCCATCTATGTGCAGAGCATCACTCCAACGACACAGGAATACGGCGAGAAGAAACCGCAGCTGGAACGGGAGCATCTGAAGCTTATCAACAATGCCATCGCCAAGCTGGCCGTGAGCAAAGGGCTTTATTATGTGGACCTGTGGGAAGTGATGGCGGACGAGAACGGTTACCTGCGGGCGGACCTGGCAGGGAGCGACGGCCTGCACCTGCTCGACGGCTCCAAATACCGCCCGTGGCTGGATTACCTTGCCGCACACACCATATACAGCGCGCACAACGCGCAGTTCGCCCTGGCGGACGGGGGCGCATACCGTTAGCACGCCCGCAAATATCCTTTGGAGGCACCAATTTGGCAAACAATATCAAGCCGTACAAAGTGCACAGCAAACGCCGCCGCAACCAGACGCTTCTGGTGCAGGCGGGTCTTGGCGTGCTCATTGTGGCGCTTTTGTTCGGCATTTCCTATTCGTCGGTGAAGATCATCCACGGCCAGCCTGTGTTCCCGGTGCGCGGCGCGCAGCAGGACGGGGGCCAGCCATCGTCCGAAAGCACGCCGCCTGCGCCGGAAAGCGTATCTACGCCCTCCGGCGGCGGTGCGCAGGAGGTGGGCGGCCGGCCGGAGGCAGCGGCGCCCGTGCAGGCTTGGAACACGGAAGTGCCTGTGGAGCGCACGCTGGAAAGCGACGTTACTGCCAGCGATTCCCGCCTGTTGGCCGTGCCTGCCAACGGCAGGCTGAGTACGGAGTATTTCCGCACGGCGCTGTTCATCGGGGATTCCCTGTCCCAGGGCTTTGCGCTGTATGCACCCACGCGGGATGTGGCAACAGTATGCGCGTATAAGAGCACCAGCCCCAATCAGGTGCTGCAAAATTTTGTGGGCCAGCGGCCGGACGGCTCGCGCATTGAGATGTGGGACGACATCAAGGTGCAGTCGCCAAGCAATATCTATGTGTTGTACGGCACCAACGCGCTCATCAGCCAGTCGGATGAAGCGTTCCTGAAATATTACAGCGATCTGCTCGACAAGCTGCGGGAGCGGTTCGCGGGCGTGCCCATTTATGTGCAGAGCATCACGCCCACCACGGCCGAACAGGGTGTAAAGCAGCCGCCGCTGGAGAACGGCCACATCCGTCTTATCAATAACGCCATCGCCAAGCTGGCCGTGAGCAAGGGCCTTTATTATCTGGACGCACAGGAGGCTCTGGCAGACGCAGACGGAAACCTGCGCGGGGACTATGTGGGAACCTACGACGGCATTCACATGAACCCCACGGGCTATGCGGCCTGGGCGGATTATATCCTGACTCACACCGTATACAGCGATTACAACAAGCAGTTCGTGACGGAGGGGCCGTATGCCTGACGCACCGGCCCCGGTGAAAGATAACAGCAGGGCCCCGGCTGAAAAGCCGGGGCCCTGCTGTATCTGCTGTGAGCCGCTGTCAATCGTGCAAAAGGTTGAGCGTGATCTCGTATTTGCTGTCCACTGAATACTTCTCCGGTGCGCTGGCCTTGTATTTGTTCAGCGCGGCAGTGGATTTCACCGGGTTCTGCAGCGTGCCGGCGCCCGCCACGCAGCCGCCCGGGCAGGCCATGCCCTCCAGCAGGTAGCCGTTCAGCTTGCCTGCCTTGGCCAGCATCAGCATTTTTTTGCATTCCTGCAGGCCCTGGGCGGCCATCACCTTTACCTCGCGGTCCGGGTCCATCTTGTGGATGGCGTTCACCACCGCGTTCGCCACGCCGCCGGAAACCGCAAACCCGCGGCCGTCGGCGGTGGCCTCCACCAACTCGGGCCCAGCGGCCACTTCGGAGAACTTGATGGCCTTCGCCTCAAACATGCCCATCACTTCTTCAAATGTGAGCACGAAGTCCACGTCGCTGCGGATGGTGCGGCGGCTGGCTTCCAGCTTTTTGGCGGCGCACGGCCCGATGAAAACGACCTTGCAGTTTTTGTGCTCTTTTTTCAGCAGGCGGGCCGTCAGCACCATGGGTGTCATGGCCATGGAGATATAGGGCGCAAAATCCGGGAACAGCTTTTTCGCCATCACGCTCCAGGCCGGGCAGCAGGACGTGGCCATGAACGGCTGCTGCTCGGGCACCTCGCGCATAAAATCTTTGGCTTCTTCAATGGTACACAGGTCCGCGCCGATGGCGACTTCCACCACATCGTCAAAGCCCAGGAGCTTCATGGATGGCTTCAGCTTTTCAGGCGTCATGTCCGGGCCGAACTGGCCCACAAAGGCCGGAGCCACGGCGGCGATGACACGGTCGCCCTGGTTGATGGACTGGATGACCTGGAAGATCTGGCTTTTGTCCGCGATGGCGCCGAAAGGACAGTTTACAAGGCACATGCCGCAGGACACGCACTTGTCGTAATCGATCTTCGCGCGGCCCAGCTCGTCGGAGCCGATGGCATCCATGCCGCAGGCCTTGGCGCAGGGGCGTTCCATCTTATGGATGGCGCCGTAGGGGCATACGTTGGCGCACTGCCCGCACTTGACGCACTTGCTCTGGTCGATAACGCTTTTGCCGTGCACGATGGACACCGCGCCCTTGGGACATACTTCCACGCAGGGATGTGCCAGGCAGCCCTGGCACATATCCGTCACGTGAAAAGATTTTTCCGGGCAGGCGTTGCAGGCGAATTTGATGATATTGATGAGGGGCGGCTCGTAGTATTTCTCCGGCCGGGCGGCCTCCTCGATACCGGTGGAAAGGGGCGCGTGCTCGTCGATGGGGCGCAGCGGCAAACCCATGGACAGGCGCAGGCGCTCGCCCACGATGGCGCGCTCCAGAAAGATACTGTCGCGGTATTTGCTCACCTCGCCCGGCAAAATCTTGTACGGCAGCTCCTCGACGCGGCTGTAATCGCCGCCTTCGTATGCCATACGGGCCACCTCGGTGAATACCTGGCGGCGGATGTCGGTAACGGAAGAATAAATACCACGCATGTGTGAAAACTCCTTTATCAATCAGGTGTGGACAGACTGTTACAAAAATATCATACCATAGTGCAAAAAGCCGCGCAAGTGCGCGCCGTGACAAAGTTCTTTGCTCCGCACAAAAAAATAGTGGTACATCTGCCCAGCGCCGGGCGGATGCCCCTCGGGGGCTTCTTGTAAAGGCCGGGCGAAGGGCATATAATACGGGAGTGGTATGATTTTCCGGCGCGGCATGCGCCGGCTGTGAGAAAAGGAGAACCCTGTTTTGATTTTGGAACTTTTACTGGACGCGCTGCTGGACAGCGTGAAAATGCTGCCCTTTCTGTTCGCGGCGTACTGGCTGATCGAATATGTGGAGCACCGCCACTCGGAGGGCATCGAAAAAGCACTGGCGGGCGGCGGGCGCTTTGGCTTTGTACCGGGCGCCGTACTGGGCCTGCTGCCCCAGTGCGGGTTTTCGGCCATGGCGGCAAACCTGTACGCCAGCAAGGTGGTCACGCTGGGTACCCTGCTGGCGGTGTTCCTTGCCACGTCCGACGAGGCGGTGCCGCTGCTCATCGCAAACCCGGAACACTGGCGGTCGCTGGCGCTGATCCTCGGCATCAAGCTGGCTGTGGCGCTTGTCGCGGGCTTCTGCATTGATTTTGTGTTCAAAAGGCTGATCCCTCAGAGCGTGCGCGGCGGCTACACAGGCAGCAGCAGCGCTGTGGACTGCCACGAGCACGAGGAACGGGACGGCATCCTGGCGGCGGCGCTCAAGCACACGCTGCACATCTTTTTGTTCATTCTGCTGTTCAACATTGTTTTGGGCGCGCTGGTGGCTCTGGTGGGCGAGGAGGCCATAGGGGCATTCCTGGCGGCCAGCGGCCCATGGCAGCCTGTGCTGGCCGGGCTTGTGGGGCTCATTCCCAACTGTGTGTCCTCGGTCCTCATCACCCAGCTGTATGCCGCGGGCCAGCTTTCGCTGGGAGGCGTGGTGGCGGGGTTGTGCACGGGCGCAGGCGTGGGGCTGGCGGTGCTGCTGCGCGCCAACAAAAACGCCAAACAGAATTTGTTTATCGTGGCGCTGCTGTACGGCATCGGCGTGGCGGCGGGCCTGGTTTGCAGCCTGTTTGCATAGCAAAATCAAAAAGCACCCCGCCGCACGGTGGGGTGCTTTTTGCGCGGTGCGGGCAAGGGACAGGGAAAGGCCGTGCGCCATACAATTTCCGCCAATTGCCGAATGACACGGCGGACCGTTTGTGGTATAATATGTCCGGTTGGTGAATGCGAGCCGCAGGCGAAGCATGAGCCTAGCGGCATAGATACCATGTTTCTTAGTGAACACGAGCGGTACGCGAAGTGCGAGCTTAGAAATATGGTATAATATATCCGTTTGGCAGATGCAGACCGAAAGCGGAGCGGAAGCCTGGAAACAGGGTACGGATCAATGGCTTGTTTGGGTTTCTCCGCAGCGTGCAGATGGCGGGCCGCGCAGCCGCGCGCGGCAGAGGAGCGCGGCGAATTTTTAATTTCCCCGGCATGCCGGGGCGGCGGAACGGAGGCCGGAAGGTGACGGAGCAGTTACAGTCCATCTGGTATAATTTCATATTGAACGTCAAGGGGAATTTTAACCCCATCGTGGATCTTTTGGACATCCTCGTGGTGACGTTTTTAATTTACGAGGCCATCTCGCTGGTGCGCCAGACGCGCACCGCGCAGCTTGCAAAGGGCATCATTGCCGTGCTGCTGGCGTATGCCGTGGCAAATCTGCTGGGCATGCGCACACTGGCGTGGCTCATCAACAGTATCATGAGCTTCGGCATCATTGCGTTGGTGGTGGTGTTCCAGCCGGAGCTGCGCCGCGCGCTGGAACAGGTGGGACGCACAAGCCTGTTCGGCATGCAGCTGTTCAAAGGCAAGGCGGACCCGGGGGATCTGCGCGCCAAATGGCAGAGCGCCATCGTGGCGGTGTGCGATTCCGCCGAGCAGCTGGCCGATTCCCGCACGGGCGCGCTGGTGGTGCTGGAGCGCCGCACCAATCTTTCCGAGATCATCAAAACAGGCACCGTGCTCAACGCCGATATTACGCCGGAGATGCTGGGCACGATATTCTATGAAGGCACGCCGCTGCACGACGGCGCCGTTGTTGTGCGCGACGGCCGTATCGAGGCCGCGGGCTGCTTTTTGCCGCTTTCAAACAACCTGGAGATCGGCAAGGACATGGGTACGCGCCACCGCGCGGCCCTTGGCATGAGCGAGAATTCCGACGCGGTTGTCGTGGCTGTGAGCGAGGAGACCGGCATCATCTCGCTGGCCAAAAACGGCGTGCTCATCCGCCGGCTGGACAGGCAGAATCTGTTCAACCTGCTGGAGGGTGACATGGTCCCGCCGGCCGTCGAAGAGAAAAAACGCCCGTTCTGGAGGAGAAAGCATGAAAAACAACACGAATAACGCTCCCTCGAACGCGTCCTCCCAGGCAAAACCCATGGGCCGGTTTGAAAAACTGTTTTCCAACCGGTGGTTTGCAATGGCGGTTTCCGCAATGCTGGCCGTGCTGCTTTGGCTTGTTGTCATAGCGCAGGAGCCGACGCAGACACGCACCATTACTGTGTCCGGTGTTTCCTATGATTACAATTCAGCTTTGTATACCGGTGCGTCTTTGGACATTGTGAAACGCGAGGATACTAAGGTCAGCGTGGTGATTTCGGGTGACAGCAGCGCGATCAATGAGGTAGACCCCGCCGACATCGTCGTGTATCCCGATTATACCGAAGTTTCCCGTTCAGGCATGCCCGGCGAATACACGCTGCGGCTGCAGGCGCGCCGCGCGGATACGTCTTTGACAAAATTTGATATCGACTCCATCTCGCCCGCATATGTGGACGTGACGTTTGCGCAGATCGGCACGCAGAAATTCACCGTGGAAGTGGAAGCCAGCGTGGACCCGGCCGAGGGGTATTATCTGGGCGAAAAGCAGGCCTCCCCCGCCGAGGTGACGCTGCGCGGGCCTGTGGACGAACTGGCGCGCGTGGCGCGGGTGGTGGCCCGCGTGGAGAGCGATGAAAAGCGCGACCGCACGATGCTGGACAGTGCGGCGCTGGAATTTCTGGACGCGGACGGCCATGTCATCACAGACAGCAGCATCACGGTGCTGGAGGGTGAACAGGTGGAGGTGACGATCCCTGTACTGAAGCTGAAGGAGGTGCCGCTGAAGTTTGAGTTCAGCAATGTGCCGGCAGGATACGACCCCGCCGAGCTGAACGCCAGCATCTCCCCGGCGACCATCCGCATCGCCGGTGCGGCGGATACGGTGGACGGTATCGAAAGCGTGAACGCGGGCTTCATCAACCTGGCGCGGGTCCAGTTGGGCAAGGCCGAGACACTGAAGATCCAGCTGAGCGAAGGACTTGTGAATGTGGATGACGTGCAGGAGGCCACAGTTACTTTTGATACCAGCGGCTACGGCGAGCCGCGCGCCATCACGGTGAGCGATATCCGCGTGGTGAACGCGCCCTCCGGTGTGGATGTGAAGGTCATCACCGAAAGCATCAACAATGTAACGCTGGTGGGCGAGGCCGAGGAGCTGGCGGCCATCTCGCCATCGGACGTCATCGCACAGGTGGACGCCTCGGCGCAGAATATTACGGTAAAGGGAAGCGGACAGCAGCAATTCAGCGCGCAGATCATCGTTACGGGCACAAAGACGGTGTTCGCCACGGGGGCGTACTCCGTGCTGTGCGACATCACGGTGAAGTGACGATGCTGCTGGTGAGAGATATCCGCCTGCCGCTTGCGGCGGGCGAACAGGAGGCTGTGGCGGCGGCCCTGAAAAAAACAGGGCTGCCGCGTCACGGCATAAAAAATACGGGCATTGCGAAGCTTTCGGTGGACGCACGGCATGGAAGGCCCAGCCTTGTGTACACCGTTGCCCTGGAACTTGCCGACGAGGGTGCGGAGCGTTCGTTCGAACGCTTTGCGCCCTATGTTTCAATAGCGGCGCCCGCCGCATTTACTGTGCATAACGGCACACGGCCGCTGGCGCATTCGCCGGTGGTGTGCGGCTTTGGCCCGGCGGGACTGTTTGCGGCGCTTCTGTTGGCGCGGCAGGGGTTCCGGCCCATCGTGCTGGAGCGGGGGCCGGCCATGGAGCAGCGCGCACAGGCGGTGGAGCGCTTCAACGCGGCGGGCCTGCTGGACGAAAACGCCAATATCCAGTTCGGCGAAGGCGGCGCGGGTACGTTTTCAGACGGCAAGCTCACCACACGCATCAACGACCCGCTGTGTGCTTTTGTCACCCGGACGCTGCTGGCGCATGGCGCGCCCCGGGATATTGCCTACAAGCAGAAGCCGCACATCGGCACCGATGCGCTGCGGGATGTTATTGTGTCTATCCGGCGGGAGGTCGAGGCGCTGGGCGGGAAGGTGCTTTTCAACACGCCGCTCACCGGCCTGCGCGTGCGGGACGGGCGGCTTGCGGCGGTGTGCACGCCGCAGGGCGAGCTGCCCTGCGGTGCGCTGCTGCTCGCGCCGGGGCACTCGGCCCGGGATACATTTGAAATGCTGGACGGCGCGGGTTTTACTCTGCAGGCAAAGCCTTTTTCGGTGGGCTTTCGGGCCGAGCACCTGCAGCGCCGCATTGAAGAAAGCCTTTACCACGATGCGGCGGGCCATCCGGCTTTGCCGAGGGGTGAGTACCAGCTTTCCCAGCATGTGGGCGGACGGTGCGTTTACACCTTCTGTATGTGTCCGGGCGGCAGCGTGGTGGCGGCCGCCAGCGAAACGGGCCGCGCAGTGACCAACGGCATGAGCCTGCACGCGCGGGATGGAGAAAACGCCAACGCCGCCGTGGTGGTGAGTGTGAACGAAGCGGATTTCGGCGGCGATGCCCGGCGTGCCATTGCGTTTCAGCGGGAGCTGGAGACAAAGGCATACGCAGCGGGCGGCGGCGGCTATGCGGCGCCCGCCGAAAATGTGCGCAGCTTTTTGGAAGGCGCAGGCACGCTGCACGCCGGCGTGGTGAAGCCCACCTACCCGCGCGGCGTGACAGCCTGTGATCTGGGCAGCCTGCTTCCCGGTGAGCTTACGGGCGCTCTGCGCGCAGGGCTTTCGGCCTTTGAGCGGAAGCTGCGCGGCTATACCGCGCCGGAGGCGGTGCTCACCGGGCTGGAGACGCGCACGTCCAGCCCCGTGCGCCTGCCGCGGGATGAAAACGGCGAGAGCACCGATGTGCGGGGCGTTTGGCCCTGCGGCGAGGGGCCAGGCTACGCGGGCGGTATCATGTCCGCGGCAGTGGATGGCCTGCGGGCCGCCGCACGCGTGGCGCAGAATTTTTCTCCCGCACCTTGAGCGGGAGGCTGGAACCCGACGGAAAAATCGAATATCCACCATATCGGAGGAACCTATGAACGACCCGTACAACGGAAATGGACGCAAAAGCCCGGAGGACGACCTGGGCAGAAGCATTGAAAAAGAAGTGAAGGAAACCATCGGAACCGTGGCGGCCGCGCTGCAGGACGCCGCGCGAGAAGTGAGTACCTCGCTGCGGGACAACGAAAGCGTGCAGCGTACCGTGAAAGACCTGGGCGCTGCGGCCAGGGACGGCGTGCAGGGCATCCAGAGCGCCATCGCCCAGGCACAGAAAAATGCTGAGAAGGAAAAGCGGCGCCGCAAACGGCGGGATTATGCAAAAAAGGCAAACGGCGCGCTCAGCGAGGCGGGCGGCCTGATGCTGCCTGCGGGCATTTTGGCGGCGTGCGCGTTTTCTGCTTTTGAACCGGGGGACCCGGCCGGGGCGTTGATCCTAGGGTTCATTTCGCTGTGGTTTTTCGCAGGCGCATTTGGCGCATTTCTCAAATCGCGCACGCTGCGGCGTATCGCCACATACCAAAGCGTGCTGGGCGAGCGTTCCTACTGCACACTGCAGGAGCTTTCGGAGCTTACGGGCAAAAGCCAGGGAGCCGTCCGCAAAGATCTGTTCCGACTGATCAGCTCGGGAAAATATGAGGATGTTTACCTTGCGCCGGACGGCACGCGCCTGTTTTCGGGTGAGACGGCGTACCGGCTGTATCTGGCCCAGCGGCAGGCGCAGCAGGAAGCCGGGGCCCGGCGGCAGGCGCAGCCCGCACGGCCGGAGCCGGCGGGCGTTCTGGCTGAGTGCCGCGCATTTTTGAGCGATCTGCGTGAACAGCAGCGCCTTATCAGCGACGCGCCCGTACTGGAGCAGGTGCAGCGCATCGAGGAGCAGACAGTACAGATCATCGCCTGGCTGGAAAAGCACCCCGGCGGCGAGAGCCAGATCCGCAGGTTTGTCAGCTACTACATGCCCACCACGCTCAAACTGCTGCGCACTTACAACGAGGTGGACCCGCAGGCCGACAGCAGTGCTGTTGCCGCGGAAATACAGACGGATATCTGCGGTATCCTGTACACCATCAACACCGCGTTCCAGAGCCTGCAGGACAACCTGCTGAAGGATACTGCGATGGACGTTTCCGCCGAGATCTCGGCGCTGGAAACAGTGCTGGCCCAGGAGGGCCTGACCAAAGACGAGCTGCTCGGCCGGTAGGGCGGGCGGGGAAGAAGGGAGCGCTGGAGTTTGGGCGCGTTCGTTTTTATCATCATTCTGTTGTTGGTCATCGTGCCGCGCATGCGCCAGGAAAGTGTGCGCCGCACGCCGTATGGAAAAGAGCATCGCGGCACACAGTATGGATACAGGGCCGCCGGAAAGGGCGGCGCACAGGTGCAGCCCGCGCAGTACAGCTATCCCGCCGGGGCACAGGCGCAGGGCGCCGCAGGCACGGGCGGTGCGCCGAATCCGGACGCTCCGGGCCGCCAAAGCAACGATACGCTGCGGGGCAAGCAGCTGTTGGGCATGTGCGCGGGCATTGCGGGCGGCGCTTGGGCCGCGCTGATGGGCGTGGCGGCGCTGGGCGGTGTCAGCGAGGTGATCTGGTGCATCAGCAACGGTTTTTCCTTTGGAGATGAGCTGATGCTGGTTGTGATACCCGCGCTTTTGGCCGCGGGAGGCTGGAAGGCCGCACAGGCCGGCTTTGCCCTGATGAACCGGATTAAGCGGTTCCGGCTGTATGATGCGATCATCGGCGAGCGCCGCGTGTGCCCGGTATCCGATATTGCGCGTGCCAGCGGCCGCAAGCCCGAGGAAGTGGAACGCGACCTGCTCGACATGGTGCGGCGCGGCTATTTTCCGCTGGGCTTTGTGGACGCCGAGACTGCCTGCTTTTATGCCGACAATGCCGCCTGGCGCGCACAGAACCCCGAGCGTGCCCGCCAGCAGGACGCTCCGCTGGGCAAAGAGCAGCCCCGGCCCGCGCCCGCCGCGCAGGAGCCTGTCCCAGAGGATGAGCCCGGCGGCGGATATTTGCGGGAGCTGGAGCGCCAGCTTGCACGCATTGAAAACGCCGACATCCGCGCCAAGGCGGCGCGGCTGCGCGAGCACACCGAGGATATCTTTGCCTGGGTGAAGCTGCACCCAGAGTGCGCCGACGACGCGCGGCGCTTTTGCAGCTATTATCTGCCCACAGCCGTCAAGCTGCTGAATACCTACAATGAGGTGGCGCCGCATGCCGATGAAAGCAGCGTGGCGGCGGGCATCCAGAGCGAGGTGTCCCAGGTGCTGGACACTATGTCCACCGCCTTCCGGGGCCTGATGGACAATCTTTTGCAGAACACCGCCGTGGATATGCAGGCCGAGATCTCGGCGCTGGAGACGGTGCTGGCCCAGGAGGGGCTGGCGCAAAACGGCTTTACGATGCAGAAATGAGACGCGCCGTTTGTCCGGCGGCCGCGGTTGTGTAATTTTCAGAACCGCCTGTCCGGGGAAGGCCCCGGAAAAAACCGTGATTTTTTGTGAGAAGGAGACCCATTCCATGTTTTACCGTCCCTGGCAGACCGTCCGCCCCGACCCAGCCCGCTCCGCCGCGCTCAGCGCGGCGCTGGGCATGCCGCGCCTTGTGTGCGACGTGATGTGCGCCCGTGGGCTGGACACACCCGAAGCGGCGCGCGCCGTGTGCGGCGGCGGGGACGCTTTGTCTGACCCGATGCTCCTTTCCGGCATGGAGGCGGCCGTGGCACGCATCCACCGCGCCATCGACGACGGCGAGCGCATCGCCGTATTCGGGGATTACGATGTGGACGGCGTGACAGCCACCGCGCTGCTGTATACCTATCTGGATTCCGCCGGTGCGGACGTTTATTACAAGCTGCCCAGCCGGGATGACGACGGCTACGGCCTTTCCGAGACGGCGGTGGACCTGATGGCCGCCAAGGGCGTGAGCCTGATTGTCACCGTAGACAATGGCGTTTCGGCAAATGCGGCCATTGCCCACGCCAAAGAGCAGGGCGTGGACGTGGTGGTGACGGACCATCATCTGCCGCCGCAGACGCTGCCGGAGGCTGCGGCCATCGTGAATCCCCAGCTCCCCGGCGACGAAAGCCCGTGCAAGACGCTCTCGGGCGCGGGCGTGGCCTTCAAGCTGGCTGCGGCCCTGGACGGCTGCACGCCGGACGAGATGCTGCCTTTTTACGGGGACCTCGCTGCCATTGGGACGATTGCGGACATTATGCTGCTTGAGGGTGAGAACCGGCGCATCGTCAAGGCGGGGCTGGCGCTTTTGCAGCAGACGGAGCGTCCGGGCATCGCGGCGCTCATCGAGACCTGCGGCCTTGGGGGCAAGGAGCTGACGGCGGAAAATGTCTCTTTTGGGCTGGCGCCGCGCCTGAACGCGGCGGGCCGTATGGACAGCGCCGCCGCCGCGCTGGAACTGCTGCTGTGTGAGGACCCGGAGGAGGCCGAAGCGATTGTGGCCGGGCTGGAAGCACAGAATGCGGCCCGGCAGAAGGCCGAGCAGGATATTTTGCAGGGCGTGCTGGACAGCGTTGCCGCGGATGAGACCTATGGCGCGGACCGTATCCTTGTCGTGTGGGGCCGAGGCTATCACCAGGGCGTTATCGGCATCGTGGCCTCCCGCGTGGTGGAGCGCTTCGGCAAGCCGGCCATCATCGTATCCGTTGACGAGAACGGCGAGGGCAAGGGGTCCGGCCGCAGCATCGCGGGCGTTTCGCTGTACAATGCCATCGCCGCCTGCGGAGACCTGCTCATCCGGTTCGGCGGACACGCGCTGGCCGCCGGGCTGTCTGTGCGGGAGGAAAACCTGCCCGCGTTCCGCAAGGCGGTCAACGCGTGGGCCGCGCAGGAGCACCCGGTGCTCAAGCGCC
>OLOS01002441.1_pt1 | contig 12710 bp, 8 predicted proteins | sample 1672631 | NCBI WGS metagenome assembly OLOS01 (sample SAMEA3136707, study PRJEB25190) | human gut metagenome | biome: human gut; feature: human-associated habitat; material: faeces | place: Austria | collected 2013 | reverse complement strand
CTGCGCCGATCTGGCGGCGCGCATGGAGGACGGCTGTCTGCGGCAGCTGCTGGCGGCGGAGGCGGATCGCGCGGCGGAACGGGGAAAACGGCTGGCAAACTTGTTGGAAAAAGCCTTGACAACGGAGAATAACCTGCTAAAATGGTAGGCAAATAGGAAAAGGGGCGCGCCGCACCGGGCGCGCCTAATTCCGGAAGAGCATCAAGGGGGCGGGCGGCGCCCGTCTCTGGTATACAAAGGAGGCTTTACCCATGAAAGAATGTATCTCCCGCGAGGCGGCGCTGGCGGCGCTGAAAACGTACAACAAGGAGCCGTTCCACATTCTCCACGGTTTGACGGTGGAGGGCGTTATGCGCTGGTACGCCAATGAGCTGGGCTATGGCGAGGACGCGGATTTCTGGGCCACGGTGGGTCTGCTGCACGACATCGACTTTGAGATGTGGCCGGAGCAGCACTGCCGGAAGGCACCGGAACTGCTGAAGAAGGCGGGGTGCTCCGAGGAGTTCATCCACGCGGTCTGTTCCCACGGCTACGGCCTGTGCTGCGATGTGGAGCCCACCCACGAGATGGAGAAGGTGCTGTTCGCCGCCGACGAGCTGACGGGCCTGGTCGGCGCGGCCGCCCGTATGCGCCCCAGCAAGAGCGTGATGGACATGGAGGTCAGCAGCCTGAAGAAGAAGTATAAGGACAAGAAGTTCGCCGCCGGCTGCTCCCGGGATGTGATCAACACCGGCGCGGAGCGCCTGGGCTGGACCATCGAGGAGCTGATGGAAAAAACCATCCTGGCTATGCGGAGCTGCGAGGAGAGCGTCAACAAGGAGATGGAGACGCTGGCCTGAGCGTATACATCGAAAAGAACACCCTGCGTGAATACACAGGGTGTTCTTTTTTACGAATTATACGGAGAGTTGTGGGATATTGTGGAGGGGCGGAGGGGGTTTACGCCGCCTGCGGCGGCTACACCTTATCCGCCCCCTTCGGGGGCACCTGTCTCCCTGCGGGTCGGTCGGTCCGCGGATCTGACAGGCCACCGGCCTGTCATTCAACACTGCGGACCCCTCAAGGGGAAGGCTTACGGGGGTGCGCCCTCGGGGGGAAGGCTGACGGGGTGCAGGGGGAGAAAAAAGGAAGCACCCGGGCGGGTGCTTCCCTGTATGTTATTCGATGGCGATGATGTAGTAGTACACCGGCTGGCCGCCGGGAAGGGCGGCGACCTCGGCGTCGGGGCAGATCGTCTCGAACACCTCGGCGGCGCGGGCGGCGTCATCCTCGGTGACGCCCTGGCCGGAGTAGACGGTGACGAACTCGGCGTTCTTATCGGCGGCTACATGAGCCAGCTTATCCAGCAGTACGTCCAGGCTGCGGTCGGTGCCCAGGAGCTTGCCGTCACACAGGGCCAGGTAGTCGCCCTCGTTGATGGCGAAGCCGTCGAAGTCGGAGTTGCGGGCGGCGTAGGTGATCTGGGCGGTGGTGACGTTGGCGGCGGCCTCGGTCATGGCGGCCAGGATAGCCTGGGGGTCGTCGTTGTCCGGGTCCACGGCCATCATGGCGGAGATGCCCTGAGGCACGGTGGCGGTGGGCACCACGATGACCTGCTTTTCCGTCAGGCCCACGCACTGCTGGGCGGCCATGATGATGTTCTTGTTGTTGGGCAGGATGAACACGATCTCGCTGGGGGTGCGGTTGACCTCCTGCAGGATGGCCTCGGTGGAGGGGTTCATGGTCTGCCCGCCGGAGACGATACGGTCCACGGTCAGGTCGCGGAACACGGCCTCGAGACCCTCGCCGGCGCAGACGGCCAGGAAGCCGTAGCGCTTTTCCGGCGCGGCCACAGCGGTCTCGCCGCGCTCCAGCTCGGCCTCGACGGCGTCCAGATCGTCGGTGGACTGGGCCTTCTTGCCGGCGGCCAGGTCGGCGGCCTGGGTACGCATATTCTCGATCTTGGCCAGCTCCAGCGTGCCGTATTTCTGGGCCTCGTTCAGGGCGTCGCCGGGGGTGTCGGTGTGGACGTGGACCTTGAAGGCCTCGTCATCCTCGCCAATGACCAGGCTGTCGCCGATGCTGCCCAGATAGGCGCGCAGGCCGTCCAGGGGCTTGTCGGAGGTCTTGCGGACGATGAACACGGTGTCGAAGGCGAAGGTGATGTCCTCGTCGCCGATGGCGGCGAAGTCCGCCTTCTCCTCGGCGGTATCGGCCACCTCAGGCACGGGCTCGCCCCGCAGGGCGCGGAGCATACCCTCCAGAATGATGAGGTAGCCCTTGCCGCCGGCGTCCACCACGCCGGCCTTTTTCAGCACGGGGTTCATCTCGATGGTCTCCGCCAGGGTGGTGTAGCCGGTCTTGATGGCCTCGTCCAGCACGAACTCGGCGTCGTTCTTCTCGCCGGCGGCCTCCAGCGCACGCTGGGCGGCCAGGCGGGAGACGGTGAGGACCGTGCCCTCGGCGGGCTTCATCACCGCGCCGTAGGCAGTGGAAACGCCCTCCTGCATGGCCTCGGCCAGCAGGGCGCCGTCGGCGGTGTCGTGGCCCTTGAGGACCTTGCTCATGCCGCGGAACAGCAGGGACAAAATGACGCCGGAGTTGCCCCGGGCACCCCGGAGCAGGCCGGAGGCCGTCAGCTTGGCGGCCTCGTCCACGGTGGCGGGCTCGGCCTTGCGGAGCTCGTTCACCGCCGTCTGGATGGTCAGGGACATATTGGTGCCGGTGTCGCCGTCGGGCACCGGAAATACGTTCAGGTCGTTGATGGCCTGTTTCTGCGCGGTGATGCAGGCGGCGCCGAAGGCGACCATCTGCTTGAAGGCGCCGCCGCTGATCTTATCTGTCATGTCTGTTCTCCTTCCGGGCGCGTCACACGGTGACGGAATCCACGCAGACATTCACCGCTTTGACGGTGACGCCGGTGTTGAGGTTGACCACATACTTGACCTCGCCCATAATGGATCGGCAGACTGTGGCGATGTTGACGCCGTTTTCCACGACGATGTGCAGCTCGATGGACACGGTGCCGTCATCATTGTATGTGACCTTGACACCCTTGCTCATGGCCTCGGGCCGCAGGAGATGCACCAGCCCGTCAGTCATGCTGCGCTGGGCCATGCCCTTGACGCCGAAGCAGTTGGTGGCGGCCGCGCCGGTGATGGTGGTGAACACGGCGTCGCTGATGGTGATCTCGCCGTTTTCGGTGGGGACTTTTATCATAGCGGACTTCCTTTCTGCGGAAATGGCATAATAACACACGATAATATGGAGTATTATATACTACTTTCTCCGGGATTACAATAGAGATTTTACCGGGGCGGCATATGGGCAGGTTTCCCGCGCGGCTTTGAAGGCGCGGCGAAGAAAGGGAGCGCCCCGCGGGGCGCTCCCTTGTGCGTTACTGCTTGTAGGGCACGTGCCAGATGGTGTCGGCGTACTGGGAGATGGCCCGGTCGGCGGCGAAGACGCCGCTGCGGGCGATGTTGGTGAGGCTCATGCGGTTCCACGTCTCCCGTTCGCGGTAGGTGTGGCGCATCCGGGACTCGGCCTCGCAGTAGGCGGCGAAGTCGGCCAGGACCATGTACTGGTCCGCCTGACCGTCCATGCCGGTGACCAGCCGCTGGAACAGGTCCTCGTAGGTAACGCCGTCCCGGAAGCCTACCTTCAGCTGGTCCAGCACGCGGCGCAGCACCGGGTCGCGCTGGTAGAGCAGGTTGGGGTCGTAGGTGTGGCGCAGGTGCTCCACCTCATCGGCATGAAGGCCGAAGAGGAACATATTGTCGTCGCCCAACAGGTCGTGCATTTCCACGTTGGCACCGTCCAGGGTGCCGACGGTCAGCGCGCCGTTCATCATAAACTTCATATTGCCGGTGCCGCTGGCCTCCTTGCCGGCGGTGGAGATCTGCTGACTGACCTCGCTGGCGGGCATGAGGACCTCGGCCAGGGAGACGCGGTAGTTCTCCAGGAACACCACCTGGAGCCGATCTTTGCACAGCGGGTCGCTGTTGATCTGGTCGGCCAGAGAATTGATGAGGTGGATGATGCGCTTGGCCACGGCGTAGCCTGGGGCGGCCTTGGCACCGAACAGGAACGTCTGGGGCGGGAGGTCCAGGCTGGGGTCATCCTGCAGGCGCTGGTACAGGTAGATGATCTGCAGGGCGTTCAGCAGCTGGCGCTTGTACTCGTGCAGGCGCTTTACCTGCACATCGAAGATGGCGTCGGTGTTCAGCACCACACCCTGGTGCTTCCTGGCGAAGGCGGCAAAGGCAAGCTTGTTCTGATGCTTGATGTCCTCCAGACGCTGAAGGACCGCCTTGTCACCGGCGTAGGCCTCCAGCTTTTTCAGCTCCTGCGGATGGGTGAGATAGCCCTCGCCGATCAGGTCACGGAGCAGACCGTCCAGACCGGGGTTGATCTGGGGCACCCAGCGGCGGTGGTCGATGCCGTTGGTGACGTTCTTGAACTTGTCCGGCATCATCTGGCAGGCGTCCTTGAACAGGTCCTTCCGCAAAATCTCGGAGTGCAGGGCGCTGACGCCGTTGACGGCCATGCTGCCGGCGATGCACAGGTTGGCCATGCGGACGCCGCCGTCCCAGATAATGGCCAGCTTGGCGGTCTTGACCGGGTCGTGATAGAATTCCTCCACCTGCTGCTGCCAGCGGCGGGAGATCTCCTGCAATATCTGCCACACGCGGGGCAGCAGCGTTTCGAACAGCTGCTGCGGCCAGACCTCAAGGGCCTCGGAAAGCACGGTGTGGTTGGTGTAGGCCACGCAGTGGGTGGTGATGTGCCAGGCCTCGTCCCAGCCCATGCCGGCATCGTCGATGAGGATACGCATCAGCTCCGGGATCACCAGCGTGGGGTGGGTGTCGTTGATCTGGATGACATTCTTCTCATGGAAGTTCTTGAGGGTACCGTACTGCTGGATGTGCTTGCGGGTGATGGACTGAATGGTGGCGGACACGAAGAAATACTGCTGCTTCAGCCGCAGGGACTTGCCCTCGTAGTGGTTGTCCTCGGGGTAGAGCACCTGACTGATGGCGTCAGCCATGGCGCGCTCCTCGGCGGCATGGAGGTACTGGCCCTCGCTGAAGAGCTTCATGTCGATGGGCTTGGGGCTGCGGGCCTGCCACAGACGCAGGGTGTTCACATGGTCGGTGTCGTAGCCGGCGATCTCCATGTCGCAGGGGATGGCCAGCACACGGGTGTAGTCCTCATGGACCACCATCAGGTGGTTGTTGTCCCAGCGGGTGCGGACCTTGCCGCCGAAGCGGACCTCCTCCGCCTCCTGCAGCTTGGGCAGCAGCCACGCGTCGCCCAGCTGCATCCAGTCGTCCGGCAGCTCCACCTGCTGTCCCTCCACGATCTTCTGCTTGAAGATACCCAGCTCATAGCAGATGGAATAGCCGGCGGCGGGGATCTCCAGCGTGGTCATGCTGTCCAGATAGCAGGCGGCCAGACGGCCCAGACCGCCGTTGCCCAGACCGGCGTCCGGCTCCATGTCGAAGATATCCGCCGCTTTGAAGCCCAGCTCGCCGATGGCGGCGGTCAGGGGCTCCAGCAGCGCCAGATTGAAGGCGTTTTTCATCAGGCTGCGGCCCATCAGGAACTCCAGCGACAGGTAGTGGACCTTGCGCTTTTCCTCGTGGGCCGTCTCCTCGCGGGTCTGTACGCCGTGCTCGGCCATGATGTCCCGCAGGACCATGGCGCAGGCCTTCATCATCTCGCCGTCGGTGGCCTGCTGCTCGGTGCAGCCGTAGTTGAGGCGCAGCTTCTGCACGATGGCCTCTTTCAGGGTCTCTTTGTTGTAGGTCATATCGGGTAACTCCTCCTTGGGTCAAAGATTCTCATAAATGTGCCGGTAGGCCGCCGCACTGCGGCCCCAGCTGAAGTCCGCGGTCATGCCACGGTATCGAACGGTGTCGAAGCCTGTCCGGTCGCCCCGGTACAGGCCGGTGGCCTGACCGATGACGGAGAGCATGGCCCCGGCGTCATAGTCGCCGAACAGGTAGCCGGTGCCGTCCTCCTGCCCCACCTGGCAGGAGCGCACGGTGTCCGCCAGACCGCCGGTGCTCCGCACGATGGGCACCGCGCCGTAGCGCATGGCGATCATCTGGCTCAGGCCGCAGGGCTCGCTGCGGGAGGGCATCAGGAACAGGTCGGCGGCGGCGTATACGCGGCGGGACAGGTCCTCGGCGTACAGGATCTGGGCCGACAGGCGTCCGGGGTACTGCCCGGCTTTCCAGCGGAAGAAGTCCTCATACCCCCGGTCACCGGTGCCCAGTACCACGAACTGGCAGCCGGTGGCCATGATGCCGTCCATGGCCTGCTGCACAAGATCAAGCCCCTTGTGGCCCACCAGCCGCGTCACCATGGCGATCAGCGGCGTGTCCGGCTCCTGGGCAAGTCCGAGGGCAGCCTGCAGGGATGCCTTGCACACGGCCTTGCCGGCCGGGTCTGCCGCCGTGTAATGCGCCGGAAGCGCCGGGTCGGACGCCGGGTCGTAGGTGACGGTGTCGATGCCGTTGACCACGCCGTGCATTTTCCAGCCGATGGCGTCCACCACGCTCTCCAGCCCCTCGGCATAGGCCGGGTCATGGAGTTGGGCGGCGTAGGTGGGGCTGACGGTGGTGACGGCGTCCGCCATGAGCATGGCACCCTTCATCAGGTTCACGTCGCCGTCCATGCGGAGGGTGCCGTCATCGTACCAGCCACGATCCAGACCGAAGAGCTGGTCTACGCTGTCGCTGCCGTAGCGGCCCTGATACTCAATGTTGTGAATGGTGAACACCGTGCGGATATGGCGTATCTCCCACCAGCGGGTGGCCGCGTCCTTGAGATAGATGGGCACCAGCGCCGTCTGCCAGTCGTTGCAGTGGAGGATGTCCGGCATCCAGTCCAGGCTGGGCAGCAGGTCGACGACGGCCTTGCTGAAAAAGGCGAAGCGCTCGCCGTCGTCAAACTCACCGTACAGGCGGCCGCGGCGGAAGTATTTTTCGTTGTCCACGAAGTACCAGGTCACACCCCGGTCATGGAGGGAGAACAGGCCGCAGTACTCATGCCGCCAGCCCAGGTCCACGTAGATATACCGGCGGAAGGTCATTTTCTCCCGCCACTGGGGGCCGATCTTGTCGTACAGGGGCAGAATGACGGCGGTCTCGACACCCTCCGCCGCCAGGGCGGGGGGGAGGCTGCCGGCCACATCGGCCAGGCCGCCGGTCTTGCAGAAGGGATAGGCCTCGCTGGTCACATACAGAACTCTCATGCCGCACCTCCTTGCCTTACACCGTGGCGCCCTTGGCGATGACGATGGGATAGCGCTCGTGGCCCATCAGGGTCACATTCTCGCTGACGGTGACGTATTTGTCGGTGATCACGCCCCGCAGTATGGCACCACGCTTGACCACCGTGTCCTTGAACAGGATACAGTTTTCCACGCTGGCACCCTTTTCAATACGCACGTTGCGGAACAGCACGCAGTTTTTTACGCTGCCCTGGATGTCGCAGCCGTCGGCGGCCAGGGAGTTGACGCAGCCGCCCTCCGGGTCGATGTAGCTGGAGGGGGAGTCGTTTTCCTTGCCGTATACCGGACGGTCCGGGCAGAACAGGGCGCTGCGGGTGGCGGTATCCAGCAGCTCCATGCTGCGGTCATAGTAGTTCTGCAGGGTGCTGATGTGGGCGGCGTAGCCGTCGTAGACGTAGCTTTGCAGGCGGAGGCGGCTGCTCATGCCCTGAAGGACATCCCGCCGCAGGCTGTAACGGTTGTGGCTCAGGCACTCCGTCACCAGCTGGATGAGCAGCTCGGTCCGCAGGACAAAGATGTTCAGGCAGCGATAGCCCTCCGGCGTGTGCAGGCCGTAGGCCGTGTCGGTGATGCGGCCCCGGGCATCCAGCCGGAAATAGGTGTCCTGCCCGTCGCCGGGGACGGCGGTGCAGACGGCGGTGATGTCCGCGCCGGTGTCGATATGGCGGCGGAGCACGTCCTCCAGGGGCGCGTTGATGACCGTGTCGCTGTCGGACAGCACCACGTAGTCCTGACGGATGCTCTTCAGGTAGTTCATCACGCTGCCCAGGGCATCCACGCGGCCGCGGAACTGGCCGTCGCCGCGGTGCTGCTCATTATAGGCGAAGGCCGGCAGCAGCGTCAGACCGCCGAAGTTGCGGCTCAGGTCCCAGCTCTTGCCGCTGCCCAGGTGGTCCAGCAGCGACTGGCACTTGCCGTGCATGATGACGCCCACGTCCGTGACGCCGGCGTTCACCATGCTGGAGAGGATGAAGTCGATGATGCGGTAGTCACCGCCGAAGGGGATGGAGCCGTGGACGCGATTTTCGATGAGCTCCCGCAGACCGTTTTCCTTGTCGTAGGAGAAGATGATCCCGTGCATTCCGTTCATGGCCGCACCTCCTTGCCGTTTTCGCCCAGCATCATTTTCGGTTCGATGACCGCGCCGTCCGCCACGGAGGTCCGGGGCCCCAGCACGGCGATGCCCCAGTCCTCAAAGGGGACGCTGCCCGGGGCGCCGCCCACCACGGCATTTCTGCCTACGCGGCAGCCCTCGCCCACGATGGCGTAGGACACCTTCGCGCCTGCCTCGATGACGGCGCCGGGCATGACCACGGAATAGGAGACGGACGCGCCCTCGGCCACGGTGGTGCCGGTGCTGAGGACGGCGTTCTTTACCTCGCCCAGCACGGTGCAGCCCTTGGCCACGGCGCTGTTGCCCACATCGCCCGTTTTACCGATGTAGGTGGGCGGGCAGGTGGGCGTGCGGCCGTAGATGCGCCACTTCTTGTCCAGCAGGTTCAGCCCGGAGCCGGGGGAGAGCATATCCATGTTGGCGTCCCACAGGGAGTCCAGCGTGCCCACGTCCTTCCAGTAGCCCTCGAAGCGGTAGGCGGACATCTTCTCACCGTTTTGCAGCATAGCGGGGATGATGTTTTTTCCGAAGTCGTTGTCGCTGCGGGGGTCAGTCTCATCATCGATGAGGTACTGGCGCAGCTTTTTCCAGGTGAAGATATAGATGCCCATAGAGGCCAGGTTGCTTTTCGGTTCCTTGGGCTTCTCGGCGAACTCGGTGATGTTGTCCTCGCCGTCCACGGCCATGATGCCGAAGCGGCTGGCTTCCTCCCAGGGGACCTCCATGACGGAGATGGTGCAGTCAGCGCCGGTGGCCTTGTGGCGGCGCAGCATCAGGGAGTAGTCCATCTTATAGATGTGGTCGCCGGAGAGCACCAGTACATACTCCGGATCGTACAGATCCACGAAGCCGATGTTCTGGTAGATGGCGTTGGCGGTGCCCTTGTACCAGACGGCGCCGCCGGCGCTCTGGTAGGGCGGCAGGATATGTACGCCGCCGTTGACACGGTCCAGCTCCCAGGGCTGGCCGCTGCCGATGTAGGTGTTCAGCTCCAGCGGCCGGTACTGGGTCAGCACGCCCACGGTGTCGATGCCGGAGTTGGTACAGTTGGACAGGGGAAAGTCGATGATGCGGAATTTGCCGCCGAAGGGCACGGCGGGCTTGGCCATGCTGCCGGTGAGCACGTACAGGCGGCTGCCCTGGCCGCCGGCCAGCAGCATCGCCACACACTCTTTTTTCATCCTTGCGTACCTCCTGCGTTCTGTTTTTTCTGGGGGCGTTTTCCCTCCCGGCGCAGCAGCACCGCGCCCAAGGGCGGAATGGTCAGGGAAAGGGACGTCTCCCGCCCGTGGGAGGGGATCTCGTCCACGTCGATCCGGCTGCCTGCCGGAAGGGCGCAGCCGCTGCCGCCCCAGCAGGCGTCGTCCGTGTTGAACAGCACCTCGTACCGCGCCGCCGCCGGCACGCCGAAGCGGTAGTTGTCCCAGGGCACCGGCGCAAAGTTCACCGCGCAGATCAGCTCGTGGCCCCTGCGGTCCCGCCGCAGAAACACCAGCACGTTGTTGTGGTTATCATCGGCCACCAGCCATGTAAAGCCGTCCCAGTCCCGGTCGTTTTCCCACAGGCACCGGTTGCGCTTATACAGCCGGTTCAGCTGCCGCAGGCACTCATGGCTGGCCCGGCAGGCGGGATCGTCCAGCAGATACCAGTCCAGCTGGCCGCGGAAGTCCCACTCGTGCCACTGGGGCAGCTCGCTGCCCATGAACAGCAGCTTTTTGCCGGGGTGGCACAGCATATAGGCCCAGAAGCTCCTCACGCCGGCCAGCTGCCGCCAGTCGTCGCCGGGCATCTTGCCCCGGAGAGAGCCCTTCATGTGGACCACCTCGTCGTGGGACAGGGGCAGGACGTAGTTTTCCGAGAAGGCGTAGACCATGGAGAACGTCACGTCCCGGTGGTGGAACTGGCGGAAGTAGGGGTCCATCTTCAGATAGTGGCACAGGTCGTTCATCCAGCCCATGTTCCACTTCAGGTTGAAGCCCAGACCGCCCTGCTCCGGCGGATAGGTGACCAGCGGCCACGCGGTGGACTCCTCCGCCACCATCAGCGCCGCTGGGTCGGCGGCAAAGGCTGCCCGGTTCAGCTCACGCAGGAAGTCGATGGCCTCCAGGTTCTCCCGGCCGCCGTCCTTGTTGGGACGCCACGCGCCGCCCTGCCGGTCATAGTCCAGATACAGCATGGACGCCACCGCGTCCACCCGCAGCCCGTCGATGTGGTATTCCTTCAACCAGTAGACGGCGGAGGACAGCAGGAATTCCCGGACCTCCGGCTTGCCGAAGTCGAATACACGGGTGCCCCAGCCGGCGTGCTCCCATTTCAGGGGGTCGCCGTACTCATAGAGGCAGGTGCCGTCAAATTCGATAAGCCCGTGGCTGTCCTTACAGAAGTGGGCGGGCACCCAGTCCAGTATCACGCCCAGCCCCGCCCGGTGCAGGGCATCCACCAGGGCCATGAAGTCGTGGGGCGTGCCGTAGCGGCTGGTGGGGGCGAAGTAGCCGGTGCACTGGTAGCCCCAGCTGTCGTCCAGGGGGTATTCCGTCACCGGCAGCAGCTCTACGAAGTTGTAGCCCATGGCCTTTACATAGGAGGGCAGCTCCTTTGCCAGCTCCACATAGCTCAGGGGAGAGCCGTCCTCGTGGCGCTTCCACGAGCCCAGATGCACCTCGTAGATCAGCAGCTCGCCGTTCACCGGTGGCTTTTCCAGCCGCTGCCGCCGCCAGTCATCGTCCCGCCACTGGTATCCGGACAGGTCGTAGACCTTGCTGTCTGTCCCGGGACGGGTGGCCGCATGGAAGGCACAGGGATCGGCCTTCCAGACCACCCGGCCGTCCGCGCCGGTGACCACATATTTGTAGGCGTCGTAGACCTTGGCGTTCTCCGCCGCCGTTTCCCACACGCCGGTATCCAGCCGGGTCATGGGCCGGGGCTGCCAGCCGTTGAAGTCCCCGGCCAGCGCTACGGCGCGGGCGTTGGGCGCCCACACGCGGAAGGTGAAGCCCTGCTCCGCCGGGTGTGCGCCGAGGTAGGTGTAGATGTCATGGGCCGGGTGCCGCGTCATGTGCTCAGCTCCTTTTCTCTCACTCTGCTCGTCTGCTCTATGGTAGCACGCCTGTTCCGTCAAAGGACGCGAAACAGGTCGCTGGTAACGTTACCGACATTGTACCCCATTTTTCCCGTCCCGTCAACAAACAAGGCGCTTTTTGTGCCGCGGCGGGGGCGGAAAAGGGCCGCAAGCACAAAAGGGAAACGCAGGCGCGCTGCGTTTCCCTTTTCGTTTACTCATCCCGCTGCTGCACGGCGCTGCTGCCGTTCAGGCCGAAGTCGTCCGCTACGCTGGCGGTGTCCCGGCGCAGCATGGTCTCCATCACCCGGATATCGCTGTCGATATCCATGGCATCGGTGCGGTACAGCTCGTCCAGCTGGTGCTCGAAGCCCGCCACGATGCTGTCCATGGTCTTTTCGATCTTGGCCTTGGCCTGGCTCAGGTTCTCGCCGCTGACGCCGGCCTCCTCGAAGCTGGCGTAGTTTTCCAGCAGCTTCAGGGTGGTGGGCAGGTAGTAGTTCAGGAACGTGCCGGCGGCGTCACGCTTGGCCTCGTCCTCTTCAATGAGTTTGAAAATACGGCCGGACACCTGCTCCATGCGGTCCAGCTTGGCGCTGATGGCCTCGTCGGCGATGCGGTCGTTCAGCTCGCGGATCTGGGCCAGAATGGCGGCGTAGCCCGCCGGCGCGGGCGCGGTCTGTGCGGGCTGACCCTGCTCCGCCTTGGCGCGGTGGGCGGCATCAAAGTACGCCGTGGCGGCGGCCTGGGACTTGAAGAGCATACCGCTGCCCATGTCGATATAGGCCTCGTCACCCCAGAGGCCCTTTTCCAGCATCAGGTTCACGTCCTTCTCCACCCGGCGGCGGGACACGTCGGCGGCCCGGGCCAGATAGTCCAGGGGCACGGCCTGCTTCTGCCCGACGGTGCGGAGGTAGGTGGCAAAGCGCCGCTGGCGGCGCTTCATGGCGCCGCTGCCCAGCAGCAGGGACGCGCCGCCGGCCATCATGCCCAGGGGATAGAACAGCTGCCGCAGCAGGTCCATCCATTCATGCCATTTGATAGCGTAGCGCAGTTCAAAGTAGTCCACCTGCTGCACCAGGAAAAACACGCCCAGAATACCCACCACCGCGCCGATGATCTTCATGGTTTTGGCGCCCTTGTCGGAGTAGTTCGGCGTCTCTGTGACCTTGCGGACGGTGTTCTTCGCCGCGGAGGCGCGCGCCTGCGCAGGCTTCGCCTCGGCGCTGCCCGCCGCCGTCCGCTGCCACGCATCC
>OLOS01002430.1_pt1 | contig 12759 bp, 7 predicted proteins | sample 1672631 | NCBI WGS metagenome assembly OLOS01 (sample SAMEA3136707, study PRJEB25190) | human gut metagenome | biome: human gut; feature: human-associated habitat; material: faeces | place: Austria | collected 2013 | reverse complement strand
AACAGGATCACCCAGTCCAGTACGGCGCAGAACACAAGCCCCGTCAGCAGCCGCACATACGCCCACGCGTGGGTGGGTACGATCTGTGCGCCGGTAATGTAGATGACCTGGTTTTTGCCGCAGTCCGCGGTAAACTGCAGCTGTGCGGTTTCGCAGCCGTAGGGCATCCACAGGCTGAACACCGTGCGGGTGCGCTCAGCGGGCAGCTTGGCGGCATCGTACTGCGCGGTGGGCATGATCTCATCCAGAAAGCTGACCTCGCCGTCCTCGCCGTCATTCACATAGTTGATGCAAACCTGGTAGCTGCCGCGCGGCAGGTCAATCCAGCGGGTGGTGGCAAACAGGCCGGTAAAGTTTTCCACGCGGGCGCCGCGGTCATCATTGGTACATTCCTCCGCGTAGGGAATGATCAGGTCCGGCGTAATATCAATCACGCCGCCTGTGCGGAAATCCCCCACAAAACGCAGCGCCAACACCATAAATTCCACCAGAACCAGCAGCAGGACCAACCCGTTCTGGCGGCTGAAAATTTTTTTGAGCTTTTGCAAACAAGCACGCTCCCTTCTCAACATTATCTTATTTATTATAGGGGATTGTACGATGGTGCGCAAGAGAATTTGCACCAAACAGGAAAAAAGACTCTTGCTTTTGGAAATAAAAGTGATGTATAATAAAGCGTCCATTTATTTGTGGTAGTTGTGGAGAGGATGGTATATATGGCGACAAAGTACGTTTTTGTTACTGGCGGCGTGGTCTCCGGCTTAGGCAAGGGCATCACAGCAGCCAGCCTGGGCCGTTTGCTGAAAACCCGCGGCCTGAAGGTGGCTTCTCAAAAGCTGGATCCTTATATCAACGTGGATCCCGGCACCATGAGCCCGCTACAGCACGGCGAGGTGTTCGTGACTGATGACGGAACCGAAACCGACCTGGATCTGGGTCATTATGAGCGCTTTATTGATGAAAACCTGAACAAGTACTCGAACCTGACGACGGGCAAGGTCTATTGGAACGTGCTGAACAAGGAACGCCAGGGCGCTTATCTGGGCCAGACGGTGCAGATCATTCCCCACATTACCAACGAAATCAAGGATCGCATCCTCTCCGTTTCCCGCACGGAGAACCCTCCCGACATTGTTATCACCGAAATCGGCGGCACCGTGGGCGATATTGAAAGCCAGCCTTTTCTGGAGGCCATCCGCCAGATGCGCGCCGAGGTGGGACGGGACAACTGCCTGTATATCCACGTGACGCTGGTACCGTACCTGAACGCGGCCAATGAACTGAAAACCAAGCCTACCCAGCACAGCGTGAAGGAACTGTCCGGGTTGGGCATCGCGCCGGATATTCTGGTCTGCCGTGCCGAACGCTCCATTCCCGAAGAAATGCGCGCAAAGATTGGCATGTTCTGCAATATGCCCAAGGACTGCGTATTTGAAAATCAGAACGCCCGCAGCCTGTATGAGGTGCCGCTGCTTCTGCACGCGGAACATTTGGATGACAAGGTGCTGGAGCTTCTGCGCATCCCCACGCTCGTCGTCGCGCTCACGAAGACCGACCTCGTTGACGACGAATGGATCGAATTCATGATCGATGAAGTGAAAGGTCGCCTTGCGGGTGGACCCTACGAGGACGCCGAGGTCGTTCCCGTATCAAGCCGCACGGGAGAGGGGCTCGACAACCTGAAAGCGGCGCTTGGCCGGGCAGCGAAAGCAACGAAGCGCCAAAAAGCTTCCAACAGTGCTCGCCTGCCGATCGACCGTGTTTTCACAATCAAAGGCGCAGGCACAGTCATCACGGGAACGCTTTGGAGCGGCGCCATTTCGATAGGTGACGAACTTGAAGTGCTCCCGAGCGGACGCATGTCCCGTGTGAGAAGCATCCAAATCCACGGAGAGAGCGTCGATCGCGCCGAGGCCGGCCATCGCGTTGCGCTCAACCTGAACGCGCTTTCCACCGAAGAGGTGCGGCCAGGCGATTTTCTCGCAGCGCCCCACACCGTCACCGTGACCGACCGCTTCGATGCCGACTTCACCTACCTCGGCCTCTCCTCGTCCGACAAACCCCTCGAAAGCGGGGCGCGCGTCCATGTTTCGCACGGAACGCGCGAGGTCACAGGGCGAATCCTTCGCATCGGGGACAAGCAGGATTTCAAGCCGGGCGAGAGAGCCTATGCCCAAATCCGCCTCGACGAAGAGCTTCCCGTATCCTGGCAAGACCACTTCATCGTGCGGTCGTATTCCCCCGTGCACGTCATCGGCGGCGGCGTCGTGCTCCGCGCGCACCCCAAGCGCTCGACCACGGCGACCCCCGAGAAGATCGTGCTCCTCGATGCTTTGCGCGACGGAGATGGCGACCGTGCAGCGGAATGCGCGTTCAACCTTGAGAAGGCGCCGGTAACGTGCGAGGGCATCGTTCATGCGGCAGGATGCAGCCAAGCTGCGGCGAGGCGAGCTCTCGAATCGCTCGAGAAATCGCGCAAGGCCGTCTGTCTCAAATCCGACCAGGCCGGTTCAAGCGTTTACTTCACCACGCCGCGTTTTGTGCAGAAGATGCGCTCAGCGATCGAGAATGCCCTTCTCGCCTTCCATAACGAGAATCCGACGTCGACCGGCATGTCGAAGGAGGCGCTCCGCCAGAAAGCGGCCGCCCGCCTTTCACCCGACTGCTTCGATGCCCTCCTCGCTGATGCGCAAGCTGCTAAGCACGCTGTTGTTAACGGCGGCGAGGTTTGCCATCCCCAAGCGGGCGCTGGAGCTCAGGCGTTGGAGAAGCAGGCCGCGGAAGCCCTGCTTGCCGCACTTCGCGAGGCTGATGGATCCCCCGCGACACTCGATGAGATCTTTTCGAGCTGCAAAATCGATCCTTCTCTCGGCCGACGCGCCATGGCTTCCCTCGAGAAGGCAGGCGAAGCGGTGCGCATCACGAAAGAACTCGCCTTCTCTACTGAGGCACTTTCCCAATTTGAACAGGCCGTTCGCACTCGTCTCGCCGACGGGGCCTCTGCGAGCGCCGCAGAACTGAGGGACGCTATGGGCACCACGCGCAAATACGCCATTCCCTTGTTGGAGTATTTCGACGACAAGGGCATCACCCGCCGCTCGGGCGACGAGCGCGTGTTAACCGGAAGATAGCGCAGCGCATCTAGCGAGATAACGGCGCCGCACCACGCCGCGTGCCCAGCGAGCAGGGGGAGAAACACCCCTTTCGTGAAATGCACTCGCTGCAGCAAGCGAACGCCATCTCCAAGAAAAAGGCCTCAGACGGACCATTCCGCCTGAGGCCTTCGATGTTATGCGCGCCATTTTCCCTTAGAGGGATGCAACGTAGCGCTCGAGATTCTTCTTCAGTCGACCGAGGAAGCTTTCGCCCATAGCGGAAAGCTCGGCATCATCCTTCGTGATATACCCGAGATGGATTGTCACGTCCGTCTCAAGCGGGACGGTCGTCAGCGCCGGACCGTCGGCGATACCCACAAGGATGCCGCTTGTCACCGTATAGCCATTGAGGGCGACACAGAGCTCGGAGAGCGAGGCACGGTCGGTCGTTGCTATCTTCTTTGCGCATGCGGGGTCGCACACCGCTTCTTCCGCGAATTCAGCAGGAGCGTCTTTACCCTGGTCAAAATAGATATACGGCCAATCGGCAAGATCGTCCAACGTAAGCGACTTCGCATTCGACATCGGGTGGCTCGAGGGCAGGGCCACACGCGGCGCCGACTGCACGAGCTCGGTGTATCGAACGCCCGCTGCTTTGAACGCCTCGTCGAGAGCGGCATCCGAAGCGGACGTCTTGAGCAGAATGCCCAGTTCGCTCATTCCTCGCGCGACGTCGTCGATAACGCCCTGCGTCGTGCGGTCGCGCAGCGCGTAGGAATATTCATCGCCACCTGCCGCAAGCACGGTGTGCGCGAACGTCTGCACATCGAAGAGATAGTGCTGACCTGAAACCGAAAACGTTTTCGACATAGCCTTCTCCTTACTTCTGCGTACGCTCATCAACGAAGCGGCTCGCTTTGTGTGCGGATGACGTACCGAGCTTGCCCGCATCGTACACGATTACCTTAGCAGGTCGCACGCCGCAATGGGCCTTCAACGCTGCCTCGACACGCTTCGCAACCTCAGCATACGGCTCTTCACTGCCAAGCGCACGCTCGACCGAGACCTCGTAACGGGTCGTGTAGTTCTCGTCGTACACGCGAATGGAGTACTCGCCGGTAAGGCCCTTCGACGCACGGACGACGTACTCCACGTCGGAGGGGAACACGTTCACGGCGCCGACGATGAACATCTCGTCCTTGCGACCGGTCACGTGGATGCGGGCAAGGGTGCGCCCGCATTCGCACTTGTCGGTGCTCACATATCCGATGTCGCCCGAGCGGAAGCGGATCATCGGGCGTGCCTTCTTCATGAGCGTCGTGTAGGTAAGCTCACCGACGCTGCCTGGCTCTAGCACCTCACCGGTCGTCGGGTCGACAGTTTCCACGAGAATCTGGTCCTCGACGATATGCAGGCCGTCTTTCGCCTCGCACATCGCTGCGCAAGCGCCGTAGATGTCGGACAGGCCGAAGAAATCGACGACCTTAGCGCCCCACAAATCCTCAATCGCCTCACGCGTCGACGAGATAGAACCGCCAGGCTCGCCTGCGACGATGATGGTGTGGATGCTGAAATCTTCGCGCGGGTCGAACCCCTTCTCCTTCGCTTTCTCGCCAAGCGCCCAAGCGTAGGAAGGGGACGTCCAGATAACGGTCGGCTGATACTGCTTCAGCACGAACAGCAGGCGATCGGAAGGCACCGCGCCAACCCAGATGGCGAGCGCGCCGAGTTCCTGCGCGCCCATAACGTCGGGGCCGCCGACGTAGAGCGCGAAGTTCAGCCCGTGCACATAGCGGTCGTTCGGACGCATACCCGCTTGCCAGAAGAGGCGCGCTTCGGTCGATTGCCACAGGTCGAAGTCCTCCTGCGTGAAAGGGCTTACCGTGGGAACGCCGGTCGAACCGGAAGAGGTCGCCATAAACACGACGTCCTCCTCGGGAACGGAGCACATCTCGCCGAAAAAGCTTCCGACATGCTGCGTCTCGCGCTCCGTCTTCTTGTCGATGAAGGGGAATTTCTCGATGTCGGCGAGCGACGTGATGTCCTCGGGCTTCACACCGGCCTCATCGAAGGAGCGCTTGTAGTACACCGTGTTCTCGTATGCGTACTTCACCATTGCCTGCAGACGCTCGAGCTGGAGCTTCTCCAACTCTGGACGCGGCATGCATTCTATTTCGGGGTCGTAGTATTTCTGATCGTAGGGTATGTTCTTCTTCGCCATGCAAATACTCCTCGTTGCTATTCGTGGATGCCTGATAATAAAACCACTCGAACCTGCTTGAAGCAAGCATTTGGATTGGACTTTCTTTTGAGTACTCGTTATCTTTACAATCGATAGTCGCATATAATGCATTTGCAATACCGCCATTTACTCGAGGCGATTTGCTTTAAGAAAGGTGCTCCATGACTTTACAACAACTTCGCTACCTTATAGCTATTGCCGAATTCGGCTCCATCAATGCTGCTGCTCAAAATCTCTACGCCTCGCAGTCCAACCTCTCCACGGCGATCAAGGAGCTCGAGGCTGAACTCGGAATTACCATATTCACCCGCAGCAATCGTGGCGTCACCCTCACCAATGACGGAACCGAGCTGCTCGGCTACGCACGTCAGGTTATCCAACAGGCCGACATGCTCTCCGAACGCTATGCGAAAGGATCTTCGAGCCATGCACGCCTGACTGTTTCGACGCAGCACTATGCCTTCAGCGTGCAAGCCTTTGTCGAGGTCGCCGAAATGTACACAGGAGACGAATACGAATTCACCTTGAGAGAATGCCGAACTGGCGAGATCATTGACGACGTGCGAACCTTCCGCAGCGAGATTGGAATCCTGTTCCGCGATAGCTTCAACTCACGTGTGCTCGACAAAGCCTTTGCTGATGCAAACGTTGTGTTCACTCCCCTTTTCGATGCGCAGGTTCATGTGTTCGTCGGCGAACATCACCCGCTTGCGAAGGCAAAAATCCTCACGCTTGACGATCTGGAAGATTATCCGCGCTACTCCTTTGAGCAGGGTACAGAAAACTCCTTCTATTACGCCGAAGAGCCCTTCAATCAGATTCCCCATAAGAAGGAAATCCGCTTCTCCGACCGCGGAACGTTGACGAACCTCCTTACCAACCATATCGGCTATACGTTGTCTACCGGCGTCCTCTCCTCTGAGATGCACACGGGCATCGTGTCCATCCCGCTCGACACCCGAGGCCTTCCCGGCAGCAACGGTACGATGCAGGTCGGCTATATCATCCACAGCCAGATGAAACGCAGCCCGCTTCTCGAGGATTACATTTCAATGCTCGAAAACGTCATGAGGGACAATCCGTTCGTCCACCCCTACAAGCACTAAAAAAGGCGATGTTTCACGTGAAACATCGCCTCTCGCAAGCTGAGCGCGTTCAGGTTATTTAACAGCGCCAATGCGGCAGATCTTGCCACCGCAGTCAGGGCAGATTCCCTTCATGATGGGCTTACCGTTTTTGGTAACACCCTCAACCGGGTTCTGCATTTCCTTCTTCGCCTTGCACTTAACGCAATATGCTTCGATGGCCATTCCTATAAACCTCTCTATCGAATCGATATGGGTGGAACCAAAAGCCCGTTTCACCTCAAACGTTCGAAATTATACAGGAAGCAGACAATCTACCTCTAAGAAATTCTACTCCCCTTAGATATTCTTTAGCATTTCCACAACGAACTCGACATTCTTGGAAAGGTTGTCCGGTTTCACCACGTCAATTGTGTCGTCCTTTTGAGCAAAGAATGCAGGCTTGGTACCATCCATGCCAGCGAGATGCATAGCCTGAAAACCTTGCTGTGCTGCGTATGCGCCAGACCCCTCCCCCCACGGGATAGTCGCACTGCCCACATGAGCACCCGTTGCCTGAGCCGCCTTCTTCACATAACGCTTCATACGGGAAGAGACGGATACTTTGCGCAGCGTGCCCTCGCTCTCGATAAGCGACAGCGACCCTGCACCCATCGCCTCGAGGTCCACGATGATCGCACCACGCAGCTCATCGGCGTGATCGGAGAGAAACGCCTTCATGCCATTATGGCCGGAAAGCTCGCAACCAAGCGCAACGAACCAGACTTCCGTCGTAATCTCGGGGTTATGGAAATGGTAGATGCGCTCCTCGTCTTCTTCGGACTCCACTGGCTCCGGCATCATGTCCGGCGTCACGATTTCCTCTTCGGAGCGAACGTTTGCATTGCCCATCGAGATGCGCGAGAAGGCGCCTCCGTTCCAACGGCTACGGCCGCCACGGCGTGAGCCATCGTCAGACGCCGGTTCAAAAGCGGTCGTCTTCTCCTCGTAGAAGCCGTCGTCCTCGTCGTAGTAATCGTCGTCGTACTCGTCCTGTGAATACTCCCCGTAGCCGGCCTGGGCATTAGCATCGGCCTCGTAAGACGCAGAATCGTCGCGGAAGCTTTCCCAACTGCCTCGGTCAGCCCCCACGGTGCGAGCATCGAAGGAGTCGTCGACGTCGAGCCATTCCTGCGGCGTCATAGGAGCGTCTTCCTGTTTCTTCTTGCGGCTGAAGCGGTCGAAGAACTTTCGAACGCGAGACTTCGGCATCTCCACATATCCAGGGCCCGCGAATGCCCCTGTCTCGGTGACAGTGCCGTCGTACGCCGAATCATCCACATCATCGACATAGATGTCTTCGTCGGCGACGTTCTCGAAAAGCTCCTCATCGACAGGGGCGAAAGAGCCTGTCGCGCTTGCAGGTGCAAAAGATCCAATCTGGTTGATCGCGACCGTCGCGTCAGCAGACGTTTCCTCGGCAGTTTCGTTCTCTTGAGGTGCCTCCACCGGCTTTTCAAGCGTGATTGAACCAGAAAGCGACGGGAGAGAGCCTCTCAGGCTCGATATCGACATAGACGAAGGATGAGTCGGAGCGGCCTCCGTTTGGCCCTGAGAAAAGCTCTCAATGGACGGAATTTGAGCACGAAGTCTCTCGGCAGGCGATTTCTTTCCCTTCGAGGCGTCTGCAAGAGGCGCGCGCTGCTTCTTCAGTTCAGCGACCGGCTTCAAATCTTCTGCCGTTATCGCCTTGAGCGTCGGGGCCTGTGCGGTACGGTTTGCCTCTGCGGCCAAAGGAGCCACGAACGGAGCAGGGGCTTCCGCCGCCGCCTGGGCAGCTGCCTCTTCGCGCAGGCCGGTCACATCGATCGGCGTCATCGCGCACGTAGCGTATTCCTCAGTCGAAGCGGGCGCGGGCGAGCCTGCAGCTCCAGCCTGAGCGTTCGGCATCGACGCTGCGTCCTGTACGGGATCAACAGGAGGAATCGCCGTTGCGGAAACACGCTGCTCGCCAGCAAGCGCATCAACAGACTGCGACGGTGCTTCATTGTTAGCAATCGGGGTTGCCTCTGCGGAAACCGGCTCGACGGTGAGCGACGCCGCCGAGGTATCGACAGGTTTCGTCCATTCGGGCATAGACCAATCGGGGATTGCCTGGTCTCTCTCCCCCGCGATGGACACGCGCTCCTGTTCGATCACCGCGAAGGTAGTATCCCCGCCTTCACCCTCAAAGCCCGGCGCCTTCACTTCCATTATGGAATCGCGCATAGCAGCCAATCGCTGCTCGGTCTCGGATACAACCGCCTCGTTCGCTTCCTGGAAATGAGCGCTGCTCGCGCTCACCGCGGCATCGAGCGCATCGGCATAGCGGGAGCGGTGGACTGGCTTGTCGTCGTTCTTGGGACGCTTGGCCTTTTCTTGGGCGCGCGCAAACCATGCGGGAACGCTTGACCCGTCATCTTCAACCACCATCTCGGCGGCTGCAGGAGCATTCTGCTGCGAGGCGTCGGCATATGCAGCCTCATACGGGGAACCGAGCTGCGACATTTCCTTGTCGAGATATCCCTCGATGGGAGAACCCTGAGCAGCAGGTTGCGGGCGCGACGCCGCCAGCGCTGCCTCGGCGGCATCAGCTTGCGCCGCGATCTGTTCCTGAAGAGCAGCGGCAGCTTCGGCGGGTATCGGTGCGAAGGCGGCCGAGGTGTCCTCGCGAAGCGCCTGTATATCCTCCGCACTCGGCTTGCCGAGCGGCTCATCTTTCACCTGTACGAGATTTTCGGAAATGTCGAACACAGGGGCAGCTCCCGGCACGGGCTTTCCGGAAATCGCCGCGATTGCCGCCTTCGCCTGAGCAAGGCGCGCCTCTGCCGAACCCGCAGGTGCCTGAGCTGTTTCGTAGACCACGGAGGCCCCATTGGGAACCACACCAGCAACGCGAGCCGCTTCCTCTCCGTGGATTAACGGAGCCTCTTCATAGTTCTCAACAGCAGACGTGGGGCTCCCAACACGAGCAGCAGTCTCCATGAGCACAGCGACTCCTGAAGCATTGCAATTGGCGCCAGCGCTATATCCAGCTGTACGGTGCGCGAGCGCGAAGATTCCCGGAGCAATCGCAATAATCGCGGCAATCACCGTGATAATCGAGACAACGACGACGGGAGCACCCGACGCATTGCCGAGAGCCAACCCGCGAATCAGCAGCAGAATTGCGGTAACCACGGCAGCAACAGGTGCACAAAGCTTGATTATCGGAAGAATTCCCAGAAGAGGCTCGTTCAACTCAGCCTGAACCTTACCGCTATCGTAATGGGAAACGATCACGATCTTTCGATGGGAAGACTTCATGTCGGCGGCAGCGGGCTCGTATTTCGCCACCACGTTCTGACTCACGCCTTTACCGAGCATGCGAGAGAGAACCGGCTTGCCAAGCGATTCGGCGAGCATAAGACCTCCGCTTACCAGAGCAAGGAAGAATGCGAGAATTCCAATAGCGGGAACCGCAAGACCCAAAACCACTGCAACGAGCAAGATGCCTGCACAAATGAGCGACGGCGTCTCCGTGTTGGAGGCTATGGCGAAGTCCTCGATTTCTGCTGCGAGGCCCGCTTCCTTCTGAAGATAGTCGGCGATATAGAGCGCCGCCTGCTGCTCCTCTTCGGTACCGCCAGGTCGCGGCCCGATTTCCTCGGAGAGATATGACACATGGTCGATGATATCCGGCATAGGATGCCCTTTCACTTTCCTTTTGTATGAAGGCATATATGCTGCATACTATACGCTATTTATTGAAGGTGCCCAAATAATCACGGATAAAAGCATCTGCGCTCTGCGCTTGTGAACGGGCATTTTCATACATTTCTCGACTCGACGCCGTTTTGCTATCAAACGCTTCCACTACGAGCTCGTCTGGATCCTCCGGAAGCTTCTCCGCGAGTTCGCCCGCTTGTCTCTCCGCGTTGTTGTATGCGTCGTTGTGCTCGGTCGCCGCTTGCGTGTCGCGGTTGATAAGCGCATCGTTCGATTCGATGGCGTAGCCTTGCGCCTCAAGTCGCTTATCGATGTAGCTCATATATGCGCTCAAATCCAACTGCGGAAAGAGCTGCTCGGCATTCTGCAGCGCAGTCTTCGCCTTCGAAAAGGACTCTATCGCCTGCTGGGACTTCTCTGTCGACGCCTGCATATCGGCTGACGTTGCCGAGGAAGCGATATCTGCCGCCTCGCGGGCAAGCCCGTCGGCAGCGAGAACCAACTGCCACCCTTTCGTTGCCTCTTGCCTCGCTTGGAGAGCACTCACCGTGTCGTCAATTATGGCAGCGCCGCTTGTCATCATCTGGCGACGAGCCGTTATCGTATCGACCACCTTTAAATCGGGGGCATTGCTCGCCTCGGAGCTGCTATTTATCGCTACTTGACCTACCGCTTCCTCTGCCGCATCAAGCTCATCGATACAGGTCGACTTCCCATCCTGCACCTTTTTCTGAAGATCAAGCATATCGTCTACTGAAAGGGATGTGACGTCACTGTTCGCCAAATCGACGACGACAGCATCTATTTCCGCCAACAGCTCGTCGGTCCCGGACAGCTCAGAGATGGCGCTGCTCAAGACCCCTTTGTACGTCTGCTGATCTTGATAGGTGCCGAAACCCCACCACGTCAACCCTCCAGCCACCGAGAGCAGTACCACGGTGAGCGCGGACGATACGATCAACCGCCCGCGTTTGCGTGCACGCTTGCGCGATGCAACTTCAGCATCGAACGATCGAGGTTCACGCGCGCTGTGCGACCCATGAGCTACCCCACTCGCTCTTTTCTGCTCGAGACGACGTTGTCTGCGCTCGAATCGACTTTGCGCACGCGCTGCTGAACGCGACACTTCCCGCTGTGTCAGCGCAAGCCCCTCGTCTTTCGACGGCGTGGATATGTGTTTCTTCTTACCAGGAAGCGTGAAAAGGGAAATTGTTCCGAAGGGGCTCGAGCTCCCTTCGCCATCGAGCGAATTTTTAGCCGCATCGAGAACACTGAAGGAAATCTCGTTTGAGGTTCCCTCCGTGTTTCTCTTGATGTGCGCCGCTTTCGCGACTTTGTCGATTCGCTTAGCCATGGCAATGTTTCACGTGAAACATCTACTCGTTTGCTGCCGCAAGTCGAGCGATGATCTCGTCGATGGTGCACACTTCTATTGTTTTGCTCGGAAGCGAGCGGAGAAACACCTTCCCGTAGCCCTTCGTTATCAACCGCCTGTCGGCAAGGATGAGAACACCCTTATCGGAAGCCTTCCTGATAAGCCTTCCCGCTGCTTGTTTCGTCTCGAGCACTGCCTGGGGCAGCGAGTAATGGCTCCATGCGTGGTCGTCGCGCGTGGCTCTTTCGCACGAGAGCGGGTCGGTCGGCTTTGAAAACGGCAGCTTGGGAATGATCACGCCGCGAAGAGTCGAGCCCGGCGCATCGAATCCTTCCCAAAAACTTTTCAACGCAAAGAGTGAAAGATGCCTGTCTTTGATGAAATCATCACGAAGGCCTTTAACGGAAACTCCCCATTTCTGACAAACGAGGCGCAAATCCTCTTCCTTGAGTACAGGTTGAACGACTTCGAAGCACTTCTCCATTTCGCGCCGGTTGGTGAACAGCGTCAACATCGACCCCTGCTGCGCGATGTGCGTACCCGCCAAAAGCCGCTCGAGCTCGTCGAGATAATGCGGGTCGGAAGGCTCTGGAATGTCGTTTGCCACATATACCGTCATATTCTTGTCGAAGTCGTAGCTCGAATCAAGCTGACAGGTGCGCGCACGCGTATCCTCGCCTGCGTTCAGCCCCATCGCGTTTTCGAAAGAAGTGAAATCCCCGTCGATGGACAGCGTTGCAGAAGCGAACACGACCGATTTCGTCTGAGAGTACAGCTTGTCTTCAAGAGCCTCGCCCACATTGACGACGAGCGCCTCCAGCTTATCCGTCTGCTTGTCCTTCTTTCGGCACAGCTCCGCAGCGTAAGCGTAGCTGTCAGACTTCCCGCCGAAGATCACCTCGACTGCTCCCACGAGGTCTTTCAAATCCATCGCTACAGAGGCGATTTCGCGCTGAGGCTCCGCCGCACCCTCGATGCTCTCAAGATAGCCGACGAGCTCCTGATTGCAGGTAATCGCCTTTTCCGCGCTTACCTGCATAGCCTTTGCAAGCGTTCTCAACGAACCGAACGTCTCTGAAGCCCGAATATCATCGTTGAGCCACAACTCCGTGCGGTCATAGTTTCGACTGCGCTTATTCGGGTCGAAGTACAGCAAATCCTTGATGTGGGGGGCGAATTCATGGGCTGCCGCAGCAAACATGTCGCCTGCAGACTTCGCCTTGCCAATCAATCCCT
>OLOS01002424.1_pt1 | contig 12785 bp, 7 predicted proteins | sample 1672631 | NCBI WGS metagenome assembly OLOS01 (sample SAMEA3136707, study PRJEB25190) | human gut metagenome | biome: human gut; feature: human-associated habitat; material: faeces | place: Austria | collected 2013 | reverse complement strand
CTTGTCAAAAGCCCCGCGCCGGTTGAGCACGGTAAACGCGACAACACAGATGACTGCCGACAAAATCGATCCGCACGGCGAAGCGATGCCCATGGGAAACAGCGTGTCGGAATAGGCGTTCGAAAGCAGCCACGCGCCGGGCACGCGAATGAGCGCTACGGCCAGCACGTTGTGCGCAAAGCCAATGTAGCTCTTGCCGTATGCAGCGAAAAAGCCGCTAAAGCAAATGTGGATGCCGGCAAAGATTGCATCGAAAATGTAGCTGTGCATATAGCCGGTGCCAGCCGCGACCACCGCGGGGTCCTTGGCAAAAAAGCCGATAAACGCCGGCGCCACCAGCCACATCAGCACCGTGATTAGGCAGCCGTACACTACCGATATGGTCATGGCGTCCTTGAGTACCTGACGTGCACGGTCGCCCTTGCCCGCGCCGGCGTTTTGCGCCGTGAGCGCGCTGACGGTGGCACCCATGGAACTCGGCACAATGAACAAAAAGCTGATCATCTTCTCGACCAGACCCACGGCAGCGGCGTCGACCAGGCCGCGGTGGTTGGCGATGACGGTGATGAACATAAACGCCACCTGGATGCAGCCGTCCTGCACGGCCACGGGCACGCCGATCTTAAGAATGCTGCTGAGCACCTCGGGCTGGGGGCGCAGGTCGCTACGCTTAACGTGGATGTTCGTGCGGCGGCTCTTGAGCCACACAAGTGCGAGAGCAACGCTGGCCGTCTGGGCGGTTACCGTGCCGAGCGCCGCGCCCACGGGGCCGAGCCCCATGTGGCCGATAAACAGAAAATCGAGCGCGATGTTGATGATGCATGCCACGCCAATCACGTACATGGGCGAGCGCGAATCGCCCAGGCCGCGAAAGATGGCCGAGAGAATGTTGTATGCGGCGATAAACGGAATGCCGACAAAGCAGATACGCAGGTAGGCGGTGGTGCCTTCGACCGCCTCGGGCGGCGTGCCAATGAGCGCCACAACCTGCGGGCATAGTGCAAACAAGATGACGGCCAGTACCACCGAGACGCCCATAAACAGCGTGATGGTGTTGCCGATGGCGGTCTCGGCGCGGTCAAACCGGCGCGAACCCACGGCGTGGCCGACGATGACCGTCGTTCCCATGGCCAGACCCACGAGCGTCACGGTAATGATATAGAGCGTCTGCGCGCCATTGCCCACGGCGGTGATGCCGGCGGCGCCGCTAAACTGCCCCATCATGTACAGGTCGGCCATGCCGTAGAGCATCTGCAAAAAGTACGAGAGCATATAGGGCAGGGCAAAGACCGCGATGGTCTTGAGGACATTGCCGCGTGTGAGGTCGTGTTCCATGGGCGGGGTACTTTCTGGCTTGGTTCGTTTAGCTACCAGTGTAGTGAAAACCCTATAACGATTGTAGAGTCAAGGTTTGTGTTGGCAGTGGGGCGAAATAAGTCGCGCGCACCATTATTCCGAGTGAATATGGACACACGTCACGAGAACTCGCCGCCGGCGCTAACCTTGCAGAAAACGATTTCGGAATACTTGACACCATTATTTGGCGCGCAATAATACGTGCGTTTGCGAACAACGTTTGATGGGGGTTGAACCTGCGTGCGCAATCTCAAAATACTGTTTTCCTATCTAGGGGCATACCGTCGCGATGCCATCCTCGGCGTGTTCTTTGTGTCGGTCGAGACGGTGCTCGAGCTGTTTATCCCGGTCATCATGGCCAACATCATCGATGTGGGCGTGCCTGCGGGTGATATCAACTACATGCTGCTGCAGGGCGCGTACATGTTGGTGTGCGCTGCGCTTTCGCTGGTACTGGGCTTGGGTTATGCCCGCACGTCCGCCCGCGTTGCCTCGGGCCTAGGCGCTAACCTGCGCGAGGCCGAGTACAAAAAGATTCAGACGCTCGCCTTTGGCAACCTGGACAACTACGACGCCAGCTCGCTCGTCACCCGCATGACCACGGACATCACCGTTATCCAAAATGCTGTGGGCAACGGCTTTCGCCCTATGGTGCGCGGCCCGGTGACGCTTATCGTCGGCCTTATCTACGCGCTGATGCTGTCGCGCCCGCTCGCCAACGTCTTTGCGATCATCTTGCCCGTGCTGGCAATCGTACTGGGCGTCATCACCTATCGCGTCAGTCCGCTCTACCGCCAACTCCAGACCTCGATGGACCACCTCAACGGCGTGGTACAGGAAGACCTCACCGCCGTGCGTGCCGTCAAGGCCTACGTTCGTACCGAGCACGAGGAGGCCAAGTTCGACACCGTCAATACCGAGCTCGCCGGCACGGCGACCAAGACCTTTGGCAGCGCGGTGCTCAACCTGCCGGTGTTTCAGCTGTCGATGTACGTGGCTGCGCTCTCCATCCTGTGGATTGGCGGCCGCATGATTCTCGCCGGCAAGCTGGGCGTGGGCTCGCTCACGGGCTTTATGAGCTACGTGCTGCTGATCATGAATTCGCTCATGATGATTTCCAACGTGTTTTTGCTGCTCACGCGCGCTCTTACGAGTGTGGGCCGTATCGCCGAGGTGCTCGATGAGGAACCCTTTATCGCCAACCCCGCGGGAGACCTCGCGATTGCGGCACCAGCGGACGGCAGTATCGAGTTTCGCGACGTTTCTTTTAAATACCGCGCGGATGCAGCCGAGGATGTGCTCGAGCATATCGACCTTCGCATCGAGAGCGGCTCGACGGTGGGCATCCTCGGCGGCACGGGTTCGGGCAAGAGTTCGCTTGTGCAGCTGATTGCGCGCCTGTACGACGCCACCGAGGGCGCCGTGCTTGTGGGCGGACATGACGTGCGTGACTACGACCTGGCTACCTTGCGCGACGCGGTGGGCATTGTGCTGCAGAAGAATGTGCTGTTCACGGGCACGGTGCGTGAGAACCTGCAGTGGGGCAATCCGCAGGCGTCGGACGATGAGCTCCTCGCGGCTTGCCGCGCGGCGTGCGTGGACGAGTTCCTTGATCGCATCGGCGGGCTGGACGGCGAGTTGGGCCAAGGCGGCGCCGGTGTTTCGGGTGGCCAGAAGCAACGCCTGTGCATTGCGCGCACGCTGCTCAAGCATCCGAGCGTGCTCATTTTTGATGACTCCACCAGCGCGGTCGATATGGCGACCGACGCTAAGATTCGCGAGCACATCGCTCGGATTCCCAATACGACCGTGCTCATCATCGCCCAGCGCATCGCGAGCGTCATGGATGCCGATCGCATTGTGGTGTTGGACGACGGTCGTGTCCACGGCGTGGGCACGCACGAGGAACTGCTGGCGGGCGACAACATCTACCAGGAGATTTATGCCTCGCAGATGGAGTTTGCGGGGAACGCAGACACCGGCGACGGCTGCGACGATGGCTGCGCGAACGATCCGTTTTCCTCCGTCCCCAGCGAATCGCCCTTGGAAGGGGGTGAGCGCCATGCCTAAGACCGCAGCCCAAGCACGCCCGGCCGACCTCAAGCGCACGGTGCGCCGCTTGCTCTCCTACATGGGGCATGCCAAGTTCTCGTTGCTCGCGGTGGGCGTGCTCGCCTCCGTTGCCGCCATCGCGAGCCTCGCCGGCACCTACATGGTGCGCCCCATCGTTAACGGTTTGGCCACGGGCGGGGAGGAACTGCTCGCCAAGCAGGTCATCCTGACGGCGATCATCTACGCCGCGGGCGTGCTTTCGGCCCTGGGCTACTCGCAGATCATGGTGCGCGCGGCCCAACGCGTGGTGTCCGATATTCGCCGCGACCTGTTCGCGCACATCCAGACGCTGCCGCTCAGTTATTTTGACAGCACGCGCTCGGGCGACATCATGAGTTTTTTCACCAACGACGTCGACACTGTCTCCGAGGCGCTCAACAACAGCTTTGCCAACGTGATTCAGGCCGCTATTCAGGTTGTGGGCACCACGGCCATGCTCATCATCCTTAACTGGCAGCTCACGATTATCACACTCGTGTGCGATGCGGCCATTGTGCTATATGCGCGCTACTCGGGCGCGCGCTCTAAGCGCTTCTTTGCCGCCCAGCAGGCATCGCTTGGCGACCTGGACGGATATATCGAAGAGATGGTCTCGGGCCAAAAGGTCATCAAGGTCTTTAACCGCGAGGCGGCGAATGTCACCGGCTTCACCTGCCGCAACGACGAGCTTCGCCGCACCGGCACCGCCGCCGTGAGCTATGCCAACTCCATGGTGCCCATGACCGTCGTGATTGGCTACGTCAACTATGCCATCGTCGCCGTGGCGGGCGGCATGCTCTGCATCAAGGGCCTGGCCGACGTGGGTGCGCTTGCAAGCTACCTGGTCTTTGTGCGCCAAGCCGCCATGCCCATCAACCAGTTTACGCAGCTCGGCAACTTCTTGCTCAACGCGTTGGCCGGTGCCGAGCGCCTGTTTGCAGCCATGGACCTTAAGCCCGAGGTGGACGAGGGCTGCGTGGAGCTGGTGCAGACGGGCGACGCCGCGTGGGCGTGGAAGATTCCCGAGGGCCAGGGCGTGGGCGCGTACGGGCACTTGCATGATGTGGCAGCCGTTGATGAGTCGGGCCGCGCGGTGGCTGCCGACGGCACCGAGCTCACGTGCGGCTTGGTCCCGCTTGCCGGCGACGTGCGCTTCCATGCCGTGGACTTTTCCTACGTGCCGGGCACCCGCGTGCTCACGGACCTCAACCTGTTTGCCAAGCCGGGGCAAAAGATTGCGTTTGTGGGCTCCACGGGCGCCGGCAAGACGACCATTACCAACCTCATCAACCGCTTCTACGAGGTCGATGACGGCGAGATTACGTACGACGGCATCGACGTCAAGCACATTGCCAAGGCCAGCCTGCGCGGGTCGCTCGGCATTGTGCTGCAGGACACGCACCTGTTTAGCGGCACCATTGCGCAGAACATCCGCTTTGGCAAGCTCGACGCGACCGACGAGGAGGTACGCGCCGCTGCCGAGGCCGCCTGCGCCGACTCGTTTATCCGCCGTCTGCCGCGGGGCTACGACACACCGGTCACGGCCGACGGCGCCAACCTGTCGCAGGGTCAGCGTCAGCTGCTCGCCATCGCGCGCGTGGCCGTCGCCGATCCGCCGGTGCTCATCCTGGACGAGGCCACGAGCTCCATTGACACGCGTACCGAAAAGCTCATCGAGCGCGGTATGGACCGCATCATGCGCGGTCGCACCACCTTTATGATCGCGCACCGCCTGTCCACTGTCCGCGACGCCGACGCCATCATGGTCCTCGACCACGGCCGCATCATCGAGCGCGGCACGCACGAAGAGCTACTCGCCCAGCACGGCGAGTACTGGCAGCTGGCGCATGGCTTAAAAGAGCTGGATTAACCCGTTCGAGCACGATGCTTTGATCCCTCCGTGCCCCTCACCTCACCTCAGACCATCACAACATTCGATGTTTTTTGCCAAAATCGGGAAAAGCATCGAATGTTGTGATGGTTTTTCTGCCACTCGACCGGGTGGAATCGCTTTCTTGTGCACGAAGGTGTGCGGACCCGTGAGCAGGGGAATAAGGTTGGTTATCCGACTCCATTGGAGGGCTCATGGACCTGCCGATCGTCCTGTCCCATAAGACCGCCTGGCTGTACCACAACGTGGCGCGCCCGTCCGAGCCGCTCTCGCGAGCAAGCAGCCTATACGATGAGGACTCGCTTGCTAACGAGGCGGAGCCGTCCGCGAGCCTGCCCAAATTGGGACTCGATGCCAAGGGTCTGAGGGCTTCAACGGCAGTTGGGATCGTTGCCGACTATCTGGTTTCGCTCGGTATTCCACGAGAAGAGCTCGATCATATCGACACGCTCGTCAACTTCGATTTTGAGCGCTCGACGCCGGCTGGATTTAGGTGCCACGTGTTTGGGGCGCCGATACCTCCAGGCCATCTTATCGAGGTAGCAGAGGGCCTTCTGGTGGTTGATGAGGTCATGTGCTTTGTCCAGGCGGGTTCGTGGATGAGCGAACCCGAGCAGCTGGAATATGGCTACGAAATCTGCGCCCGATACCATTTGAATCATCTGTCGACAGGCGATTATATCGAGATGGGGCAGAGGTATACCGTTGCCGACTTGATTGCCTATTGCAATGGGAACCGATCTCGTCAGGGGGCTGTACGCGCGGCCGCCATGCTCAAGCGCGTGCACGATGGCGCGCGATCGCCCATGGAGACGGCCACCGCAATCATGGTCGTAGCAAAACGTTCCCAGGGAGGGCTGGGATACACCAAGATCGAGCTCAACCATCGGGTCGATGTTCCCAACGAGTTCAAGTATCTCGCAAAGGCCGGGTATTTCGAGATCGACGTATATGCGCCTGCGAGCGGTACGGGGATTGAATACAACGGCTCGGACCATCTTGATAAACAACGCAGCGCGTCGGATGCGGAGCGTATGACCGTGCTGAGCACGCTGGGCTTTAGGATGATCGTCCTCACCGGGACTCAGTTTGCCCACCAGCTGCAATTGCACCGGGCGATGAATGCCATCGCACTCGCTATGGGCCTTAAGTGCGACCGAAGCGAGGTGTTCCAGAAACGGCAGAACGACCTGCGAGAATTCGTGATTCGGCACTGGGACGGCGGCCTTTAGGGGCGCTTTGGTCCTTCTACGGGGTGCCGTGGGCAGGCAAACCATCACAACATTCGACGTTTTTTGCCAAAAACGGGAAAAGCATCGAATATTGTGATGGTTTGTATGCTGAGGATGGGCTTGGGAAGCCGGTTTTGCTCGAAGTGACCCGTCCTGTCGTACGGGTGTCGGCAGGATTCTCTCGTGGGGTATTATGTTTTCCGAAGAATAAAACGCCGCGTGAGGGGAGGGCTGCATGGACGGGCACGTGCAACATGACGGTTTTGGCCGCGATATCAACTACCTGCGCATTGCCGTTACCGACAAGTGCAATTTCCGCTGCATTTACTGCATGCCGGCCGATGGCGTGGCGCCCCGCGCGCACGACGAGCTGCTCAGCGCCGAGGAAATCGCCCGCTTTGTGCGCTTGGTGGCGGGGGAGGGCATTCGCCGCGTGCGCCTGACGGGTGGCGAGCCGCTGGTCAGTCGCCGTATCATCCCGCTCATTCGCAACATCCGTGCGATTCCGCAGATCGAGGACATCTCGCTCACCACCAATGGCGCCCTGCTGCCCAAGCTGGCGCCGCAGCTCAAAGATGCCGGGCTTAACCGCGTCAACATTTCGCTCGACACGCTCGACCCTACGCTCTTTGGAAAGATCACGCGCCTGGGTCGGCTCGAGCAGACTATGGCTGGCATCGACGCGGCGCTGGCTTGGGGCTTTGAGCCCGTTAAGGTCAACTGTGTCGTGGTGCGCCGGCTCAACCAGGATGTGGCAGCCCTCGCGCGGCTTACGCTTGACCGCCCCATCCACCTGCGCTTTATCGAATACATGCCCATCGGCGACGAGCACACGAGCTCGCATTGTGCCGTAGACCCTCACGCGCCCACACTCAATCCCGAGCTGTGGGACGCGAGCGATACCGTGCCGAGCGACGAGCTGCGGGCGCGCATCAATGCCGGGGCCACTACGGCGGGTCTGGGCGAGCTCGAGCCGCTCGATATCAACGACGCTCCTGCCGGCGCGGGTCCCGCGCGCTATTGGCACTTTCCGGGCGCGGCGGGAACGGTCGGCTTTATTAGCGCCATGTCCAACCATTTTTGTGCGAATTGCAACCGTCTGCGCCTGACGGCCGATGGCAACGTGCGCCCGTGCCTGTTCAGCGATGCCGAGTATTCGGTGCGTGAGGCGCTGCGCCGTGGTGATGATATGCGGGTACTTTCAATTTGGCGCGATGCTGTCGCCCACAAACCGCAGGAACACGCGATAATTGAGGGCACGCAACGATTTATGTCCCAAATCGGAGGATGATCATATGGCCAAGAGCAGGTACGCCGATGCCACCAAGGCCGCTCGCAGGGCCGCGATGTCTGCCCACAAAGTCGCGGCTGCGGCGAATGCCGGCAACGCCGACGCGTCCGCACAGCCGACTGCCAGCGCTGCCACCGAGCCCGCCCGCGACGCCCGTCGCGACGAGCTGACGCACGTGGATGCCAAGGGCGAGGTGCGCATGGTCGACGTGTCCGACAAGGCCGAGACTCATCGCATTGCCATCGCCGAGGGCACCATCCTCATGCATCCCGAGACGCAGGCCATGGTGCTGCAGGACCGCGCCAAAAAGGGCGACGTGCTCGCCTGCGCGCGCGTGGCGGGCATCATGGCCATCAAGCGCACGAGCGATATCATTCCCATGTGCCATCCGCTGCTCATTACCAAGAGCAAGTGCGACATTGCGCCCATCGCTCCGGCGGGGACGCCTGTCGATGACGTGCCCGAGGGCTGGGCGCCGGCGCGCGCGGACGGGCAGGTTGGCTTTCACGTACTGGTTACGGCCGGCGTGACGGGCAAGACGGGTATCGAGATGGAGGCCCTGACCGGCGCGAGTGCCGCGTGCCTAACGATCTACGACATGTGCAAAGCCGTCGATCGCGGCATGGAGATTGTCGACGTGCGCCTGTTGCACAAGGAGGGCGGCCGCTCGGGCGTGTGGGATCGTGCAGAGCGTCAGGCCGCTGCTGTTGAGGCCGTGGGAGCCGCGGGCGACGCACCCGCGAGTGCATCCGTCGCCGTCGCGCCCGCAGCTCCCACTCCGGCCGTCCCCGCGATCGCGTTTATCGGCTACCAAAACTCGGGCAAGACCACGCTTGTCGAGAAGGTTATCGCCGAGCTCACCCGCCGCGGCCTGCGCGTGGGGTCGCTCAAACATCATGGGCACCACGGCTTTGATATCGATGTGCCCGCCAAGGATACGTGGCGCCATCACCAGGCTGGATCCAAACACGTGGGCCTCATCTGCGCCACGCGCTGGGCGGAGTACGCCGACACGCGCGAGGAGGACGAGATGCCCGCGCGCGAGCTGCTGTCGCGCTACAACGATGTCGACGTGGTGATCATCGAGGGCTACAAGACCGAGGGCTTCGACAACATCGTCGTCGCGCGCTCCGGCGTCGACCGTCTGCGCGGCAAGAGCTCGCTCGACCTGGTCGATGGCCACACGCTGGCCCTTGCCTGCAATGAGGCCTTGGCGCGTCAGGCCTTCGACGCCGGCTTTGCGACCCGAGCCATCAACATCAACGACGCCCGAGCCATCTGCGACCTGATTCAAGACCATCTGGCCTAAAACCTGCCAAAAAGGGACAGGTTTATTTTGGCAGGTTTTATCTGGGCAAACGTCATTTCCACCACAAAGGGGCCAGGCACCTTTGTGGTGGTTTTTGCTTTAGTAGATGTGTGGGACATGCCTTACAATCTACCAAGTAGTTCATGACGGGCGAAAAACGGAGAGAAGGGTCCTGATGCGTCCTTAATGTTTCATGCGGATAGATTGATTTGACAGACGGTGGCGAATACCCACCGCCCGTATTTGTATGAAACAAGGAGTCTCCGTGCTCGCCTCCCTTTTCTCAAAGCCTCAACCTTCGCTGTCCGTGCAGGCCAAGCGCCTGGTGGCGATGCGCTTTCTCATCTACACCGGTTTTCAGACCAGCTACTTTATCGGCGTCATCGGAACGCTCACCTATGCGGACGACGCTTCGGTCGTCGCGACATCGCTGGCAGTACTCTTTATGAACGTCTTCGTGATTCTGGGGTCCTTTGCGGGTGGCGCGGCGCTTGACGCTTTGGGCCCACGCCGCCATTTCTTGCTGAGCGTCATCAGCACGCTGGCGACCGGCGCGGCGATCATCGTCTTTGGCAGCGCTACCGAAACAGTTCTTGCCGGCGCGGTGCTCCTGGGCTTTGTGATGGGGTTCGCCCAGCCCATCGCCACATCCTATCCGGCGTATCTCACCGACGACCCCGTCGAGCTCAAAGACATCAACTCCGCCATCGCCATGTTTTCAAACGTGAGTATCATCGTTGGCCCCACGCTGGGCGGCTTTGTCGCGGCGGCCGCGTCGTCGCGCGCGGTGTTCGTGCTCATGATGCTCTTTACCGTACTGGCGCTCGTCGCCGGTTGGGGCTTTAGGCCGCAGACCAGCCATGTCGCCGGGGATGCGGATGTCGATTCGGCAGAGGAAGGGGAGCGTGCGGGACGAAGCTCCAACCCCAGCACGTCCTCCCGCGTCACCTTCGCGACCAGCATCAAGACGGTCTTTACCAATAGCATCCTCGCCCTGCTGTTCTGCATCATTTTTCTTTCGAACTTTGGCTATGGAGCCTTCGATCCGCTCGAGTCGTTTTTCTATCGCGATGTCCTGCACGTCGGTGTTGAGTGGATGGGCTGGCTCTCGTCGGCCAGCGGTGTCGGCGCGGTGCTGGGCGCCGTCCTCGCGCTCCGCTTGCCGCCGCACCTGGTCAACCTTAAAACGCTGCTCGTGGCGCTTATGTCCGTGGGTCTGGGAAGCCTGCTCTACGTGGGAACGCCGTACGTGGGCGTAGCCCTTGTCGGCCAGATTGCCCTGGGCGTGGCCTGGGGCGTCGTCAACCCGCTCCACAACACGATCGTGCAAACGACGGCCCCGCTCGAGCAGCTCGGTCGCGTCAACTCGGTCATGGGCTTTGGCAATATGTTTGCCGGCGTAGCCCCGCTGGCGGTTGCACCGTGGCTGGCGGCAACATTTGGCGTACAACGGACACTCGTGGGGGCAGGCATGGTCGTGACGGCGGTTCCCGCGACGTTGCTGCTATTTGGTCGCCGGCATTTGGATCGTGCCGCAAGGCAGTAAAAACCATCACAACATTCGATGAAAATCGCGATTTTGCCGAATAACGTCGAATGTTGTGATGGTTTGCGCTCCGGGCCAGGCCACCCTTCGGGTTCGGCCACCACAGGGGGGCAGGCACCTTTGTGGCGATCGGGCCCCAACGGCCTGCGCCTTGGTATACCATGTACACCATTTCCGACCACATTCAGCACCGCCACACAACCCAGAAAGGCCCCCATGGACACCACCTTCAGCCACATCAAAGCCGTGTTCTGCGATATCGACGGCACGCTGCTCACGAGCCAGCACACGGTGTCCCCGCGCACCGTGGCGGCGATCCGCGCCCTGCGCGAGCGCGGCGTGCTCTTTGGCCTGTGCACCGGGCGCGACGCCCACGCGACCGAGGCCATGTACGAGCTCTGGGGCATCGAAGGCCTGGTGGACGTGCTCGTGGGCTGCGGTGGTGCCGAGGTCATCGACCGCGCGCACGACATCAACGAGCTGAGCTATCCGCTGCCGGGCGAGACCATCGCCCGCATCTGCAAGCACATGGCGGACCTTCCGGCAACGCCCGTCTGCCCCCGAGACGGCGTATTCTACGTGCCCGAGAGCAACGCGTGTGTCGAGCACCTGTCGCGCGTCGACGGCGTGCCCTACCAGGTGGTCGATTTTGCCGAGTTCTTGCGCGAGCCGCAGCCCAAGGTGATGTTTACCATGGCGCCCGAGGTGATGCCGCAGGTGATTGAGCGGGCGTCGACGTTTTCCGATAACACCGTTAAGGCGGCGGCTCTGCAAACCACACAGTGGCTCTACGAGTTCATGGATCCGCGCGTGTCCAAGACGCGCGGCCTTGTGCGCGTGGCGGAGCTCAACGACATGGAGCTCCAGGACATCTGCGTGTTTGGCGATGCGGACAACGACACCTGCATGGTGGCTGACGCCGGCGTGGGCGTGGCCATGGCAAACGGCAGCGACGCCGCCCGTGCCGCCGCCGATTTTGTAACCGCCAGCAACGACAAAGACGGCATCGCGATCTTTATCGAGGAACATTTGCTGTAGCGTTGGGGCAGAACCACCGCAAAGGGGACAGGTGCCTTTGTGGTGGCCTCAGGCGATTTGGGCGAATTGATACCGAAAATCTGTGTGAAAATTCAAATATTGTTGTCTGAACACCATGCTTCAAACCACCGATGGGTTTAAGATATTCTCATCAGTTTGGTAGGATATTCCTCTCGGTAAATGTCCTACCGCTCATGGTCGCTTTCGACTGTTCACAGGATGCTTGCTCTTGAGCAAAATGTTGTGCAAATTAATCTAATGCCATTAAAAAATGGATAGGCAACTAAATTACCAGTAGAAACAAAAAATAAATAGCGAATAAACGAAGGTAAATCTGAGAAAATGTCAAGAGAATTGAGAATTCGCTACAAAATTGTCGGTTTTGTTGCTCAGATGTTCAAACAATCGTTACAATATGGATTACTAAACGTGCGCAATTACAGGTTGCGCAGATACGTTTGATTGTGAAAGAGCAAGATCGCGGTCTCTTGGGGAGGAGACATCGATGAAAGCGAATTCAGACAAATCTAAGCAGAGCAATAAAGCGATGCATCGTGTGCTAGCAGGCGTTTTGTGCGGAGCCTCCGTTTTGAGCTTGGTGCTGTCGCTCGTCATGCCTCCGATCTCGCAGGCCATTGCCAACGACGCCCAGACAATTTCTACCGAGGAAACTGTAATGGGGTGTTCAAAGTGAAGAAGTTCGCCGCACGTAGCTTTATGGCAGCCATTCTCGTAGCGAGCATGCTGTTGTCGCCGTTTAGCGCGGTCTCCACCGCAAGCGCGGAAGACGTTGTACCCCTCGCTTCCACTCTCACTCCGGGCATCCATAAGCCAACTTCCATCGGCATCGGTACGAATATCGCTGTCTCCACCCCCGATCCCGGCGTGGCCACCTACGTCGGCCGCGACATGTATATCGGTGGTAAGCCGAGCAACCCGAGCACTCTTGATAAGGAGAACGGTCCCGCTGGTTCATATGCCGCTGAGGCGGAGGGCCTTACCGTGGTCCGTGGCAAGCTTGCCATGAATCC
>OLOS01002423.1_pt1 | contig 12789 bp, 14 predicted proteins | sample 1672631 | NCBI WGS metagenome assembly OLOS01 (sample SAMEA3136707, study PRJEB25190) | human gut metagenome | biome: human gut; feature: human-associated habitat; material: faeces | place: Austria | collected 2013 | reverse complement strand
CGACTTGCTCCTCAGCCGAGTGCCACGCATGGGACACCTTGGTCAGCGGCGGGTATCGCAGCGCGTCGGAAGCGAGCCTGAACCTGTGGGTTTTGGGTCCGGTGGTCTTTTTCGGCGGACTCGTGCTGCTTCTGAAGAGGATGGGGTAGGGAATGCCAAAGAAACGGAAGGCCGCGCTTGACGCTGTGACCGCGGTGTTTTTCGCGGTGGCGGTTTTGCCCCAGCTCACGGGCATCGCCGCGCACGAATGGCTGGGCATCGTCGCGCTTGTCGCGCTGCTCGCGCATCTGGCTGCGCGCCTCGATGCGCTTGCGGGCCTTTGCCGGGCGGCTGCTCGCCGCTCGTTTCTTGCTCTGGCTCGCCTCGGGCTCGGCACGGCGCTGTTCCTGCCGCTCGTCGTGTGCGCAGCGTCGGGCGTGCTCGTCAGCGCTACAGTGCTGCTGACGTTCAGGCTGTTCGCGCCGGGCTATTTCGTGTGGGACCCGCTGCATGCGGCCTCCGCGAAGGTATTGCTCGCGCTCGTGCTGGTACACGCGGTAAACCATGCGGGAAAACTCATGGGTTTCCTGAAAGCACGCGATTTAAAGGCGGCACCGCGCGTGACGCCAAGCGAAACGAGGCTCGATAAGGGCACCTCGTGTTGCGCTCGCGGCCATGCGCGTACAATTGTCCAAGCGGTGGGCGGGCCTTTGTTTTCTCGAAAAACGCCGATACGTCTCGCCCGCCTTGTCGTGGCGCCGGTATCTTGGCGCTTTTCCTAGGTTCGAGAGGTTCTTATGGATGACGCGCTTGCCCTTCGTCCGACGCTTGCTGCGTGGCTCGCGGAATAAGACGAAATCGAAAACGACTATATCCAACGCTTGCGCGCTTTGGGAATCGAATTCGCGAAGCCGCATACGTGCGATGCTCAGGTTGCCCGCCTTCGCGCCGAGCTGGCGTCGGGCGGCGCGCGCGTGCGCAATGCCGGAGCGAGCATATGCTCAGGCGCGCTTTCGAGTGCGTGCGTTGCTTGTACGGGCGACTGCGGTTCGAAAACGTTCTTTCTTTCGCTCGCTTGCAACCGTTCGTGCTATTTCTGCTTTAACTCGAACCAGGCAGGAAGCGAGCGTCTTCGCCGCATGAACGAGCATTGGCGAGCCGAGGTCGATGCGTATTTCGATTCGATTGGCGGTCCTGAAAACGCGACGCACATCGGGCTTACCGGTGGCGAGCCGCTTCTTCATGTGCAGCAGGCGGTTGAATTCGTCGCGTACGTGCATCATCGTGCCCCTCAGGCTCATATTCGCCTTTATACGGCGGGCGATTTTCTTACGGAAGAAGTGCTCGAGCGTTTGCGCGATGCGGGCCTTTCGGAACTGCGTTTGAGCGTGAAGCTCGATGTCGCCGACACTCCCGAAGAATCGCGGGCGACGATAGACGATGCGGTGCGAAAAATGGCGCTCGTGAAACGCTTTATTCCGCAAGCGATGGTCGAGATGCCGGTCATTCCCGGCACGAAAGAGGCCATGGAGCTGCTGCTTTGTGAGCTTGATGCGGTGGGCGCATGGGGCATCAATTTGCTGGAATTCGGATATCCGTTCAACGATTGGGGCGAGTTTTCCCGAAGGGGCTTCAAGGCGAAAAATCCTCCGTACCCTGTTTTGTACAACTGGAACTATGCGGGCGGTTTGCCTATCGATGAAAGCGAAGCCTTGGCTCTTGAGCTCGTGCAATTCGCCATGCGCAAAGGGCTGGGCCTTGGGGTGCACTATTGCTCGCTCGAAAACAAGAATCGCGATCAGGTGATAACGCAGAATCGCGCTTTTCACCCGAACGAGGCGTTGTATGCCCAAGACGAAGGCGATTTCTTCTTCAAGACGCTCAAGGTGTTCGATATCGATATCGAAATCGCCTATCGTGCGCTTGCGTTGGCGGGCGAGGAAGGGCTTTGCGAGCGTGAGGGCGAATGCCTGCTCATGCATCCGAGCTGCTTCGAGCGGCTGCGCTCGTTGCCCGTGTGCGTGGCGCTTTCGTATAACGTGGTGGAACAGCGCGACGATGGAATCGTGCTGCGAGAAGTGAAATTGGAGCGTGTTATGAACGATTTGGCGCACGACAAGGCGCAATGGGCCGTTAAGGCATCGGCATGGGAACTTGCGGCGTTGAGCTTGAAATATCCCATCGCGACTTTGGTTGACGCTGTTGCGAGCGGCGAATGGGCCGATGCGGCGCGAGAGATTACGGCAAGCTTGGGCGTCGATTTGCCGCCGTCCTTCGATGCCGAGTCGTCATTGGCGCGCGAATCCCTCGAGCAAGAGGGGGGATTGGAGCGCTTGAAGACGGAGGCGACGCGCCTTTTCATTGGAGCCCCCCATGCGGCGTGCAGTCCCTACGAAGGCGTGCGTCGTTCGCTGTGCACAGGCGCCCAGCCGCTGCTCTTTGTGAATCGGTATGCGATGGAAGTTGAGCGGTTCTGCAAATCGTGCGGCCTTTCTCGCCCGCAAGGAACCAATGAGCCGCTCGACCATGTGGCAACCGAATGCGAGCTTCTCGAGCGCTTGGCGTTTTCCGTCGCGAGTGGTGCCGAAGTGGCCGATGGCGCGTGGGAATTGCCGGGCGGATCGGCCGAGGCCGCCTATGGGCAATTCGTCGACAAGCACGCTGGCGTATGGTTTAAGGAATTCGCCGATAGCTTGGCAACGACGACGGAGCATCCGTTTTATCGCGCTGTAGCGATGTATCTTGCGGCGATTTCTTAAAACGTATTGAAGCGGGCTTGAAGCTTTTTTTCGTGCGTCGCGGTGAAAAACCTGAATGCAATTCGTTTCGAGAGCCTCTATTTCTTCGCTGGCACCCATAGCAACACGCTATGGGTGCTGCTGTTTTTCGGCTCTTCTTATGGCCTGCGCATGGGTGCGCTACAATACAAAAGTTTGAAAAACCCCAAGGCTCGGCGGCGTCATTGGCCGCGCGGGCGAGAAGGAGCATGCATGTCCAAGCCGTCATTCTTTATTACCACGCCCATTTATTACGTAAACGCGGCGCCTCATTTGGGAACCGCATATTCGACCATCTTGGCTGACGTTCAGGCGCGCTATCGTCGCGCGATGGGCTACGACGTCAAATTCCTTACCGGCATGGATGAGCATGGTGAAAAGGTTGCCGAGGCTGCCGAGCAGCACGGCTTCGATTCGCCCCAGGCATGGTGCGACAGCCAGGCGCCCCTGTTCAAGGACCTGTGGAAGACGCTCGAGATTTCCAACGACGACTTCATTCGCACGACCGAGCCGCGCCAGCACCATGCGGTTCAGTATCTTTGGGAGCGCATGCAGGAATCGGGCTACCTGTACAAGGGCAGCTACGATGGCTGGTATTGCGTGCCCGACGAGACCTACTACACCGACAACCAGGTGAAGAAGGGCGACGAGGAGTATGACTCGGTGGGCCAGCATTTGTGCCCCGATTGCCATCGTCCGCTCGAGCGTGTGCAGGAAGAGTCGTACTTCTTCAAGCTTTCTGCGTTCCAAGATAAGCTGCTTGCGCTCTACGACGAGCATCCCGAATTCGTGCAGCCCGATTTCCGCATGAACGAGGTGCGCAGCTTCGTCGAAGGCGGCTTGAACGACCTTTCCGTGAGCCGCACGAGCTTCGATTGGGGCGTTCCCGTGCCGTTCGATGACGGCCACGTGACCTACGTGTGGTTCGACGCGCTGCTGAATTACATGACGGCTGTGGGCTATGGCCTCGACGACGATGCTTCCAAGGCTGAGTTCGCTTTCCGTTGGCCCGCGCAGTACCACATTGTGGGCAAGGACATCATCCGCTTCCATTGCGTTATTTGGCCGGCCATGCTCATGGCCATTGGCGAGTCGCTGCCCGAGCACGTGTTCGCGCACGGCTTCCTTACGGTGCGCAATTCCGAGACCGGCAAGGCCGAAAAGATGTCGAAGAGCCGCGGCAACGCCATTGCTCCGCAAGACGTCATCGACCTTTTGGGCGTTGAGGGTTATCGCTACTACTTCATGACCGACGTGGTTCCTGGCACCGACGGCGCCATTTCGTTTGAGCGTATGGAGCAGGTATACAACGCCGATTTGGCTAACAGCTGGGGCAACCTGATTTCCCGCTCTCTGAACATGAGCGCGAAGTACTTCGACGGTTGCGCTCCTGCGAAGCCTGCCAGCGCCGATGCGTTCGACAATCCGCTCGCGAAAATCGCCGACGGCCTGGTCGATCGTTATGCCGCCGCGATGGATGCGCTCGACTATGGCGCGGGCAAAGATGTTGCCATGGAACTTATTCATGCCGCGAACCACTACATCGAAGACTCCGAGCCGTGGGCGCTTGCCAAGGACGAGGCAAAGGCCGACCAGCTCGCGTTCGTGATTTACAACCTGCTCGAGGCTATTCGCATTTCCGCGCACCTGCTCGAGCCGTTCATGCCCACCACGAGCGCCGAGGCGCTGCGTCGCATTTCGTGTGAGGCCGAGGCTGGTAGCGACAACCTGGCTGAAGCTTGCGTATGGGGCGGCTTGACCGGCGGCGTGCCGGTCGAGAAGGGCGATGCCCTGTTCCCGCGCCTGCGGAAGAACGACTAATCGTTTCTGAGAATCGCAGAAAGCCCGGTATCGCATGGCGCGTGCCGGGCTTTTTTGAAAAAGAAGGAAGTTCGGTTATTAAGGCTCGTATCGTGGAATCAGAAATACCAATGAACGTGGGAATCGATCCCGAAGGGGACGCCGGTTATTTGTTGTATGGCGATGCGCTGTTTCGCAAGCATCGCAAAAAGGGGTGGGCCTATGTGGGTTCGCCGGTGCCTGCGCTCGAGGCGCCCGTGGCCGATACGCATGCGCACCTTGCTATGCTGTCGCATCCGGCGCTCTCGCTTGCGCGTTGCGCTGTGGTGGGCGTCGATTTCGTATGCGCGATGTGCGACCCGGCCGAGGGCGATGAATGCGAACGCACATATCGCGACCTGGACATATGGCGTGCCGAGGCATTGCGCTTGCTGCCCGAGGTATTCGAGGCCACGCGTCGCAATGTGACGGCCGAGCGCGAGTCGCTCGAAGCACGGGCCCATGCCGCTGGCAAGAAGCATGCGGGCCAAGCGGCTGAGGCGGCGGTGTTGCTGGAGTCGGTGGCTGTTGATGAGCGCGCATGCAATTTGTGCTGGGGCGCCGAGCCGACTATACCGCACATGCGCATCGCGTGCGGAGTTCACCCGCATGTCGCAAGCCAGTGGGATGCCGATATGGAAGCGGCCTTGCTTGAGCGCTTGGCCGATCCACGTACCGCCGCCTTGGGCGAGGTTGGGCTCGACTACCACTATGATTTGTCTCCACGCGATGTCCAGCAGAACGTATTTCGTCGCCAGGTGCAGCTGGCCCATGTTACGGGCTTGCCGCTCGTGCTTCACGTGAGGGATGCGCACGAAGACGCATTCCGCATTCTTGAAGAAGAAGGCTGGCCTGAAGCTGGCACGTTGCTGCATTGCTGCAGCGTGGGCCCCGACGAGCTTGCGCGCTGGGTCGAGCGTGGGGCGCATGTGGCATTCGGCGGGGCGGTTACCTTCCAGCGAAGCGACGATTTGCGTGCGTCGTCTGTGATGGTTCCGGTCGAACGCCTGCTTACCGAAACCGATGCGCCCTATATGGCCCCTGTGCCGTTTCGCGGCATCGAGTGCGGGCCTGAATTCACGATTTTCACCGCAGAGCGCATCGCCGAAGTTCGGGGAGTCGCCCCAGGCGAGGCTCGCCGCGCATTGCTGCAGCAGATGCACGATGCGGGTGCGGCGTTTTTGAATCGTGAGCCCACGGAATGGCAGCGTGCGCATGCCGATATGGCGAGGGACGCACGATGAGCGCCGCACAGGGTTCTTATGAGCTGGTGCTCTGTGGCTCGCCGCGCAAAAACGGCGTGTCGTCGCGTTATGCGGCGCAGCTGACCGCTGAACTCGAAGCGAAGGGCGTCGTTATTGAGCATTGGAATGTGGCCGACCATGCTGTGAGCGGTTGTATCGGTTGCGAAGGGTGCCGACGCGCGCTGCAATGTGTCGAATGCTCAGGGCATTTGGCATATTGTGTGATTCGTGACGACATGGATGGGCTGTATGCGTTGCTCGATGGCGCGGCGGCGGTTCATGTGGTGGCACCTGTGTATTTCTCGGGGCCAACGGCGCAGTTCAAGGCCGTTTTGGACCGACTTCAGCCATACTGGGAGAAACGGCGTGGGCCGAATAGGCAGCCAGGTGCTGCCGATGCGCCAAAGCGCCCCGTTACGTTGTACGTGATCGGTTCGGGCGGCGATCCCTATGGGTTTGCCGCTCTGGAAAGTTGCGTGCGCTCGTCATTCGGGGCCGCAGGTTGGCGCGTTGGAGAAATGGTCGACCGCATTGGCTGGGGCCAGCCAGAGGCGGAATCGCAGAAAGAAACGTTTGGTTCGTAGCCCATGGGCATGATTTGTGGGGCGTGCCCGCCTTCGGGAGTTCAAGGCTCTCGAAGGCGCATGGCTCGGAGAGCCGTGAGGCGCAAACGTGCCAATTAAAAGCAATGGGGACAAAGAAAAGGAAACTCTATGGCAATCGCATCGCATTTGGCATCGGTTGGAGCGACGCGCGACGTGCTTTCGCGCCACGGTTTGGCCACGAAACATTCGCTCGGACAGAACTTTCTGGTGAACGATGCCGTTATCGCGAACATTTGCAAGCTTTCCGAGGTGTGCGAAGAAGACAACGTGCTCGAAGTGGGCCCGGGTATTGGCACGCTGACCGTGGCGCTTTTGCCTCGCGCGAAGCACGTGCTCTCCATTGAGCGCGACCCCGATTTGCCTGCCGTACTCGACGAGACGTGCGACGATTTCGACAATTTCACGCTCATCGGCAAAGACGCCTTGCGTCTGAATAACGACGATTTGATTGCTGCATTTGGCAAGCAGGCAGTCGAGGCTAGTGAGGCTCCCAACAAGTTCATTTCGAATTTGCCCTATGCTGTCGCGGCGACGCTCGTGCTCGATTATTTCCAGCGAATCCCCAGCCTGCAGAGCGCCACGGTTATGGTGCAAAGCGAGGTTGCCGACCGCATGGAGGCCGTTGTGGGCACGAAAGATTACGCCGCGTATTCGGTGAAGCTGCAGCTTATCGCAAAAGCTACGGGCCGCTTCCAAGTTTCGCCGGGCAACTTCTTCCCGCCGCCGCGCGTGACGAGCTCGGTTATTCGTCTTGACCGCCGTAACGACTTGGGCTTGTCTGCCGAGGAAATCGTGAATGCGAGCATGGCGGCCGACGCAGCGTTTTTCACGCGTCGAAAGACTATCTCGAATTCGATGAAGGGCTATTTCTCGAGCCGTGGCGAGCAGGGCAAGGCCATCGCTGCGAAGCTTCCTGAAATTCTTGCCGAAACCGGCATCGACGCGAAGCGACGCGGCGAAACGCTCGAGCTGTCGGAATTCGTGGAACTTGGCCGCGTGCTTGCGAAGGCGAAGGCCGAGGAATAAAACGATAGGTGTCGCCGCATGGTGCAAAAGCAACGGCATCTCAACGATAAATAGGCATCTACCTGCAGATTCTATGAATTCTTCCATTCCGTGGTATTATGCTCCCTTGCGTGTAATAAGTGCGCTGAATGTCGGCGCCGTACTATATATGAAAAGGAATCCACCGAATGGAACTTGAAAAGCAGGCAAATCTTGTCGGCGATATTCGTGCTGAGCTTATGGATCGCATCAATACCCGCCTGAAGGTTCGCGCGAATATGGGTCGCTCGAAAATCGTCGAATGCGAAGGTACGCTCATGCAGGCGCACCCCGCTTTGTTCGTCGTCGAGGTCGACCGCAAGCGTGGCCGCAAGGCTCGCCAGTCGTACCAGTATGTCGACATTCTTACCGGCATGGTCGAATTGTTCGACGCCGAAACGAAAGAGCCCATCTTCGGCAAGTTCATGGACGATGAAACCGAAGAGAATGCCGCGGCTTCGGCCCTTGAGATGCTTCTGAGCGACGACCTTGAGGACGATGCCGACGACGATTTGTAAGCGGTTTCGTCGTCGATGCTGCCCAGGCCAGCACGTAATTTTCCCAAAGATGAAATTAAGTGTTGACACCTGAGCGACAAACGTGCAAAATACTTGCTTGCGCACAAGCGCGTCTTACGTGGGGATGTAGCTCAGCTGGGAGAGCATCACGTTCGCAACGTGGGGGTCGTGGGTTCGAATCCCATCATCTCCACCACGTACTTTCGAAGGCCGTTCTTACGAACGGCCTTTTTATTTGCCGCTGCGCGAAAGCCCAACACTCCAGCTTAGCCTTCAATCGTCGCTCGCGTACAGGTAGTACGCGTCGCTCCTCTTTCAGGCCAATCTGAAGCGCTGGGCTTTCGCTCGCTGTCCTGGCCTGACCAACGATTCTTTTGTGGCAGAGGTATGCCTTGAATCAGGCGATTGCCTGGCCTGTTTTGTTTTGCACGACAAAATGCCCTTTTATGCAGGGCTGGTGCAAATCGGGTGCAAATCTTTCCCCGATGCACCCCTCCCCGCATGTTTCCCCGTGTTTTGGCGTCGTATGCGGCAGTTGTGCGACAACGCTTTTTACATCTGGAAAACGTTAGCACCTGCTGGGCAAAATCCTTCCTGCTTCGTCGATTGCATGTCCTCGACAGGCGTCGAGCAGTTCGTTGGCCCAGAAGGGGGCCTCGACGAGTGGTTCGTCATCGAGGGCGATAACCTGCAGCGTGTATTTGTGGTCGCGGTCGGGCGGGCAGGGGCCAACATATCCCACGCCTCGCTCGGGCTCGCTTTTCGCGGCAGAGTTATATCCCTGCACAAGGCGAGAGTGCTCGTTGCGGCTCAAATCGTCGGGAAACTCGATATCTCCCTCGAAGTCGCCATTTACGTAGGCGCACCAGTGAATCCATGGGAAGCCACATACGGGCACGCTGTCCCAGTCGATGAAAAAAACGGCGAGTGCGCGCGTGCCGTAAGGAACGTCCTCGACGGTAAAGGGAAACGAGCGGCGGCAGCTCCAGTCGTAGCAGTCTTCGGGCGCCGCGTATTTTCCATAAGCATCGGGCAAATATCCTCGGTCGAGTTCCATTTGAATTCTCATGGCGACTCCTTCCGCTTGACAACGCGCCGTGCGCGCTGCGTATCGCTCGGTCTATGGCTCAATCATACCTTGCATGGCGCTTGCGTGCGGACAAATCTTTGTGAACCTTTGGGCTTTCGGCTTTTCGCGGGCTTGCCTGTGCGATTCGCGGTCTGCTTGCGCAGCTTTCCTTTGCGTCACGGTATGATGATTCGAATTCGAAGGAAAGGTGGCGCGTATGCGCATTCTGAATATCTCGGCGCAAAAGCCTGATTCGACGGGAAGCGGCGTGTATTTGGTGGAAATGGTGCGTTGCGAGCTTTCGGCCGGCCATGCAGCCGCCGTGGTCGCCGGCGTCGATGCGTCCGATGAACCAACGCTGCCTGAGGGCGCCGAGCCGTATTTCGTGCGCTTCAATACCGAGACGCTGCCGTTCAATGTGTGCGGCATGTCCGATGTGATGCCGTATTTCGGGGCGAAATCGATCGGACCGCCCCCCTCAGCCAGTGTCAATCACGCAGTCGTACTGCAGATATTCCTGTGGGGTTTCTGGGTCATCGCGTATGCGGTGGCCTTTTTCGTATCGGCCATGCATTCCCGCACAAAAACCTCCGCTTGCAGGGTTATAGCTTCCGTTTGCATCCCGCGCGCGCTACACTGACTCCATACACAGCAACGCCTCGTTCGACGACGAATTCTGCCTCGTCGTCATTCTGCACGCGAAGCGTATGCCCCATATGCCTCGAAGGCGAGGCAACGCTCGCGCATCTGCAGCGCGTCCGCCATTCTGCACCGTCGCTCGACGTTTCTTTTTTGCACCCTTATTCCTTATGGGTTGGTGATTCGTCGCGTGATAGTTATTGGAAACCGAGCGCGAAGGGCGTATGTGCGCATGGCCCCAGGGGTGGGATGCCGCCTTCGCACGAAGAGGGAATCGAACATGGCAGACAATCGTGAAATGTGGCAAAGCCTCGGCATGGACCTGGAAACCCATGACCAGCTGTGCGCCGTGCGCTCGCCCGCGTCTTCGATGCCACGAAAGCTGAAAACTGCATTCCCATTTCTGGTAAAGATCGCCTGCTCATGACCCAGATCGCCTTCTTCGACGACCCCGCCCGTTGCGCGCAGAAGGCCAACGAGCTCGCCGACGAGCTCGAGCAGCGCATCGCCGACGGCGTGAGCGTATTCCCCGAGGGCACGAAGCGCATCCTTATTACTGGCACGCCCATGGCCATTCCGTACATGAAGCTCGAGATCGATTATTCGCAAAGCGATGCGGGACAGCTTGAAACGCGCATTGCCGCGTTCATCGAAATGCTGTAAATCTCAATCGAGGGAACGAAGGGAGCGCCCGTGATTTATTTGGACAATGCGGCCACGACGATGATGAAGCCTGAATGCGTGGTGCGCGCCGTGGCTGATGCCATGACGTCGTTCGGAGGCGTGGGCCGCGGCGTGCATCCGGCGTCAATCGCGGCGGGCATGGCGGTATACCGCGCCCGCGCGGCGGTGGCGAATTTGCTCGGCGCGCCGGGTGCTTCGAGCGTGGCGTTCACGAGCAATGCCACCATGGCGCTCAATATCGCCATCGATGGCTTGCTCGCTCCAGGCCAGAGGGCGCTCACCACGGCCGCATCGCACAATTCGGTGCTGCGCCCGTTGTTCCGCCTGCGCGATACGGCTGGCTGCGCGGTTGACATCGCGCCTATCGCCGCCGATGGCTCGCTTGATTTCGAGGCATATGCCGAACTGCTCAAGCGCAAGCCTGCGCTGGTTGCGGTTACGCATGCCTCGAACCTTACGGGCGATGTATACGGTGTGGCGCGCATGTGCGCCATGGCCCATGAGGTGGGTGCGAAATTCGTGCTCGATGCCGCGCAGACAGCTGGATCATATCCGCTGAACATGGCTGAAATCGGCGCCGACGTGGTGTGCTTTACGGGCCATAAAAGCCTGTTGGGCCCGCAAGGGACTGGTGGCTTGTGCGTGGCCTGCGGAACCGAAATCGCCCCGCTTCTCGAGGGAGGCTCGGGCACGCACAGCTATGACGAACGCCACCCGCTTTTCATGCCCGAGCGCCTCGAAGCGGGCACGCTGAACGCGCATGGCGTGGCGGGCTTGGCCGCGGGTATTGGCTACATCGAGGGAACGCTTGGCGGGCCCTCTGGCGTGCACGAGCATGCGGGCGCGCTTGCGCAGCATTTCGTCGACGCCGTGTCGGGCGTTTCCGGCGTGAAGGTGTATGGCCGAAGCGATGCGTGCGATCGCGGCTCCATCGTGGCATTGAATATCGCCGATGTCGATTCGGCCGAGGTGGCCGACCGGCTGGCGAGCGATTACGGCATCTGTGTGCGTGCGGGCGCCCATTGTGCCCCGCTTATGCATAAAGCGCTTGGAACTCAGAGCCAAGGCGCGGTTCGCTTCAGCTTCGCGGCGGCGAATACTGCAGCCGACGCCGATGCGGCGGCCGAGGCCGTGCGCGAAATCGCCCACGCCGTTGGCCAGGGGTGTTAGCGGTGCTTCAGGCAAAAGACGCATGCTACGTGCTCGTTCGCACGAGCACCGAAGGCTTTGATTTGTATCAGCGCCTCGTTGATGCTGGCGTTCCGGCGCGCGTGGCGCCTGCCCCGCACGGCATGCAGGCGTGTTGCGGCACTTCGGTGCTTCTTGACCCCGAAGTGGTCGATGCGGCGCGGCCGGTCATTGAGGCCGCGCCGTACCCCATTGAGCGCATCGTGCGCGTCGCGGGCGCCATCAACCCTGCGCGCGACACGTATTGCTAGTTTGGCGGCCTTGCGACCTGCGACGTTGAACGCAAGGCCGCCCATTGTGCGCGAGTTTGGCCTTGCGCATTCCAAATTCGCGCGAATGCGCAAGGCCTTACTCGCGAATGGAAGATTGAGGTATATGCTGGCATAAGCCAGAACAACGAAGGAGGCATTCCATGGAAACTGTCAATGCATTCGGTCTTGCGTGCCCCAAGCCGCTCATGATGGCGAAGGCGAAGATCGACGAAGGCGCGCGCGAGCTTTCCGTGCACGTTGACAACGAAATCGCAGTGAAGAACGTTTCGCGCTTGGCTGAAAAATATGGCCTCAATGTTGCCGTCGAGACCATCGAGGGCGGCTGGAGCGTGAACTTCTCGGAAGGCGACAGGAGCGTTGCGGCCGCAGCCGCTCCTGCTGCTGCGCCTGCCTGCACGCCAGCAGGCTGCGGATATGCCGTGTTCATTGGCAAAGACCACGTGGGCGAAGGCGACCCCCAGCTCGGCTATAACCTCATGAAAATGGCCATTTACACGCTTTCGGAAAGCGAAGACGTGCCGGCGAGCGTGCTGTTCATGAACAGTGGCGTGAAGCTCGTGGCCGGCGATGAGCAGCAGATCATCGATTCGGTGAACAAGCTTATCGAGAAGGGCACCGAAGTGCTCGTATGCGGCACATGCCTCGACTTCTATGGCTTGAAAGAGCAGCTCAAGGTTGGCGAGGTGTCGAATATGTATGACATCCTGGGCCGTATGCAAGAAGCCGCCAAGACCATTACGCTGTAAGGGCGCGCCGTGTCACATACCTACGTTATGGCGTTTGAGTCGACGCATGCGGCTATGGCATCGGAGGCCGCCCTTGGAGCCGCGCATGCGCACGCGGCCATGATTCCGACCCCGCGCGCGATATCGGCGGGTTGCGGCATGTCTATGCGCTTCGATGCGGAAGACGATGCCGCAGCGGGCAGGCT
>OLOS01002419.1_pt1 | contig 12832 bp, 10 predicted proteins | sample 1672631 | NCBI WGS metagenome assembly OLOS01 (sample SAMEA3136707, study PRJEB25190) | human gut metagenome | biome: human gut; feature: human-associated habitat; material: faeces | place: Austria | collected 2013 | reverse complement strand
AGGGAGACGCTGGACTCGATGAATGCGACATTACGAATGATTTTAACGTTTGGTCTGGCTGCATTGAAGAGACGGCTCCGAGCGAGTACAGCATTACAGATCGCGGTCGCGCGTATAGAGATGGCGCGCTGCTCAGCCTTATGAAGAAGCTCTCTTCGCGCTCTATGATCGTCACTGGCAGCGAAACGACGATGCGGTCCTACTACTGGGAGTTCTCGCCGCTGCTGTTCGAGTCGGCAAAAAATGTATTCGTCCTCACCTATCTCTTCGAGGGATCGGAAATGAGTCTGTTCTTTCGCATTAACGGGATCGAATACTGTAATATCGGCATCGACCACCCAGATAAAAATACATATCGCTTCTGCGACCACCCGAATTACATCCCAAAGTATGTGGCACGCCTCTCAAAAATGATCGAGGTCGAAGAGAAGGAACGCATGAATGAGGTCGGGCGGCGCAAAACGGCTCTGTCAATGAACTGGTATCAGGCGCACCCAGACGAGGTGGATACGCTGCGCAAGAACCTGTATACGTTCTTCTGCAACCACCATAGAGGCACACCGGTCGCAACCAGAATGTGCGGAACGTTCAAAGCGCATTGGGGCAAGATTCGCGCTAAGGGTTATTGGAACAGCGACACCGCGTTCTCAATGCGCTCCACGAACGAATATGCCGACAAGACGGTCCTCGCCTATCCTGTCAACATCTACGCGAACGCCGGGATCGTCCGGTTCTACCAGAGCCTCGGCCAGGAGTTCGACAACGACAACTACGCCCTTTCGATCATGATCCAATGGATCTGGCGCTCGGCAATCCGTAATGGTCAGCCTATCAGCCTGTACCTCCCCTCACGGCGGATGCGAGAGCTTTTATATAAATGGATAGACGACACACAGAAAGAGTACAAGGAACGATACAGAAAGGAATCCTGAATTTGAACTACAAGCACGATACATATGAATGCAGCATGTGCCTCTGGGCGGAGCAGTGCCCCAGCGCACAGACCTGCGACAGCTTCACCCCTCTGGACGAGGAATTGATCGAGATCATACCGGCCGATAGTACGCGAGATGCGTATCGGGCCGCTTTCCTGCAATACGCAGACTTCGATGGCGGCGACTTCGGAGACTGGGGGTATTCTTATAGCGAAGCGTAAGAAGCCGCAGTGCTTCATCCTAAAAATTCACTCCAAGCGTCTGCGGGACGCGAAATGGGATTTGAAGCTCGACCTGCAGGAAGCACGTATGCGGGACGAGCTGGTAACACTGAGTAGCAGTCAGGTGCTGCGCTGGATTGATGAACTCAACGGCGCGCCGGACCAGCGGGCTGAGATTACAGCTGTGCGGACGGAGATCCGCGATACAATGGCGCAGGATGCGTCAAGAGACCGCAAAGCAAAGCTGAAAAAACTTTACGAGCGTTTGGACGCTCTTCAATATAAAAAAGACTATATTTGTCTGATCATCGATGACGAGCGCGACTATCGCGCGGCGGTCAATGGATTTTACATAAACGGTATCAAGTACAGCCGCCTGCTTGGAACAAACGGCGGCATCAAGAACAGCACGATTGTATTCGTCAATGATGCACTGGTCGGTGAGCTGCGGCGTCGGATTGACAACGGGCGCAACACAGAGATGCCGCTCGTCCCGGCCAAGTTCGAGGCGTACCGCGCACTCACCTGCTCCGGGTCCACACCGGTGTCCTTCCCGCATGGGCTGGTGATCGTCAAGGACTGCGAGACGACTTTCAAGGACAGCGTGGTGTGGCTTGCGGATTCTGAGACTGGTGAGCCGGCCATGACGCCCGACGACGACGCGGAGATCACGCTGTGCGCATCAGATGGCTGCGGCATGATGCTCCCCTCTCTGGCCGCCAGATGGTCGCAGGAGCTTGGGCTGGAGTACACGGCCTGTGGAATGAACACGCGCTTCTCGTGGGAGAAAGGCATGGTGTTTACCTTCGATTTTATCGAGTTCGCGGACAAGGTGGCCGGGAAGCGCACGGTCGTGGATGCGTGGGGTACGGAGCGCGACCTGCGGAACGCGGAGCTGGTCCTTACAACGTCGCAGGTCAAGCTGTGGGATAGCTACGACAGCATGGAGGACTATCTGGCAAACTGCTTTGCCAACAACTACACGTTCGGCATCACGAAAGTGGCTGAGGCGGCTCTGGAGCCCCGTCACGCCCTGAACTACCAATTCATTCAGAGTTACCGCCTGACGGACGAACAGCTTGCGGAGCTTGTCATGCCAACGGTGAACGAGATCAAGGATGTGCTCGGGTTGGATTACAGGAAAACGATTTTGTATCTTGCAGGAACACACCTCGGCGACAGGCCGTTCAATGCCGCTGACAATCCGGAGGCGGCTGCATTGATGCTCTGCCCGGAGATGATCAACGACCCGCACATCCGCTCGAAGGTCCGGTCGATGATCACAAAGCGCATCCGCGATGCGAAGATCGGCGTGATCGACGTGCCTGGCAACTACACGATCCTCTCCGGCGACCTGTACGCCCTCTGCCAGAGCATGTTCGGTCTGCCGGTCACAGGTGTCCTGAAACGGGGCGAGATCTTCAACCGCTACTGGCTTGACGCCGGGGTGGATAAGGTGGCGTGCTTCCGCGCGCCGATGTCCTGCCACAACAACATCCGGCTGCAGAATGTCTGCCAGAACGAGGAGGCAGCGCACTGGTATCAGTACATGCCGACGATCACGGCGCTCAACGCATGGGACACGACGATGGCGGCACTGAACGGGGCGGACTTCGACGGAGACTTGATCTTCACGACCAGCTCCAAGGTCCTGGTTGAAAATGCCAGACCGACGCCGACGCTCATGTGCTTGCAGAAGAAGGCGGCGAAGGTCGTAATTACGGAAGAAGCACTGATTGAATCCAATATCAACAGTTTCGGCAGCGCGATCGGCCAGATCACAAATTGGGTTACGTCAATGTACGACGTGCAGGCAAACTTCAAGCCTGGGTCCAGAGAATACGAAACGCTGGAGTATCGTATTCAATGCGGGCAAAAAGCGCAACAGGATGAAATCGACAAGAGCAAGGGAATTATTTCCAATTCTATGCCTGCACATTGGCACAGCCGCCGAGCCTGCATGAGCAAATTCAAGGGTGACGAGGACGAGCTGCAGTTCCAGCTCAGGATCTGTGCGGACAAGAAGCCCTACTTTATGATGTACATCTATCCGGCGCTTGGGAAGCTGGTCCGTAAATACGAGGCGTCGGTCAAGTTCGCGGCGCAGCAGAAGTTCCAACAGGACTACGAGCTGCTTATGGAGAAGAATGCGGACGAGCTGACGGATGACGAGGCCGGATTTGTGATCTCGGCGGATTATAATGCACCGGTCAACTACGGGGCGTGTACGATGAATCGCCTGTGCTGGCTGGTCGAGGATCAGTTCCCGCGCAGGGCGACCAGACAGTCGAAGTCGGACTTTGATCCAAGCCTGGTCGTTGACGAGGGGTTCGACATCAAGCAGGTGAATAAGAGCTTCGTGAAGCGGCTTGGCGATATCGTGCGGGAGTATAGCATTCTACTTCAGAGTAAGATGCATGAGGCGACCCTTTTCGGGGAACCGCCGCACCGCTGGGTGAGTTATATGTTCCACCGGCAAATGATGATGCTGACAAACGACGCGCGGCTCATTAGCAACATTTTGGCTGCTAAGTATTACGAGAAAGAGTGGGTTCGTATCGCGCTGTGGAGTCTTGTTCCGTGGTCCGTGCTGTTTGTTTTGCTAGACAAGACTGCCGGAGCGCTTGCCCCTGTCAGCGCGAATGACGGAGAATTTGAATATTGTGGAGAACGGTACACAATGCGGCCGATTGAGATCAGCACATTTGGCTACAGCATTGCGGATGGCTGGGAGGATATTGTTTGAAAGAAATCATTTTGAATGAAAGAGCATACGCCGAGAAGCTGATTGAAGAATACAGTCTCGGCAAGGACGAGTATGTGTCGATCAATATTTTGGCAAAATACTGGCGGTCTGAGGGGCTCTATGCCCCACAGATCCGCAGAAAGATCGAGGAGCACATTCTTCGCAGTAAGCCATATGTACAGATGTTCCGCTATACGGAAATGATCCAGGGCGCAGTGGAGAAGTCGAAAAAGTGGCCGCTGCGTGAGATCGATGCAATCAATATCATGCAGTCCGAGTTAGAGCGCATCGCCTCGCTGGATGGCACGCAGGAGCAGCAGCTGTTGTTTGCGATGCTGTGCTTGGCAAAATACCGCCTTGCCGTAAATCCGAAGAGTGATGGATGGATCAATACGCCGCGTGTGGATGTGTATCGGATGGCGAATGTATTTGGCACGCTGGAGCATAAGGCAGAGGTGCAGCGGCACATCCATGACGCAGGCATGATCGAATGGCCGCGTCGGGCGGACAGTGAGAATGTCAGAGTATTGGTCTGCGAGGGCGTCGGAGAGCCTGTGCTTCAGGTGCGGGACTTCCGCAATCTTGGATATCAATACCGGCAGTTGGCTGGCGAGCCGTACTTCGCGTGCTCGGAATGCGGCCTCGTGGTGCGCCGAAACAGCAACCGGATGAAGTATTGCAAGGACTGCGCCGACGAGATCAACCGGCAGAAAGCGCGGGAACGCTGGTTCCAACTCGCGTAAACTACGAAGAACTTTGATTTAGAAAACGCCCGCAAACCCAGTGATACCAAGGCTTAACAGTCGTAAGGAACTATAAGTCTTGCGGTTGGGGCAGAGAACGGTGTGACCGTAGCTGGAACTATGCCGAAATCCTCTGGAACGGGATTCAGGCAAAGACGGTTGCGGCGGCATTTGAGCAGCTTTCCTACAAAGAGCAATGGTATCTGGAAAAGCGGAACGCCATCTGCATGACCTGCGGGCGCGTCAGCCCCTTGTCCACGCAGTCCACCTTTGAAGATTTAGCGGTGGATTTTGAAGGAACGACAGCCAGCAGTGCGGAGCGGTTCTATCGGCGCACACTGGATAAGCTGCGGCTGAAGCTGCTGGAAAGCGGACTTATCCATACGGTGACGCTGAAGCAGACCGAATGCCGCAAAAGGAACAAAAAACAGCCGCCGCTGTCTACCTATATCAGGTAGACAACGGCGGCGAATGGGGAGAGATCAGATTTGACTTTGCAACCGGCACAGCGGAGATCGTCTGGCTGGCGGAGTGGGACACGATAAAGTCCAATGTCTTTGCGAGGACGGCGACTCGGCACATACAGAGCTTACCGGAGGCAAAGCCGCCAAGTGAGGTTGTTGTGATGTTTGATCAAGCATTGTGAGCCTAAAAATTTATAATTCTTATTCAAGCAAGCGCTTGATTTATTTTGTGAGGTCTGATATGCTATTATAACAAACACTGGATAATGCGCAGAAATGGGGGGATTGTGTTTTGCGGGAAGAAAAGAAAGCTGAAAAGAGACAGGAACTTGTAGGCGTCTGCCTTGACTGCTTTGTCGAAAAGGGGCTGACCGTTGCCACGACAAAGGACCTCTGTGAGGCGGCAAAGCTGCAAAACGGCGGCATCTACTATTACTTCTCCACCAAAGAGGAAATCGTTCTTGCCTGCGCTGAGGAAGCGATCAATCGAATTGAAAAAGGTGCGTTTGCCATCGTGCTTGAAGATATTAGTGACATCAAAAGTATGATGGATCATCTCGGTGAGCTGGCGGATAAAATGTCGCCTACCATGCGCTTTCTGGTCAGCGTATGTGTGTCGCGCGAATACGGAGAAAAGGTAAAGCCTTCCCTTGTGCGGCTTGCGGCAAGATACCCTTATTACACGGGCAGGATTGCGGAGATCCTCGGCTGCACCGACGAAGAGGTTGCGCCGTTCGTTCATCTGTCGATCCTCGCCATCAACAATTATATGATCTTTGCCGAGCGAGCGCTGTTTGACCCACAAATCGAAGCGGTCAAAAAAGAGCTTTCAAGGCTTGCGGAAAGAAAGGGGCGGAATAATCGATAGTTTACCATAAAGAGAAAATCACAAACGACTTCATCGTTAATCCATACGCACAAAACGTTCCGTGAAGATGACCAAAGCAGAAAAGAATCATAGGAGGACAACATGAAAAAGATACTTGCAATTCTACTATCGCTGCTTACGCTGCTTTCCTGCGGGCTTCTTTCCGCCTGCTCTGCCAAAAAAACGCAGCCGGATACACCGGATACTGAAACCGTGTGGGAAACGGTCAGCGAGGCATACATCTATGCGTTCCCGCTGGTGCTGACCGACGCAACCAAAACATTATCGACCAATACGGACGGGACCATGACTGGCCGTGCGCCCATCAATCAGTTCAACCATGTAAAAAAGCTGGCGGACGCCTCTTTCCGCACCGTCGTGACGCCGAACGTCGATACCGTCTATTCGCAGGCATGGCTTGACATCAGCACAGAGCCTATGGTCTACGTCCTGCCGGAAACGGATCGCTTCTGCAATGTGCAGCTTCTGGATGCATGGACGAACACCGCCGCCGTGCTGGACAAGGCGGGTGCTTATGCCATTGCGCTTCCCGGCTGGGAGGGCGAGCTGCCCGACGGTGTGACGCGCGTGGACGTGCCCACCGCAACGATGTGGTCGATCACCCGCACGGTGCTGTCCGGGAACGAGGATCTGCCCAATGTCTATGCCATTCAGGAGCAGATGCAGCTCCTGCCTCTTTCGGCTTATATACAGGGAGGCGAGTATACCGCACCGCAGGGAGCTTATAAAGAGGAAAATGACTTTGTTCCCGTGAACAAGGTGCTTTCCATGACGCCAGCAGAGTTTTTCAATACGGCTAACGCTCTGATGCAGGTCAACCCGCCCGCCGATGCGGATGAGGAACTGCTGAAGAAACTCTCCGCCATCAACGTGGGCGCGGGTAAGACCTTCGACGCCGCTCTCCTGGGCGAAGGAGCTGCCGAGCGCTGGACGCAGATGATTCAGGGGCTTCGCGCCACGCTTGCCGCCGACGGCGCGAAGTATGCGCAAAAACTCGGTCAGTGGATCTATTACGGCAAGCCCATCGGCGACTTCGGCACGGAGTATACCTACCGCGCGATGGTAGCGCTGGTGGGGCTTGGCGCCAACACCGTGGACGTGGCGATCTATCCCAAGACAACGGCGGATGAGACCGGCGCAGCGCTGACCGGAGAAAAGAAGTATACGCTCCACTTTGAAACCCTTCCTCCCACGCTGGAGGGCGGCTTCTGGTCCGTGACCGCCTACGGAGAGGATGATTTCCTCATTGACAATTCCATCGACCGCTACTGCATCAACGACCGCTCTGACTTCAAGCTGAATGCGGACGGCACATTGGATATTATCCTGTCCAAGGATGCACCGGAAGACACCTCTAACTGGCTGCCTGTTTCCGACGGGGAATTTCATCTGTTCATGCGGATCTATGTACCGGATATGACAGCACTGGATAGCTGGCAGCCACCTGTTATCCGCGAACAATAAGGAGATGGAAAAAGAATGGCTATGAAACGCATTGCAGCAATGCTTCTTACATCGGTACTGCTGCTGTCCTGCGTCGGCTGTGCGCAGGATGGGCGCAAAGAGCCGGACGCGGAAAAGACAGACCTTGGTCTGACCGCCGAGGTCAAGCCCGCCACAGACTTTACGGCAAAGGCAAATGCCGCTGTCTACGATGAACTTGACTTTGATGATAAGCAGGAATATGAATTCGCCACCCGCGGACTGGTCGACGCGCCGGAAACACTGGAACTGAAGGACGAGGATGGGACGATCCTCTGGAGTCAGGAAGCCTATGCGTTCCTGGACGATTATGAAAAAGCGCCTGACAGCGTAAATCCCAGTCTCTGGGAGAACACGAAAAATAACCACGCCTATGGCCTTTTTGAAGTGACGGATGGCATCTATCAGGTCCGCGGCTATGACATGGCAAATCTCACTGTTGTCAAGGGTGATACCGGCTGGATCGTCTTTGACACGCTGATGAGCGTGGAGTGCAGCCAGGCTGCCATGCAGCTGATTGAAAAGAACCTTGGTAAATTCCCGGTCAAGGCCGTCATCATCTCTCATTCCCACGCCGACCATTTTGGCGGCATCGCCGGCGTGATGGCGAAAGAGGATAAGGCAGACGAGACACTTTCTATTGAAGATCAGCTCGCCAGCGGCAAGATCCCCGTGATCACGCCTGTGGGCTTCACGGAGCACTCTGTGAAGGAAAATGTCTACGCCGGTAAGGGTATGGGCCGCCGCAGCAATTATCAGTATGGCGTCCTTCTGACCCCCGGCGTGACCGGCAAGCTGGCGCAGGGCATCGGCATGGGACAGTCCACCGGAACGGTCTCGTTCATGACGCCCAGCTATGAAATCACGCAGTCCGGCGAAAAGCTGACGATCGACGGTGTGGAGCTGGAGTTCCAGCTCACGCCGGGTACGGAAGCGCCCGCCGAAATGAACACGTGGCTGCCCCAGTACAAGGCGCTGTGGATGGTGGAAAACTGCACCGGCACGCTCCACAATCTCTACACGCTGCGCGGCGCGGAGGTGCGCGACGGCGCGGCATGGGCAAGCTATATCACCGAGGCCATTTCCCTTTACGGCAAGGACGCGGAGGTCACCTTCCAGTCCCACAACTGGCCGCACTGGGGAAACAACGTGGTGAACGACTACATGGTCAACACGGCTGCCGTGTATAAGTTCATCAACGACCAGACTCTGACCTATATCAATCAGGGCTACACCAGCGACGAGATCTCCAACATGATCGAGCTGCCGGAGGCTCTCAATAAAATCTGGTACACCCGCCAGTACTACGGGACGGTCGCCCACAACGCCAAGGCGGTCTACCAGAAGTTCATGGGCTGGTATGACAGCAACCCTGTCAACCTGAACCCCCTCATGCCAAGCGACAGCGCAAAAAAATGGGTGGAGTACCTGGGGGATGTTGACAATGTCCTGCAAATGGCAAAGGCGGATTTTGACAAGGGTGAATATCAGTGGGTCGCCGAGGTCACAAACACCATCGTCTTTGCCGACCCGACGAACACCGATGCACGGCTTCTGTGCGCCGATGCACTGGAGCAGCTGGGGTATCAGGCGGAGTCCGGTCCGTGGCGCAACGAATATCTGACCGCCGCGCAGGAGCTGCGCCATGGAAACGCCAATTTCACCGCTTCCACCAAATCTACCGGCGACATGGTCAAGGCCCTCTCCGCGCCCATGCTGTTTGACTATATGGCCATTGTCATGGACAAGCAGGCGCTGGCTGACCGCGACTTCACCATGAACGTGATCCTGCCTGACGTGGGCGAACAGCACATGCTCCGCGTGAAGAATGGTGTGCTGCTGGTCTATGCGGATACATTGTCTGATGATGCGGACGTGTCTATTACCTGCCCGAAGAATGCGCTGTTTGCGATCCTGACCAACAATCAGGAAACGGTTGCAAAGGCCGTCAAGGTCGAGGGCAGCGCAGAACTGCTGACGCTGATGATGGAGAATATGAACCAGTTCCCGATCACCGGGACCAATCCCTTCAACATCATCGAGCCGTAACGGCTTCGCGGGGCGGTCCGTGGGAAGACCGCCCCGCTCGAGAGAAAACAGCGAGATGCTTTCAACGCAAATCAAAAGCTGTCTGTTTCTGTTGGAAACAGACAGCTTTTGCAACCATACGGTTGCCCTGCACACCCGAATCTGTCAGCCAACAGTAAGAATTAGAATTACTTCCTTATCACTGTTAAGCCAATGGATTGCGGCGTTTTTTCTTTTTGCTTATCAAGCAAATTTCACAGCTGTTATCGTGTCAAACGCCTGCATGGCACCACCAGCTGATTTCGAACCGTTTTCTCTATTTTCCCATTTCCGGCACCACTCTGACACTCATTTAACCGCACCTCTGGCTCGGAGGAGCTCGGCCATCGCTGGAGCTGTGCAATCACATCAAGCAACTTTCTTATTGATAGCCGGCCCCCAAAGAGATATATTTATCTCATTGAGTGATAAATATATCTCTTTGAGGGGACGCAATTATGAAGAAAATGACAACCTCGCAATTTATCTGGGCGCGATCTGCGCTCTGCTTGCAGCAATCTCTTCGTGGTACACGATAGCGTTTAACGATTCAAGGTTTATTGTGCCGATGGATCTATCGAACTACGTCTTCAGGGCGCAAGACCTTCCTATAATCATTTCCGGCACACTCCTTGCCTTGTACATCGTGTACCTTGCTGTGTTGCTTTTCCAATCTACCTCCGCAAACAAGCGCAGAGGATCGACCTCTCGGTCCACCAGAACCGTAAATCCCAAACTGGGATTTTTAGGCTTATTCGGTTTTGCCGGATTTTTAGGATTTTGGACTTACCGCGTCGACCAGACCATTTTCCCCTTCGTGTTTTTTGTGTTTTTTGGCTTTTTCGGATTTTTCTATGAGGGGAAAATGTCAAATACCCTGATAGACGAACGGTACAAAGAAAACAAAATGAGAGCACAAAGCACAGCGAACAAAACTGCTCTGTCCATTATTTTTTTGCAATACTGATTCTGGGACAGGGAAGGCTCATGGGGTGCCTTGAATACACCCTAATTGCTCTTGTTATTGTGACCGCTCTTTCCATAGCGCTTGAACTATTCCTCAGTGAGTATCTGCTATATCATTATGACCATGATGAACCGTTTGATGAAAGTGAGGAATAAACGTGCCTGATTTTAAATGCCGATTAAAAAAGTACAGGCTATTAAAAGATTTGACCCAAGAGCAGTTGGCGGCGCAGGTAGGCGTGCGGCGGGAAACCATCATGCGGCTGGAAAAGGCACAATACAATCCCTCACTTAAACTGGCGATCGATATTGCAAGGGTTGTCGAAGCGCCGATCGAAGAAATCTTTGTTTTCAAGTGATCTGTGCGGAACTAACCGGCCGGCAGTAAATGACGGTGTACTGCACGGCATGAAATGAGATAGCTGGCTTCTAAGCGTCAGTCCGCCAGTTAGCGTCTGGTCGGGGATGCCAAAAGGCCCTGGAAGCGCTGCTTCCAGGGCCTTTTTATTTTCTCTTATTTTATCGCACTGGGCGGGGCTCACGCCTGCATATCGGTCTGTCTGCGGTAGCTGCGCAGGAACAGGAGCGACATGACAAGGCACAACGCTTCGGAGAAGATCGGCGTATACCACACTGCGTCGCCGCCGAAGATCGCCGCGAGGAGAAGAAGCACGGCACTTTGCAGCGCCAGCCCGCGGCCGACCGAGATACAAATAGCGGGCACGGGGCGCTCGATGGCGGTCATAAACCCACCGATGACGATGTTGAAGCCCAGCAGCAGATACGAAACGCTGTAGCGCCGGAATGCACCGATGGAGTAGGCGATGAGCTCATCGCCCGCGTGCGAAAGGTACGTGCGCACGATCTGCGGCGCGAAGAAAAAGACGAGCAGAAACAGCGCCGGCGCGAAGATGCAGACGGTCGTGAGCGCATAGTGCAGGAGCTTTCTGCACGCGGCGCGGTCGCCCCTTCCGTACTGGAAGCTCACGAGCGGCTGCGAGCCCTGCGAGATGCCGACCATGAGGTTAATGACAATGGTCGTCACATAGGCAATGACCGTGTAGGTCACGACGCCGTCCGTGCCGATGCACTTGAGCACCGTGCGGTTGAAGAGGAAGATCATCAGCCCCGTGCACAGCTCCGTCACGCCGTCGGCAAGGCCGATGGGCAGAATGCGCGCGTAAAGGTGAGGGTCGAAGCGAAATTTGCACAGCCGGAACGTGCACTTCTTGCTGAAAAAGTGGACAAAGTACGAGATACAGGTCACGAGCTGCGAGATGCCCGTGGCGACCGCCGCGCCGAACACGCCCATGTCGAGGTGAAAAATGGCGATATAGTCAAGCACGCAGTTCGTCAGGCATCCGCCGATAACCGTGAAGAGCGCGTAGCGCGGATAGCCGTCTGTCTTGACGAGCACTTCGAGATTGTAGGACACCAGATAGCACACGCTGAACGGCGCGATGCCGAGAATATACTGCTTGACATAGTCAAGTGTGATCTCGTCTGCGCCGAGAAGGTACGCAAACGGCTCCAAAAAGAGCAGCACGAGCGCAGTGATGACCGCGCCAAGGGTCAGCAGCGTGGCAAAATTCTGAGAAAAGAGGGCGTTGGCCTCGCGCCGCTTCTCCTGCGCGATGAAAATGGCGATGAGCGTCGACGAGCCGACGGCGAAGAGCACGGCGATGGAAAAAAGCGCGTTGGTGAAGGGAATCGCGAGATTGACGGCGCTCATGGCATATTCGTTCACACCGATCGAGACCATAAGCCCGTCGACCATGGAGTAGAGCGAGAACACGACCTGTGAGGCCATCGTGGCGGAGACAAAACGGATGAAGTCATGTTTCAGACTTTTCCCCGAGAGTAACAAAATAACACATCCTTAAATTATAATATTTTATTATGCGTTGATCTGACCGATCCCAAAGCTCCCTGCGCGGAGGGCCGCCGCATCATAGACGGTGTGCGCCATAAGCGTCACCGTCCGTTTCCGGCGCTGCAAAACGCGTGCGGTCATGTCCTGAAGAAGTGACTCACCTCCATAGAAAAAATCTCCTTCCAGCATTTGGTGTGATCTGAAAACGCCGTCTGCGGCAAAAAGCGGCCAAATATAAGAAAAGCAGCCGCAAAAACGGCTGTATCTTCGACGCCAAGGCGGTTTTTGATCGGTCTGTAGTTTTATTGTACCATAGGTTTGCCGGTTTTGCAATCACCTGTGCAAAACCGAAACACAAACGAAACACCTGCTCTCACCGCTGTCCTGCTCCCCGCTCCGTCCTTGTCAAGCGGCAGACCTACTACTGCCGCACCGTATTTCTTTAC
>OLOS01002417.1_pt1 | contig 12836 bp, 8 predicted proteins | sample 1672631 | NCBI WGS metagenome assembly OLOS01 (sample SAMEA3136707, study PRJEB25190) | human gut metagenome | biome: human gut; feature: human-associated habitat; material: faeces | place: Austria | collected 2013 | reverse complement strand
GGGTAGTTATACCCAAAGAGATACGGAGGACGCTGCGTATACGGGAAGGCGACCCCCTTGAGATATTCACGGACAGGGAAGGGGAGGTGATACTCAAAAAATACTCGCCCATAGGCGAGCTGGGGGATTTTGCCAGAGAATACGCGGAATCGCTGCATCAATCCCTCAACCGCACCACGCTTATATGCGATAAGGATACCGTAATAGCGGTATCCGGCGGCAGTAAAAAGGAGCTTATGGAGCGGCCCATACATGAGGACGTGGAACGCTGCATGAAGGAGAGGGAAAAACTGGTGATAAACAAGGGGCAGTGTGAGATGCAGGGCATAATAGACGGCGAGGATCCTGAGAAATACACTGCAGAAGTGATAGTGCCGATACTCTGCGCCGGCGACGCAATAGGCGCGGTAGTGATGGTAAGCCGGGAGCCGGGGGATATAGTAGGTGATACCGAGCTGAAGGTATGCGAGACCGCCGCCAACTTCATGGGGAAGCAGATGGAAAATTGAAATAGATAAAGCGGGCACAGCGCCCGCTTTTTGCTTGGGTAAATATCACTGGTTGGCGATATCCAAATAGGAGTATAGGGTGTACTTGCTGATGCCGAAGTACTTGGCTATCTTGTCGCCGCTCTTGGTTATGAGCATGGCGCCCGCATCGTTGAGGAAGCGTATGGCCTTAACCTTGTCGTCCTTGTTCATCATGGCAACCGGGCGGCCTATGAGCTGTACCGACTGCTCGAGGAGATCGTCCAGCAGCTCGTTCACGTTGGTGGGTATGCGCTCCGGTTCCCCTCCCGGGTTGTTTTGCACTATGGCGTTTATGACGGACTGCGTCATCATAAGCTCAGTCATGTCGTAGTTTATGGCGAATATGCCTGTGACCTTGTCTTTTTCGTCCTTTATGTATACCGTGCTGGAGCGGAGAATGCGGCCGTCGTGGGTCTTGGTAAGGTAGTTGTAGTGGTCGGGGATATCCTTGCGTCCGTCCCGCATGGCCTCAAGAACTACATGGCTGGGGCCGGCATTGGCGCTGCGCCTTGAAACGTGGCCGTTTTCTATGTAAAGTATCATATCCTCCGGGTTTTCGCAGGTGAGGTCGTATATTACGACCTCGCAGTTGCTGCCGAACTGTGCGGCTATGGCAGCGGCTATGCGCTTTAGAAGACCTACGGTGAGATTCTGCATTTATTCCTCCTGAAACGCCGCCAGATAACGGCAAAACAAAGATATACTTACTATACCATACATTGGCGCGGGACAAAAGCGAAAAAGATTTTGTTTCCGGCTGAAAAATTTTTGGTCACCGGGCAAAAAAGCTATTGCCTATACGATGTTAAGCATGATAAAATAATAGCACAAACAGTAAGGCATATCGGAAGCTGTAAGGAAGTGCTTCGCGCGCGGGCTTAAAACAAATCGTGTTTTAGTCGGCGCGTTTTTATCATTATCAGTCATCAGGCATTCTTAAAAAGAGGAGGAAAAATATGTATCTCATAGCGAACGGTAAGGTTATAACCAGGGACGATGCAATGCCCTATATAGAAAATGGCGGCGTAGTCGTAGAAGGAACCAAAATAATAGATCTGGGCGAGACGGCAGCCCTAAAGGCAAAGTACCCCGATGCGGAGTTCATAGACGCTAAAGGCAACGTAATAATGCCCGCATTCATAAACGTGCATTCCCATATCTATTCCGCCCTTGCCCGCGGTCTCTCTATAAAGGGCTACAACCCCACCAACTTCTATGAGATACTGGATGGCATGTGGTGGGCCATAGACCGCAATCTGGATCTGGAAGGGACCCGCTACAGCGCATACACCACCTTCATAGACAGCATAAAGACCGGCTGCACTACTCTGTTCGACCATCACGCCAGCTTCTGCGAAATACCCGGCAGCCTTTTCACCATTGAGGAAGTAGCCAAGGAGCTGGGCGTCCGCGCCTGCCTCTGCTATGAGGTCAGCGACCGGGACGGGGAGGAGAAGTGCGACCTGGCCATCAGGGAGAACGGCGACTTCATACGCCACTGCGCCAGGGAGAAGAACCCCATGATAAGCGCAATGTTCGGCGGCCACGCCCTCTTCACCATATCCGACAGGACCTTTGAGAAAATGGTAAAGGAAAACAACGGCATGACCGGATTCCATATACACGTGTCCGAGGGCATGAACGACGTTTACGATACCGCCTACAATTACGGCACCCGAAGCGTGAACCGCCTGCTGAACAACGGCATACTCGGTCCCAAGACCATGCTGGGCCACTGTATACACGTGAATCCCGCCGAGATGGACATTATCAGGGAGACCGGCACAATGGTATGCAACAATCCCGAATCCAACATGGGAAATGCCGTAGGCTGCGCGCCTGTGCTGCAGATGATAAAGAAGGGCATAACCGTTGGCCTGGGTACCGACAGCTATACCTTCGATATGCTGGAGAGCCTGAAGGTCGCCCTGATAATACAGCGCCACAACGCCTGCATGCCAAACGTAGCATGGTGCGAGGTCACCGATATGCTCTTTAAGAACAACCGCAAAATCGCAGCAAAGTACTTTGACGCGCCTCTCGGCATACTCAAGCCCGGCGCTGCCGCCGACGTTATCGTCATGGACTATAAGTGCTTCACTCCCTTCTCCGATGCAAACATAGACGGCCATATGATATTCGGCATGACAGGCCGCCAGTGCGAGACTACCATGTGCAACGGCAAGCTGCTCATGAAGGATCGCCAGCTCATCGGCATAGACGAGGAGGCCATGAACGCCCGCACCATGGAAGCTTCAAAGAAGCTTTGGAGCAGGCTGAACGGCTAAAAGAGAATAATACATACGGAGGTGTAAATCATGAGCGAAAGAATGACTCCCATACCCTTTAAGCAGCTTATGACCTGGATAAAGGAGGAGCACGACAACTTCGGCACCGTCTTCGGCGTAAACGCGCCCTATGTAAAAAAGAACGGCAAGACCCTTCCCCTGTTCAAAGAAAAGCTGGAGACCCCCTTCGGCCCCGCCGCAGGCCCGAACACCCAGCTTGCACAGAATATAGTGGCCGCATACTATGCCGGCGCCCGCTTCTTTGAGCTCAAGACTGTACAGAAGATGGACGGCGACGACCTTGCCGCCTGCATCAACCGCCCCTGCATATGGACCAAGGACGAGGGCTACAACTGCGAGTGGTCCACCGAGCTGTATGTTCCCCAGGCGTTTGACGAGTACGTCAAGGCTTGGTTCGCAATACGCATAATCAGCAGGCTTTACGGCCTGGGCGCCGAGGACGGCTTCATGTTCAACGCAAGCGTCGGCTACGACCTGGCGGGCATAAAGACCCCCAAGATGGATAAGTTCATCGAGGGCATCAGGGACGCTTCCAACACTCCCATATTCAAGGAGTGCATGGAGGTGGGCTGCGAGCTGTTCCCCGAGCTTGACGGGTACATCAGGGCGACTCCCTCCCGCATCTGTGACGGCGTGACGGTATCCACCCTCCACGGCTGCCCCCCAAACGAGATAGAGGCCATAGCCTCCTACCTCATAACCGAAAAGCACCTCAATACCTTCGTAAAGTGCAATCCCACCATACTGGGCTATGAGTTCGCACGCTCAAGGCTCGACTCCATGGGCTATGACTACATTGCCTTTGACGACAGGCACTTCCGCGAGGATCTCCAGTATAAGGACGCCGTTCCAATGTTCCACAGGCTCAAGGAGCTGGCGGAAAAGAACGGCCTGGAGTTTGGGCTGAAGCTCTCCAACACCTTCCCGGTGGACGTAAAGGCAAACGAGCTGCCCAGCGAGGAGATGTACATGAGCGGCCGCGCTCTGTATCCCCTGACCATAGAGATGGCCAACCGTTTTGCAAACGAGTTCAAGGGCGCGCTTCGCATATCCTACAGCGGCGGCGCAGACTTCTTCAACATAAAGCAGCTGTTTGAGGCGGGCATATGGCCCATAACCATGGCTACCACCATACTGAAGCCCGGCGGATACGGCCGCATGGTGCAGCTGGGCAACCTGCTTGACGGGTGCGAGTTCAAGCCCTTCGCCGGCGTGGACTACAAGGCTGTGGCCAGGCTCTCCGCGGAGGCCCCCTCCAATTTCCACTATATTAAGCCCATAAAGGAAGCGCCGGACAGGAAGATGGGCAAGGGCAAGGAGCTTCCGCTGATAGACTGCTTCAGGGCTCCCTGCAAGAGCGGCTGCCCCTTCGGTCAGGATGTACCCGAATACATAGAGCTGTGCGGCAAGGGCCTGTTCCTTGAGGCGCTGCAGGTTATAACCGCAAAGAACCCCCTGCCCTTTATCACCGGCACCATATGCGCCCATCACTGCATGGATAAGTGTATGCGCAACCACTACGAGTGTCCCGTGAATATCCGCGGCACAAAGCTTCAGGCGGCAGAGGGCGCGTTCGAGGAGCTGCTGGCTATAACCGAGATGAGCCGCGAGGGTGAGAAGGTCGCAATTATAGGCGGCGGCCCCGCAGGACTTGCCGCTGCCTACCACGCCCAGAAGCATGGCCTTCAGGCCACCGTATTTGAAAAGCGCGAGACCCTGGGCGGAATAGTACGCAACGTGATACCCGGCTTCCGCATAGGTGACGACGCCATCGACAATGATATTGCGCTCATAAAAAAGACCGGCGCAGAGTTTGTGATGGGAAAGGAAGCCCCCGACGCGCAGGAGCTCAAGGCCATGGGCTTTGACTACATAGTGCTTGCCTGCGGCGCGGAAAAGAAGGGCCGCCTCAATATCGAGGGCAACGTGATGAACGTTATCGACTTCCTGTACGCCTTTAAGAACGGCGGCGAGCTGAAGCTGGGCAGGAACGTGGCGGTAGTCGGCGGCGGAAACACCGCAATGGACGCAGCCCGCGCCGCAAAGCGCGCCGAGGGCGTAGAGAAGGTGACGCTTGTATATCGCCGCAACCGCAGGTATATGCCCGCGGATCTTGAGGAGCTGGAGCTTGCGATAGAGGACGGCGTGGAGTTCATGGAGCTGGTGTCCCCCGTAAAGCAGGCAAACGGCAAGCTCGTTTGCAATAAGATGAAGCTGGGCGATAAGGACGCTTCCGGCCGCCGCGTACCCGTGGAGACCGGCGAGACCGTTGAGGTGGACGCGGATACCGTAATCGCCGCCGTAGGCGAGAAGGTAGACCTGGACCTGCTCGGCAGGTATGGCATAGCTGCCGACGCCTACAAGAAAGGCAATAAGAAATACGGCGCTGTGTACGTAGTGGGCGACGCGAGCCGTGGTCCCGCCACCGTAGCCGACGCCATAGCCGACGCCAAGTGGGTAATCGAGGACATTACCGGCCGCGAGATTGTGGCGGATATCCCCGAGGAGGCCAAGCCCGACAAGGAGGAGGCGCTGCTGCGCAAGATGAAGCTCCAGATGCCCGGCAGGTGCGAGGCGGATCGCTGCATCAACTGCAATACCGTCTGCGAGAGCTGCGTATCCGTCTGCCCCAACAGGGCAAACGTGGCCATAGCGGTTCCCGGGAAGGAGATGCGCCAGATACTGCATGTGGACTACATGTGCAACGAGTGCGGCAACTGCGCACACTTCTGCCCCTATACCGACGGCAGGCCGTATAAGGATAAGTTTACCCTCTTTGCCAACGAGAAGGACTTTGAGGACAGCGAGAACAACGGCTTCATGGTGGTATGCACCAAGTGCCCCAAGGTAAAGGTACGTCTCGGCGGCGCGGTCAAGGAATACACCCTTGACGGCAAGACCGGATTGGGCGACCTTGAGGAGCTTATGCTCACCGTAATAAAGGAGCACGGCTATCTTCTGGGCTAAACTTATATAATACTGCTTAAAATAAGCCGGGGACCCAGCATATACGGGCCCCCGGAGTATTGCTTTTAAGAGATAAATAAGAATAAGAGAAAAAAAGAAAGGAAACGCTTATGTCCACATTTGTTGTGAACGGGCAGACCGTTACGGCGGAGAAAAACAAAAAGCTCCTCCGCTTTCTCAGGGACGATCTGGGCCTTACCTCCGTCAAGGACGGGTGCAGCGAGGGCGCCTGCGGCGCCTGCACCGTAATAATAGACGGCGTTACCTGCAAGGCCTGCGTGCCGGATACAGACAAGCTGGAGGGCCGCAATATAATTACGGTAGAGGGCCTGAGCGACTGGGAAAAGGAGATGTACACCTTCGCCTACTCAGAGGCGGGGGCGGTGCAGTGCGGCTTTTGCATACCCGGCATGGTGATGTGCACAAAAGCGCTGCTGGATAAGAACCCGGACCCCACAGAGGCGGAGATGCGCTACGCCATACGCAACAACTACTGCCGCTGCACGGGCTACGTTAAGATAATCGACGCTATCAAGCTGGCGGCCCAGATAAAGCGCACCGGCGTGATACCGGAGCCGTCCAACGACGACTGGAAAATAGGCTCCCGGGTGCAGCGCCTTGACGCCGAGGAAAAGGTGCTCGGCACCGGCAAGTACCCCGACGACTACTATATGGAGGGGATGCTGTACGGCTCCGCCCTGAGAAGCAAATACCCCCGCGCCCGCGTGCTGTCCATAGATACCTCTGCCGCAAGGGCGCTGCCCGGCGTGGCGGCTGTGCTGACAGCCGAGGATATACCGGGGGAAAACAAGATCGGCCATCTCAAGCACGATCAGTATACCATGATACCCGTGGGCGGCCTTGTGCATTATCTGGGCGACGCTATCGCCCTGGTTGCTGCCGAGGACAGGGAGACCCTCGAAAAGGCAAAGAAGCTCATCAAGGTGGAATACGAGGTGCTGCCAGCTATACATAATATTCAGGAGGCGGGCGCAGCCGGTGCCCCAAAGGTATTCGACGAGGAAAAGGACAACGTATGCGCCTATAAGCATATAAGCCGCGGCGACGCGGCGGGCGAGATAAGCAAGGCAAAGCACGTGATAAGCCGGCATTTTGAAACGCCATGGACAGAGCACGCCTTCCTTGAGCCGGAGTGCGCTGTGTCCTATATAGATCAGGACGGGGACGTATTCATATATTCCACCGACCAGTCCGCCCACCAGACGCTGCACGAATGCTGCATGGCGCTGGGGACGGATAAGGTAAAGGTACAGAACGCGCTGGTAGGCGGAGGCTTCGGCGGCAAGGAGGATATGACGGTGCAGCACCACGCGGCGCTGCTCACCTACGTTACCCGCCGCCCCGTCAAGGTAAAGCTCACCCGCGCCGAGTCATTGCTCGTACACCCAAAGAGACATCATTTTGAGATGGACTTTACCATGGGCTGCGACGAAAACGGCATAATAAAGGGCGTAAAAGCAAAGGTGTATACAGATACCGGCGCCTTCGCGTCGCTGGGTGGCCCGGTGCTTGAACGGGCATGCACCCACGCAGCAGGCCCCTACAATTACCAGAACTTCGAGATAGAGGGCACTGCCTATTACACCAACAATCCGCCTGCCGGAGCGTTCCGCGGCTTCGGCGTTACTCAAACCTGTTTTGCCACAGAGAGCCTTCTCAACATGATGGCGGACGAGATAGGCATAACTCCTTGGGAGATACGCTACCGCAACGCCATACGCCCCGGCCAGGTGCTGCCCAACGGACAGATAGTGGACGAGTCCACCGGCCTTGTGGAGACCCTTGAGGCAATAAAGCCCTACTACGACGAGGCGATAGCAGCCGGCAAACCCGCTGGCCTTGGCTGCGCGATGAAGAACGCAGGCGTGGGCGTAGGCATACCGGATACCGGTCGCGTAAAGCTCATAGTGGGCGATGACGGCAAGGTACATATATTCTCCGGTGCTTCCTGCATAGGCCAGGGCCTTGGCACCGTGCTTGTGCAGATGATGGTCAGCAATACCGACCTTACCCGGGATGACATAGTATACGAGCGGAGCAACACCTGGATAGCGCCGGATTCAGGCACGACCTCAGGCTCCCGCCAGACGCTCATTACAGGCGAGGCCTGTCTGCGCGCCTGCGAGAAGCTCATGGAGGATCGCCGGGCAGGGCTGAGCCTCCAGCAGATGAAGGGAAGGGTGTACTACGGCGAGTATCTCGCAAAGACCGACCCGTTGGGTGCGGACGTTCCTAACCCAGTATCACATGTGGCATACGGCTACGCCACACAGCTGTGCATACTCGATAAGAAGACCGGCCGTGTAGAGCACTTGATAGCCGCTCACGACGTAGGCAAGGCCGTTAATCCTCTTTCATGCGAGGGACAGATAGAGGGTGGAGTGGTGATGTCCATGGGCTATGCCCTAAGGGAGAAGTATCCCATAGACGATAACTGCAAGCCCATAGAGAAGTATGGCTCACTGGGCCTGTTCAGAGCCCACGAGCTGCCAAAGATAACGGCACTGGTCATAGATAAGCCGGGCCTCAAGGTGGCCTGCGGAGCAATAGGCATAGGCGAGATAACCTCCATACCCACCGCACCCGCCATAGCCGACGCTTACTACAGGCTGGACGGGGAGCGCAGGTACAGCCTGCCCCTTTGCAATACTCCATACGAGAGAAGGGGGTAACAACATGGCTATAAAGAAGAAATTCCCATATAAGGCCGCTTTTGTGGCCTGCAACGGCGGCTGCCGGGCCAAGGACTGCAAATACGGCTGCATAGGCTGCGGGGCCTGCGTTTCCGCATGCAGGTTTGGAGCTATAACGCTGAACGAGTACGGCACTGCCGAGGTGGACGAAGAAAAGTGCATAGGCTGCGGTATGTGTGCGCGCGCCTGCCCTCAGGGCATAATCAGCGTTCACCAGAGCGCCTGCAATATAGCCGTCAAGTGCTCCAACGGGGATAAAGGCCCGGAAGCCCGTAAGCAGTGTGAGGTAAGCTGCATAGGCTGCGGCATATGCGAAAGAACCTGTACCGCCGGAGCCATAAAGGTAAAGGACAACTGCGCTGTCATAGACGAAGAATACTGCCTCAGCTGCGGCATGTGCGCCGTAAAGTGCCCGCGCGGGGTGATACGCGACCTTCGGGGCATACTCACGCCGAAAAACTGATATATGGACTTACAAGTGCCGAAGCGAAAACTTCGGCATTTTTTTATTTATTGCTTCTTGACGAACAATTTACGGCAGTCTTATTGCTATTTCGGTATACACAGTGATAATATAGAGCCAAATCACTGTAAGCGAAAGTAAGAAAGGAAGCTTTGATGAATATAGTAGTAGTGGGCGATGGCAAGGTGGGCTATACCCTAACGGCAAGTCTTTCCAAGGAAGGCCACGACGTTACCGTAATAGACAACCGGCCGGATACGCTGCGCAATACCACAAACGAGCTGGACGTAATATGTATAGAGGGCAATGGCGTCAGCTACGCGGTGCAGAGCGAGGCGGGGGTGCAGAAGGCAGACCTTCTCATAGCCGCAACCAGTGCCGACGAGATAAACATGCTGGCCTGCATGGTAGCCAAGAAGCTGGGCGCGAAGCATACCATAGCGAGGGTGCGCGATCCGCAGTACCAGCAGCAGATGTTCTTCCTTAAGGAAGAGCTGGGGCTGTCAGTGGTGGTAAATCCCGAACAGTCCGCAGCGTCCGAGATATCCCGCCTTATGCGCTTTGTACCCGCTATTAAGGCTGAGCCCTTTGCAAAGGGCAGGATAGACCTTGTGGAGTTCAAGGTAAAGGAAAACAGCCCGCTGGACGGCGTACAGCTTTCGGACTTTTACAGGCAATTTAAGGTAAAGATACTGGTCTGCGCCGCCCGCCGAGGCGAGGAGGTTTTCATACCCAAGGGCAATTTCATCATACGCAGCGGCGATAAGCTTACCATACTCGCTGCCCCTGCCGAGATAAGCAGCTTTTTCAGGACCGTGGGTACCTTTCAGCGCAAGGTGAGGGACGTGATGGTGGTAGGCGGCGGCAGAATAGCCTATTACCTTGCACGCCAGCTAATAGAGACAGGAATACATGTAAAGATAATCGAGAAGGACGAAAAACGCTGCAACCAGCTGTTCGATCTGCTGCCCAAGGCCACCATACTCCACGGCGACGGCACGGATCACGAGCTGCTCAGCGAGGAGGGGCTGGACAAGACGGACGCTCTTATAGCCCTTACCGGTATCGACGAGGAAAACATCATACTTTCCATGTATGCCAACTCCCTGAATGTGGATAAGGTGGTTACCAAGGTAAACAACGCGCGCCTTGCGGAGATGCTGGCTCCCATGGGCATAGAAAGCGTGATCTCCCCCAAGGAGATAGCGGCCAACCGCATAATAAGCTACGTCCGCGCCATGACCAACGCCACCGGCAGCAATGTGGAGATGCTGTACAGGCTGGCGGACAACAAGGTAGAGGCGCTGGAGTTCCGCGTGCGGGAAAGCTCACGCTGTATAGGAGTACCCCTCAAGGATATGCCGATAAAGGACGACGTGCTCGTAGGCGCCATAATTCGCGGCGGCGCCTGCATAATCCCGGGAGGCGACGACGTTATAAAGGCCCACGATTCCGTCATAGTTGTAACTACCATGAACGGGCTGCACGAATTGGATAATATCCTCAAGGAAAAAGAGTAAAGGCATATGAATTATCGCGTGTTGGGAAGGATACTTGGCCTTGCGCTGGTGACAGAGGCGGCGCTTATGGTGCCGTCCATGCTGATAGGCCTGTATCACGGAGAATCTATACTGGGGTTTAGTACTACCATAGGCATACTGCTGATAGTCGGTATGCTGCTGCTGTCCTTTAAGCCTAAGGACAACAAGATATTCGCCCGGGAGGGCTTTTTAGGCGTGTCATTCTCATGGATACTGCTGTCCATGTTCGGCGCGCTGCCCTTTACTATAGAAAAGATGATACCCGACTATGTGGGCGCTGTGTTTGAGGTGGCGTCCGGCTTTACCACCACCGGCGCGTCCGTGCTGACAGCTGTCGAGGGCTGCCCTTATGGGCTGCTGTTCTGGCGCAGCTTCACCAACTGGGTGGGCGGCATGGGAGTGCTTGTATTTATAATGGCGGTGCTGCCCCTTGCAGATGACCGCAGTATGCATATAATGCGTGCGGAGGTCCCCGGCCCCGTGGTCGGCAAGCTGGTGCCCAAGGCCAGGCAGAGCGCCATGATACTGTATGGGATATATGTGGTGATAAGCATATTGGAGGTAGTGTTCCTGCTGGCGGGCGGCATGCCGCTTTACGATGCGCTGGTGAGCACCTTCGCCACTGCAGGTACCGGCGGCTTCAGCGTAAAGAACGCCAGCATAGCGGGGTATAACAGCCCATATGCGGAATACGTCATAAGCGTGTTCCTGCTGCTGTTTTCGATAAACTTTAATTTATACTTCTTCATACTGCTGAGAAATATAAAGCCCATATTCAAAAACGAGGAGCTGCGCTGGTTTTTGGGCATAGTAGCTGTGAGCGTCATAGCGGTAGCAATAAACATACGCAATATGTATCCCACAGTGGAGGAGATCATACGCAAGGCGCTGTTCCAGGTGGCCAGCATAATCTCCACGGCGGGCTTCTCCACCGCTGATTTTGACAGGTGGCCGGAGCTTTCAAGGAGCATCCTGGTTTGCCTTATGTTAATCGGCGCCTGCGCGGGAAGCACGGGCGGCGGCATCAAGGTATCGAGGCTTATAATACTGCTGAAATCCGCGAGGTGCGAGGTCAGCCGCATGATGCACCCACGCTCCGTCAACCGGGTAAAGCTGGAGGGCAAGACAATAGGCGACGAGGTGCTGCACAATACTCTCATATTTTTTGTGATGTATATGCTTATAGTCGCCGTGTCTACGCTGCTTGTGGCATCCTTTGACGAGTGCGACTTTACGACCAATCTTACGGCGGTGATCGCCTGCATGGGCAATATAGGCCCGGGGCTGGGCAAGGTAGGGCCCATGGGTAACTTTTCGGAGTTCTCTGCGCTTTCCAAGATAGTGCTCACGCTGGATATGCTAATAGGCAGGCTGGAGATATTCCCGATAATAATGGTCTTTACGCCGGAAACCTGGAAGAAGGTATAAAAAACAGGGTGGCTTTTGCCACCCTGCTGTTTTTTGCTTTAAAGGGACGATGCTATCATGCCGGCCTCAGCAATTATTAAAGCTCCTGCGGCTATTATGCCGGGCAAACGGAGCTTTTTTATTTTGAGTGGAGATATGAAGGCCAGAGCCATTATCGGGAACATTATATTGAACAGGCTGACGGCGCCGGCGTTTGTGTAAGAGCTTATGAGATATACGGCAGGCATCACTATGCATACCGCGGTGACTGGCAGGCCAAGGTAGTGGGTGCGGTCCTCGGTTGATTCCTCCTGCCGCTTTTCCTCGGTGACGTTGAAGTAGCCCAGGCGAATGAGCGCCGCCAGCACATACAGCGAAAGCAGCGCGTGAGATACTATGCTCTTCATGCCGAAGGCTGCGCCTATGGAAGCGGGCAGTACGCCAAAGCAGACAAGGTCGTTCAGCGAATCTATCTGTATGCCGAAGCGCCTGCCGTCTGCCGTGCGATCCTTCTTTGAGCGGGCGATCCTACCGTCAAAGGTATCTATGACGCCGCAACATATGAGGCAGAGAAGACCTGCGGCCGGGTTTCCTGCGGCGGACGAATATATGCCGTGTAAGGCTATAAAAAGCGCCCCATAGGTCGCTATGACAGTGTAATCGTAGAATCCTATCATATTGCTTGCAACGCTCCTTTGAAACAAGACTTGTGGTAAACATAACACATTTATTTTACACGAAATACGTCATTTTGCCAATCCGATATAATGATTAAGTATAAACTCACAATGTCCGGAGCAAATAAAAATGGCTGCCGCTTTGCGGCAGCCCCAGTCTGTCAAAAAAACCCAGGGTTGATAAGGGGCCGCAGCCCCTTATGTTTAATCCGGCTCTGACGACACAAG
>OLOS01002416.1_pt1 | contig 12838 bp, 7 predicted proteins | sample 1672631 | NCBI WGS metagenome assembly OLOS01 (sample SAMEA3136707, study PRJEB25190) | human gut metagenome | biome: human gut; feature: human-associated habitat; material: faeces | place: Austria | collected 2013 | reverse complement strand
CCGGTGCTCTCGCAGCCGGGCTCGGTGGTCACCTGGCTGGTCACCGCAGCGGTCAGCGTCTGGGTATGTCCAGCGTCACGGGCGCAGGCAAAGACAGCCTGGGCAGCGAAGCCGGTCCACTGCCACACGGGCTGACCCCAGGCATGGCCAGCGGCGGGCAGCGTCTCAGTCTTGGTATCCGTATAGGTCTGGCCTTCGAAGGTCACCGTGGCAGTGTACGTCCGGACGCCGGTGCTCTCGCAGCCGGGCTCGGTGGTCACCTGGCTGGTCACCGCAGCGGTCAGCGTCTGGGTATGGGACGCATCATTGCCGCAGGTGAACACGGCGGAGGCGGACTCCGTTCCGGTCCAGGTCCAGGCAGGCTGACCCCAGGCGTGGCCGGTGGCAGGGATGGTCAGAGCCTCCAGGGTGGTCTCGTTCTTGCCGTCGGCGTCGCTGAACAGCTTCCGGCAGACGGAGCACTCCCAATACGCCTTGGTACCGGCGGTTTCGCAGGTGGCGGGCACCTCAGGTACCGCGGTGAGAGTATGGCCGTCGGCGCAGGGATCGGTGGCGCCGTAGGTCATGGTCACGTTGTCGATGGCGAACATGGCGTCGGTATACTCATAGACCTGGTTGGCCTTCTTATAGAAGTGGAAGGCGAACTGGGCATTGTCGGTGCAGAAGGCGGCGGGAACAGCGATGCTGGCCGTGCCCTGCAGGTAGGTGCCGCCCTCGTTGACGGTGTCGGTCTTGGCATCCCAGATGGCGGTCCAGGTCTGGCCGCCGTCGGTGCTGGCCTCCACGGTGATGGTGCAGAAGCCGCTGAGGACCGCGTAACGGAACAGCAGGTAATCAAAGTTCAGCGTAGGCGTCTTGCCGGTCAGGTCCACCACCGGGGAGATGAGGTACTCATCCTGCAGCTTGTCGCTGCCGCCGGCCATAGGCAGCAGGGGCTTGCGGATGCCGCCCACGCTCCAGTCGCCCCAGGTATCTTCATAGTAATCCATGTCGATGCGGGCCTGCTTGGTGGAATTGAGCTTGGTATTGGTGCCCTTGTACCAGGTATAGGGGCTGTCGGTACGGGTGCCCTTCACGGTCCAGCCGTGGCCGGGGAAGGTCTCGGACTCGAAGTCGTTGTCGAACTGCACGTCGGAGGCCGTCTTGGTGAACAGGGCGGCGATGGTGTGGTTGGCGGTGACATTCTCGAAGGTGTAGCTGTCCACCGCGCCCACGCTCTGGCCGTCCACCAGCACGTCGGCAATGGCATAGCCCTCGGAGGCGGTGATGGTGAAGGTCTGGGACGCGCCCTCCTTCACGGACACCTCACCGGCGGGGGTGATGGAGCCGCCCTCACCGGCGGTGGCGGTGATGGTGTACTTCTGGGCCACGGGGCCGTCCTCCACCGCCATCAGCTTCACGTTATCCACCGCCAGGGGGGCGGTGTCGTGGGTGGTGTTCACATAGCGGAAGGCGAACTGGACGCCGTCCACCGCATACTGGGCGGGAACCTTGACCTCAGCGCTGCCCGCCAGGGCAGCGCCGCTGGTCTCCTGGCCGGTATAGCTGTCCTGGAAGTTCCAGATGGGGGTCCAGGTCTGGCCGCCGTCGGTGGAGGCCTCCACGGTGGCGGTGAACGTCTTGTTCTTGATGCCGTAAATGCCGTAGGCATAGTCGAAATACAGAACGCCATCCCGGGTGCCGGACAGGTTCACGGACGGGGAGATCAGCCACTCGTCCTGCGGGCCGCCGTTCCAGTCGTCGGAAATGTAGGCGTGCTTGGTGTCGTTGCCCAGGCTCTTCCAGTTGTAATAGGTATACTGCTTCCAGGTGTAGCCGTTGGGGTTGACGCCCTTGAGGGTCCAGCCGTGGAAGGGGAAGCTGTCGCCGGTGACGGACTCGAAGTCGTTCTCGAACATCACGGTGGGAACATCGGGGATCTTCTCAAATACGGCGGAAACGGCGTAGCTCTGGTCCATGGTCAGGGTCAGGACATTGCCGGTAACGGAGGCGGTGCGGCCGTTGACCTTCACGGAGGCCAGCTGATAGCCCTGGTCCGGGGTGAAGGTAACGTCCACGGCCTGGCCGGAGACATAGGTAGTCTGACCGGCGGGGGCCACGGTACCGCCGTCGGAGGCGGTGGTGGTCAGGGTCACGGTGTCGCTGCTGCCGCCGGGGGCGGTGAGCTTGGCGTTATCCACCATCACCTGGCCGGAGCCGGTATAGGCGGTCTTGTAATAGCGGAAGGCGAACTGGACGCCGGAGGTCTGGTATGCCTCGGGCACGGCAAGCTCCGCCAGGCCCGTCTGGACATAGCCGGAGCCCTGGGGCACGTCCTTGGCGTTCCAGATGACGGTCCAGGTCTTGCCGCCGTCGGTGCTGGCCTCGGCGGTGAAGGTCATCTTGCCGCTGTACAGGGCGGAGCGGGCAAAGCCATAGTCAAAGGACAGGGTGGCGGCCTTGCCGGTGAGATCCACCACCGGGGAGATCAGCAGCTCGTCCTGCTTGTCGCCGCCGGTGTACTCATCCTCGTCATACTCGTCGGGGTCCACCATGGCCTGCTTGTCCTCGGCGCCCGTGGACATGATGGTGTTGCGGCCCTGGTGCCAGTTGAAATACTTGCCGCCGCGGTTGGTGTTCTGGGTGGTCCAGCCCTGGCCGGGGAAGTCGTCGGCGTTGAAATCGTTGTTGAAAATGGCCACGTCGCCGGACGGCTGGGCCTTCTGGAAGGTGGCGGAGATGGTGTGGTCCACGCCCACCCGCTGGAAGGTATAGTAGCTGATGGGACCCAGATCCGTGCCGTCCACGGTGACGTTGGCAATCTCATAGCCCTGGGCGGGGGTAACGGTGAAGGTCTTGCTGGTACCCTTCTTCACCAGGGTCTGACCGGCGGGGTCAATGGCGCCGCCCTCACCGGCGGTGGCGGTGACGGACACATAGTTGTCCCGCTCCTCGGCGTACAGCTGAACGTTGTCCAGTGACAGGTCGGAGCCGCCCTTGCCGGTGTAGACAAAGGCGAAGCGCAGGTCCTTGCTGTTTTGCAGGCTCTCGGGGATGGTCACCTTGGCCTGGGTCTTGGTCCAGGCGGTGAACAGGCCGGAATCCCGCTGCAGGTTCCAGATCTCCTGCCAGGTGGCGCCGCCGTCGCCGGAGGCCATGACCTGGAGGTTGCAGTGCTTATACTCCACGGTGTACCAATAGGTGGTGTAGAAGTCAAACACCATGTGGACCTCGGTATCCACGCCGCTGATATCCGTGGTGCGGGAGATGAGCCACTCGTTCTGCTGGTTGTCCTCGTCATGATCCACGGCGGCCATGTAGTCCTCGTCGCGGTACCAGGTGTTCAGAGAGCCGCCCTTGCTCTGGACGCTCCAGTCGTCGGGGAGCCACTTCTCGTTGAAGTTCTCGGTCCAGAGGATGTTGGTGGGCGTGATGGTGCCGTGATCGTCGGGGTTGCCGGGAGCGCGGACGGTATACACCTTGGAGTTGCCGGCGTAGTCATGGACGATCATGCCGAAGGTCTCGCCGAAGCCGGTGATGTCATACTCGCTGACATGGCTGGTGACGCCGGGCTGCAGCTCGCCGAAGCCCTGCATGCCGTACAGCATCTGGGTATTGGCCACGTTGTAGAACACCACGGCCGCCACATACTGGTTATCGGACACGTCCAGGCTCAGGTAATACCGGCCCTCGGACTCGGTGACCTTCAGGTTGTCGGCGTGGGGCTCCTCGGTGTCGATGGTGATGGGGAAGGACCAGGAACTCTTCTGGTTGGTCCCCACGCCGTCGCCATAGGGCAGGGTGGCCTCGATGGTCACGGTGGCCTTGGTGTTGTTGGGCAGCTTGGCGTTGTGGGCGTCGGTGCCGTACCAGGGCTCGATGCCGTCATATTCGGCGTCCACACCGGCGGGCACAATGCGGTAATAGTCGTAGCTGTAGATGGACTTGCCCACATACTCGCAGTCCTTGCTGTAGTACACCTGGCCATTGGCGCCGGTGATGGTGTATTTCAGGCTCTTGGTATTGCGCAGCAGACCGGTGTAGATGCCGGTGAGGCTGTCCATAAAGTCATCGTTGTTGGGAGAGATGGCGTTGCGGTCTGCCAGATACGGCACGCTGGTGTAGTTGTTGTCACCCAGGTAGGTGTCCACCGTGTTCTCGCTGGAGGAGGAGAAGGCGGTGTTCATATAGGCCTGGGCCTGGCTGGCGGAGCCGTCCAGAGTCTCCCAGTAATCGGTGGAGTCCATGATGGGGGCCTTGGTCCAGTCGCCGTAGAAGGCCAGGAAGGGCACGCCCAGATCAATGGGATCCGTGAGGCTGCTGCCGTCTGCGGCCACCTGGGTCAGGGTCACGAAGCCCTCCACATAGCCGCCGTTGGGGAACTGGGCCAGCATCGTCCGGCCCTCGTCGGTGACGGTGACGGTGACGGTGACATCGGCGGTCTTGCCGGGAGCCACGGACACGCGGTTATTCTCGCAGTTGGTGGTGAAGGTGTGGGGCAGCAGCCGGGAGCTTCCGCTGATGGTGGAGAACTCCTGCTGATTGCCGTTGACGTAGCTCTCGGTGGTGTCCGTCAGGACGATGGGGGTCACGTCGTAATACAGGGTGTCACTGCCGGTGTTGTGAACGGTGAAGGTCATGGTATACACGCCCTTCATAGCGGGATCGTCCTTCAGCTCCAGCTTGGGACGCTCCATGCCCGCCACGGACAGATAACCCCGGGTATTCACGGCGTCGTTGATGCTCATCAGGCCGGCGCCCTGCTTGCGGGGAGAATAGGGCACGCCGTCGTTGTCATAGATTACATGGGCGGTGCTCATGAGCAGGGTATCGGTCATGTGCTTGCGGTCCGCGCCGGACATAGAGGCATCGCGGGCCTTCAGGGCCTGCTGGACGATGGCCATGCCGCCCGCCACATGGGGGGAGGCCATGGAGGTGCCGTCCATGCTCTCATAGCCGCCGGGCACGGCGGCATAGATGCCCGCGCCGGGGGCGGTGAGCTCCGGCTTCAGGGTCAGCTCGGTGGTGGCGCCCCAGCTGGAGAAATCGGCCATGCCGTAGGTGGGAGACTCCACCAGGGCGTCGGCCGCAGCCACGGACAGGGTCTTGGTCTGCTGCTGCTTCATGTATTCGCCGGCAGCCTGGGAGATAAACGCACAGGGAATCTTCCAGTCGGTGATGGACATATACAGCATGCCGGGGACGTTGTTGTACACCAGCATACCGATGGCGCCGGCATTGGCGGCGGCGCGCTCCTTCTGCTCGTAGTACATACCGCCGCCGCGCTGGACCAGGGCGATCTTGCCGGTCAGGTCCAGGCCCGCATAGTCCTCCTCCGCGCCGTAGTTGGGCACCACCACATACTCCAGGGAGCCCCGGGCGGACAGGCTGCGGAAGGGCTTGGCGTTCTCGTCGTCGCTGATGGTGGCGCTGTCCTGATAGGCCAGGTTCTTGCCGCCCACGGTGACATAGGGGCTGTTGACCACGCCGTTGGACACGGCGGCCACGGACAGGGACTCGCCATAGGTAGAGGGCTCGCTGACCAGGCCGTAATCGGGGTTGGAGGCCAGGGCCTTGCCGCCGAAGGCGTCGCCATAGGCGGCGTTATAGGCGTTGCCGGCGGCCACAGCCAGGGACACGCCGCTCTCGCCGGTGCGCTCGAACACGTCCAGCAGGCTCTTGGTGAAGGCATCCTCGCTGTCATAGTCGATGTAGCCGCAGTCGGAGCCCAGGCTCAGGTTGGCCACGTCCACCCCCAGCAGGATGCAGTCCTCCAGGGCGGCCAGAATATCGGAATAGGACGCGCCGCCGCTGCTCTTGAACACGTTCATGTTGATGATCTGGGCCTGGGGCGCCACGCCCATGACGGCATCGTTGACGCCCACATTACCGGCGGCGGTGGAGGCCACATGGGTGCCGTGGCTGCCCTTTTCGCCGGGATTGCCGTCCTTATCCTTGTCGCCGTAGTCGAACTGGAAGGGAATCTTGGCGCTGTAGTACAGGTTGGACACGCTGATGCCCTTGATGATGCTCTCCACCTGGAAATCATAGGTCTCCAGCAGGGTCCGGAGCTTTTCCTGGGTCAGGGAGGGGCTCTTGGGCGCAGCCTTGAACACCTCGTGGCCCATGTCCACGCCGGTATCCAGAATGGCCACCAGCATTCCCTCGCCGGTAAAGCCGGTGGTGTTATAGCTGCCGCCGCCGATCATCTTGTTGCTGTTGGCGGTGTCGGGCAGCAGCTCAAACGTGGGGGAAATGAAGGCGGACTGGACGCAGTCCAGCCGGCGGATGGCCTTGTACTGGCCATAGGTCACCGTGGCAGAGAAGCCGTTGAGCAGGGTGGTGTACTGCCGCTGGGGCTCCACCTTGGTGTCAAGGGCGCGTTCGATCTGGGCCAGGGCGCTCTTCTGCGTGCGCAGCAGGGCGTTGACCTGGGCCCGGGAATCGGGGTCGGCCACGGAGTCGTTTACCACCACGATGATCTCGACTTCATCGCTGTCGTCGAGCTTGGCGGTGTTTTCCATCTGGATTCTTTCGCCGTCCTTCTGGCTGCTGCGCAGGACCTGGCGGGTGATATCGTTGGCGATACCATCCAACGTCGTCTCATAGAGAGAGGCGTTGGTCTCGTGCGCAGCCGTCTCGGCGAAGGCTGTCACCGGCAGGGCGGTCAGGATCATCAGAACCGCCAGGGCCAGTGCGCAGCACCGTTTGATAGCTGTCATCTCGTTCCTCCTATAAGTGTAAGTCGGACGCCATGCATAAAAGTATGGCGCGCTCTTTGTATTGTACCATCTTTCGCGGTTCAGCGCAATAATGCGATGTGTACAAATATCCCGCCGAAAATTTCTGGGTTCCGTGAAAAATCCGGAAGCGGTCATTCCCTGCCGCCAACCGCGGTCAGGTGCTCTTCCTTTCGCAAATTGAAAATATTCAGCCGGTATTCACGGCAATCCGGCGGGGCTTTCCCGGTTTTTTCTCTTGACAACCGGTCCCGGGATAGAATATAATGAGTGTATCAATACAGATAATACACACAGAAAGGAGGTCACATGCGTGATACGCTTGGATTACCGGGATGCGCGGCCCATCTATGAGCAGGTGCGGGACGGCCTGCGGAGCATGATGGTGACGGGCGTGCTGGCGGCGGGAGACAAGCTGCCCTCCGTGCGGAGCCTGGCCACGGAGCTGGCCATCAATCCCAACACCATCCAGCGGGCCTATACCCAGCTGGAGTCGGCGGGATATGTTTACACCGTGTCGGGCCGGGGCACCTTCGTCTCCGAGGGCCAGGAGCAAAACCGCCAGCGGCGCAGAGAGGTGACGGCCCGGGTGCTGCCGCTGATGGCGGAGCTGCGGGACCTGGGCATGACCCGGGAGGAATGGACGGACCTTTGGAAGGGAGGGGATCGCGATGCTTGAAGCGAATAACGTGGTAAAAACCTTTGACGGCTTCCGGGCTCTGGACGGGGCCAACATGACGGTGCCCAGGGGGGCGGTATACGGCCTGGTGGGCCCCAACGGGGCAGGCAAATCCACCATCATCCGCCACTTCACCGGCGTGTACCGGCCCGACAGCGGCCAGGTGACCCTGGACGGTCAGCCGGTATATGAAAATCCCGCCGCCAAAAGCCGCATGGCGGTGATCCCCGACGACTGGTACTATTTCCCACAGGCCAACATCCGGGACATGGCCCGGCTGTATGCCGGGACCCACCCCTTTTTCAGCTGGGACCGGTATCACAAGCTGCGGGAGGCCTTTCCCCTGCCGGAAAAGCAGCTGCTGCGCCGGATGAGCAAGGGCATGCAGAAGCAGGCGGCCTTCTGGCTGGTCATGAGCTGCATGCCGGAGGTACTGGTGCTGGACGAGCCGGTGGACGGCCTGGACCCGGTGATGCGGCGGCAGGTATGGTCCCTGCTACTGGGAGACGTGGCCGACCGGGGCACCACGGTGCTGGTGTCCAGCCACAACCTCCGGGAGCTGGAGGACGTGTGCGACCATGTGGGCATTATGAACAAGGGGCAGGTGCTGCTGGAGCGGAGCCTGTCGGAGCTGCAGGACAACACCGTGAAAATCCAGGCGGCCTATGCCGCGGCGGAGGAACCGGCCCTGCCCCCGGAGCTGGAGGTGCTGCACCGGTCCGCCGTGGGAAGGGTGTATACCTACATCATCCGGGGCAAGCGGGAGGACATCCTGCACCGGATGCAGGCCCTGTCGCCCCTGCTGCTGGAGGCCATTCCCCTGACCCTGGAGGAGATTTTCATCTATGAGCTGGGAGGTGCTGACTATGCGGTCCGCGAAATCATTCTTTAACGGGGCCATCGCCCGCAGCGACCTGCGGCGCTACTGGCCGGCCCTGTTCCTGTATGTGGGGCTGTGGCTGATCTTCCTGCCCATCCCGGTGTGGAACCGGGCCGCGGAGCGGAATCCCGCCATGGTGAACCTGACCGAGTTGTGCGCCGACACCTACGCCACCGCCGTGGTGCTGGCGCTGATCTTCGGCGGCATCATGGCCACGGCGGTGTTCTCCTATCTGATGCAGACCCGGTCCGTGGGGGCCATGCACGCCCTGCCCCAGCGGCGGGGGACCCTGTTCTGGACCCATTTTCTCACCGGCTGGGCCATGCTGGCGGCGGGGAACCTGCTGGTGCTGGCAGTGACGGCCCTGGCGGCCCTGCTGGGCGGCCTGGCTCTGACGCCGGCCCTGCTGACGTGGTTCGTGGTGGCCACCCTGCTGGACCTGATCTTCCTGGCCCTGGGGACCCTGTGCGCCATGGTCACCGGGTGGCTGCTGGCGGTGCCGGTGCTGTACGCCGCCGTCAACTGCCTGGCGGTGGCGCTGACCTGGCTGGGCCAGCAACTGGCGGAGCTTCTGCTGGACGGCTTCACCATGCCGGACGCCCAGCCCGTCATTACCCGGTGGCTGACGCCGGTGTATCAGCTGATCTGCGACCTGGGCCAGAGTGGTCCCAGCTATTCGCCGTTTCTCACCGGCAAGCTGCCCGATGACCGCATACAGAACGCCGACTGCGCCAGCGGCCTGGCTCCCCAGGGCTGGCGGACCCTGCTGATCTTCACCGCCGTGGCCCTGGTGCTGACGGTCCTGTCCCGGCTGCTGTACGGCCGGCGGAAAAGCGAGCTGTCCGGCGATGCGGCGGCCTTCCCCTGGATGCGGCCGGTGTTCCGGCTGGGCGTGGGGCTGGTAGGCGGTCTGCCCCTGGGTATGCTGCTGTATGTCCTGGTGTCCGTGGGCCGCAGCGGCGACTTCAGCCCCGCCCGTCTGTGCGTGTGCATGGCCGTGATGGGCATCGTGTGCTATCTGGCGGCGGCCATGCTGGTGGGCAAGACCCTGCGGGTGCTGCCCAAGCGCCTGCCCGGCGCGGCGGTGACGGCGCTGGTGCTGGTGCTGCTGTGCGTGGCCCTGCGGGCGGACGTTTTCGGCTACGCCGACCGGACGCCCCAGGCGGAGGATGTGGCCCGGGCCCGGGTATATTGCCTGGACACCAGCTTTACCCTGGAGGATCCCCGGTCCCTGGAGACCCTGGTAAAGGCCCAGGCGGAGCTGGCGGAGAATCGCGCCGCAGATGTGAACTGCCGGATGACCTTTGTGGTGCACTATGTTCTGAAGGACGGCACCTCCATGGCCCGGTGCTACCGGTTGGCGATGACGGAGCCGGTCAAGGCAGCTCTGGAGCAGGTGGCCCGGCTGGAGGAGGTGCAGACCTATGTTATGTTCAACGGCAACGTTCCCCCGTCCGGCTGGCAGCCCACCGGCGGCGGGCTGTGGCTAAACGCCGCCGGCGAAAGCCGGGAGCTGACGGCGGAGGAGGCCCAGGCCCTGTATGACGCCGCCTGGCGGGATGTCCAGGCGAAGAACGTTCTTCCGGTGGATGGCGACTACGCCTGGCTGGGCGTCGAGATCACCCTGTTCCGCGATGGCGACAGCCGCACCATCAGCGCCACCAAGTCCTCTTACAAGGAGCTGACCCAGGCCCTGCTGGACCTGGGCATCCCGGCGGAGGATATCGGTGAGATCAACATAGACTGATAACGCACCAAGGCCCCGGGGGAAGCCCCGGGGCCTTTGGCTTGTCCAAAAAGGGCAAAGCTCTTTTGGGACAAGCCGAATGGGAGGGGCTGAGCCCCTCCCACTTTTTATGATGAGCTATTGCGTGCGTTACAGCTCCCCGGCCTTATACAGCTGGGACTCCCGGCGGTATCCGGCGGCGGAGGCGGCGTTCTGGGCGATCTCCTCCGGCGTCAGGGGGCGGCGGACCCTGGCGGGCGCACCCATGACCATGGATCCGTCGGGAATCACGGCCCCCTGGGTCACCAGGGCTCCGGCGGCAATGATGCAGTCCCGGCCCACCACGGCTCCGTTGAGAACGATGGCTCCCATGCCCACCAGCGTGTTGTCCCCGATGGTGCAGCCGTGAAGAATGGCGGCGTGGCCCACGGTGCAGTCCCGGCCGATGACGGCGGGGAAGCCGGGGTCGGCATGGACGACGCAGTTGTCCTGGATATTGGCGCCCTCCCCCACGGTGATGGGGGCCGTCTCCGCCCGGAGCACTGCGCCGAAATAGATGCCGGCCTCCGGGCCGATGGTGACGCTGCCGCGGACGGTGGCATTTTCCGCCACAAAGGCGGACTCGTGGATCACAGGCTTCATGACATTTCCTCCTTAATGAAACAGCCAGCGGGCGATGAGGATCACCACGCAGGCCCCGCCTACGCCGATGAGAATGGCCCCCACGGAGCCGGTGGCGGCGATGCCGATGGTGCCCGCCAGCCAATTGCCCACGGCGGAGCCCACCACGCCCAGGATCAGGTTACGGATCAGGCCGCCGCGGCTGCCCATGAGCTTGCTGGCGATCCAGCCGATGAGGGCGCCTAAAATCAGGGAACAGATCATGCTTTTGTCTCTCTTTCTACCCGCACGGGGTCCACAATATGAACATTCAGGTGGTTATACGGCATCTCCACGGACCGCTGGTCAAAGGCCGTCTTGATCCCCTCCAGCAGGGCGTAATACGCCGGCCAATAGTCGGCGGTTCTGGCCCAGGCCCGGACAATATATTCGATGCCGCTTTCGCCGTAGGCATTGACATACACCTCCGGCGCCGGCTTGTCCAGCAGGCCCGGAGTCCGGGCCACGGCATCCAGCAGCGCCTGGCGCACCGTCTGCACCGGCGCGTCATAGGACGCGCTGACGGCGTGCTCAATGCGCCGGGTGCCAAGAGCCGTATAGTTGGTGATCTTCCCGGCGGAGATGCTGCTGTTGGGGGCGGCAATGCGCAGGCCGTCCGGCGTATCCAGATAGGTATAGGTCAAGGTCAGATCCTTTACCGTGCCCGCGCCGCAGGGGGTATCCACATAGTCGCCCACGGCGAAGGGCTTGGTCACCAGCAGCACCAGTCCCCCGGCCACATTGGCCAGGACATTCTGCACCGCCAGGGATACGGCCAGGGACAGCACCGACAAAAGCGCCACCAAGGACGTGACGGGAATGCCCAGCTGATCGGCGGTGATGAGCACCGTCACCACCCACAGCACCAGGCGCACGGACTGCACCAGGTATTTCCGCACTCGGGCGTCGATATGGGTTTTATCCAGGACCCGGCGCAGCAGCGCCGTCACCAGGCGCACGGCGATCAGACAGATCACCAGCGTCAGCAGCGCTCCCAGCAGCTTCCCCAAGGAGATGGTCCCCAGATGCAGGGCCGACAGGTCCAGCTTTTGATCCAGTGCGCTTTCCACAGTCCGCACCTCCTTGCGCGTTTCGTGCCCTCCATTATACCCCAGGGCGGCGGAATTTGTCAAACCGGCAAAAAAAAGACTTACCCTTTTTGGGGAAAAGTGGTATAATATGGTAAAGAAGAAAAGAGAGGATGAGAGTCATGTATGCAGCGGGCGAATTGGTGGTATATGGCGGCGAGGGCGTCTGCCGGGTGGAGGGCGTGGGCGCGCCGTCCCTGCCGGGTATGGACAAGGCCCGACTGTACTACACGCTGTCGCCCCTGTACCGGTCCGGCCAGGTGATGACCCCGGTGGACACTCAGGTGCTCATGCGGCCACTGCTGACGGCGGAGGAGACGGCGCAGCTCATTGCGGAGCTGGACCAGCTGCCGGAGGAGCAGGCCGAGAGCCACAGCATGCGGGCCATCAAGGACCTGTATCACCAGGTGCTGACCTCCTACGACTGCCGGCGGCTGGCGGGCCTCATCAAGGGCGTGTGCCGGCGGCGCAGCTGGGCCGTTCATCACGGGCGGAAGATAAGCCAGATGGACGAGCGTTATCTGAAGCGGGCGGAGGACGCCCTGTACGGGGAGCTGGGCGCGGTGCTGGGCCTGCCCCGGGAAGAGGTCCCGGCGTACATCCGGAAAACCTGGCCCAAATGGCCGTTATTCTGACGAGAAGGTCGTCAGACGGCCCCGCATTGCCTGCGGGGCCGTTTTTATGCGCAGAAACCATAAGGCGGAGAACCGAAAGCCGGTTCTCCGCCTGAATGGCAGGAAGATTGATGAAAAAAGTTTTTTGTCTCTTGCAAGTATAGGATACCCAAGGGATGTTACAAAAGTTCATGTATAAATATTAAAAAAGTATTAAACATCTTCCACCATTTGTCTCAAAAAGGCCCGGCAGAGCACACTCTGCCGGGCCTTTTTATTCAGCTATACGCCGGTGGGGGGAACGTCAATCAGTCGTTGTTGATGGCGATGACGACGCCGGAGCCCACGGTACGGCCACCCTCACGGATAGCGAAACGCAGACCGTTCTCGATAGCGATGGGGGTGATCAGCTCCACGTTCATGTCGACGTTATCGCCGGGCATGCACATCTCGGTGCCCTCGGGCAGGGTGA
>OLOS01002412.1_pt1 | contig 12852 bp, 10 predicted proteins | sample 1672631 | NCBI WGS metagenome assembly OLOS01 (sample SAMEA3136707, study PRJEB25190) | human gut metagenome | biome: human gut; feature: human-associated habitat; material: faeces | place: Austria | collected 2013 | reverse complement strand
TTGTACCGCGGTTGTAGCGCTGACCTCTGAGGACAACATGTTCCAGCTTACCCCGTCCGGTTCCGCAGTGGAATCCATCAAGGGTGACAACGCGTTCAGAGTATGCTTCTCCGACCCGAACCAGGGCGTCAGTTCTGCGGACTATATGGCTGAGCACGGAATCGGCAAATCCGTTGCCATTATTTACAGAAGCGACGATGCTTATTCCGTAGGCATTTATGAAAAATTCGTTTCCGAAGCGGCAGCCAAAGGCATTAACATTGTTTATACCGGAACTTTTGAGGAAGCAAACAAAACCGAGTTTTCCTCCCAGCTCACCGCTGCAAAACAGGCGGGCGCAGACGTTTTGTTCCTTCCGATTTACTGCGAATCCATTGCTCCGCTTATGACTCAGGCGGTTTCTATGGGCTATGATGTTGATTATTTCGGCGTTGACGGCATGGACGGCATCCTTGAGGTTGAGGGCTTCGATACTTCCCTTGCGGAGGGTGCATACCTGCTGACTCCGTTCTCTGCGGACGCAACCGATGAAAAGACCACGCATTTTGTAGAAGCATACAAAGCAAAATATAACGAGGTTCCGAACCAGTTTGCAGCAGACGCTTATGACTGTGTTTACGCAATATATGAAGCCTGCAACGCTGAGGGTGTGACCGCCGATATGAGTGCACAGGAGGTTTGCAGCGCCCTTGTCGACCAGTTTGCCACCGGAAAGCTTGTGTTCAGCGGCGTTACCGGCAGCAACATGACATGGGATTCCACCGGAGCTGTTTCCAAATCCCCGATGGCGGTTGTAATCAAGGACGGTAAATATGCTCTTGCGGATTAAAGGAATCCTATAAGATTATATAAGCTTTTTACGCGGAGGAATGCCCATTTCTGGTATTCCTCCAAAGCGTTATACGGCGCTGTTTTCTGTGCGGTGCCAAAATAAAGAGGACGGGAGCTTTGAAGGCAATGACCTTGTTAACATACATAATAAACGGCATAAGTCTTGGCAGCGTTTACGCCATAATAGCCCTTGGCTATACCATGGTTTACGGCATTGCCAAAATGCTCAACTTTGCCCACGGCGATATTATCATGGTTGGCGCATATATATCTTATTTTGCGGCAACTTCTTTCGGAATGCCTCCGGCGGTGTGCATACTTGTTTCCATGGCGGCGTGCACGGTGCTCGGCATTGCCATTGAACGGTTTGCTTACCGTCCGCTGCGCAGTGCAAACTCTCTGGCGGTGCTCATCACCGCCATCGGCGTGAGCTATCTGCTCCAGAACGGCGCGCAGCTTCTTTGGACAAGCAACCCCAAAATATACACTTCTCTTATAGATGTTCCCGCGGTACACCTTTTCGGCGGAGAACTGACTATCACCGGAAGCGCGCTTGTCACCGTGATTTCCTGCCTTGCCGTTATGGCGCTGCTGCTGTTTATTACGCAGAAAACCAAAATCGGAAAAGCCATGCGCGCCGTCAGTGAGGATAAAGAGGCGGCGCAGCTTATGGGAATCAATGTGAACTTCACTATTTCCGTGACCTTTGCCATAGGCTCGGCGCTTGCGGCGGTGGCGGGAGTGCTGCTTTGCTCGTCCTACCCGAGCTTGTACCCGACACTCGGCTCAATGACAGGCATCAAGGCGTTCACCGCCGCGGTTTTCGGCGGAATAGGCTCCATTCCCGGCGCATTTGTGGGCGGAATTTTGCTCGGCGTAATCGAAAAATTCGCCGAGGGATATATTTTCACACAGCTTTCCAACGCAATAGTATTTTCCGTGCTCATAATCGTACTTTTGGTAAGGCCTGCGGGTCTTTTCGGCAAAGTACGCCGGGAGAAAGTCTGAGGTGAACCCTATGGAAAAAATTAAAATGAAATTCGGCGGAATGAAAAAGAGCACAAAGCAGGATTTAATAACTTACGGAATGGTGACGCTGCTGTTTGTGCTGTTCCAAAGCCTTGCAAGCGCGGGCGTACTCAGCCGTTCGCTCAGCGGACAGCTTGTTCCCGTGTGCGTTTATATTGTCGCGGCAATCTCCCTTAACCTTGTAGTCGGCTTTTCCGGCGAGCTCAGTCTCGGCCATGCGGGCTTTCTCAGCATCGGAGCATTTTCCGGCGCGGTTTTCTGCAAGCTCTTTTCCGGCATCGGAAGCGACACGCTTTGCCTTATTCTTGCGATGATTTGCGGCGGTATAGTCGCGGGAATATTCGGATTTCTCATCGGTATTCCCGTTCTGCGCCTTCGCGGTGACTATCTTGCCATAGTAACCCTTGCTTTTGGCGAGATTATAAGAAGTCTTGTAAACTGTGTCTATCTCGGTGTTGACGGAAAGGGCAGATGGTTCTTCAGTTTCGGCAAGGCTTCGGAAGAAAACGGCGGGACAACTATAATCAACGGCCCGATGGGCATCACCGGCAACGAAAAGCTTTCTACATTTGCGGTGGGCTTCGGACTTATCATATTTACACTTTTTATCGTATTTAACCTTATACATTCCAAAACCGGCAGAGCGATTATGGCAATACGGGATAACCGTATTGCGGCGGAGAGCATAGGACTTTCTGCAACCGGCTTCAAAATGACGGCGTTTGTGATTTCCGCCGTGCTCACCGGCATGGCGGGAACACTTTATGCCATGAATTACGCCTCCGTGGCGCCCATAAAATTCGGCTTCAACCAGTCTGTGCTCATTCTGATTTTCGTGGTGCTCGGCGGCATGGGAAATATCAACGGCTCCATAATCGCCGCGATAATTCTTACGGTTCTGCCGGAGCAGCTTCGGGGAGTGGGCGACTTCCGTATGCTCATTTACGCGCTGCTGCTCATTTCCATGATGCTCATCACCCAGTCCGATAAAGGCCGCATGCTCATGGGAAAAATCAGCGCTAAACTGAAAAATCTGTTCGCACCGAAAAATAAAACGGCAAAGGAGGAGAGTGCCGAATGAGCGAGCTTGTAAGAGTTATAAACGATGACGCCCTGCTTACCGAGAGGGATATTAAAATGACGCCGGTGCTCGAGACACGCCACCTTGGAATCGACTTCGGCGGACTGAAAGCGGTGGATGACTTTAACATAACCGTGGGTCAAAGCGAGATAAGCGGACTTATAGGGCCGAACGGAGCGGGCAAAACCACCGTTTTTAACCTGCTGACAAAGGTTTATAAGCCTACCCGCGGCACAATTCTTCTCAACCAAAAGGACATAAACGATTACGACACCATCAAGGCAAACCACGCGGGCATCGCCCGCACGTTCCAGAACATCCGTCTGTTCAATAACCTAACCGTGGCGGAAAATGTGCTCGTGGGACTGCATAAGGAGATGACATATAACCTTGCACAGTCGCTTTTCCGCACTCCGGCGTTTCTCCGTTCGGAGAAAATTGCGCGGAAGCGCGCCTTGGAGCTGCTTTCTATATTCGATATGCAGGAGCTTGCGGACGTGCAGGCAGGAAACCTGCCATACGGCGCGCAGCGCCGGCTGGAGATAGTTCGCGCACTGGCGACGAACCCCTGTCTGCTGCTTCTTGACGAGCCCGCCGCCGGAATGAACCCCTCAGAAACGGCGGAGCTTATGGAGAACATCAGGAAAATCCGCGATACCTTTCACATAGCCATTATGCTCATTGAGCACGACATGAACCTTGTTATGGGCATCTGCGAAGGTATTGCGGTGCTTAACTACGGTAAGATTATCGCCAAGGGTACTCCGGAGGAAATTAAAAACAACCCGACCGTTATCGAGGCGTACCTCGGTAAGCAGGCGGAAGATTAAAGGAGGGCGCAAAATGCTGCTTAAAGCAACTGATTTGAATGTATATTACGGCGCCATCCATGCCATAAAGGGTGTTTCTTTTGAAGTAAACGAGGGAGAAATCGTCACCCTTATCGGCGCAAACGGCGCAGGAAAATCCACCACGCTGAAAACCATTTCCGGAATGCTCCGCAGCCGCACCGGTTCCGTGGAGTTTGAAGGCAAGGATATAAGCAAAATTCCGGCGTATAAGCTTCCCGCCATGGGCATTGCCCATGTTCCGGAAGGACGGCGCATTTTTCAGGAACTGACCGTTACCGAAAACCTTGAAATGGGTGCATATACCCGCTCGGCATCCGAAATAAAGCCGGGAATAGAGGACGTTTTCAATCGCTTTCCGCGTCTGCGGGAACGCAAAAACCAGATTGCAGGCACGCTTTCCGGCGGCGAGCAGCAGATGCTTGCCATGGGGCGCGCGCTTATGTCAAAGCCGAAGCTGATGATGCTCGACGAGCCTTCTATGGGACTTTCGCCGCTGCTTGTTCAGCAGATTTTTGACATAATCAAGGAGCTTAACGAGGCGGGAACCACCATCCTGCTCGTTGAACAAAACGCGAAAATGGCACTTTCCGTTGCGGACAGAGCCTATGTTCTTGAAACCGGAAGAGTTGTTATGGAGGGCGACGCGAAGTCGCTGCTTTCCGATGAATCCGTCAAAAAGGCCTATCTCGGCGGGTAAAAAAAGTGTTCATACGGGCAAAAGCACCCTTTCGGGGGTGCTTTTTTGTGCGCCCACGGCGGAAAAAACGCAAAAATATGAGGATAAAGGGAAAATTCGCATTGAAAATCACTTTTTGCGGTGATATAATATATTAAATATAATGGTATAGTGTTTATTCTGATTCGCGGAGGGCTGATATGAAGAAGTGGAAACTTATGCCGGGCAACCCCGGAAAGGCGAAGCATATCGAAGAAGAACTCGGGCTGCCGGCACTGGTTACGGAGGTTTTGGTGGCGCGCGGGCTTGATACCCCTGCGAAGGTAAAAGAATTTATAACGGAAGAAATACCCTTTACCGACCCCATGGCATATAAAGATATGGATAAAGCCGCGGACAGAATAGGCGGCGCTTTAGAGGACGGCGAAAGGGTCTGCATATACGGCGACTACGACTGCGACGGAATGACTGCCACGGTGTTGCTTTACGACTACCTCCAGTCCATAGGCTGCGATGTCTGGTATTATATTCCGGACAGAGAAAACGAGGGCTACGGACTTAATAAGGACGCCATAGATTTTATCGCGGCAAGGGAAACGGATTTGATTATAACCGTTGACAATGGCATTTCTGCTATTGAGGAAATTGACTATGCCGCGTCCCTCGGGCTTGATGTGGTAGTCACCGACCATCATAAGCCCAGAGATGTTCTGCCAAGCGCCGTTGCGGTGGTTGACCCCCACCGCCGGGACGAGGACGACAACGATAAAATTTACCGAGACCTTGCCGGAGTGGGCGTTGCGTTCAAGCTTGTGTGCGCCTTGGAAAACGACGACGGCTGGGGTATTGCGGAGCAGTATGCCGACCTTGTGAGCATAGGTACGGTGGCGGATATAGTTCCCCTAACCGGAGAAAACAGAATTTTGGTGCGGCAGGGGCTTTCCCTTATTCCCGAAACGACGAACCCCGGTCTGCGCGCTCTTGTGGAGGAAACCGGACTTGCGGGAAAAAAGCTGACTGCGGAAATGCTCGCCTTCGGAATTGCGCCGAAGCTTAACTCCGCGGCAAGGCTCGGTTCCGCCTATCAGGTTACGGAGCTGCTCACCACCGAGGACGAGGAACGCGCCGCAGAGCTTGCCCGCGACCTTTGTGAGCAGAACCACCGCCGGCAGGAGCTTGAGCAGGATATAGCTGCGGAGGTGGATAAGCTCTATGCGGAGAAGGCGGATATACTTAACGACAGAGTTATTGTAATAGAGGGCGAGGGCTGGCATCACGGCGTAATCGGCATTGTTTGCGCAAAGGTGGTGGAGCACACCGGCAAGCCCTGCGTGCTTATCTCCCGGGACGGCGACGAGGCAAGAGGCTCCGCACGCAGCGTGGAGGGCTTCTCCATGATAGAGGCGGTGAGCTATTCCGCAGACTGCCTCACACGATACGGCGGACATCCCTTTGCGGCGGGAATGAGTATGGATGCGGATAAGGTAGATGCTTTCCGCAAAAAGATAAATGAATTTGCCAAGAATAATTTCGAGCTTATGCCCGTGTTTACCCAAAAGCTTGACCGGGTTATGGATCCTGCGGAGCTTACAGTGGATAATATTTCTTCGCTTCAGCTTTTGGAGCCCTTCGGCGCGGCGAACGAAATGCCCGTGTTTGCTTTCCGCAAGGTGATTGTGGACGGAATTTATCCCATAGGAGGCGGAAAGCATCTTCGCATACGCTTTAAGAAAGCAGGGCTTTCGTTCTACGCCGTGTATTTCGGTATGACCGAGGAGGATTTTCCCTACAATGTGGGCGATATTGTCGATGTGGCGGCCACCTGCGAGGTGAACGAGTTCAACGGAGAAAACCGCGTTTCCGTGAAAATCCGCGACGTTCGTCCGTCCTCGCTGAGCCAGGAAAGGCTCTTCTGCGGCAATCTGATTTACGACGGCTACAAAAGGGGTGAACAAATTCCCGGGGAGGATGTTCCGGAGCGGGGCGATATAGCTGTAATTTACCGCTATATCCGCAGCCACGGCACATTCCGCGGCGAGCTTGACGTGCTGTTCGGAAGAATTACCGGAGAAAACAAGGACTGCGCCATGGATTCCTGCAAAATGCGCCTTTGCCTTGATATAATGGAGGAAATGGGGCTTATTTCCCGCAAATTCGACGGCAAAGCGGAAGAAATCGCGCTTTTGCCCACAAGCAAGGTTGATATAGAGAATTCGAAAATACTCGGCGAGCTGCGTTCGGAGAACCGAGCCTGAAAAAATATGAGAAAGAAACATGAAAATGAAAGGCGGTGAAAAGATATGTCCGAATACTTTGAAGAGCTTAAAAAGATGATAGACCCGGGCAAGGGCTACGATATGGAACGCATTGAGAAGGCATATCTTCTTGCCGAAAAGGCACATTCCGGACAGTTCAGGGCAAGCGGAGAGCCGTATATAGTTCATCCGGTGGAGGCGGCGAAGATAACCGTCCAACTTGGCATGGATACGGATACGGTGGTAACGGCGCTTCTGCACGACGTTGTGGAGGACACCGATATTACCCTTGAGGAAATCAAAAGGGAATTCGGCACGGATGTTGCGAACCTGGTTGACGGCGTTACCAAGCTGAAACAAATAAAAAAGGTCAACAACGCCTCCAAGGAGGAGCAGCAGGCGGAGAACGTGCGCAAAATGTTCATGGCAATGGCAAAGGACATTCGCGTAATCATAGTAAAGCTTGCCGACCGTCTGCACAATATGCGTACCATCGACGCAAAGCCGGTGGAGAAGCAGCGCCGCATAGCCCATGAAACCATGGAAATCTATGCTCCGCTGGCGCACAGGCTCGGTATCCGACCGATTATGGAGGAGCTTGAGGATCGCTGTATTCGGGTGCTCGACCCGGTGGGCTATCACGACATTGAAAGCCGCATGGAAATGCAAAAGGACGAGCAGAAGGAGTTCCTCGACCACATAAAGAATAAAATAGACGAGCGTCTGCGCAAGGAAAACTGCGAGTTTTATCTTATGGGGCGCATAAAGAGCGTTTACGGAATATATCGCAAAATTTACGAGCAGGGCAAATCCATGGAGGAAATCTATGATATTTACGCTGTGCGCGTAATCGTAAACACGGTTTATGATTGCTATTATGTGCTTGGCGTAATGCATGATTTGTTCCGTCCGATTCCGGACAGGTTTAAGGACTATATTTCCACGCCGAAGCAGAATATGTACCAGTCCCTGCACACCACCTGTATTGACAGCAAGGGTATTCCCTTTGAAATTCAGATACGCACATGGGATATGCACCACACGGCTGAATACGGTATCGCGGCGCACTGGAAGTACAAGGCGGGAATACAGGGCAAAAACGAGCTTGAGGAGCGTTTGGCGTGGGTTCGTCAGCTTCTTGAGCAGCAGCAGGAGCTGGACGACGTTGAGGACATAGTTCACACCATAAAAACGGATATTGCCATAGACGAGGTGTTCGTTTTCACGCCGAAGGGCGACGTTATCAATCTGCCTCTCGGCTCCACGGTGGTGGACTTTGCCTATGCCATTCACACGGCGGTGGGCAACCGCATGGTGGGGGCAAAGATAAACGGAAGAATAGTCTCCCTCGATACCGAAGTGAAAACCGGTATGATAGTGGAGATTATCACCACGAACTCACCCGGTCACGGGCCGAGCCGAGACTGGCTGAATATAGCCAAAACAAGCTCCGCCAGAACGAAAATCAGAAGCTGGTTCAAAAAGGAGCGCCGGGAGGAGAATATTGCCGAGGGCAGAATTTTGGTGGAGCGTGAGTTCCGCAGAAACCTTATTTTGCTTGACGAGCCGCAGTATTCCGAGTTCATAGGAGAAATCGCAAAGCGCCAGCACTGCAACAGCATAGAGGATTTTTATGCCTCCGTGGGCTACGGCGGAATTACCATTTCAAAAATTCTCCCTTGGGCGAAGGACGAATTTGTTCACCGCTACCGCAAGACGGAGGAGCCTGTGGCTCCGCAGCCGGTGCAGAAGCGCCGCACCAAAAGCAGCAACGGCGTTATAGTCGAGGGGCTTGAGGGCTGCCTTGTGAAATTCGCGCACTGTTGCAACCCGCTCCCCGGGGACGATATTGTGGGCTATGTGACCCGCGGCAGCGGCGTTACAATTCACAAGGCGAGCTGCGCCACCGCAATAAAGGGACAGACCGATGAGGAGCAAAAGGGGCGCTGGGTCACGGCGAACTGGTCCGACAGTATAAAGGACACCTACAAATCGGTTATTCTTATAAAAGGACCGAACAGAGGAGGTCTGGTGGCGGATGTGAGCATAACCCTTGCGAACCTGCATGTGCAAATGCACACGCTGATTGCGAGGGAGCTGCCGGACGGCGGCGCCGAGGTTCGAGTGACGGTGGAAACCGGCGGCGTGGAGCAGCTTAAAGTAACAATCGAGGCGCTGCGCCGCATCCGTGATGTTCGCAGCGTAGAAAGAATATAAGCTAAAGGGGAATTTTAATGAGAGCTGTGCTTCAGGTGGTGCGTTCCGCAGCGGTTGAATGTGAGGGCAAAACCGTTTCGCGGATAGAAAAGGGCTTTTTGGTGCTGCTCGGGGTGACCAAGCAGGACACTCAGGCAGAGGCTGATGCTCTTGCGGCAAAAATTGCGGGACTGCGGGTGTTCGCCGACGAAAACGGCAAGATGAACCTTGCCTTGGATGACGTGGGCGGAAAGGTGATAGTGGTTTCAAACTTCACCCTCTGCGCCGACTGCGGACACGGCAAGCGGCCTTCGTTCATAAACGCGCAAAGACCCATTCAGGCAAACGAGCTTTACGAATACTTCATAAAGCGGCTTAAATTTAACGGCGTGCCGGAGGTGGGTAAGGGCGTTTTCGGCGGAGATATGCTTTTGCACATAGAAAACGACGGCCCGGTTACAATAATTCTTGATACGGACGAATGGAAATAAGTCAGGCTGAGCTTCTTTAATTTTAAGGAGGAGAATATATGGAAATCACCGAAATTACAGTAGGAGCATACCAAACAAACTGCTATATCGTCACATCCGATGATAAAAGCGCCGTGATAGTCGATCCGGGCGCAGAGGCAAACAAAATCATAGACAAGGCAAAGGAGCTGGGTGCAAAGGTAAAGTATATCCTGCTCACCCACGGTCATTTTGACCATATCGGCGCCGCGGACGCGGTAAAACGCGCTTTTCCGCAGAGCCAGATTGTGATTATGAGAGAGGACGAGGATATTTGCCGGGATCCCTCCCTTGTGGGCGGCGACAATGTTACCGCAGACCCGGATATGCTTGTTTCCGACGGAGACGTAATCAAGGTGGCGGAGCTTTCGTTCAAGTTTATGGCGACTCCGGGACACACCAAGGGCTCCGCGGTAATCATCTGCGGCGACTGCATTTTCAGCGGCGACACCATTATGTCCCGCACCTGCGGCAGAAGCGACCTCTACGGCAGCTCCACAAAGGAAATTCGCAAATCCCTTAAAAAGATAGGCGAGCTTGAGGGAGATTATAAAATCTACCCCGGTCACGGTCCGGAAACCAATATGGCCGTGGAACGCTACGCCAATCCATATTTGAGAAAAGCAATGGGACTCGGAATATAAAATGGTGCTCATAATCGATTCTCATCCTTTTCGCTATGAAGCGGAAGCTCTCTGCCGGATGTTTCTTCACGGCAGAGAGCTTAAAATAACAGAAAACCCGCAAATTCCGGCGGAGGAGGACTATATTTATACGGCGGTTGACGGCGGCGAAATCACCGTCAAAGCAAAAATCGACGGAAAATATGCCGAGGCGAAACGCCGCGCGGAAAATGAGCATGCTCGAAATTTGGAGCTTGCCGCCTTCGGCGTGCTCACGGAAATTTTGAGCATCCGCCCGAAATGGGGCGTGCTCACGGGTATTCGTCCGGTGAAGCTTGCCATGCAAATGCACGACGAGGGGCTTTCCGAGGGGGAAATCCGCGAAAAACTGAGCACACAGCGCCTTGTTTCCGAGGAAAAACTGGATTTGCTGCTCACCACCATGGAGCACGAGCTTGAAATCCGAGCATCCTCAAAGCCCAATTCCGTAAGCCTCTATATTTCCATACCGTTCTGCCCGAGCCGGTGCTCATACTGCACCTTTACCTCCCACAGTGTGGAAAAGGCGGCGAAGCTCATTCCGCAGTATGTGGAGCTGCTCTGCGGCGAGCTTAAAGACATAGCCGTGCTCATAGAGGAACTGGGGCTTTGCCTTGAAACGGTGTATATGGGCGGAGGCACGCCCACGGTGCTCACGGCACAGCAGCTTGACAGAGTTTTGAGCACGGTGAACGAGAGCTTCGATATGTCCGGCGTTCGTGAAGTGACCGTTGAGGCGGGCAGACCGGACACCATAACCGCGGAGAAGCTTGCGGTGCTCAAAAAATGCGGCGTGGGAAGAATAAGCATAAACCCGCAGACCATGGACGACGGCGTGCTCGCCGCCGTAGGCAGAAAGCACACCGCCGAGGACGTTAAAAGGGCGTTCGCGCTGGCGAAAACATTTGAATTTGACAGCATAAATATGGATTTAATCTCCGGCCTGCCCGGGGATAATATGGAAAAGTTCCGCAAAACCGTTGCGGAGATTATTGCCCTCGACCCGGACAATATAACTCTGCACACGCTGACGGTGAAGCACGGGGCGAACCTTGCGCCCATGGCGCAAAGCGTTTTCGCCGCTACGGCGGACGCCATGAACGAGTACGCCTACGGCGAATTTGCAAAGGCAGGCTATTTTCCGTACTACCTGTACCGTCAAAAGGGAACGGTGGACAACCTTGAGAACGTGGGTTTCTGCAAGCCCGGCAAGGAGGGTATATATAACATATTTATTATGGATGAAACCCACACCATACTTTCCGCCGGAGCGGGCGGCGTTACAAAGATGAAAGCACCCTACGACAAGAAAATCGAGCGCATATTCAACTTCAAATATCCGTATGAATATATCGAGCGCTTTGAGCAGATGAACGAAAGGAAAGAGCAGGTGAAAGAATTCTATGAGAGATTTCCGCTTCGGCAGAAGATATGACCCGAACGAGCTTAACTATTTCGCAGAAAAGAATATAAAAAAGCTGGTGACGGACTGCGAAAACAAAATCACCTTTGACATTATGGCGGCGGCGGGGGAAATTATCGGCGCGGGCGAAAGCCTTAAAGCGGTGCTCGTGGCGGGCCCCTCCGCCTCCGGAAAAACAACCTTCGCAAAGCGCCTTTGCGAGGTGCTCTGCGCCGCGGGAACGGAAGCAAAGCTCATTTCCCTCGACGACTTTTACCTCGGAATTAAGTACCTGCCGAAAAACGAAGACGGAACCTACGATATGGAGAGCATAAGCGGTTTTGATTTGGCGGGCGCGCATAAATGCTTCGCCGACCTTGACGAAAAGGGCGAGGCGGACTTTCCCATATTCGATTTTCCGAATCAGCAGAGGAGAGCCGAGGCAAATCATATTTCCCTCAGTAAAAACGGTGTTCTGGTGGTGGAGGGCATATATGCACTCAATCCGCAGCTTACGGAGGGCATACCTGCAAAGGACGTTATGAGGATTTATGTGGGAACTCAGTCAAGATACGAATATTACGGTGAAACCATGTTTACCGCACAGGATATTCGTCTGCTGCGCCGTGCGGTGCGCGACGAGCTTTTCCGCGGCTGGCCTGCGGAAAAGACTCTTGCCCAGTGGCAAAGCGTTCTGCGGGGAGAAGAAACCTACATAAAGCCGTATATTCACACCGCGGATATGCATATAAACACATCCCTTGCTTACGAACCGGCGGTGCTCGGTGCGGCAATTGCGCCCGCGCTTGAAACAATCACGGAGATTTCGCCGTTTTCTGACATGGCAAGGAAGCTTGCGGATAGACTTTCTTATTTTGACAGCATAAGCGCAGATATAGTGCCGGAAAATTCGCTTCTTCACGAATTTGTCGGCTGAAATTCGGCTTTTTGCATTGATTTATCCGCCACTTAGTTATATAATTATAAAGGAAAAATTTGCAGGAAAGGGGTTATACCAATGGCAGATATAAATGAAGTATTGAGCAACCTTTGCTCCGACCTTAAAGCGGTCGGGCAGGAAGTGGGAAGAAGAACCGGCGATGCGGTTGAGCTTTCCCGCCTTAAACTGGAGCACCTTAAACTGAAAAACAGAGTAAGAGATAACTATGAGCGCCTTGGCGAAATCATTTACGGCGGATACAAGAACAAAGAGGATGTTTCCGACGTTATCGCGGTGCTTTATGAGCAGCTTGACGAGGACTTCGCCGAAATCGAGCGACTTTTCGCCGCCATGAACGCCGTAAAGGCAGGCTATGCCTCTTATGCGGAGGCGGAGGCCGTGGACGAAGCCGAGCCGGAG
>OLOS01002407.1_pt1 | contig 12868 bp, 9 predicted proteins | sample 1672631 | NCBI WGS metagenome assembly OLOS01 (sample SAMEA3136707, study PRJEB25190) | human gut metagenome | biome: human gut; feature: human-associated habitat; material: faeces | place: Austria | collected 2013 | reverse complement strand
CTCCCGTCTGGTGCTTTGTTCGTTCATTGTTTAATTTACAAGATACACGCTCCACAGCCTGCGGAACATTTGGTATTTTACCACAACCAGTTTCGTTTGTCAAGAACTTTTTTCGACGTTCTTTACATTTCTGAAACCGTTTGTCGTTAGCCGCCATCACAGACGACTTGTTCAGGATATCACATCCGAGCCGCTTTGTCAAGAACTTTTTTATCGAATCCTCAACTTTTTTCGCTCGTCCGTGTCCCTGCCGCCCGCTCTCGCCGACAGCTTTGTTAGAATACCACCCCTTCCCCCTTTTGTCAACACCTTTTTCCCTCTTTTTTCATCTTTTTTATCCCTGCTAGAAGATGCGGTTATGTGATATGTCGTTACCATGTCCTCCGCTTCTTTTGTTCGATCCGCAGTTGGCTATTTACAGAAAAGCAACCCATTCTATACATATTCAAATAGAAAGGATACGCTATATAAGCCGCGCCCCGGCTGCCAAACAGCTATGCTGCCTGCCAACCGGGGCGTCCATTGAATATGCCTTCCTGCTCACAGCGCGGCTGCGCCGATGATACCGGCCTCGTTGCCCAGCTTCGCCGGGGCGATAACGGGAACGGCCCCGTCCTTGCCGCCGAAGCAGTTGCGCACCACATACCGGCGCACCGGAGCCAGCAGACGCTCTCCCTGGCGGCTGATGCCGCCGCCGATGAGAATGACCTCCGGAGCCAGGGCGTTGACGATGTTCACCAGGCCCGCCCCCAGATAGTCGCAGTAGCGGTCCACCACCGCCCGGGCAGTCTCGTCGCCCCGGTCCGCTGCATCGAACACCGTCTTCCCGTTGACGTCCGCCAGCCGGGCCAGCAGAGAATCCGGATGCCGGGCCGCCGCATGACAGGCCTGACGAATCAGGGCCGTAGCGGAGGAATATGCCTCCCAACAGCCCCGGCGGCCGCAGGTACAAGGCTCGCCGTCCATGACCAGCAGGGTGTGGCCCAGCTCGGCCCCGGCTCCCCGCATCCCGTCATAGATCCTGCCGCCGATGATGATGCCGCCGCCAACGCCGGTGCCCAGGGTAACGAGCACCACGTTGTCGTGGCCCACCGCCGCACCCGCCACCTGTTCGGCCAGAGCGGCACAGTTGGCGTCGTTGCTGAGACGGCAGGGAATGCCAAAGCGCTGCTCCAGCATCCGGCACACAGGGACGTGGTCCCATCCCAGGTTATACGCTCGCTCTACCACGCCGTCGGCAGAGTTGCAGGTACCCGGTGAACCGACGCCCATGCTGCGGCAGTCGGCAACGGACGCCCCGGCCCGGGCCAGGACCTGCTCCACGGCGCCGCCCATGTCCCGCACCACCTCCGCCGCCGGGCGGCTGGCCATGGTAGGAACACTGACCCGGGATACGATGGCGTGGCCGTCGTCCACCACGCCCACGGCAATGTTTGTGCCGCCCAGATCGATTCCGATACGATACATATGCTCTCCCTCCACCGTTCCGTTTACACCCGGGCCAGGTCCGGCTGCCGGACCTCCTGCCCCGCAGGGACCAGATCCTTGATGAAGCACCGGCGGCGCTTATGCTGCTCCAGGGGGAAATCCTGCCACTGGGTCTGGACCTTCTGATTCATCTCCAGCATGGGGCCGGTCTCAGCCCAGCGGACGCCCATCTCATAAGCACCCCGCATGACCTGGCTGATGACCACGGCGTTGACACCCTTGCTCTGCAGGTCCGGCCGCACGGCGATCAGCAGCAGATCCACGGTGTCGTTTTTCCGGAAGGCCTTCAGCAGGTCTACCCAGCCGGTGGGGAAGATCCGGCCCCGGTTCTTTCGCAGGGCCTCGGCAATGCTGGGCGCCGCCACTCCGAAGGCCACCAGCTCCTCCTCCTCGTTCATGACGAAGCAGGTAAGATGGGGGTTGACGAGGGGGGCAAACTTCCCGGCGTAGCGCTTGATCTGGGCCTCGGACAGCTCCACCGTGCCATAAAGCGGGGAATAGGCAATGTTTACCAGTTGGAACACCTTGCGGATCAGAGGCGGATAGTCCAGCCGGGTCCGCACCTTGTGGATGTGCAGCTTCTGGCGCTTGAGCACATAATTGCTGAGCTTCTCCCAGCGCTGGATGACCTTCTCGTCGGTGGGCGCAGTGATGAGCTCCTCGATCCAGTCCACGTCCTTCTCATAGCCCAGAGCCGCCAGATGATCCTTATAATAGGGGTGATTATAATAGGTAAAGAAGCAGCTGCGGCGGTCAAAGCCCTCCACCAGCATGCCCTCCCGGTCCATATCCGTGAAGCCCAGGGGACCGTGAACCTGGGTGCAGCCCAGCTGCCGGGCCCAGTCCTCCACCGTGTCGAACAGAGCCTTGGACACCTGGTAGTCGTCGATAAAGTCCACCTGGGTAAACCGCAGGCGGTTGGTGTGCCACTTTTCGTTGGCCTTGCGGCTCAGGATCGCGCCGATGCGGCCCACGATCTCCCCATCCCGCATAGCCAGCCAGCACCGGGCCTGGCAATATTCAAAGGCGGGGTTCTTTTTCCTGTCCCAGTCCTGCAGGTCGTCGTCATAGGTGCCGGGGATGTACTGGGGCACATCCTTGTATAGCTCTATGGGGTATTCCACAAACCGGCGCAGCTGCGCCTTGGTGGTCACCTCTACAATAGATACCATGTTTTCTCCTCCCTTCTTGCGAAGCAGTAACAGTTTACCGCCTTTTCCCCCGGATTGCAAGCCGTATCTGGTCCCGCGCAGGATTTTCGGAAAAAAATCCCCGCCGGGGCGCAAAAAAGGATTCCATATTGTGAAAAAATTTGCTATAATGGCCTTGAACACCCGCCGGGCACGTCCCGGCTTATCACGGAATAGGAGGAATCATTATGATCAGGATCGGTATCATCGGCTGCGGCAAGATCGCGCAGGTGCGCCATCTGCCGGAATATGCCGCCAACCCCCATGTGGAGCTGGCGGGCTACTACGATTTGAACACCCAGCGGGCCCAGGAGATGGCCGCCCAATACGGCGGCAAGGTCTACGAATCCTATTTTGACCTGCTCAACGACCCCAGCATCGACGCCGTGTCCATCTGCGTGGAAAACCGCAGCCATGCGGAGATCACCACCTACGCCCTGTATGCCGGGAAGCACGTTCTGTGCGAAAAGCCCATGGCCGTGACCCTGGCAGAGTGCGAGTCCATGGTGGCCGCCGCCGAGCGCAACGGCAAGCACCTGATGATCGGCCACAACATGCGCTTTGACCCGGTGCACCGCAAGGCCAAGGAGCTGCTGGACGGCGGCATCATCGGCGACATCATCACCTTCCGGACCACCATGGGCAACGCCGGCCCGGAGAACTGGTCCATGGAGGCCGGGAGCACCTGGTTCTTCGACAAGCAGAAGGCCGCCATGGGCGCTCTGTCGGATCTGGGCATCCACAAGGTGGACCTGCTGCAATACCTTACCGGTCAGAAGGTCATCGAGACCACTGCCAAGGTCATGACTCTGAACAAGCACACTGCCACCGGCGCGCCCATCACCGTGGACGACAACGCCCTGTGCATCCTGCGCATGAGCGGCGGCGCGGTGGGCACCCTGGCCGCCAGCTGGACGGTGTACGGCCACGAGTGCCAGTCCACCTGCCTGTACGGCACCAAGGGCATCATGCTCATCTATAACAACAACAATCCTGCCGCTCCCATCGAAGTCCGGAACCTGGACGGCACCAGCACCACCTACAATATTCCGCCGGAGACCAATTCCGGTGTCATCGACGAGTTTGTGGCCGCCCTGGAGCAGAACCGGGAGCCCGAGGTGTCCGGCAGAGAAGCCTTGTCCACCATGCGGGCCATCTTCGGCAGCATCAAGTCCTCCGAGATCGGCCGCACCGTCTCCGTCAACGACAGCTATGTGAACCATCTGTAAGCAGCAAGCCCCGGGGTTACCCCCGGGGCTTCATGGAACTTGTCAAAAAAAGGCGGCGCCCTTTTTTGACAAAAGAGTTTTCGCTCCGACCCGCGCGTTTTCACGCATGAAATGCGTGAAAACACACTCTCTCCGCGCAAAGCATTTTTCGCGACGTACACGCCCAACGGAAGTCCCCTTGGGGGGTGCCGCCGCGAAAAATAGATGGAACACTATTCGCGGCCTGCGGGCCGCGAACTCTGCGAGGCCTTTCAACACTCTCGGGCGGACCCGGCGGGTCCGCCCTTTTTGCGTTTTTTTGCAATTTTCTCTTGCAAGTTCCGGCGGAATATGATATAAATGGAGTGTTAAAATGCTTTGAACGGGAAGTTCCGCGGAGAAAGCCTGCCCAAGAGAGGACCGGTCGCCGGCTGCAAGCCGGTCTGTCAGGCGCTGCGGTGTTCACCCGGGAGCTGCCGCGAGGAAATGCGCGGACGGGTCGTCCCCCGTTATCGGGAAAACGAGTGCGCGGTTCTGTGCCGCGAAGCTGGGTGGTACCACGGAAGCCATACGCCTTTCGTCCCAAGTGATTGGGAGGAAGGGCTTTTTTCGTCCCAAAAAACTGATCCCATCAAGGAGGAGCCATATGAAAGAGAAACTGACACAGCTGCTGCAGGAGGGGCAGGAGAAGATCCGCGCCGCCCGCAGCGAAGGCGAGCTGCAGGAGGTCAAGGGCCTGCTGCTGGGCAAGCAGGGCGCCCTGACGGGGCTTCTGAAGGAGCTGCCCCGGCTGGACGTAAGCCTGCGGCCGGAGATGGGGAAGGCCGTGAACCAGGCCAAGGCCCAGCTGACGGAGCTGCTGGAATCCAAGCGGGAGGAGCTGAAGCTGAAGGCCTCCGAGGTGGACCCGGACTTCGACATCACCGTGCCCGGTACGGCCCCCCTGTCCGGCGGCCTGCACCCCATCACCCAGATGTGCTACGACCTGAACGACGCGTTCCGGTCCATGGGCTTTGAGATCTTCGAGGAGTCCGACATCACCAGCGAGCTGTACGGCTTCGACAACCTGAACTTCCCCCCCAACCATCCCGCCCGGGAGAGCATGGACACCTATTGGCTGGAGGGCCACGACAAGGGCCAGTGCTGGGAAAAGCTGTGCCTGCGGCCCCATCTGACCGGCGGCTCCGTCCGCTATATGCAGACCCACAAGCCCCCCTACCGCTTCGTGTACCCGGGCCGGGTATACCGCAATGAGACCACCGACGCCCGCCACGAGCGCGCCTTTTTCCAGTATGAGGCCCTGATCGTGGACAAGGACTTCACGTTCGCCTCCGGCAAGGTGATGATCAAGAGCATCCTGTCCAAGGTATTCGGCCGGGACGTGCCGGTGCGGATGCGGGCGGGCTTCTTCCCCTTTGTGGAGCCGGGGTTCGAGATCGACATGGGCTGCCTGGTCTGCGGCGGCAAGGGGTGCAGCGTGTGCAAGCACGTGGGCTGGATCGAGATCATGCCCGGCGGCACGCCCCATCCCAATGTCCTGCGCTCGGCGGGCCTGGACCCGGATGAATACACCGGGTTCTATGTGAACATCGGCCTGGACCGGCTGGTGATGATGCGCTACGGCGTGGATGACGTGCGTATGTTCCACAGCGCCGACCTGCGCTTCCTGGAACAGTTCCGTTAAGAGGAGGGGAAACACATGAAAGTATCACTGAATTGGATCAAGGATTACGTGGACCTGCCCCAGGACATGGACCTGACGCGGCTGGCCTATGACCTGACCATGTCCACCGTGGAGGTGGAAGGGGCCGAGGACCTGGCCCGGCGGTTCGACCACATGCTGGTGGGCCGGATCGTGGAGGTGTGCCCCCATCCCAACGCCGACAAGCTGCAGATCTGCCGCACCGACATCGGCGGCGGCGACATCCGCGACATCGTATGCGGCGGCACCAACGTCCGCCCGGGCATGAAGGTGGCCGTGGCGGCCCCCGGGGCCATGTGCCGCTGGCACGGTGAGGGCGAGCCGGTGGAGATCAAGGAGGCCAAGCTCCGGGGCGTCAAGAGCTACGGCATGATCTGCGGCGCGGCGGAGATCGGCCTGGGAGATCTGTTCCCCACCACGGAGGAGGCCCACATTCTGGACCTCAGCGACTTTGACGTCCCGGCGGGCACCCCCATTGCCGACGCCCTGGACCTGCACGATATCATCCTGGAGATCGACAACAAATCCATGACCAACCGGCCCGACCTGTGGGGCCATTACGGCATCGCCCGGGAGCTGGCGGCTCTGTATGACCTGCCTCTCAAGCCGCTGCCGCCCTTTACCTGCGATGCCGGGGCCGATGGACTCACCGTTACCGTGGAGGACACGGAGCGCTGCCCCCGCTATATCGGCGCGGCGGTAGAGGGTCTGTCCGTGAAGCCCGCCCCCTTCCGGATGCAGAGCCGCATCTGGCGGGTGGGCATGCGGCCCATCAACGCCCTGGTGGATATCACCAACTATGTGATGCTGGCCACCGGCCAGCCCACCCACGCCTTCGACTCCGACAACATCGCCGGGCACATCATCGTCCGCCGGGCCAAGGACGGCGAGCAGCTGGAGCTGCTCAACGGCAAGGCCCTGTCCCTGTCCGCCGACGATCTGGTCATCGCCGACGAGGCGGGGGTGGTGGGTCTGGCCGGCGTCATGGGCGGCGCCAAGGACTCCGTTCTTCCCTCCACCGACAAGGTCATCCTGGAGATCGCCAATTTCCAGGCCGCCGGCGTCCGCCGCACGGCCCTGCGGTACGACAACCGCACCGAGGCGTCCTCCCGCTATGAAAAGGGCATCGACCCGGAGCGCTGCGACCAGGCCCTGTCCCTGGCCATGAGCCTGTTCCGGGAGCTGTATCCCGACGTGCGCGTCACCAGCTTCTCCGACCAGTATCCCGAAAAGCTGCGCCAGGCGGAGATCGATGTGTCCCTGACCTGGCTGGACCGCCGCCTGGGCAAGCACCTGACCAACGACGAGATCGCCCACAAGCTGGGCCTGCTGGGCTTCCGGCTGGACTTCAGCGGCGACAACATGCACGTTACCGTGCCCACCTGGCGCTCCACCGGCGATGTATCCATCAAGGCCGACATCATGGAGGAGGTAGCCCGGATGGTGGGCTATGAGAACTTCCAGGCTGCCCCCATCACCACCTCCTTTGACGGGGCCATCAACCAGCTGGATAAGGACCTGGAGCGCCGGATCAAGGAGTACCTGGCCATTCGCTGCGGCATGCAGGAGATCTTCACCTATCCCTGGATGGACGAGTCCTATGTAAACGCCATTTTGCAGGACACCGCCGGAATCCTGGCCCTGTCCACGCCGCCGTCTCCCTCTGAGCGGCTGATCCGCTCCTCCCTGCTGCCCAATCTGTGCAAGGCCGTGGTGAAAAATGAGCGGTACTTCACGGAGTTCTCCCTGTTTGAAACGGCCCAGGTGTTCCGCGACGCCGACTACAGCGCTCCCTACGATCCCCGGGAGCTGCTGCCGTCCCAGCGCAAGAACATTGCCGGCGCCTTCGTGGCCCCGGCCAAGGACGTGACGGCCCTGTTCCGCCGGGCCAAGGGCGCGGTGGAGCAGATGCCCCGCTACACCCATATGGAGGGCTTCACCTTCCGCCAGGAGAAGCGCCCGGTGTGGGCCGACCAGGTGGTGTGGCTGAACATCTTCCTTGGCGAGGAGCAGGTGGGCAACCTGGCGCTGCTGGCCCGGAAGCCCGCCATGGCCTGCGGCATCAAGAATCTGGCGGTGATGCTGTTCGAGCTGGATGTGGACGCCCTGAAGCCCTTCCGCTCCCGCACCAACACCTTCACCCACCTGCCGGAGTATCCCATGACCGACTACGATATCTCCCTGCTGTTCGACAGCCAGGTGAAGTGGAGCCAGATGTATGACGTCATCGCCCAGGGCATCCATGAAAACGGCCTGCTCCATGGAGCGGATTTTGTGGACGAGTACCGGGGCAAGCAGGTGCCCGCCGGAAAGAAGTCCGTCACCATCCGGCTGACCATCGGCTCCCTGGAAAAGACCCTGACCTCCACGGAGATCGAGGAGTGCGCCTCCGGCGTCATCAAAAAGCTCACCAAGCGCCTGGGCGCGGAGCTGCGCACCCGGTAAAATCCGTTTTTTCCTCTTTACAGCGCCGGAAAAATGGCGTATACTGGTGGTGAATCAATAGAAAGGGGAGAAAGCCCGCATGGATGATTTTACCAGGAAGTTTGACGCCGCCCAGGATAAGGACGAGCAAATCCATTATATCCTTACCTCCGTGTATGAGGCGCTGAAGGAAAAGGGGTACGACCCCATCAACCAGATCGTGGGCTATATCCTGTCCGAGGACCCCACCTATATCACCAACCACAACGGCGCCCGGACCCTGATCTGCAAGGTGGACCGGGACGAGCTGCTGCAGGTGCTGGTGAAGAATTACCTGGAGATCTGAGCGCCGATATACGGCAAAGGCCGCCCCGGATGGGGCGGCCTTTCAGCTTGTCCAAAAAGGGCGGCGCCCTTTTTGGACAAGAGAGTTTTCGCTCCGACCCGCGCGTCCGAATGGGCTTTTAGCCCATTCGGGCACACTCTCTCCGCGCAAAGTATTTTTCGCGACGTACATGCCGCCGCGAAAAATGAATTGAACTCGATTCGCGGCCTGCGGGCCGCGAACTCTGCGAGGCTTTTTGACAGGCAAAGGCCGCCCCGGATGGGGCGGCCTTTTGATTTGGCGAAATGCATTCTTCCGGCTGCGGGATCATTCTCCCTCCGGCAGACAATATTCCTGGGCATAGGCGCGGAAGCGGCCGGCATAGTCCGGATCCTGGGTCTGGGCGGCCCGCAGGGTCTCGTGCAGGTTCAGGTTATGCCGTCCGGCGTCAATGACGCAGCCGGCGACGTTGGAGCAGTGGTCCGACGTGCGCTCCAGGTCCGTCAGCAGGTCCACCCACACAAAGCCGGCCTCGATGCTGCACTGCCCGCGGCGCATGCGCAGGATATGGCGGGTGCGCAGCTCCTCCTTCAGGGCGTCGATGACCTGCTCCAGCGGCTCCACCTGGGCCGCCTGGACCGGATCGTCCTGACGGAAGCTGTCCAGGGACAGGTGCAGGATCCGGCGGGTGGCACGGGCCAGGGTCTGATACTCCGCCATGGCCGCCGGGGAGAAGGACAGCTTTTTGCCTTGCAGCTCCTCCGCCGACTCCAGCACGTTGACGGCGTGGTCGGAAATGCGCTCGAAATCGCCGATGGTTTTCAGCAGCTCCGTGGACTCCTGGCTTTCGCCGTCGCTGAGGGAGTGGCTGCTCAGCTGCACCAGATAGGTGCCGATGATGTCCTCATAGTGGTCGCAGCGCTCCTCGTCCTCCCGGATGGACCGGGCCAGCTCCGGGGTATAGGCAGTGAAGGCGTCCAGGGCGTTTTCCAGGGCCCGGACGGCGCACTGGGCCATCTGAACGGTAACGTCCCGGGCCCGGCCCAGGGCCAGGGCAGGAGTGGCCAGCAGACGGGAGTCCAGCTCCACGGTCTCCTCGCGGCGCTTGGCGTCGGGCACCAGGCGGATGGCCAGCTTTTCCAGCAGGCCGCCAGCAGGCAGCAGCATGGCCGTGCACAGGATGTTGAACACGGAGTGGGCAATGGCGATGCCGTACATGGTGGCAGGCCGGTCCAGAATAGCCGGGGCAAACAGGGCCTTGACCACGCAGTACACCGTCAGCAGCACCACCACGCCGATGACATTGAACATCAGGTGGACCACGGCGGCCCGGCGGGCGTTTTTATTGGTGCCCACGGAGGACAGTATGGCCGTGACGCAGGTGCCGATGTTCTGACCCATGATGATCGGGATGGCGGCGGCATAGCTGACGCTTCCGGTGACAGACAGTGCCTGGAGAATGCCCACCGAGGCGGAGGAGGACTGGATAATCCCCGTCAGCACCGCGCCCACCAGCACGCCCAGCACCGGGTTGCGGAACATCAGGAACAGCTGGGTGAACTCCGGCACATCCTTCAGCCCCGCCACCGCGCCGCTCATGGTCTCCATGCCGAACATCAGGGTGGCAAAGCCCAGCAGAATGGTGCCGGTGTCCTTCTTTTTGGCGTCCTTGCAGAACATGTAGAAGATGATGCCCACCAGCGCCAGCACCGGGGTGAAGGAGGAGGGCTTCAGCAGCTGGATCCACAGGCTGCCGCTGTCGATGCCCGCCAAGCTCAGCAGCCAGGCGGTGACGGTGGTGCCCACATTGGCGCCCATAATGACGTTGATGGCCTGACGCAGGGTCATGAGGCCGGAGTTGACAAAGCCTACCACCATCACCGTGGTGGCCGAGGAGCTCTGAATGATGGCGGTGATGCCCAGGCCCGTCAGAAAGCCCACAAACACCCGGCTGGTCATCTTATCCAGGAGACTGCGCAGCTTGCCGCCGGCCCGGCGCTCCAGGGCCTGGCCCATCAGGTTCATGCCGAACAGGAACAGGCACAGGCCGCCTACCAGGGTCAGCACATTGAAAATATCCATAGATGTTACTCCCTCTATTCATCGTTTTTACATTTTGACACACGCTCTTTTACACTTCTCAGTATACAGGGCCTTTGTCAAATCCGTTGTAATGGGTAAGTAAAATCTATGTAAAATTTTGGCGCAGAAAATTCCCGGGTCCATTGGGCCCGGGAATCTGTTTTTCACTTTTCGGAGAACACGTCCCAGTTTTTCACGAAATACTCCACGCCGGAGTAGACGGTGGTCACCAGGATCACCCCCTGGCACGCCAGGTTCAGCCAGTGGGGAATGCCGAACAGCATCAGGCAGATGCACACCATGGTGCTGGCGGTCTTTACCTTGCCGGACCAGCCTGCGGCGATGACCCGGCCCTTTTCCACGGCGATGAGCCGCATGCCGGACACGGCGAACTCCCGCAGCAGCACTGCGGCCAGCACCCAGCCCACCATATCGCCGGTTTCCACGAACCAGCACAGGGCCGCCATCACCAGGCACTTGTCCGCCAGGGGATCGGCAAACTTGCCGAAGTCCGACACCTGGTTATAATGCCGGGCAATGTACCCGTCCAGCAGGTCCGTCAGGCAGGCCACAATGTAGATGGCCAGGGCCACATAGCGGCTGCCGGGAAAGCCCCAGTAGGCCACCACCAGAAACACCGGGATCAGGAACACCCGGAGCAGGGTCAGTTTGTTGGCTGTGTTCATAGGCATGGTTCATTCCTCCGTTCGTTCACCGGTAAGCTCGCCGTCCATGGCGCCGGTGATGCGCACACGGACAAAGTCCCCCGCCTCCACGGGGCTGTCGGATGTGAAGTAAATGCTGCCGTCGATGCCGGGGCTCTCGGCATAGCTGCGGCCCACATAGCTCATGGACTGGCCGTCCCAGCCGTCGCACAGCACCTCCACGGTGTCGCCCATGCGGCTGTCGTTGAACTGGTCCATGACCTGGGCCTGGACCTCCATCACCAGCTCCGCCCGGCGCCGGGCCTCGTCGGCGTCCACCCGGTTGAGCATTTTCGCCGCCGGGGTCCCCTCCTCCGGGGAGTAGGCAAAGGCCCCCACCCGCTGGAGCTTCTGCTCCCCCAGGAAGTCGCACAGCTCCTCAAAGGCGGCCTCGTCCTCGTAGGGCAGGCCGGTGATGAGGCTGGTGCGCAGCACCACGCCGGGGATACGGCGGCGCAGGCCGGCAAACAGGGCCTCCAGCCCGGCCTTGGTCTCCCGCCGGCGCATGGCCTTCAACACGGTATCGTTGCAGTGCTGGATGGGGATGTCCAGGTAGTTGCAGATCTTCTCCTCCCCGGCGATGGTGTCAATCAACTCGTCGGACAGGTTGTCGGGGTAGAGATAGTGCAGCCGGATCCAGTGGAAGGGCAGCCTGCACAGAGCCCGCAGCAGCTCCGGCAGCTTCCGCTCCCCGTACAGGTCCATGCCGTAGCGGGTAATATCCTGGGCGATGACGATGCACTCCTGCACGCCGTCCTCCGCCAGGGCCTGGGCCTCCTGCAAAATGTCCTCCATCCGGCGGGAGCGGTAGTTGCCCCGCAGGGAGGGGATCACGCAATAGGCGCAGCGGTTGCTGCACCCCTCGGCGATGCGGAGATAGGCGTACTGCCGGGGAGTGGACAGCACCCGGGGCAGCTCCTCCACAGGGCCGTTGATATCCGCAAAGTGGCGGCACTCCTGGCCGTTCATCACCTGCTCCAGGGCAGGCACGATGTCGCCGAAGCAGCCGGTGCCCATGATGCCGTCGATCTCCGGCAGCTCATCCAGGATATCGGCCTGATACCGCTGGCTCAGGCAGCCGGTGACGAGAATCTTCTGAATTTCCCCGGCGTCCTTCAGCTGGGCGGCGGAGAGAATGGTGTCGATGGCCTCGCTTTTGGCGCTGTCGATAAAGCCGCAGGTGTTGATGACCACCACGTCGCTGCCGGGGCAGTCCTCCTGGACGGTGATGCCGGCCTGGAGGCACAGGGCCATCATCTGCTCGGTGTTCACCCGGTTCTTGTCGCAGCCCAGGGATATGAATGATACGTTCATGCTCTGTTTCCTCTGATTATTCGGGTATTGAATGCTGCCGGGGTGTCTCCGGCAGGTGACTGCTTTCGCCGCCAGCGGGAGCTCATTCCTCCATGTCCCGGTCCAGCCGGGCCAGGGCGGGGCGGATATCCTGCCATTGGAAGCCCCGGCGCTGAAGCGCGGCGGACAGCCGCTGGAGCGTGGCCCGGTCCGGCGTCTTGCCCCGGAGCTTGGCGGCCAAAAATTTGTCGATGGCCTCCTCCGGGTCCGGCAGCTGGGCCAGGGCATCCTCCCACAGATCCCGGGGCACCCCCCGGCGCTGGAGCTCCTGGCGGACGCGGCCGGGGCCGTAGCCCATGGCGGCGTAGTGCCGGGCGATGACCCCGGCATAGGCGGCGTCGTCCCCCGCGCCCAGGTCCGCCAGCCACTGGGCAGTTTCCTGGGAGATCGGA